>Ga0208492_1000274_pt1 | contig 48355 bp, 40 predicted proteins | sample Subbioar_CSW14AB_FD_184820 | JGI IMG/M metagenome (GOLD analysis project Ga0208492, IMG submission 184820) | Serpentinite rock and fluid subsurface biosphere microbial communities from McLaughlin Reserve, California, USA - CR12Mar_CSW14AB (SPAdes) | ecosystem: Environmental > Terrestrial > Deep... | reverse complement strand
GGGGAGATGATTTTGACGATCCCAAGAATCCCATGCGCTATCCTTCAAGGGACAGGCTGGTAGAATTATTACTAAATGAACCGCTGGCTCCCTGGTATGACAACGTAAAAACCAGCAAGCAAGAAACCCGTGAAGATGCAGTAAATGCTTCATTTAAATTTGCAATTGACAGTCTTCAAAGAAGATTCGGACCTATCGGCAAAGACTGGGCATGGGCAAACGTTAAATCAACCCATGTTCCTCATCTGGCAAAAATTGCCGGATTCGGTTCCAAAACACTATATACAGGAGGTTCCAAAACCTCAGTCAACGCCACCAGTGAAAGCAATGGCCCTTCCTGGCGTATGATTGTTGCTTTAGGTAAAGATCTTAAAGCATATGGAGTGTTTCCCGGAGGCGAATCAGGCAATCCCGGCAGCCATTTTTATGACGATATGATCGATACATGGTCGGCCGGAAAACTAAATGAACTCCTCTTTTTCAAAGCAAAAAGTGACCAATCAGACCGGATTATATCGACCTGGAAACTCAATAAAAAGTAATCACTCTTTCAATTCAAATTTTTCCTTATGTTAACTTTCCTTATTGTCATACTTAGTCTAATCCTCCAGTTCTTTCTACCATGGTGGATAATTGCCCCCATAGCTTTTGCAGTTTCAGCATGGAAGGCCTATTCGGGATGGAACGCTTTCAGAACTTCTTTTTCAGCAATCTTTATTCTGTGGATTGCAATGGGTTTAGTTCATTCTGTTCCTAATAACCATATTCTGGCAAATCGCGTAGGAATGATGCTCAATCTGCCAGAAAGCTCCATTAACTGGATATATATGCTCATCATAACCGGAATAACAGGTGGACTTGCCGCAGGGTTTTCCGGACTGACCGGTTTTTATTTCAGGGAAGGATTTAAAAAAGCTTAATACAAGAGACGGGCCACGACTAAAAAACTTTACAAATTCAACCCGATGGTCTTTATTGAGTTTCAAAACCTCTAAAAACAGAAAACCGTGTACAATTCCTATCTTTGTGTGTGCAATTCATAGATTCTAACCGCATCTTTTCTGTTTCTAATTCTCAGAATTTTGAAAGACTCTGTCTCGAGATCTTTAATTATCAGGTGAGAAATTGTGAAGTTTATGGACGTTTTGTAGCAAATCTGGGCATAGATCCAATCCGAATAAAAGACCAAAATAATATTCCTTTTCTCCCGATCGAATTTTTCAAAAGCCATCAGATTATCTCAGGAACTGGTGAAATCAAAGAAACATTCAGTAGCTCAGGGACTACAGGCATGGTTCAGAGCAGGCATTACGTAAGCGACATTTCCATTTATATAAACAGCTTCAGGAAAGGTTTCGAACTATTTTATGGAGATATACAAAACTATGCCGTATTAGCTCTTCTTCCATCCTATTTGGAACGTGAAGGTTCATCCCTTATCTATATGGTTGATGATCTGATTACCTTGAGTCAGAATCCAAAAAGCGGATACTTCCTTTATGAGCATCATTTACTTGAAGAAACTTTGAAGGAACTCCAGAAATCAGGAACTCCCACTATTCTCATCGGAGTAACTTATGCTCTCCTTGATTTTGCAGAAAGCAGAACACTGAACTTCCCGGAGCTGATTGTGATGGAAACTGGAGGCATGAAGGGTAAACGCAAAGAAATGCTGCGTACAGAATTACACGACATTTTATGCACAGGATTTGGAGTACCTGCAATTCATTCTGAGTATGGCATGACGGAACTTTTGTCGCAGGCTTATTCAAAAGGAAGCGGAAGATTTCACTGTCCGCCCTGGATGAAAATCAGGATAAGAGACACAAATGATCCGCTTAGTTTATTGAGCCATGATCAAACCGGAGGGGTTAATATTATCGATCTTGCCAACCTTAACTCCTGTTCATTTATTGCAACACAGGACCTTGGTAAACAATCTGCTGATGGATGTTTCGAGATACTCGGGAGATTTGATAATAGTGATATACGGGGTTGTAACCTGCTTGTCCAATAAAAAAGGGGATAATTTGCATCCCCTTTTTTGTTTTGCTGAGAAATCCTGATTCCTCAAATAAATTACGCTCCAAGCGTCCAGCCGGAACGATATTCTCTCTTCACAAACTGATTTGCCTCATCAAAGTTTGTAATCTTCATATTAGGTCCATCCCAAAGCAGTTTCTTATAACGACCAGGATAAGTAAATCCATTTCCTGAAGAATTCGGCTTACGAACATCAAACCCGCGGATTGCGAGGTTACCCATTAATAATGCTTCTGTGAGAGGACCGGCAATTGAAAAGTCGGAACTTACTTCCATCTTTCCATAACCTGCGATTGCGGCATCAACCCATTGAGTGTAGTGACCGGCTTCCTGATCCGGAACACGGACTAAAGTTGCCGGAACATTAATTTCGGCATTCCGTGAAAGCGGCAATAACCTTGGATTTCTTCCATAAGTATCACAAAGCATTTTCCCTTTGCTTCCTATAAACAGTACTCCGTTACCACCATCTCCGAAAATCTCATCCGGACCAAGTTCAACCGGACGTTCAGGCTGAATACCTCCGTCCATCCAGTGCATTTTTACGGCTTTGCCACCCTGTTTCTCAGAATTAAAGGTCATAGTGACGTGAGAAGAAGGAGGGCAACTCTCAGGAAAGTAACCCCGCTTAAATGAATCCACATAAACTGATCCGACACTGCATTCTACGTCTGTAGGATACTTTAATCCTAATACACGGAACGGTGCATCGACCAAATGACAGCCCATATCGCCCAAAGCTCCGGTTCCATATTCCCACCATCCACGCCAGTTAAACGGAACCAATTTATCAATATAATCAGTTTTAGGAGCAGTTCCCAGCCAAAGATCCCAGTCGAGCTCTTTAGGAATATCGCTTTTCTGCGAAGGCCAAGGCACACCTTGCGGCCAGACCGGTCTGTCTGTCCAGCAGTAAACGGTATCCACTTCACCAATCAATCCGGCATTGTACCATTCCATCAGCAGGCGTGATCCATCACTGGAAGTACCCTGATTTCCCATTTGAGTAACCACTTTATATCTTACAGCCGCCTCTGTTAACACCCTTGCCTCATAAATATCATGTGTAAGCGGTTTTTGAACATAAACATGTTTTCTTATCTGCATGGCAGCAAGTGTAGTAATCGCATGGTTATGATCCGGTGTTGATACAGAAACCGCATCGAAATGCCTGGCCTCTTTATCAAACATCTCTCGCCAGTCTTTATAATACTTTGCTTTAGGGAATCTCTTCACTGAATTTGCAGCCCTTCTATCATCAACATCACACAGGAAACCTATTTCAGCCTTTCCGCCGCGCATAAATCCGGTTAAGTCGCTTTCTCCCTTACCTCCTGCGCCAACACCGGCAATAATAAGTTTATCACTGGGTGCAATGAATCCTTTCCCTCCCAGCACATGGCGGGGAACAATCATAAAACCTGCAGCTGCAACTGCTGCCGTTTTCACAAAGTCTCTTCTTGACTTATTCTTATTTTCTTCCATTGTATAATTTCAAATTAACAGGTTAATATTTATGCCCAGGCACGATCTCCTTTTTTGTAAGGAACATCTCCATCATAACTACCCGGAGTTTCAATATATCTTAAAGCTTTGGTGGCTCCAACTTCCGACGTAAAAAAGCCCAGAAGGGTAAGTTCCTTCATCATCCTGAAATAATGAGATGGTTCTTCCGCTTTTTTTGCTTCCATGTATGCCTTTTGCTCATTATCCAGACCGGTAAGAAAAGATGTTCTTTCTTCTGGCGAACAAGTCATAAATTCCTTACCCTGAACTTCCTTACATTTCTGCTGCAGGGTATTTATTCCTTCTTTGAAAATTTTCTGATCATCTTTTGTGTAGCAGTCCTGAACCATAATATTCATGAAATCACCAACCTTTGCCTCTTTTGCACCGGGGGTATTTGTTTGAGGTAAAATAGTCTCGGCTATCTCGTTCAAAAGATCTATTGTCTTTTGATCAAAGAATCCGGCTGCTTTCTCAGTTGCCGGATTACAACCGTATTCAAGAAAAATACTGGAGCCGATAATTGTACCACCCAGAATCCAGCTTACCTGTTTTAATGCATCTCTTCTGTTCATAATTCCTGAATTAAATATTGCCTTTTTTCAATTCTGTAAATGCATGGTCAACTGCCCGTGCAGTTAATGCCATATAGGTTAATGAAGGATTCTGGCAGGCTGCCGAAGTCATTGCCGCTCCATCAGTTACATACACATTCGGTGCATCCCAAACCTGATTGAATTTATTCAAAACTGATGTTTTAGGATCATGCCCCATTCTGGCAGTTCCCATTTCATGAATACCCATTCCAAGCGAATAACCTGTATCAAATGTTTTCACATCCTTCAGACCTGCTGCTTCAAGCATCTCCTGGGCATCTGCTGCCATATCTTTTCTCATCTTAAGCTCATTCTCCTTAATTTCAGCATCTATCGCCAAAATATTGAGCCCCCATTTATCCTTTTTTGTTTTATCCAGGGTTACCTTATTCTCATAATAAGGAAGGGTTTCGCCAAATGCAGTGATTCCCATAGTCCATGCTCCCGGTTCACACAAAGCATCTTTAAAATCTCCGCCAATACTCATCTCGGCAACGCTGCGGCCCCAGCCTTCGCGGTTTGCACCACCCTGATATCCAAAACCTCTTAAATAATCTCTTTTATCTGGACCAATATTTCTGAACCTCGGGATATAAATACCATTCGGCCGGCGGCCATAAACATACTTATCTTCAAAACCTTCCATTCTGCCTGATGCTCCAATACGGAAATGATGGTCCATCAGATTATGTCCAAGTTGACCGCTACTGCTTCCTAAACCACCTTCCCAGACATCAGTTGCTGAATTCATCAATATCCAGGTTGTATTTAATGTGGATGCATTCAGAAATATCACCTTCGCATAATATTCATAGGTTTTATTTGTTTCTGCATCCAATACTTCTACACCTTTTGCCTTTTTGGTGTCTTTATCATACAGAATTTTGGTCACTATGGAAAATGGGCGCAGGGTCAGGTTTCCTGTGGCCATTGCTGCAGGAAGGGTTGATGACTGGGTACTGAAATATCCTCCAAAAGGACAGCCCAACGAACATTTACTACGGAACTGACAGTTTGTACGTCCATGAATAGCCTTGGTCAGATTGGCTGCCCTGCCGATCATCATGTGACGGCTATCTTTATAATGCGCTTTTATACGAGCCGCCACTTCCTTTTCAACCACATTCATTTCCATTCCAGGAAGAAAATCTCCGTCAGGAAGCTGAGCTAAGCCAGCTTTTGTTCCGCTGATACCTGCAAAACGCTCAACGTGACCATACCATTTTTCAAGATCCTGATATCTGATTGGCCAGTCAACAGCAATTCCTTCTTTGGCGTTGGCTTCAAAATCCATCGGACTTAGCCGGTAGCTCTGGCGTCCCCACATCAGAGATCGACCGCCAACCTGATAACCGCGAAACCAGTCAAAACGTTTTATTTCAGTATAAGGACTGTCCTTGTCGCTTGCCCAAAAATCAAGATTCTTCTCACTGAGCGGATAATCTCTTTTCAGTACCGGATAATTCTCAATCATCTCCTGAGTACGCCCACCACGGTGAGGGAAATCCCAGGGATCTTTTGTTGCATTTACATAATCCTTGATATGCTCAACATTTCTTCCACGTTCAAGCATGATGGTTTTAAGCCCCTTCTCGGTAAGCTCTTTGGCAGCCCAGCCACCACTTATTCCTGACCCGATTACAATCGCATCATAAGTATTATCAGCCATATTCTTTATTTTAAATTCTTTATTTAAATATCACAGATTCTAACAGCTTCTTTCAATGCCTCAATTTTATCCTCTTTCGATGGAATAAACTCCTGCGCAACAAATCCTTTGAACCCGGTTGAATGAATTGCTCTCATAATTGCAGGATAATTCAGTTCCTGAGATTCATCAATCTCATGCCGACCCGGAACACCTGCGGTATGATAATGTGCAATATATTGATGATTCTCTTTAATTGTTCTGATCACATCTCCTTCATCTATTTGCATATGGTAGATGTCATAAAGAAGTTTAAAATTATCTGAATCAATTCTTTTCACAAGTTCAACACCCCAGGAAGTCTTATCACACTGATAATCAATATGATCAATCTTGCTGTTGAGCAGTTCCATAATAATTACTATTCCATGCTGCTCAGCCAGTCCCATAATCTGTTTTAATCCCTTCACACTATTTCTCAAACCGCTTTCATCATCCATACCATCCCTGTTTCCGCTAAAACAAATCAGGTTTTTAAATCCCGCTTTAGAAACCAGTGGAATCATTTCTCTATAATTATCGATTAGTTGATTATGATACAGAGGATTATTCCAGCCCTTTTCCAGACTAATTTCAGCACCATTACACATGGTGGAAATGAGTCCATACTGATTAAGCACCGGCCAGTCCTTTGGTCCTACAAGATCTATCCCATACAATCCAATATTTTTCGCTTCATGACAAAGCTGATCAATCGAAAGCTCGTCAAAACACCACCGGCAAACCGATTGTTTAATGTTGGATTTTAAATGCGCAGCCATGCTTCAATCCGGCAATTTAAGCTATTTCCTTTTGCTGTCTTGACTCCTCTTCTTTACGCTGGTCGAATGTCAGAACAAATAAAACAGCTACAACTGCTGCAATTCCTGCCGCAACCAACCATATTTTTTGCCAGTCGTGACTGGTATCTGACAATTTATAAGCATCGCTTACCAGTCCGGCAACCCAGAATCCAATCAGCATCCCAATTCCGTAGGTTGCAAGTGTAATCAGACCCTGAGCCGCACTCTTATATTTTTCGCCGGCTTTTGAATTCGTATAAATCTGGCCTGAAACAAAGAAGAAATCATAGCATATACCGTGAAGGGCAATACCAACAATAAGCATCATGGATAATTCATTAGCATTCCCGAATGCAAAAAGAGCATAACGCAGCGCCCAGGCAATCATTCCGACAAGAATTGTCTTCTTGAAACCAAATTTGGTAAAGAACACAGGCAATAAAAGCAGGAATAATACCTCTGATATCTGACCAATAGTCATTTTACCTGTTGGATTTTCCATCCCAAGTTCAGAAAGAAACAGGTTTGCACTTTGATAATAAAATGCCAGCGGAATACAGATTAAAACCGATGAAATAAAGAAGATAAGGAAATTTCTGTTATTCAACAGTTTCAGGGCATCAAGTCCCATGATATCTGAAAAAGTAACCTTTTCACCTTTAGCTGTTGTCGGAGGAGTTTTGGGTAGTGTAAAACTGAAAACCCCAAGAATTAAAGATGATATACCTCCCATCATGAAGGTATTTTTCAATAAACCCTGTGATACCCCTTCAGCAGAATCCCAGTGAAATAAGAAACTGATACACAAACCAGCAACGATCCAACCTATGGTACCCCAGATACGGATTGAAGAAAATTCTTTTTCAGGATTAAACATCTGATTGAAAGAAACAGAATTTACCAAAGCCAGAGTTGGCATGAACAGGATCATATAGGCAAAAACATAAGGATAGAAACTCCCGAAGTCTGCGGCATAATACATCTGTGACATCAGGAGTGCACCTGCCAGATGAAGAAATCCAAGTATTTTTTCAGCATTGAAGAACCTGTCTGCAATCATTCCGATAATGAAAGGAGCAATGATTGCACCGAAAGACTGGGTAGAAAATACTGCGGCAGTCTGAGCACCGTCTGCCTGAAGATTTTTTCCAAGAAAAGTTCCAAGTGTAACATACCATGACCCCCAACTGAAAAATTCGAGGAACATCATTAGAGATAATTTAATCCGGGTGCTGAAATTCATTTGCTTTTTTTAGATTTTATTAGTCATTCAATTATCTGAGCCATGTAAACAGCTATTTTGCGCAGTAAATACCTTGAGATAAAGCTATTTTTTCGGGCTATTTTTCCATTAGGTTGTTTGAAATAAATGTATATTTTTATTTTTAATAATCATACTCATTTAAATTTCACTCCTGATTTTTTGCATCGGTATTGAATGTATCAGCAAATGTTAAAATGGACTTTTGCAGAATATGATTGAGTAATTAAAATGGCAGATTCTAAAGAGCTGCCGAATTAACTGAACAAATCAAATGACAAAAAGAACTACACTTTTACCGGTATTTATCGTGCTGTTTACGCTGTTTGCCTTTAAACACTGGGAGCAAACCACTAAACCACGAATTCTTGTATTTAGTAAAACTGCAGCTTACCGGCACGAATCAATCAGTGCAGGCAAAACTGCTTTGATAAAGCTTGGAAAAGAAAATGGCTTCATTGTCGACACCACTGAAAATGAAAATTACTTTCATGAAGATTCGCTAAAAAAATATTCTGCCATTGTTTTTTTGAACACTACCGGAAACATACTAAACCATCCTCAGCAGGTCAGTTTTGAACGTTATATTCAGGCCGGAGGGGGTTATGCAGGTATTCATGCTGCTGCGGATACTGAATATGACTGGAGCTGGTATGGAAAACTTGCAGGAGCATATTTCCTTAGTCATCCAAAAATACAGGATGCAAACATGAAGGTACTTGATCGTAACCATGCTTCTACCAGACATCTTCCTGAAAGCTGGATGAAAAAAGATGAGTGGTATAATTATAAAGAGATTAGTCCTGAAATCAATATTTTAATCAATCTGGACGAGAAGTCGTATGAAGGTGGAACCAATGGCAGCCAGCATCCAATAGCGTGGTACCACGAATTCGACGGTGGGAGGGCATTCTATACCGGAATGGGACACACGAACGAATCCTATAGTGACCCTGTCTATCTGAAACATATTCTTGGAGGAATTAAATATGCCATGGGGAATAATTTAGCCTTAAATTATTCCAAGGCAAAAACCCCTCCGGTTCCTGAAGAAAACCGCTTTGTTAAAACTGTTCTGACAACAGGAACTCTATTTGAACCTACAGAAATGGCCATACTTCCAAATCTGGATATTCTTCTGGTTCAGAGACGAGGTGAAATAATGCTGTATAAGGAAAGTACTAAAAGTATTACCCAGGCAGGTGCTCTGAATACCTATTCACAAACTTCAGTAAAGGGGGTTAACGCAGAAGAGGGAATTTTAGGAATAGCTGCAGATCCAGATTTTAAGAATAACAACTACGTATACATTTTCTATAGTCCCAAAGACACATCCGTAAACAGGTTATCGCGCTTTAAGTTTGTAAATGACAAATTGGATAACTCATCAGAAAAAATTGTTTTGCAGTTCTATTCTCAGAGAGAAATCTGCTGTCATACCGGCGGATCTATTGCTTTTGGGCCCGATGGACTGCTTTATGTTTCTTCTGGAGATAATTCTACACCTTTTGATGTGCCTAAACAGCAGTTTGTGAACAAAGGTTACGGCCCTATGGATAATCGTCCGGGATTAGAACAATATGATGCAGGAAGATCTTCAGGAAACACCAATGACCTCAGGGGTAAAATTATGCGTATTCGCGTTAAGCCTGACGGAAGTTATGAAATTCCTTCAGGTAATCTTTTCCCTCCCAGTACTCCTGATACAAAACCTGAAATTTACGTAATGGGTAACCGAAACCCATATCGTATTTCCGTAGACAGTAAAACAGGATTTCTATATTGGGGAGAAGTTGGTCCGGATGCAAACGCCGACAGTCCTGAACGGGGCCCAAGAGGATACGATGAAGTAAATCAGGCGCGTAACGCCGGCTTCTTTGGATGGCCATACTTCGTAGGTAATAACTATCCTTACCGTGCCTATGACTATAAAACAGGAACAAGCGCAGAACTTTTTGACCCCAAAAAACCTGTGAATAACTCTCCGAATAATACCGGATTGAAAAATTTACCTCCTGTACAGCCGGCATTTATCTGGTATCCATACACTGCTTCAAAAGAATTTCCTCAGGTTGGTACAGGGGGCCGGACCGCCATGGCCGGACCGGTATATCATAGTGAACTTTATCCTAAAGAAACCCGCTATCCTGATTATTACAATAACAAATTATTCATTTACGAATGGATCAGAAACTGGATCAAGGTAGTCAGTATGAAACCTAACGGCGATTATGATAATATGGAAGCTTTCATGCCTTCATCTTCGTTTGCCTCACCGGTTGATATGGAGCTTGGCCCTGACGGAAGAATCTATGTTCTGGAATATGGAAAAGGATGGTTCTCTAAAAATCTGGATGCAGGAATTTCAAGAATCGATTATATGGCAGGCAATCGTCCTCCAAAGATTAACGAACTCACTATCAGTAACACCTCAGGAATTCTTCCTTTTAAAATGCAGGCAAAAGTAAAAGCTGAAGATTTTGACAGGGATGAACTAACCTATACCTGGGATTTGGGCAATGGTGTTAAAAAGACAACCAAAAGCCCGTCTATTGAATATACCTATACCAAAGCTGGGGAATATCCGGTAAGTGTACAGGTAACTGACAAACAAATGGCAAGCTCAAACAGCAGTTCCGTTGAGGTCATTGCAGGAAATGCCCGTCCGAAAGTCAGCATTCAGCTACAGGGCAACCGCAGCTTCTACTTCCCGGACAGAGCAGTTGGTTATCAGGTCTCTGTAATGGACCAGGGAGCAGTAGTAAACAAAAATACAATCTATGTATCCAGCAATTACACAAAAGGTACCGATCTTGCCGGAGCATCATTAGGGCATCAGGAAGTTACTGCGGCTCAGACCGGGCAAGCTTTAATGCTCAAGTCTGATTGCCAGTCATGTCATCAGACCAGTGCCAAATCTATCGGACCGTCATTTACCGAGATATCGACAAAGTATCAGAAAGATGCAGCAGCTTTGAACTTTCTCTCTGCCAAAGTGATCAACGGAGGAGGTGGCGTATGGGGCGAGGTGGCGATGCCTGCCCACCCGACTATGAGTAAAGCAGACGCTCAAAAAATAGTTCAATGGGTCCTTTCGCTACAAAATCAGGCAGTAAACAAGTCATCCCTGCCACTTCTGGGCAAAGTCACTCCTTCTGCCGGAGTTGCCGGATCAGACAATACGGTATTCAACCTTTATGCTGCTTATACTGACCAGGGGGCTACCGGACTTAAACCTCTTTCTTCAACAGCTACTGTCTATCTCAGAAGTAATGAGTTTGCAGCCCGGGAAATTAATGACAGAAACGGGATTAGTCTGAAAGATTCAACATCCACGGGTTATTTAGTTTACCCACAAAACAAAGGCTGGATAAAATTCAACCAGATTGACTTAAGCGGAATTGAAAGTCTGGAATTGTCAAACCTTTCACAAGGAAAATCGGGTAAATATGGCCTGGAACTCCGTATGGATTCAGAAAAAGGCCCGCTCATAGCCTCAGGCAATATTACCATAAATCAGGGTCAGGGAACCGCATCACTTCCGGTGAAACCGCTAAACGACAGAAAGCTGCGATCTCTGTACCTGCTGATAAATTCAGACCCGCAAAATTCTAATCCGCGACCACTGATTAAAACATTAAAATTTGTTCCTGCAAAGGTTCAATAAATCATTTTCAACCTGCTGCGATTAACTATTACAGCAGGTTCTTTTATTCGGAATAAATGAAAAAGTACACTCCTGTTCTGGCAGCTTACCTTCTGTTCGTATCCTGCAGCTCTTCCACTAATCCTCAAAATGAAACGCAGTCAGATAAACTGCAGCAAACTTTCAGATTCTCAGAAAATCAATTTCAAAAAAACATCGACGGAAAAACTACCGGACTGTATATTTTGAAAAACAGGAAAAATGCAACAGCAGCGTTTACAAATTACGGGGCAAGGATTATCAGTCTTCAGGTTCCGGATCCCAGCGGGAAATTAACCGATGTTGTGGTTGGATTTTCGGGAGTAAATGAATACATCAACTCCACCGAACCTTATTTCGGAGCAACAATCGGCCGATATGGTAACCGGATAGCACGCGGCAAATTCACTCTGGATGGCAGGGAATATCATTTGTTTACAAATAATGGAGTCAATTCGCTGCATGGCGGAAAAAAAGGATTTCAGGATGTAGTGTGGGATGCAAATCAAATCAACGATCAAAGTATAGAATTCAGTTATTTTTCAAAGGATATGGAAGAAGGTTATCCCGGGAACTTAAAAGTAACAGTAACTTACACCCTAACGGATGATAATGAATTAAGTATCGATTACCATGCATCCACAGATAAGAAAACTATTATCAACCTCACGAACCATGCATTCTATAACCTGAATGGTGAAGGAAGCGGGTCCATTCTGAATCATCAGCTGCAGATCAATGCAGAAAAGTTTAATCCCGTTGATTCCACGCTGATCCCTTCCGGTAAACCTTCAGGCCTCGATGGAAGTCCGTTTGATTTCAGAAAGCTTTCGGTTATAGGAAGCAGAATTGAAGAGGAGAATATTCAGCTGAAATATGGTAAGGGTTATGATCATAATTATATTTTGAATCGTACAGATTCAGATCAGTTATTTCATGCCGCAAGGGTTGTTGGCAATAGGTCAGGTATCATCATGGATGTGTTTACTACAGAGCCCGGACTGCAATTTTACAGCGGTAATTTCATGCAGGGGAAAAATACATTTAAGAACGGATCAAAAGATGAATTCAGAACTGCATTTTGTCTGGAAACACAACATTTTCCTGACTCCCCAAACAGGCCGGACTTTCCAAGTACCACTCTGGATAAAGGAGAAAGTTACAAAAGCAAAACTGTTTATAAATTTTCAGTAAAGAACTAATCACAAAGGAAACAAGTTGGTTTGTATTTTACTGCGATTATTAGAACTTTATACTGAAAACAGGGATAAAAATATTAGCTGATAGATATGAAAAGAAAACTAAGAATGGGAATGATTGGTGGAGGTAAAGATGCCTTTATCGGAGCAGTTCACCGCATTGCAGCAAACATGGACGGGCTTATTGAACTGGTTTGCGGAGCGCTCAGCTCAAGTCCTGAAAAAGCACTTGAAAGCGGAAAAACACTCTTCCTCTCTGAAAGCAGGATTTATCCTGATTATGAAGAAATGATTCGCCAGGAGAGTCTTCTTCCTGCGGATGAGCGTATGGATTTTGTGAGTATTGTTACACCCAACCATGTCCACTTTGCTCCGGCAATGATGGCACTTGAGCATGGCTTCCATGTGGTAATCGACAAACCAATCACCTTCACTTTGGAAGAGGCCAAACTCTTAAAGAAAAAAACTGAAGAAACCGGTCTGTGTTTATTACTGACTCATACTTATGCAGGTTATCCGATGGTAAAACAAGCCCGGGAAATAGTAAAAGCAGGTGAGTTGGGCAATATCAGAAAAATATTAGTTGAATACCCTCAGGGATGGCTAAGCCGCTTATCTGAAAAAGACGGAAACAACCCGCAGGCAGCATGGCGTACTGACCCGAGCAGGTCAGGTAAAAGCGGGTGTATGGGTGATATCGGAACTCATGCGGCTCATTTGGCTGAGTATATTAGTGGATTAAAAATCACTAAACTATGTGCCGACCTGAATATCGTTGTACAGGGAAGGGCTCTTGATGATGACGGAAATGTTCTGCTAAAATTCGATAATGGCGCAAACGGAGTATTAGTTGCCTCACAAATTGCCGCAGGAGAAGAAAATGCTTTAAAAATCAGGATTTACGGTGAAAAAGGCGGACTTGAATGGGCTCAGCAGGAACCCAATACCATCATTCTGAAATGGCTGGATGCTCCTGTTCAGATACTCAGAACCGGAGGCCATAATCTTTCAAGTTATGCAGCATTTAACACCCGCACTCCTGCAGGGCATCCTGAAGGATATCTGGAGGCATTCGGAAATCTGTATAAAAATTTCGCCATGGTTGTTTCATCAAAAATTGAAGGAAAAGAAGCGCAGGCAGAGGCTTATGATTATCCTTCTGTAAACGAAGGAATCAGAGGAATGGCTTTTATTGATAATGTGGTAAAGAGCAGTGCAAGTAATGAAAAATGGACAAATTTTGAAGTTTAACCAATAACGATATGACGACAATTAAAGGACCGGGAATATTCCTTGCTCAGTTTTTAGGTGATGAAGCACCTTTTAACAGTCTGGAATCTATTTGTAAATGGGCTAAGAGCCTTGGTTTTGAGGGAGTACAGATCCCTACATGGGATCCCAGATGTATTGATTTACAGAAAGCAGCAGAAAGTAAAACCTATGCTGATGAAATTAAAGGACTGGTTAACAGCTGCGGACTTGAAATAACTGAATTATCTACCCATCTTCAGGGTCAGCTGGTTGCAGTGAATCCTGCATATGACCTTCTTTTCGACAGTTTTGCTCCGGCATCAGTTCATAAAAATCCGAAAGCCCGAACTGAATGGGCAATTCAGCAACTGAAATATGGAGCTACTGCTTCAAAAAATCTGGGATTAAATGCACATGCAACATTCAGTGGTTCCCTGCTATGGCATACCTGGCATCCTTGGCCGCAACGCCCTGCCGGTCTTGTAGATTCAGGATTTAAAGAACTAGCCAGAAGATGGATGCCTATTCTCAATCATTTTGATGAGAATGGAGTAGATGTGTGTTATGAAATTCATCCGGGCGAAGACCTGTTTGATGGTGTAACCTATGAAATGTTCCTGGAAAAAGTAAACAATCACCCAAGGGCCTGTTTACTATATGATCCATCACACTTTGTGCTTCAATGCCTTGATTATGTCCAATACATTGATCACTATCACGAAAGAATTAAAGCATTCCACGTAAAAGATGCAGAATTCAACCCAACCGGAAAGCAGGGTACATTCGGCGGTTACCAGGGCTGGGCAGACCGTGCCGGCCGGTACCGTTCTCCTGGTGATGGTCAGGTTGATTTCAAAAGAATATTCAGCAAGCTTACTCAGTATGACTTTAAAGGCTGGGCTGTTATGGAATGGGAATGTTGCATCAAACACCCTGAAGACGGAGCTAAAGAAGGGTCTAAATTCATTAAGGACCATATCATCAGGGTTACAGAAAAAGCATTCGATGATTTTGCCGGAATGGAGAGTGATGAAGAGTTCAATCGTAAAATTATTGGTATTTAATATTATTCACTATTTTCACCTCAAATTAAATTAACAACATGAAAAAAATATTCGCCCTTTTAAGCATTTGTAGTATTATTTATGCCTGCAATAGTGGAGAAAAAGCAGCTGAAACACAAGGTACAAGTGGCGCAGAAGCAGTTGTAGCAGCTCCTGCTCCGGATACAACAGCAAGTGCAACCGCGGCTGTAGGATCGGCAAAAGGTGAGCAACTGATTACTTCATCCGACTGCTTAACCTGCCATAAGGTTGATGCAAAACTTGTTGGTCCATCATACATTGACGTAGCAAACAAATATCCTGCTACTGATGCCAATATCGATTTATTAGCAGGTAAAATTATTCAGGGCGGTTCAGGATCATGGGGCGAAATTCCAATGACACCACATCCGGCTGTAAGCACTGATGATGCAAAAGAAATGGTTAAATACATTCTTTCTTTAAAAACAAACTAAAATGAAACGTATCAGTCTGATTATCCTTGTCGCTGTACTTTTTAGCAGCTTTGACTCACCCCAGACCAACCATAACACATCTGCATCATCAAATAAAGGATGGCAGAAACTGTTTGATGGTAAGAGTACATCTGGTTGGCACACTTATGGAAAGCAACAGGCTGGTGCTGCATGGAAAGTCGATAACGGTGCTTTGTACCTAGATGCTAAAAACAAAACCAAAGAAACCGGCGGCGACCTGGTTACAAATGAAGAGTTCAGCAATTTTCACCTTAAACTGGAATGGAAAATTTCGAAAAATGGAAACAGCGGAATTATCTTTTTTGTAAACGAAGATCTCAGCAAATACCCTGCTTCTTATAATACCGGTCCTGAAATGCAGGTTCTTGATAACGATGGCCATGCAGACGGTAAAATCAATAAACATCGGGCCGGAGATTTATATGATCTGATTGCCAGCAGCTCTGAGCCGGTAAAGCCTGTGGGCCAATGGAATAAAGTTGAAATCGTTGCTAACAATGGTAAACTTGATTTTTTCATGAACGGAATCAAAGTAGTTTCAACCACTATGTGGGATGATCAATGGAAAAAGATGGTTGCAGGCAGTAAATTCAAAACTATGCCGGGCTTCAGCATCTACAAATCTGGCAAAATCGCCCTTCAGGATCATGGAGATGAGGTTTGGTACAGAAATATCCAGATAAAAAGATTGTAATTGCCATCAATTATCAATCCAATAAAAAAGTCAGCAGGTTTAAATCTGCTGACTTTTTTATTGAAAGACATTTGAAAATTTCAGTAATCTCTATTGTGATTTTCCACGTGCAAGTATTGGCAGAATTTTCTCAACCTTCCCATTCCGGATTCCATACATGAAATCATAAAGATTCACAACAGGATCGCAGTGAGGAACAATTACTTCGAATTTATCCCCAACCTTATAGGTCTTATTTGGATTAATAATTTTTACTGATCCGTATTCATCAGAACCTGCATTATAATCGAAATCAGGCTCACCGATAATCTTTCCATGAGGCACATTTAAAGTCAGCGCTTTTGCACCCGAATCAGTTACATACTTCCCTTCGTTTGAGTTATTGATAATTGTGGCCATCACCGTTAATGAAGGTGCAAAATCATCAAATTCCTTATCATTATTCTTACCTCCAATGATCATGTACTGATGATCCATGAAAAGGTAACTACCTACCTGAACATCGGTAAAACCAGAAACTTCCGGCATAATATCGTAGGTTCCTGTACCACCCCCGCTAAAAATTTCCATATTTAAACCGGCTTTTTTCATCAGTTCATAACTGTGAACTACCGGCTCAAATGTCTTTAATGCCTGTTCACGACGGGCCTTAAAACCTTCAACATGCTGTACAGCACCATCGTAAGCAAGAACGCCATGGAATTTTAGATTTGGTGCTTTATCTACAAACTGAGCAAGTTCCAATGCAGGCTGCCCGTTCTTTACTCCTGATCTTTTAATTACATCAAGATCTACCACAATATCTGCTACGATACCTGCAGCCTTTGCAGCATCCTGAAGATCTCTTGCATTCTGCATATTATCAACTGCCTGATAAAAGCCCTTATATTTCTTTCTGAGAGCCATGGCATGCTTGATTTTGGAAGGAGTTACATTCACCCCAGTCATCAGAACATTCTCAACTCCATTTACCAGCATCACCTCCGATTCACTCAACTTCGCAGCACAAACACCTACCGCACCGGCAGCAATCTGCATTTTCGCGATTGCAGGACACTTATGAGTCTTAACATGAGGGCGAACGCCAACACCTGTTCCTTTTAAACCGGTATGAACCGCTTTAATATTCTTCTCCATTTTATCAAGATCAACACAAAGTGCGGGCGTATCAAGATCCCATTTAGATTTACCAATATGTGAAACCTGAGCTTCATATAATGTTTCTGCACTTAATGATGGCGACAAAAAGGAGGCAGCTCCGGCAACAGCAGAGGCCTGTAAGAATTTGCGACGGTTTAGGTAGTTGGACATTTTTACAACGTTTTAGTTTTAGTTTATATTCTAAATTTAAAAAAAATAATGAAAAACAAAATCGTATCCACCTACAAGAGAGTATAATACAAAGTATAAGTACCTGTCTGAAAAACGATCTAATAATAAAATGAACAGGGATTCTGATATGACAGAAAGAACAAAATCAATCAAGCAAATTGAAAAACTAAAGAAAACAACTGATTTTCAGTTAATTAAAAATTAACAAAATAAGGTTGAACAGTTAAACATACCAACATCTAAAATATGAGAGACCTCATTAAAATGCTGTGTAGCATTATTGATACTTACAATTTCAGGTATCGGAACATGCATTTTCACGGAGATTTGAGCTCTTTGTCTGCTAATAAATCCCTATCCGTTTCAATAACAGGGAAGCATTGAAAGTTTTGCATTCTCCAGGTTTCAGTTTATAATCAAAGTGCATTTCTTCTCCCTCAACCTGAATATCGAAATAATGATTCCGGATATAATCGGGATATTCCTGTTTCAGGTCTGCTAACTGCAAATCATGCGTAGCAACAACCCCTACCGCTTTTTTAGCAATGAGCTTTTCAATAACAGCTCTTGATCCAAGATATTTATCAACTGAATTAGTGCCTCTCAACATTTCATCGATCAGAAAATAAACCTTTTCTGAACTATCCAGGATTTTAAGTAAAGCCTGCAAACGGTCGAGTTCTGCCTTAAAAGTAGATGTACTTTCATTCAGTGAATCACGAATACGCATATAGGTAAATACAAGCATTCTGCTTACTTTAAGTTTACCGGCACAGCTTGGTGCACCACTTAGGGCCAGAACTGTATTTATTCCCAGAGTTCTCAGAAACGTGCTTTTACCAGCCATATTGGAACCCGTAACAATATCAATTTTCGATTCGTTATTCAGACTATAGTCATTATTAACTCTGGTTAACGAAGGAATTAACGGATGACCAATTTCATGAGCTATCAACGTATATTTCCCACCTTCAACAATATCTGCAAAACACCATTGCGGATAATTGGTTTTTAAGCTCCCCAGACTTATCAATACTTCGAATGAGGCAATGACATCAAAAGCCTGCTTTAGCTTATCATGATTAGCCTTTTTCCATTCTTCAATGGCAAAAACCTGACGAATATTCCAAAGCATTACAGCATTCAGAATTGCTCCTACCCCGGTCTGGCCGAAAGTCAGGTGATTTATTAGTAAAGAAAACCGCTTAACTTCCTCAGAAAGATTTCCGCTTCTGTTATCCTTAAAATCTGCAGATAGATTTCTAGCCAAAGGAGATTCCCAATTTTCGTCTCTTATCGCGGCAATTGCATCTGAAAAATGGTTCAGGATATTGCCCATTTCCCCTATCATACTATCCGTTTTAGCGATTCTGGAACTGAATTTCTGAGTAAGGGTCAGATTGATGACTATAAACCCAAACAAAAAAATACTTAAGAATGGTACAAACCAGGAACCGACTGCTGCAATTAAAAATAACCATGGAATCAGCTCCGTGTATTTTCTGATCCAGAATCGGGGTTCATCCGGTTCGAATTTCAAATACCTGAACAGCTCCCTGACCTTATCCTCAGACGGAGTATTTGAGAACAAAAGCACCGCCTGAAAATGAAGTTTCAAACTAACTTTTGAGTCCAGTTCAGTGATAATATTCTGTCTTCCCCTGATATCAGATACTGAGCCGGGCATTTTCAGCCATTCGGCTAATTTAGAATTACCCAAAACAGTAGAGCAGCGGTTTAGCATCCCGAACAGAGAGCCCTTACCAAAAATATCAAGATCAGATGCGTAAGGATGGAGATCATCCTTGTATTCAGAGCCGTCAGGATACAAATCAAACTTTCGGTCTAGACTGTTTAACTCATTTAAGTTAACAGTTCCAAGATGTTTGAAATAGGTCAGTCGTTTTTGAAATTTATTCTGCTCAGAAACCAGCCATCCAAAAGCCAGAATAAAAACAAAAACCGCTAGAAATGACAGCAAGAGAAAGTCAAGCTTAAAAAACTGATAGAAAACAATGATTCCCCCAGCTAAAACCAGCAAACGCATAAAGGAATAAAAGTTGATCTTTCGGTCAAACTTCTTTATTTCTTCCTCACATTTGATCTGATTTGCTTTATAATAATCTCTAATCTTCTCTTGCATGCCTACATCAGATTTATTCCCTTATCAGAATGACCCAGAAAGGCAGGGAAGTTAAACACTATTCAGCAATGATCAGAAAATAGTTTTTCTTTCCTTTTTGAGCGACCAGAAACTTGTCATTGATAAGATTTGATGAATTAAAGAGCTGCGCAGGATCGGCTACCTTCTCTTTATTCATGGATACACCTCCTCCGGTAATCATCTTACGGGCTTCTCCCTTTGAAGGGAAAACCGCAGTTTTTTCTGCTAAAAGATCTGTTGCATTGATACCCGCCACTAATTCAGCTTTGCTTATCCTGAACTGAGGCAGTCCCTCAAACACTTCCAATATTTCAGTTTCAGACAACGATTTCAGGAATTCAAGAGACCCATTTCCAAACAAAAACTCAGATGTTTTTAATGCGGTCTGCAGTGCATCCGCAGAATGCGTCCTGATTGTAATTTCTTCAGCCAGAGCCTTTTGAAGTATTCTCAGATGAGGAGCTTCATCATGCTCTTTTTCAAGCTGCTCTATTTCAGCACGGGATTTTAAAGTGAATATCCTGATCCAGTTTTTTGCATCCGAATCAGTTGTATTTAACCAGAATTGATAGAACTTATATGGCGATGTTTTAGCAGGATCAAGCCATACCGCACCACTTTCCGTTTTACCAAATTTGGTACCATCTGCCTTTTTAATCAGCTGAGTTGTGATTGCATAAGCAGTCCCCGCGGTCTTACGGCGGATAAGTTCAGTTCCTGTTACAATATTGCCCCACTGATCTGAACCTCCCATTTGTACCTGACAGTTCTTTTCTTTCCACAGGTAATAAAAATCGTAGCCCTGAACCAGCTGATAGCTAAACTCTGTAAATGACATTCCGGTATCCCCTTCAAGACGTTTTTTAACAGAATCCTTCGCCATCATATAATTAACAGTGAGGTGTTTACCTACATCTCTGATAAAATCAAGAAATGTAAAATTCTTAAACCAGTCATAGTTATTTACCATCACTGCACTGTTTGCTCCACAATTAAAATCAAGAAACTTTTTGAGCTGATGTTCAAGGCATTTTACATTGTGATTTAAAACCTCTTCCGACAAAAGATTACGTTCAGCCGATTTACCAGAAGGATCACCAACCATTCCTGTAGCACCACCGACTAATGCAAAGGGCTTATGTCCTGCTCTCTGGAAATGAATTAATGTCATGATCTGGGTAAGATGACCAACATGCAGAGAATCTGCGGTGGGATCAAATCCGATATAACCGGAGGTCATTTGTTTGTTCAACTCATCTTCGGTACCGGGCATTATATCGTGCAGCATTCCCCGCCAGCGTAATTCTTCTACAAAATTCATTTTCTCTTAAGGATCGTTAGGATTGCAAATATAAGAGAATTGATAAAATCCATAATGGCAAATATTCCCATTCGTTCATATATTATTTTCTACCAGATTATGATTCTACATGAACCAAGCGCTGCGATCATGATCTGAAAATCATATCTCTCAGGATTTTGACAAAATCATGTTGGTTTTGTATATTTATGATAATACCTGGCAAAATCTGCCGGGCTTGACTAATCAATCACTACAAAATGAATTTCCTGTCGCATTTTTACTTTGACCGGCATAGTGAGGACCCACACCTGATTTTGGGTACTGTATTGCCTGATCTGGTAAAGAATGCCCGCAAAGACTGGAATATCCATCCTGAGAAAAATGAGCATTTATTTGGTCGGCCTTTCGAAAAAGCCATCCTCGATGGCTGGAAAAGGCATCTGAAGGTTGACAGGCACTTTCACAACTCAGGTTTTTTTATTGAACATACCGGACAAATCAGAAAAGCAATTACTCCGGCATTAAGTAATTCAATAGTCAGGCCTTCCTTTTTAGCCCACATAGCGCTTGAATTGATGCTCGACAGCACCTTATTGGTCAGAGAACACGTGAGAACCAATGATTTTTACGGTCACCTGCGTGAATCAGACCGGGAAGCATTAGAGAGCTTCCTGAGGCTGAATAAAGTGGACGACACCGATCATTTTTTCACTTTTTATGATAAATTTATCCATTCACAATATCTTGAAAGTTACCGCGAAAACCATAACATAGTGTATGCCCTGAAGCGGATTTGTATGAGAATATGGGATAATCCTCTAACTGAAAATGAAGTGCTCGAGCTCAGTAAAATACTAAACGACTATCATCAGAACCTTTTAGGAAATTATATGGATATTTATGAGGAAATACACACCAAACTATTGAAAGAAGGCTGAAAACACTTTCAGAAACCCTTTCAACACTATATCATTTACTCAATTCTCATTCATTCTTCACAACTCTCAAATAAACATTTAACTTCGTCCCATGTCACTTTTTGAGATCAAAGAACGTATAGACAGCCTCGTAAAAGAGCTTAATGAACATAATTACAAATATTATGTCCTTGCCCAGCCGGCCATTTCAGATTTCGAATTCGATAAAAAACTGGCTGAACTTGCAGCACTTGAAAAAGAGTATCCGGAATACCTGGACCCTGAATCACCTACGATAAAAGTAGGTGGCGCCATTACCCGTGAATTTCAGACTGTAAAGCACAGATGGCCAATGCTTTCTTTAGGCAATACTTACAGTGAGCAGGAACTGAAGGACTTTGACGAACGCGTCCGAAAAGCAATAGGCGATCATTTTGAATACGTGTGCGAGTTAAAATTTGACGGACTTTCTATCAGTCTGACTTATGAAAACGGGAAGCTACTGCGAGCTGTAACCCGTGGAGACGGCACTCAGGGAGATGATGTAACAAATAATGTTAAAACGATTCATAGTATTCCAAAAACAATTAAAGGATCAGGATTTCCTGAAAATTTTGATATCCGGGGTGAGGTTTTCATGCACCGCGCTGCTTTTGAAAGGCTGAACAATGAGCGAATAGAAAATAATGAAATGGCTTATGCCAATCCAAGAAACTTTGCCTCCGGAACACTGAAAATGCAGGATTCAAGTGAAGTTGCCAAACGCCCTCTGGATTGTTTTTTATACTTTCTTTACACCGACAAACGTATTTTCCCAACCCATTGGGAAAGTCTTGATGCTGTAAAAACATGGGGGTTTCATGTCTGCGATCATACCAGGCTCTGCAGGAAGATTGAGGATGTTCTTGAATTTATCCATTACTGGGATGAAAAAAGATTTGACCTAAGTTATGATATTGACGGTATAGTAATTAAAGTAAACAGTTATGCTCAGCAGGAAGAACTTGGCTTTACTGCAAAATCACCAAGGTGGGCAATTTCTTATAAATACAAGGCACAGGAGGTTGAAACCATACTGAATGAAGTAACTTATCAGGTAGGCAGAACAGGAGCGGTTACTCCGGTTGCAAATCTGAAACCAGTACTTCTGGCCGGTACCACTGTTAAGCGGGCAACGCTTCATAACGCCAATGAGATCAAGCGACTTGATCTTCATATCGGCGACACTGTGCTGGTAGAAAAAGGTGGTGAAATTATTCCAAAAATCATTGCCGTTAATACCTCAAAACGTTCAGCGGAAGCAGAACCTGTGATCTATCCTGAGACTTGTCCTGAATGCGGCAGTAACCTCGTCCGAAAGGAAGGTGAAGCTGTACATTATTGTCCGAATGATGAGGGCTGTCCGCCACAGATAGTTGGCAAGATACAGCATTTTATCAGCCGTAAAGCAATGAATATCGAGGGACTTGGCCAAGAAACTATTGAGACATTTTACAGTAAAGGATTTATTGAACATATTAGTGATCTGTACACGCTTTATGAGAAGGAAGATTTGCTCAGACAACTTGATCGTTTTGGAGAGAAATCTATCCGGAACATGATTGAAGGCATTGAAAAATCAAAGCAGATGCCGTTTGAAAAAGTACTTTTTGGATTGGGAATCCGATATGTGGGTGAAACTGTAGCAAAAAAACTTACCGCATACTTCAAAGACATCGATAGTCTGATGAATGCCAGTTTCGATGAACTGACCTCGGTAGACGAAATCGGAGAACGTATTGCAGAAAGTCTGATTGAATATTTCGATGATCCCAGACACCGGGAACAGATTGAGGTATTAAAGCTTCATGGACTGCAGTTTGAAGCTTCAGCTAATCCTGTGGCATTAAACAGTGATAAACTGGATGGAAAATCTTTTATTATCTCCGGAGTCTTTGAAAAATACAGTAGAGAAGAATTAAAGGAACTCATAGAAACTAACGGAGGGAAAATACTTAGCAGTATTTCGGCAAAATTAAATTATCTGGTGGCAGGTGATAATATGGGCCCTTCAAAGCTTGAAAAGGCCATAAAACTTCAGATCCCTATCATTTCGGACGAAGATCTTATAAAGATGCTGCAATAATTTTGTGATAAACAGTTGTTTTTTTAGCAAATCGTTTTAAAATTGGGGTTCTTGCCCTTAAATTCGCAAACCAACATTTGGTTTAATACAAATAAAATGAACAAATTTCATGGAACGGGGGTAGCAGTAATTACTCCTTTCAGCGCAGATGGTTCTGTAGACCATACAGACCTCAAAAATATCCTTGATTACATCATCAATGGCGGAGTTGAATACATTGTTTCTTTAGGTACAACAGGAGAAGCAGCAACACTCAGCAGTGATGAAAAAAAGGCTGTATGGGAAACCACTGTATCACACGTAAACGGAAGAGTTCCCTTAGTTGCCGGTATAGGTGGCAATAATACAGCAGAAGTAATCAAAGACCTGAAAAAATTTGATTCCAAAGGATTCGATGCAGTTCTCTCTGTTTGTCCATACTACAATAAACCTACGCAGGAAGGAATTTATCAGCATTATAAGGCTCTTGCAGAAGAAAGTGATTTACCTATCTTTTTATACAATGTTCCAGGAAGAACAGGTGTTAATATGAGTGCTGATACAACCCTGCGCCTGGCTCATGATTTTAAGAACATTATTGCGATGAAAGAAGCTTCAGGCAATTTTGATCAGTTTAACAAGATCATTAAAGATAAGCCGGAAGATTTTCTTTTTATTTCCGGTGATGATCCGATTACCTTACCATTAATTGCCATGGGTGCTGCGGGAGTTATCTCAGTAATCGGGAATGCACTTCCCGGAATATTTTCTACGATGGTAAGAATGTGTCTTGATGGTAAATTTATTGAAGCACAGCCTCTTCATCACAGTGTTACAGAACTAATCTCTCTTTGCTTTGTTGAAGGCAATCCGGGAGGAGTAAAATCAGCTATGAAATTATTGGGTATCTGTGACGACACAATGCGTTTACCTCTTGTGAATGTAAGCAATGCCACAGAGCAACAGATCAAAGCCAAACTGGAGCAATTAAATTTGTTATAACAGCTCCTATAAAACAGAAAAGGCCCGTTATTTGATAACGGGCCTTTTAATTTCTTAAGAAGATTACTTTTTAGCTTTTGCTGCTTCTTTGTTCTTCATTTCCTGAACTTCAAGACGGATAGCCTGAGCCAGATTCTTTAAATCCTGCATACCTTTTCTTACACGGGTACCAGCTGCGCTGTTTGCTTTGTTATAGAACTTCTCAGCATCAGCCTCTAATGATTCAAATAAGTTTTTTGCTTCTGTGAATTTTTTCATGTCGTTAATCCTTTAGTTATGAGGTTAGTATTGTTTTGTTATCTAATGTATAACGTTTTTTTTAAATAAAGAATACCTGAAACAAATAAAACCATGCGTTTTTGGCGTTTTTTTCCACATTTATCATAGTTATTCACAAAAACATTCACTTTTCACAATATAAAGCTCTCTTTTTCAATAGTTTATAAAAAAACTTGTTAAAAATATGCCCTCAGGAACCTCCTGAGGGCATATTTTTAATAGTAAAAAAGAGTAACAGATACTTAGCTTTTCAAGACTTAAATTCCACTCTTTCCTTTATAGTAACCAAGCTTCAGCTTCTCTGCAACTTCACTATAAGCATCAAGGGTTCTATTTACATCCTCAATTGTATGAAGAGCCGTAGGAATAAGTCTTAACATGATCAGTCCCTTAGGAATAACAGGATACACAACAATAGAACAGAAGATACTGTAATTCTCTCTCAGGTCCATGGTGATTGCTGTAGCTTCAGATAATTCACCTTCCAGGAATACCGGAGTTACCATTGTATTGGTTACACCAATATTAAATCCTCTTTCTTTAAGTCCATTCTGAAGACTTGTAGCAATAAACCACAGTTTTTCTCTTAATTCAGGGGTACTTCTGAGTAATTCCAGACGCTTTCTAAGACCAATAACCATTGGCATTGGCAATGATTTGGCAAAAATCTGGGAGCGCATATTGTAGCGGAAGAAATTGGTAATTTCCTCAGTAGAAGCGATGAAAGCACCTATCCCGGCCATCGACTTCGCAAAAGTTCCGAAATAAATATCAACACCATCAATGCAACCCTGCTCTTCATGAGTTCCGGCACCAGTGGGTCCCATTGTTCCAAAGCCATGAGCATCATCAATAAGCAAACGGAAGCTGTACTTCTGCTTCATATCAACAATTTCTTTCAGTTTACCCTGAGCACCTGACATGCCAAATACCCCTTCAGTAATGACAAGGATTGCACCTCCGGTATTTTCAACCCATTTACTGGCTCTTTCCAGCTGCTTATCAAGGCTTTCCATATCATTATGAGTGTAAACAAAGCGTTTGCCCTGATGCAGACGCACCCCATCAATGATACATGCATGTGATTCAGCATCATAAACAATTACATCATGACGATCAACAATTGCATCTATTGCCGACATGATACCCTGATAACCAAAGTTTAACAGAAATGCATCCTGTTTTCCTACGAAATCAGCTAATTCTCTTTCAAGTGCTTCGTGATTATTCGAGTTACCCGACATCATACGGGCGCCCATTGGATAGGCAAGTCCGAATTCTGCAGCTCCATCTGCATCTGCTTTACGCACTTCAGGATGATTTGCGAGTCCGAGGTAATTATTTAGACTCCATACCAGGTGTTCCTTACCTCTGAACATCATATGTGGACCTATTTCACCTTCTAATTTTGGGAAAGAGAAATAACCATGGGCCATTTTCTGGTGCTGGCCCAGAGGTCCCATATTTTTCGAAATTTTATCAAATAAATCCAATTCTTATAATTTTATTGTTAGAATAACTTTCCGGCAAAGTTAAGATTTAACGCCTGATTATCAAAAGCTAATTCAAGAGTTCAGGGGAAAGACAAAAGGCCTTAATTCTGTGAATCAAGGCCTTTTAAATGATGTTTATTATCATCAATCTACATTATCATGCAGAAATGAATTATTAGGTCTGATTTCAGTTATTCCTTCGTCATTGCTTAGTGTAAAGCGTGAAACCTGTGATTCTGATGAATGCGGAACATCCAGTAATGACATCTGCTTTCTTTTATAGGCAGGCTCACTCTCCAGCTCCTGAAGACCATTAGCCGTACGAAGCTTCATACTGAGATCTTTAAGACGAAGGATTCTTTCTTTCGATTTACGTAATTGCTCTTCGATCGATTCATCCGTCTTATTTTCATCTGGATTTACCCAGGTAAGCGGAACTTCTTCTTCGCGGGATTCTATTACAGGCTCTTCAAGCTCTGCAGTAATCTCTTCAGATTTAAATTCAAATTCAAAGCTGCTTTCAGCAGGTTTAACTTCCATCTGAACTGTTTCCTGAGCAACTTCCTCAGTCAGAGCATGACGCAAAACATCTGCATCAGGAGTTTTCACCTCGTCTGCTTTCGGAGCGCTTTGGAAGTATCCGGCAAACAAATCCACCTGACTTTCTTCAACAGCTTTCAATACAGGTTCATTAATCTCTTCTTTCTTTGGCTCGATGAATGTATTTTCCTGTACAGGCTTTACAAGAGGAGCCTGTTCAGGAGTTAACAGAGATACTTTACGCACCTGACTCTTCTCCACTTCACGCTCTTCCATAGTCTGGAAGCCTGTTGCAATAATTGTTACGGATATCTTCTCGCCCAGAGAATCATCAGAGCAATTCCCCCAGATCAGGTCAGCTGCAAGTCCGGCTTCCTGCTGAATGTAATCTGTGATGATACTCACCTCATCCATCGTCACTTCTTTATCGCCTGAACTAATGTTCAGAAGAATATAACGGGCACCCTCAATTTCATTATCCTTCAACAGAGGAGATGCCAGAGCACCTTCAACAGCCCTTAAAGCCCGGTTTTCACCTTCGGCAGCATAACTACCCATGATAGCCACACCGCTTTCTTTCATTACGGTACGGACATCCTTAAAGTCAACGTTGATATAGCCCGGAATCGTGATAATTTCTGCTATTCCCTTGGCAGCAGTGGTTAATATATTATCTGCCTGTGCAAATGCAGAACCTAATGTAAGATTACCGAATATTTCACGCAGACGATCATTTGAAATAACGAGATAAGAATCTACGTATTTCTTAAACTCTTCAAGACCTTCTTCTGCCTGAATCTTTCTTCGTTTACCTTCAAATGAAAAAGGAGTGGTAATTATTCCAACTGTTAGAATATCCATTTCCTTGGCTGCTTTTGCAATAATCGGACTGGCTCCCGTTCCGGTTCCTCCACCCATTCCTGCCGTAATGAAAAGCATCTTTGTATTTGACCCAAGCATCCGCTTGATGTCCTCAATATTTTCAATTGCAGAGTTCTTACCCACTTCAGGGATTGATCCTGCCCCCATTCCTTCCGTCAGGCTTGCACCTAACTGAACTTTGTTTGGAATAGGGCTAAGCTCAAGCGCCTGAGCATCCGTATTACAAATAATGAAATCAACACCGGTGATTCCCTGGCGGTACATATGGTTCACAGCGTTACCACCGCCGCCACCAACACCAATAACCTTGATGATTGATGACTTTTCTTTTAACATTTCAAACTGCATATCTTTAATAATCAGTTGGGTAAATCGTTTTCGTGCTCAAACAGTTTATGGCCTAATATTAAAAAATTTTCCACAGTCGTTTTCCACATTTGTTAGAATGTGGGAAAATCCCTCTTTGTGGATAATTTTAAACATAGTCCTCATCTTTGATGTCATCCTTAATGAATCTGGCTCCTTTTTGAAGTAACGTATCCAGTAAGCCCATCGGTTTTTTAGGCTTCTGAGTAACCGGAGTTGCATCCGGAGATTTTGCTCTACCGATAGTTTCCTCCAGCATCTCTGCTTTCTGAATTCCTTTAATCAGCAAACCAATACCTGTTGCATACATCGGACTTTTTAACTCATCGTATACATTCTTTGGCAAAACATCATTTTTCGCAAGATGCTCATTTGGATATCCCACGCGGGCATCCAGCCCGGTTACGAATTCAACGAGCTGAGGCAGATGCTTCAACTGCGCACCACCACCGGTTATTACGATCCCTGCTATCAGCTTCTTCTCAAATCCTGAGGATTTGATTTCATAATAAACATGTTCAATAATCTCTTCCATTCTTGCCTGAATCACGTATGCCAGATTTTTTACTGAAATCTCCTTAGGCTCTCTTCCACGAAGGCCGGGAACACAGATAATCTCATTTTCCTTATTTTCTTCCGCAAGCGCTGAACCAAAACGAGTTTTAAGCAATTCGGCCTGGTTACGCATCACTGAACAGCCCTCACGAATATCTTCTGTCACACTATTACCCCCAAATGGAATAACTGCAGTATGACGAATAATTCCTTCGTGGAAAATAGCCAGGTCAGTTGTGCCACCACCAATATCAACAAGCACCACACCTGCCTCTTTTTCTTCTTCACTCAGGACAGATTCGGAAGATGCCAAAGGTTCAAGAATCAATTCCTGTGTTTCAAGTCCGGCATTCCCCACACATTTCAATATATTCTTTACAGCACTAACATGTCCTGAAATGATATGAAAGTTAGCTTCAAGACGTACACCGGCCATACCAATCGGATCCTTTATACCCGGTTCATTATCTACCGTAAACTCCTGCGGTAACACATGAATAATTTCTTCTCCCGGCGGCATCAGAAGCTTGTACATATCTTCAATCAGCTTATCAATGTCTTTGCGCTGAATCTCAGTATTCAGTTCCCTGCGGGTAAGAATACCGCGGTGCTGAAGACTTTTAATATGCTGTCCGGCAATACCTACGTTTACAACTTTTACATCCACGTTGGATTGTGCGCTCGCTTCTTCAACAGCAAGCATAATTGCCTGAACGGTTTTTTGAATATTTGAAACCACTCCACGGGTAACACCCGCAGATTCGGCTTTACCCATACCCAAGATCTCGATCTTCCCGTGTCCGCTTCTGCGTCCAACAGTAACGCAAATTTTCGTAGTACCGATATCAAGTCCGACAACTATAGGTGAATTTTTTGCTGAGGCTGAGTTAATTTGATCCATATAATTAGCATTAATTTTTTGTTACATCTTTAATCTCTGTTTGCACACTGTCTGCAAGAGCAGAAACATTTTTGGATTTCAGCTCCGCTGAATCAATCCTGTTTTTTTCACAAACAATCTGATTGGCATATTTCAGATTTATTGTACTGTAGGTATCCCACCCTACTTTCGGGATTGCCTGCTTGTAAAACAATAACAGATTTCTAAACTTGGTTTGCAAAGAATCCGTATCACCAAGAATTATCTTATGATCCCCTACTCTTGGCACCATTTCTATATCTCCGTTCAGGTCAACAAACAGCTGTTCAATCTGATTATCCCAAAGGGTATCTGCCTTAATAAATAATGCAGCCCGGTAAAGATCTTTAACCAGTTTTGAATGTATTGTATCAACTTTACCGGTAAAATCTTCATCAATAAATCCGTTTACGACCAGTACTTTCGCTGTATAATTGTCGGAAACAGGCATTTTCAATCCATTGCCATCTACGTAAAAATGCAGGTTGGCCATATTAATCACCCTCAGGACCGGCTCGCGCTGCCTGATCTGAACGTTTACAATCCCATCCATATCGGCATAAACCTTTGCATATTCAATAAATGGATTAGCTTTCAACCTATTTTCCAGGAGGTGAATATTAATATCATTCAAATCCTTTCCTACCAGAACTCCCCCGCTCTCCAGCAGAATTCTGTCAATTTCTTCCCGCTCTACGAAATTGTACCGGCCCGGTAAGAAAACCTTTACATCTTTGCACTTTAACTTATCCTTCTTCACTTCAATAAAACTCATTAACAGGACGATCCCACTCAGACTTACAAGCCAGAGAAACCCATATAAAATCGCCTTCCAGTTAATTCGTTTAAGCATTTTGCAATATCTCCTTTAAGGGCTGAACCAATGTATCTATATCTCCTGCCCCCACAGTTAATAATAATTCAGGATTATTTGTTTTAACATAATCTAAAGCTTCCTGCTTGGATAAAATTTGCTTCGATGCATTACTGACTTTATCCAGAATCATGGCAGAGTTTACCCCTTCAATAGGCTGTTCACGTGCCGGATAAATTTCCAGCATGATCAGATTATCCACCATGCTTAACACCTCTGAAAATCCGGGTGCAAAATCCCTTGTTCTGGTAAACAGATGCGGCTGAAAGATTGCAGTCAGCTTTTTACCAGGATAAAGACTTTTTACAGCCGAGATACATGCCCTTAATTCCTCAGGATGATGTGCATAATCATCTATATAAATATGACCCGGCTCTTTCAATATATACTCAAAACGCCGTTTAACACCCAGGAAACCAGCCAGTGCTTTTTTAATTTTTTCAGGGTCGATACCCAGATGCAGTGCTACTTCGATTGCAGATACCGCATTTTCAATATTATGAAGTCCCGGAAGCCCGAGTTGAATATTTTCTATTTCCGTGTTCCAGTTCTTAAAATCAAACCAGAAGCTTCCATTTTCTATCCTGACATTATATGCCTGAATATCGGCCATCACATTAGCCGAATAGGTTTTTCCTCCTTCAAGGTCAAGTCCTTTTCGGTAAATCAGCCTCCCACCCGGTTTAAGCTGTGATGTAAACTGCTTAAACGACTCAACCAGATGCATTTTATCACCATAAATATCCAGATGATCTGCATCCATTGAAGTCACGATGGCAATGTCCGGATGAAGAGTTAAAAACGAACGGTCAAATTCATCTGCCTCAACTACCATGGTATTATTCTCACCAAAAAGTACATTTGAGTTATAATTACTTGCAATACCTCCAAGAAATGCAGAGCAATCATACCCACTGTGTTTCAGTACATGAGCAATAATAGAGGAAGTGGTGGTCTTGCCATGAGTTCCTGCGACTGCAATGGTATACATCCCCTTGCTGATAATCCCCAATACCTCCGAACGTTTTTTAAATGTATAAGACCGGTCTTTAAAATAATTTAAAATGGCAGAATCCTTAGGAATGGCAGGGGTATAAATTACAAGAGTATTGGGATCATTCTCCTGAAAACTCACGGGAATATTGTCTTCCTCATCCTGAAATACAACAGGAATACCTTCGTTCATCAGATTCTCGGTAAGCTGCGTGCAGGTCTTATCATAACCACATACCACACAACCCCGCTTTTTAAAATAACGTGCGAGACCACTCATGCCAATTCCGCCGATACCAACCAGGTAAACTCTCTCTATATTTTCCAGTTCCATACTATCTCTGTTTTGCCAACTTTAATACTTCCCTTGCAATAATCTCATCTGCATCAGACAACTCCATCCGAGCGATATTTTCAGACAGCTCCTTGCATTTATTTTTATCATTCAATAATAGCAATGCTACATCAACCAATTCGGTTTCAGCCATAGAATCACTTACCATCAAGGCTGCATTATTCTTAACCAATGCCATAGCATTTTTAGTCTGATGATCTTCTGCCACATTTGGCGATGGCACCAGAATAACCGGCTTTTTTATGGCACATAATTCTGCTATGGTTCCGGCACCGGCCCTGGAAATTACTAGGTCAGCAACCGCATAAGCCAGATCCATACGGTGTAAAAATTCAAGCACCCTGATACCTGAAAGATCCTTACCCTGCAACTGCTCTGTGATTGAACTGTAGTAATACTTACCTGTCTGCCAGACCAATTGCACATCCGCTTTTCTGATCTTTTCTAGTCCGGCAAGCATACTTTTATTCAGCGTCCCTGATCCCAGACTACCACCCGTTATGAGAATAGTTTTCTTTGACGGCGAAAGGCTGAGTAGTTCTGCTGCAGCGAATCGTTTATTTTCAATATCTACCGCTTCTTTTCTGATAGGATTACCGGTCAGCATTATCTTATCCTTCTGGAAAAATTTTTCCATTCCCTCAAAAGCTACACAGATAACCGATGCATCTTTACCCAGCCATTTATTGGTAATTCCGGCAAATGAATTCTGCTCCTGAATCAGATAAGGTATCCCCATCTGGGATGCTGCATACAATAAAGGGCCTGAAGCATAACCTCCAACACCAACCACAGCATCAGGTTTAAAGTCTTTTATGATTGACCGGGCTTTCAATACAGACTTAAACAGCTTCAGGGGTAACAGTGCATTTTTTAACAATGAACTCCGTTGAAATCCCTGAATATCTAGACCAATAATTTTATACCCGGCAGCAGGAACCTTTTCCATTTCCATGCGTCCATTTGCACCAACAAAAAGAATCTCCGTATCCGGAGCGATTTTTTTTAGCGCGTTGGCAATAGCTACAGCAGGGAAAATATGTCCTCCTGTACCGCCTCCGCTTATGATCACTCTTTTTGCCATAATCTCAATTCTACTAATTACATAGCCGGAATTTCTCCAACAATAACTTTCTCCTGACTTTTTTGTTTCTTCTCATCAATATCCCTGCTCACACTCAGAATAATTCCAAATGCCACACTGGTAAACAAAATAGATGTACCACCCATACTCACCAATGGTAAGGGAACTCCGGTAACCGGACCAAGACCCACCGCTACCGCCATATTTGCAAATGCCTGAATCGTGAGACTGAAACTGAGTCCTGCGGCAAGGAGCGCTCCGAAAGCCTTGGGACTCTGCGTTACAATCAGTACACAACGGTACAGAAAAACCAGATACAGCAAGACCAGCCCGACTCCACCAACAGTTCCATACTCTTCTATAATCAAAGCAAATACAAAATCAGAATAAGGGTGTGGCAGGTAGTTCCGCTGGGTACTGTTTCCCGGCCCCTTTCCGAAAATGCCTCCAGTTGCGATAGCAATTTTCGACTGATTCGCCTGAAAAGCTTTGTCAGGATCTGCTTTCTCCGGATTCATGAATGTTTCAATCCTCGACATATAGGTTTTGCGTCTTGGACCCAGCATCATTACTCCCGTCAGAAGCACCATTCCTGCAAGACAAACGATTGCAATCTGTTTGATACTGATACGACCGATAATCAATAACAGAATACTAACTCCAAAAAGCATTAAAGCCGTTGAAAGGTTAGCCAAAGCAATCAAAACGAACACTACACATACTGAACCCATAATTGGCAGGAAGGCATCTTTAACATCTTTAATGTTTTCCTGTTTCTTGGTCAGCGTTCTCGCCAGAAAAGTAATTAATGCCAGCTTGGCCAAATCTGAGGTCTGGAAAGTCTGATTAATAATAGGAATGGTAACCCACCGGCTTGCATCATTCACATTTGCACCAAAAATCAAAGTATAAAGAAGCAATGGAATAGTGATCACCATCAGCACTTTAGAAATACCTGCGTAATAACGATAATCCAGTAAATGTGAAAAATACATCAGTGCGATACCCCCTACAATCATCACCAGGTGCTTGATTAGAAATTGTTCAGATCCGACTCCTTTTTTATAAGCAAGCGTTCCGGTGGCACTGTAAACAGCGAGCAGTGACCATACCGAAAGTATGATTACAATCAACCAGATCCAGCGATCTCCTTTTGTTTTGCTTATTAATCTTTCCATTATCTGTTACCTGTCTTTATAAAACAGCAATCCCGTAATTTTTAATTCGTAATTCTTAATTGCTTAAAGTTCCATTACAGCTTTTTTAAACTGATTACCCCTGTCTTCATAATTTTTGAACAAATCAAAGCTTGCACAGGCAGGTGATAATAAAACAGTATCACCTTTCTTTGCCAGGTGATAAGCCAGCTGCACTGCCTCATTAGCAGAAAAAGTATTTACAATCACTTCCACATCATCCTCAAAAGCTTCATGAATACGTTTATTATCTTTACCAAGACAAACTATAGCCTTAACCTTTGATTTCACCAGATCTTTAAGCATTCCGTAATCATTACCCTTATCTACTCCACCAAGTATAAGTACTACATCTCCGGGCATACTTTCAAGTGCATACCACGTAGAATTCACATTCGTCGCTTTCGAATCATTAATGAAGTCAATTCCGGAAATTTTGGCCACATGTTCCAGCCTGTGTTCAATATTGGTGAAACTACCCATACTATCGCGGATAGATTCATTTCTTAACTCAAGCACCTTAGCTACTATGCCCGAAGCCATAGAATTATAAATATTGTGCTTGCCCTGGAGTGCTAGATCTTTGATTGACATAGTCAGTGGTTCTTGGTTTTTCTGGTGAAGATTGATTGTTATTTGTTCTTTATCGAGGTGAGCACCCGTTTCGAGATCCTTCTCAATAGAAAATGGATACGCTTTTGCATTTACCTGATGACTGAGCAGTCCTTTAAGGGTTTCCTCATCATCAGCACAGTAAATAAATACATCATCAGCCTGCTGATTTTGGATAATCCTGAACTTGGAATCAGAATAGTTCTCCATTTTATAATCATACCTGTCCAAATGGTCAGGAGTGATGTTCAACAATACTGCGATATCGGCTTTAAACTGATACATATTATCAAGCATAAAGCTGCTGATCTCCAATACATAGAGATCATAATTTTCGAATGCTACTTGGCGTGCAAAACTCCTCCCAATGTTTCCACCAAGTCCTACATTTAACCCTGCATTTTTCAGAATATGGTAAGTGAGCATGGTAGTGGTTGATTTACCATTCGATCCGGTAATACAGATCATCTTTGCATTGGTATATCGTCCGGCAAATTCAATCTCAGATAGAATCGGGACATGTTGTTCTTTTAGTTTTTTAATTATCGGAGCCTTATCCGGAATACCAGGACTCTTCACAACTTCACCTGCAGACAAAATGCGGTCCTCGGTATGGCCATTCTCCTCATATGGAATTCCGGCCTTCTCCAAATCTTCTTTGTAGTGATCAGCGATCTTTCCAAAATCTGAGACAAACACATCAAATCCCTGCTTTTGAGCAAGCAATGCTGCACCGACTCCGCTCTCTCCGGCTCCAAGAACAACGATATATTTCTTCTCCCCCATTATCTTAGCTTTAAAGTCACAATAGTTAAAATAGCCAGTAAGATTCCCACAATCCAGAAACGTGTAACAATCTTGGCTTCATGGTATCCCTTTTTTTGATAGTGATGATGTAATGGCGACATCAGAAAAATGCGTCTGCCCTCACCGAATTTCCGTTTGGTATACTTAAAATAAGATACCTGAATAATCACCGAAAGATTCTCTACAAGAAAGATTCCGCATAAAACCGGAATCAACAATTCTTTACGAATCATAATCGCAAATGCAGCTATGATCCCGCCGATAGCAAGACTTCCGGTATCTCCCATAAATACCTGTGCAGGAAATGAGTTGTACCACAGAAAGCCCACACAGGCTCCGACAAATGCCCCGGCAAAAATTACCAGCTCCCCCGAGTAGGGTATATACATGATATTGAGGTAATCAGCAAAAATGGTATTACCTGATACATAAGCTAAAATAGCCAGGGTGATCCCAATGATTGCCGAAGTTCCCGTTGCAAGGCCGTCTATACCATCGGTCAGATTGGCTCCGTTAGAAACGGCTGTAATAATCACAATAACAAACAATAAGAAAACAACCAGTGAATATTTTTCATACTCATCGCCGAACACCGTCAGAACTTTAGCATAATCGAACTCATTATCCTTATAAAAAGGCACATTCGTTATGGTTGATTTAAGATCCTGAGTATAGTAAAACTGATTACCACGCTGATGCACCTCAAGCGGCGCTTTAACTTTTGCCGGAAGGGTAACCTGCTCCCTCACCACAATATCCGGATGAAAATACATCGTCCATCCAATAATCAGGGCCAGACCTACCTGTCCCATAATCTTAAAACGTCCGGCCAGGCCTTCTTTATCCTTTTTAAAAACTTTGATATAATCGTCTAAAAAGCCTATTGCTCCCATCCATACCGTAGTTACCAGCATAAGGATGATGTAGATATTATCAAGTCTGGCAAAAAGCAGCGTTGGTGCCAGAATACCCAGCAGAATGATCAGACCACCCATTGTTGGAGTTCCCTGCTTCTGCATCTGTCCCTCAAGGCCCAGGTTTCTCACCGATTCACCTACTTGTCGTGCTCTCAGAATTCTGATAAGCCTGCTTCCATACACAGTGGTAAGCAGGAGAGATAAGATTACTGCCATGGCAGTCCGGAATGATATAAACTGGAACAGTCCTGCTCCGGGAATATCATAATGCTGATCAAGCCAGGTAAATAAGTAGTACAACATTAGCTTACCAGATTTAAAAATTCAATTAATATCTCTTTATCATCAAAAGGCAACTTTACTCCTCCGATGTCCTGATACTTTTCATGGCCTTTTCCTGCCACCAGTATAATATCACCGGGTTTTGCCAGATGACAAGCAGTCCGGATCGCCTCTTTTCTATCCGTAATGGAAAGTGTCTTTTTCTTGTTCTGAGGCATAACCCCTGCCTCCATATCACGAATAATCTGCTCCGGAACCTCAGTCCTTGGATTATCGGAAGTCAGAATAACTTTATTACTCCAGTCGCAGGCAACCTGCGCCATCACCGGACGTTTAGCCTTATCCCGGTCGCCTCCACATCCAAGCACAGTAATGACCTGCTCTGTACCTTTTCGGATATCCTGAATGGTACTCAGAACATTTTGTACTGCATCCGGAGTATGAGCATAATCCACGATTCCAATAATTCCTGAAGATGAAATGATATAATCGAAACGCCCTTCAGCTCCACTTAAACGACTTAGTGAGGTCAATACTTTTGTGCGGTCCTGATCAAGTAATAAAGCAGTAGCATATACTGCCAGAAGATTATAGGCATTGAAGCTACCAACCATTTTAAACCAGACTTCCTCTCCATCTATATTCAGCAGCAATCCACTGAAATGATTCTCAATGATTTTTGCCTTGAAATCAGCAATATTCTTAAGCCCGTAACTCTTCTTATGAGCTTTGGTATTCTGCAGCATGACCATACCATTCTTATCGTCGATATTGGTCAATGCAAAAGCCTTATTCCCCAATCCATCAAAAAAACCTTTCTTGGCTTTCAGATAGGAATCAAAGGTCTTATGAAAATCCAGATGATCATGAGTCAGGTTGGTAAAAATACCGCCTGCAAAATCGAGCCCTTCAATTCTTGCCTGTGCAACAGCATGTGAGCTGACTTCCATAAAGCAATAGTCACAGCCGCTGTCAACCATTTCCGCGAGTAAACTATTAAGTACCAAGGGATTCGGCGTGGTATGAGTAGAGGCAATAATTACCTCATTGATCTGATTTTGAACCGTTGATAATAATCCTACTTTATACCCCAGATCCCTGAACAACTGGAATAGAAGAGTAGCAATGGTAGTTTTTCCATTAGTACCGGTTACGCCTACCAGTTTCAGTTTTTCAGAAGGCCTGTCGTGAAAATTGGCAGCAGCAACTCCAAGCGCTTTTGCGGCATTCTCGACCATAAAATAGTTTACGCCAGTATGTAATTCGGCAGGAAGCTCCTCACATATAACTGCCTCAGCACCAAGCTCAATGGCTTTCCCAATAAAGGAATGACCATCTGATTCAGTACCCCTGATAGCAAAAAACAATACTCCCGGTGCAGCTTTGCGCGAGTCAAAACACAATGCACTAACCTCAGCATCCGTAGTACCAACTACCTTTCTGAGTGAAACACCATACAATATATCCCTGAGTATCTTCATTATTCCAGTTCCAATATTATTGGGTAACCTTTGGCAACCCGTGTTCCTGCCTCCAACGATTGCTTAATTACTTTGCCGCTGCCACGAACCATGGCTTTAAGGCCGGAGTTACCAAGTACGTAAAGCGCATCACGAAGTCCCATACCACTTACGTCAGGCACAGTACCCTCTATAATCCTTACTTCCTTGTTGGCAACACCTTTATTAGTATCAAGAGTTACATATTCAGAATTGGCAGCAAACAACGCCTTGATGCCAAATGCTTTATAAACGCTTTGAGTAGCTTTCTTTTCTCCGGCTTTCGCTGAAGGCATTTTTAAACTTCCGGTAAACTTCTGCTCCTTCAACGGATCGTACATGCTCACATCACTGGTAAAAACCCGGTCAGCAATCTCGCGAAATACAGGACCTGCAACCGAAGCTGCATAATAAGTTCCCTTACGGGGATTGTTGACTACAACAATTAAGGAATACTTTGGATTATCCGCAGGGAAATAACCACAAAAGGAAGCCTGATATTTTTTATCTACCCGATATCCCTTATTGGCATCTGCAACCTGCGCAGTACCTGTCTTACCTGCGATTTTATACAAAGGAGAAGCCAGTCCTTTACCTGTACCCTCAGAAACCACACCCTCCAGCAAGGCCTGTGCCTTTCTGAGCGTTTCTTCGGAAACTATTTTCTCATTAATCACACGGGCATTAAAACGCTCAACAGTATTACCAAGCCGGCGTATTTCACGAACAAAAATTGGAGCGATGTACTTCCCGTCGTTAGCCACTGCATTATAAAAAGCAAGCATTTGCAGAGGTGTTATCTGCATCTCATAACCATAAGCCATCTGGGGTAGCGATTGCTTTTTATTCCAGCTTCTGTTCTCAGGATTTTTTATAACCGGTTTACCTTCTCCCGGAATCTGTAGTTCTAATTTTTTATTCAGCCCCCATTCGTACAGATGCTCAGAAAACTTACCCTGATCATCCTGATAAGCATCATTAATCATCTTGGCGATCGCAACGTTTGACGATTCCTCAAATGCCTTTTTAACTGTAACCGTACCTATTCCCCCATGTGAATCACGGATAGTATGCCCCGGGATACGATAAGTTCCATCACCTGTAGCCACCATGGTATTGGTATCTACTCGCTTATCTTCAAGCAAGGCCATGTAAGAAGCGAGTTTAAATGTGGAACCCGGATCCTGACTGGCAGCAATTGCATAGTTGAACTGCTCTTTATACTCACCCGAATTAACCTTAGTAAAATTGGCAATGGCACGAATTTCACCTGTCGCCACTTCCATCAATATCACACAACCATGATCAGCATCACTGGTAATCAATTGCTTTTTAAGAGCTCTTTGAGCCACATCCTGCATATTGATATCGATTGTTGCAATAATATCTGCACCCTCCTTTGGAGCGATTTCAATATCCTGATTCACCGGCATCCATACCCCTCCGGCAATTCTCTGCATCAGCCTTTTACCGCTCTCACCGTCGATATAAGAACCATAAGCGCCCTCGAGTCCGACAGGCTGAACGTTCTTATTCTTATATCCAATAGTACGCTGAGCCAATGTCTGGAATGGCAGAATACGCTTATTCTGCTGAACAGAAATCAGTCCGCCTTTATAGCGACCCATATTGAAGATCGGGAACTTGCGAATTTCTTTCAATTCCTGATGTGTCACATTTCTTTTTAAAAGCAGATAGCGTGCACTGTCAGCCCTGGCCTCACGCAGCATTCTTGAATATTGCCTGCTTGATTTATCGCCGAAATAAGATGATAACTTTCTGGCCAGAGAATCTACTTTCTCATAAAACACTTCATCCTTTTCAATACCTCCGGCAAGCATATCCATTCTAATCTCATACTCCGGAACAGAGGTTGCCAATAGACTGCCATCAACAGAATAGATATTCCCCCTTGCGGCTTCAACATTCGCGAAACGGGTAGAAAGGCTATCGGCCATGTCCCTCCATTTTTCACCTTCTACAAACTGAACATGGAACAATTTAAACAATACCGCAAAGGCCAGAAATACAATCATCCCAAAGGCGATGTACACTCGGAGCAATATGTCGGTTCTTATATTCAATGTATGTCTGTTATCAGTTAACTATTTCTTTAATGGCCGGACACTTATATACCCCCTGCATTCCGACACCCAAGTCCGGATATCCAAAACAAAATCTTTATTTTAATTCCTCAGCACTTACCACAATCTTCTTTGGCGGTTCATTTGGCTCAGTAAGCCCTAATGTATCCACTTCTTTTGCCACCTCAGTCTGCGTACTTTTAAGCATCAGATCCGCTTTTAATGTTTTAAAATCCCAGCTCAGTTCTTTTACTTCCTTGCTCAGCTTATCAATATCCCGGATATTATTCTCTGCAAAATGACGGTTGCCGATATATATCATACACAGAAAAGCAATGAACACAATAAAAGGAAGCATTTCTGTTGCTGCCTGTTTTGAGATAACACCCTCAGTAAACAAAACAGTAAAGAAATTCCTTGGAATTTCTGTCTTCTCATTCACTTCAGGTGAAACCTGCTCTTCAATCTGCTCATCTTCAATTGGCTTTCTGAACTGGTTAGTCATATTCAAGTTTTAAAAACCTAATTCTTTACTGCAATCCGAAGTTTGGCACTGCGCGCCCTGTTATTTAGCTTAACCTCTTCTTCTGAAGCCACAATCGCCTTACGTGTCAGATTTTCAAATGGCTTGATCTGATTTCCAAAAAAATCCTTTTCCACTTCACCATAAAACTTGCCTCTAACAATGAAATTCTTCACCAACCTGTCTTCCAGTGAATGGTAAGACATTACTACCAGACGACCTTCAGGTCTGATCACATCTGCCGCCTGCTCTAAAAATTCTTTCAAAGCCTCCAGCTCCTGATTCACCTCAATCCTGAGAGCCTGAAACACCTGAGCCAGATATTTATTTTCTTTACCTTTCGGAATTAGTTTCGAAATGGCGCTTTTCAAATCACTGACAGTTTCAACAGGCCTATTCAACCGTTGCGTCACAAGAATATGAGCAAGCGTTTTTGCATTCTTTATCTCACCATAGATACCAAAAATCCGATGTAGCTGTTCTTCACTATAGGTATTCACAACCTCTTTAGCAGTTAACGAACCCGCCTGATCCATCCTCATATCCAGCTCAGCATCAAACCTGATAGAGAACCCCCGTTCCGGCTGATCAAACTGGTGTGATGAAACACCCAGATCAGCCAGAATACCGTCAACAGAAATGGCACCCTGTAAACGGCAGTTGTTTTTGAGGTATCGGAAGTTCTGATCAATAAAGGTCAATCGATCATCTTTTGGTATATTCTTCTGTGCATCCGCATCCTGATCAAATGCAAGCAAACGACCTTTCGGCCCTAAATGTTTTAATATTTCACGCGAATGACCTCCACCACCAAATGTCACATCAACATAAACCCCGTCCGGCCTGATATTCAAACCTTCAATACATTCCTTCAGCATCACCGGGTTGTGATATTCAGTCATTCGCCCTCCTTCCCAGACTGCCCATTACCTCTTCAGCCAGATTGGCAAAGTTTTCAGGCTCATTATCCATCTGAGCATCATAAGCCTCTTTTGCCCAGACCTCTATTTTATTCAACTGACAAGCAAGAACTACCTCTCCGGCAATTCCCGCATATTCCATCAATGATTTTGGAAAAAGAATACGATTTGAAGCATCCAGCGACAACTCTGTCGCACCACGGGTAAAATACCGGATAAACTCACGGCTTTTCTTCTCATACGGATTGAGCTTGCTTAACTCTTCCGTAATCCGATCCCATTCTTTTTTTGTGTAAATAACCAAGTTTTTCTCGAAGCCACGATTGATCACAAGCCCCTCACGCTCAGCTTCAGGAAGCTGCTTCTTCAGACTGGATGGTATCATCATCCGGCCTTTAGCGTCAAGTTTACAATCAAATTCTCCTAAGAAATGTGACATTTCGGGTATTTACTCTATAATTCAACTGTAAAAGTAAATAACTTACCACTTTTTACCACTATCTCCCACAAAAAAAGTTTTCCACAGTTTTCGGGCTTCTTTTTCTCACAATTATGGGATAATCAGCACGTTGACTTTCCCACTCATAACCCGGCCGCTCAACAAAAACGAAACATCAGACCCTTATAGAACTGAATGAATAAAATTGTGAGCAGGTAACGTTATGGATTGAAAATAGTCCGGGAATAATAAACCATTGATGAAACCTGAAAAGAATTCAATCTAATAGTCTGGATTCCCTTCAATATATTATTCATCCTGGCAATGAAACAAAAAACTGATCTCTAAGTCTAAATCAGATAAATCCGAATAAAGTCTTAAAACCACTAAGAACCCTGTTTATAAAATATGAAAGCCGCAGTTTTTAAGAAATACGGACCGCCGGAAGTGCTCCAAATAGAAAAAATCAATGCGCCGGAGCCTTTGAAAAATCAGATGCTGATCAGAAATTTGTATACCGCTGTAAATTCCGGCGACTGGAAACTAAGAAAAGCTGATCCATTTGCAGTCAGACTGCTATTCGGATTATTTAAACCTGTAAAAAGTAAACAAATTCTAGGTGCGGTATTTGCCGGGATTGTAGAACATACAGGAAATAACGCCAGAGGTTTTAAACCTGGAGACAGGGTATTTGGAATGACCGGAATGGCTATGGGTACTTATGCCGAATATCTTTGCGTAACAGAAAACAGTCCGGTTGGTTTGATCCCCTCACAAATCAGCTTCAGTGAAGCCGCAGCTATTCCCTTTGGAGCCACAACTTCCCTGCATTTTTTACGAAAGGCCAATATTCAAAACGGACAGAGCATATTAATATACGGAGCATCGGGTGCTGTGGGAACCGCAGCTATTCAGCTGGCAAAATATTTTGGTGCAGTGGTTACCGCAGTTTGCAGTGCCTCTAACAAAGAACTTGTAATATCTTTAGGAGCCGACCATCACATGGATTACAAAGACAAAGACTTTGCATTGGAAAATAAACGTTTCGATATTGTTTTTGAAACAGTAAACAAACTATCATTTACTGATTGTATTAAATGTCTCAAAATGAATGGGGTACTCATATTGGGTTCTGCCGGGATTTCAGAGACATTACAAGGTATTCTGACTAACATACGACGCAGATATAAAGTAATTTTCGGGATGGTAATGGAAAGTAATGAACAAATCAGCTATATTCAAAAACTGACTGAAAAGGGAACCCTCAAGCCTGTAATCGATAAAATCTACAATCTTGAAGAGATTGCAGAAGCCCATCATTATGTAGAATCCGGGCATAAAAAGGGAAATGTGGTCATTAAAATCTGAACTTATTTGAAACAGAGCAATAATATTCATTTCCTATGCCAACCTATCATATTCTGAATGGCGACTGCCTTGCAGAGCAATTGAAGCAAACCAAAATCGATCATAACTTTATAGTTTGCCGCGAGTGTCTGATTGAGGGACCATTAATTGCTGAAAACACTGATCAATTCTGGGAAATAAGATCGAAATTTATTGCCGATACCTATAAGGTCGCTACAGCTGATTATTTCAGCAAAATCGTAAACGAACTAAAAATAATAGATGATTTACCCCAAACTTCAGAAGTTTGCCTCTGGTTTGAAAATGATTTGTTCTGTCAATTAAACATGTGGTTTATACTTTTCCTGCTCTCCGGCAAACCCGATCTGAAACTATTCAGGGTATTTCCACAAATTGAATCTGAAGCAGATCAATGGAAGGGTTTCGGAATAGCAAATGCCTGGCAACTTGAACGATGTTATGCTGCAAGAGTTCGGTTTTCACGGGAAGATATCGAAACAGGCAAAAATCTATGGTTGGCTTATCAGGCCGGCAACTTAGATAAGCTGAAGAAACTCTCAGAATATCAATCCAATTGCTTTGAGTCCTTGAAGGATGTTTGCCAGGCACATGCCGACAGGTTTCCATCGGATGGCGAATTAGCACGGCCCGAAAAGTTAATTAAACAACTAATCAATACTCATTCAGAAGATTTTTTGGAGGTCTTCAGAGAATTTACACTAAGAGAAGGAATATACGGCTTCGGAGATCTGCAGATAAAAAATATATACAATAAACTGATTAGTAAAGACCTGTAAAATCTACATCACTTCAACAATCCTATATTTACAGTCAATTTTCATCTTAAAACAAAACCCATTCTGCAAAATTAGCTCAATCTTTTTCAGCGAACATCCTGTGCGTCATAATAGTAAAAGAGTCCCCAAAACGCAGATGCTTAACTATCTACAACAGTCTGGCTATCATTTAGTTCAAAAACAAAAAACATTTCCATTATCCCGGAATAATTGAAATAAGCTGCTATTAAAAGCTTTCATTTTAGAGATATTTTTCTAATTTGGATAATAATCTAACCAATTAAAAAACGAGACATGATGTCTTATCGTAAAGAATACGCAAACTAAAGCTGTTATCGCTCTTTTTAGTTATTAAACCGATAATGAATGAAAAGTACCGCATCAAAAAAGAAACTCTTGTACAGATACTCATACCTGTATTTTAGTCTCGCGGCTGCAGTTACTGTTTTCGCATTTTTCCCTTCTTACTTTAATAGACTAAGAGCTACAGACTCCGCACATCATCTTCATGGAATTACAGCTACGCTCTGGCTGATTCTTTTAATTATACAACCTTTTCTCTATCAGGCAGGCAAACTTTCCTGGCATCGTCAGTTTGGCAAGTTCTCCTTTTTATTGGTGCCAATGATCATCATCAGCGCTCTGAACATGGTGCAAATCATGATGCTGAGCAAAGACTCCTACCCGCCACTTATCCCGTATCAGTTAGCATTCATTGATTTTACAACCCTGATACAATTTCTGTTGTTTTATATTCTTGCCATAAAAAAGCGCAGGAACATTCATTTGCACGCCCGTTATATGGCCTGTACTGTACTTGGCCCTTTAATACCTGCTCTTACCCGTTTACTTTTCCGTATACCATTTGTAGACAATTTCAATACTGCACTGAATATCAGTTATATTCTAATCGAAATAGTTTTAATACTGTTATTATTGGATGATAAAAGAACAGGGAAATTACGCCTACCCTATGTATTGGCATTCATTCTGTTCGCACTACAGCATTTCATTATGAATTTTATATCACAGTCAGAATGGTGGACAAAACTAATGGACAATTTCGCCGATCTTAAAATATAAAAACCGACCATGAAATATTTATTCCTCTCTATCTTCTTTTCAGTCAGTATTCATTCATTTGCACAACAGAAACATAACCAGGAAGAGAAGGAAATTCTTTTGAAAGTGCAGCAGTTTTTTGACGCTCTGGAAACTCAGGACACCCTACTTTTTAAGTCAACCTTATTGCCTGAAGGGCAATTATGGGCAATTTCAGAACAGAAAAATGATGTAAAATATTTTATGGGTTTGTTCCGCGACCGATTGAATACATTCATCAATCCGTCAAGGATAATACAGGAGAAGATACTTTCTTCAGAGATAAAAATCCATAACCGTATCGCCATGGCCTGGATACCCTATACTCTTGATATCAGTGGCAAATTCTCTCATTGCGGTGTAGACTTATTTACTATGCTTAAAACAAATGGAGGCTGGAAAATAGCAACTGCAGCCTACACGATTGAACCCGATGGCTGTGCGGCATTGAAGAAGAAATAAAACAGCTAAAAAACACAATACAGTAAGAAGATTTAAGTATTTCAACTCTCCTTACTGTATTGTTTAGGAGGCTTAGGCCCCGATCTGTTAAAACCCGGAATTATAATTATTCCAGATTCCTATGAATTTATTGCCTTTACACCGGGTAATTCTTTTCCTTCCATGTATTCAAGTAAGGCACCTCCACCGGTAGAAACATAGCTTACCTGATCTTCCAAACCGAACTTGGAAACTGCAGCAGCTGAGTCACCGCCGCCAATTAAAGAAAAAGCTCCGTTTCGTGTGGCATCAACAACTGCTTCTGCAATAGCTCTGGTTCCGACTTCAAACTTCTCCATTTCAAAAACTCCCATCGGACCATTCCATAACACCGTTTTTGATGCTCCGATTACAGAAGCGAACAGTTTTGCAGTTTCCGGACCGATATCCAATCCCATCCAGTCGCCTTTAACTTCACCGAACTTTACATAATCAGTCTTGGCATCCGGAGAAAAGGCATCTGCAATAGTTGTATCCACCGGCAAAAACAGATTAACATTCTTTGCTTTGGCTTTCTCAATCAGAGCTAGTGCCAGGTCAAGCTTGTCATCTTCGCACAAAGACGTTCCGATTTGTCCGCCCTTTGCCTTGGCAAAGGTATAAGCCATTCCCCCGCCAATAATCAGATTATCAACTTTTTCAAGCAATTTCTCAATCAATAATAGCTTATCCGAAACCTTCGCTCCGCCCATAATAGCAGTGAAAGGTCTCTCAGCATGATTTAAAATTTTCTCAGCATTGGCAAGCTCTCCGGCCATCAGATACCCGAAATATTTAGCTTCAGGGAAGAACCCGGCAATAATGGCTGTGGATGCATGAGCACGATGAGCAGTACCAAAGGCATCATTCACATAAACATCTCCCAGAGCAGCCAGTTTTCTGGCAAAAGTCTCATCTCCCTTTTCCTCTTCTTTATAAAAACGAAGATTTTCAAGCAATAATACCTCTCCGGCTTTCAATGCCTCGGCTTTAGCCTTCGCCTCTTCACCAATACAATCAGATGCAAACTGAACCTCTCTGCCCAATAAGAATGAAAGGTGCTTAACTAAATGTTTTAATGAGTATTTATCGGAAGGACCTTCCTTTGGTCTGCCCAGATGCGACATCAGAATCACTGATCCACCATCCTTTAAAATTTTTTCTATCGTTGGAACAGCTCCAACCATACGGTTATCGTCAGTGATATTGAACTCTGCATCCAGCGGAACATTGAAATCTACCCGAATGAGTGCCTTTTTACCTGCAAAATTTAAATTATCTATTGTATTCATATTCTCGTTCTCTATTTAATATATTACTGGATCTTCAGATACATGGCGCGGTGCGGACCAATTCCCTCCATCTCAAATTCATCTGATATAAACTCCAATCCAAGTGAAAGATAAAATCGAAATGCCACTTTTCGTGCATTGCACCAAAGATAGTTCGCTTTCACCCCCCTAAGGTAAACGATTGCAAAATTCAGCAACTGATTCCCGACACCTCTTCCCTGAAATTCAGGTTTTGTTGCCATTCCCCTCAACTGATATCCTTTCCCATCAAAATTTTCGCGTTGCTTCTGATGAAAACTTGCAATACAGATTAACTCTTCATCTTTAAAATAACCCAGATGAAATGAAAAATCATCATCATCTCCGTCAAACCGGCAGAGTTCATTATCAGCTCCGTCCCTTAAAACCAGGCTACGAAGTGCCAGTGTATCATCTGTACTGATAAAGCGAATCATTTTCTGAGTGCTGCTATCTTCATTACCAGATCAGCAAGCCTGTTGGAATAGCCCGATTCGTTATCATACCACCCCACTACTTTTACCAGTTCACCCACGATAGAAGTAAGTTCTGCATCAAATATACAGGAATGAGGGTTATCCAGAATATCAACT
>Ga0208492_1000273_pt1 | contig 48480 bp, 45 predicted proteins | sample Subbioar_CSW14AB_FD_184820 | JGI IMG/M metagenome (GOLD analysis project Ga0208492, IMG submission 184820) | Serpentinite rock and fluid subsurface biosphere microbial communities from McLaughlin Reserve, California, USA - CR12Mar_CSW14AB (SPAdes) | ecosystem: Environmental > Terrestrial > Deep... | reverse complement strand
CCCTTCACCTCATCATCTTCCTCTTTCCCATTAAACCCATAACGGTAATTGGTTGTAGAGGTAAACTTTCTGCCCGGCATTACCATCCCGAACGGATAGTAATCTTTTGGCTACAAACTCAATCGGGTTTTAGCTTTCAAAGAACTTTGAATATGTCAATTTACGCCAAAAAGTGTAGAAAACAGGTTAATTTTTACATTAAAATTTCCACTTATGGCTACCAAACAACAACCCAAAGAATTAAACTTTATTATGCTTTTTGAACGATTTATTAATGATTGTAAAGCAAACCGGCGCCTCCAGGCAAATGGCAGTAAGCTATCAAAGGGCTGCATACAAAATTATGAGTATTGTTTTCAGTTATTACAGCAGTTTTCTCAAAAGAAACAGTTTGGTCTACGCATTCGTCCTGTAAACAAACTCAATGCAAGGGAACAGGCAACCGAGAAAAATTACTGGACTAAATTCTACAGACGATTTACCGACTACCTGTACAGTGATTGCGGACACTACGATAATTATGCCGGAGCTAATATTAAAATTATCCGAACCTTCTTTAATTATCTTCAAAATGAGTTATTGATTAACACAGGAGATTTTTATAAAAAATTTTATGTATGTAAAGAAGATGTTCCTGTTTTTGCTTTACTACCTGAGGAGCTGAACTCTCTCATTTACGATAAAGAACTGGAAAAGAAACTCTCACCCGTATTACTAAGGGTGAAAGATGTTTTTGTGTTTGGATGCACCGTTGCTTTACGGTTTAGTGATTTAATGCAGTTGAAAAAAGCGAATCTTCGAGTAGCAGATGATAGTTGGTATCTTATTGTACGTTCTCAAAAAACCAAGGCTGATACACAAGTTCGTCTGCCTGACTATGCGGTTATGATTTTAAAAAAATACATGCGAAAGGCAAATACATTTCTTTTGCCGCAATTTAATAAGAGCAATATGAATAAGTATGTGAAACAATTAACCGAAGCGGCAGGGCTTATACACCCTGTACAAAAACTAAGAAGCAGGAGGGGTATTGCCAAAAAAACGAGTAATCAGCAAATACTTCGATTTTGCGATGTGGTTACTACACATACAATGCGCCGTTCAGCTATAACGGTGATGTTGAGTTTAGGTGTTCCTGAGCAAATAGTTCGGAAAATCAGCGGCCATTCAGCAGGGAGTAAAGAGTTTTACAAGTACATAGCTATTGCACAGGCATACCAGGATAACGAGACTCAAAAGATGTTTAAGAAAATTGAAGCCATGCAACCGATGGGAAGTGCGGCATAGATTCATATATAACAAAGCTGTATTCACGAAATGCGAAGGGATAATTTTTTTAATGTTACAACCGTAGTTCTACTGTTTTTTCGAAATTGTATTTACTCTAAGTTCACTTAATAAAACTTAGATTATGAAAATTCAGGGAGCACAGTTTGATCTGCTGTCATCAGATGATAATTTAACGGCAGAACAAAAAGCAATCTTTGCCTACTTAAATGCACTACCAGATGGAGGGTATTTATCACCCCAACAGGTACAGTATATGTTATCCAACTATGGATTAACATTGCAAAAATTGATGCAGATACTTGTTCCCGCAGCTACCAAATTTGCCAGCCCGCCAATCTCCAATTTCAAAGTAGGGGCTGTGGTACATGGTATTTCAGGAGCTATTTACTTTGGAGCCAATATTGAGTTTATGAGTGAGGCACTAAGTTTTACCGTTCATGCAGAACAGGCATCTATTGCCCATGCAATTAGTTATGGTGAACAAGGAGTGGATTACCTGGCAATTTCAGCTGCACCCTGCGGATATTGCCGTCAGTTTTTATATGAAATCATCAATACACCCACAACACCGGATATTTCTGTTCTTATCAATAATACCTCTAATACACTCAGTTCATTGATTCCACAGGCATTTGGTCCACAGGATTTAGGCATATCAACAAGATTAATGTTGCCACAAAATAATAACCTGCAATTAAGTTCGCAACCAACCGATCCTGTTGTTATTAAAGCCTTACAGGCAGCCAATGTTTCTTATTCACCGTACACATCTGATTTTTCGGGGATTTGTATAGCAACCAACTATGGAACATATGGAGGCAGTTATGCTGAGAATGCGGCGTATAACCCGAGTATGTCACCATTGGAAGCTGCACTAGTGCTCCTGGTTATGAGTGGCGATTCTTATGGAAATATTCAGCGTATTGTTTTAGTGGAAGCATCTAACAACAATATCAGTCAGAAATCTGCAACGGAAGATGTTATATCTTCCATTGCACCAGGTGTTACGATTGAGTACTATATAGCAACAAATTAATCAATTCCCAATTCTTAAATTTTAAAAGTAAACTGTTATGAAAAAAGTTTTTTTAACACTTCTGCTCGCAGTTTTTACAATTTGTTTTACACACTCTAATGCAATTGCACAAAAAAGTAAATCACATAAACCCAAAACAGTTAAAGTAAAAAGCTATACGACTAAAAAAGGTAAAACTGTACGATCACATTATCGAAGCAAACCATCACGGCGTAAAACTTCCGGCGTTTTCATACATAAGATTCCTCTTTTTGTTAATAGTAATTTGAGAAAAACAAATAGGGAACCTTTTGTTTATAGTTGAGGAGATATAATATAATCATAAAACTATTTGTTATTATAAATCAAATTTAAAATGGCAGCAGAAACTTTCAATGTTGATATAAAAGGTTATTGGAGAGATAGAAATAAAGCTGATATACCAAGACATTCAGGAGTTTATTTTGTTTATACTGGTACGTATGATTCGATAAAAAATACAGTTGACTTAAAAAGATTGATTTATATCGGCGAAGCTGAAAATGTAAACGACCGAATTCAAAACCATGAAAAATATAGTATATGGTTAAGATATTTGCAAAATGGGGAAGAATTAGTGTTTTCAACTGGTGAAGTGGCAGCAATTAGCAGGGCGAGAGTTGAAGCTGCTTATATTTTCAAACATAAACCACCTGCTAATACTGAATATTTGAATTCTTTTCCTTTTGATCAGACGACTATAGTTTCTTCAGGAAAAACAAAGTTCCTAAATACTCACTTTACAGTTCATAGATTGAATTGAAAAGTACTATTTCGGTATGCTTTTGTAAACTTTATTTGAAAAAGACACATGGATGTAACAGCTACTCAACTTGTAGCATGATGATTACTTAATCTTATAAATATTATTCTTAATCGCATAAACCACAATCCCTGCAGTATTTTGCACCTGCATTTTTTCCTGAATCTTTTCTCTGTATCCTTCAACAGTGCGGATGCTCAGGTTTAGGATATCCGCCATTTCTTTATTTGATTTTTGATTACAGATCAGTTGTATGATGGAGATTTCCCGTTCATTGAATTCCGGTTTCTGCAGTTTCTTATTCGGATTAAACTTACTGGTTGCGATGAGTTCAAGTAATTTGGCAGAGGTCTGTTTACAGTAGTAGGTGCGATCCTGATTCACAGCTTTAATGGCTTCGATGATGTCTTCTTTCCCTGCATTCTTCAACAGGTATCCTCTTGCACCTGCTTCCAGCATATCAATAATCAGATTTTCTTCATCAAACATGGAGAGTGCAATTACATGTATACCCGGGTATTCTACAGCCATTCGTTTGGTTGCTTCTATCCCATCCATCACGGGCATTTTAATATCTGTGAGTACAACCTCTGGATTTGTTTGTGCCACTAAAGCGAGTAGTTCCAAACCGTTGGCAGCTTCACCTATCAGTTTTACTTGAGGGAATTTTGAAGCCATGACTTTGAATCCATCACGGAATAGTTCATGGTCATCAGCAATAACAATATGTATTGGGTAAATATTTTGCATGGATTGATCATTATGTAAGCGGAATATGAAGTTGATAACTCACCCCTTTGCCGGGGAAAGTTTCTATTCGGAGTTCACCGTGCATGATTTCAGTGCGGCTTTGCAGATTTTTTAATCCCAGCCCCTGCTGCTGTTCATCAATGGTACGGATGTCAAACCCTATCCCATCATCTGCAGATTCAAATAAAACTTCCCGGGAGGTAATAAATAATTTCATGGTAAGGGTGGTGGCTTGTGAATGCTTTATCGTGTTGTGAATGATTTCCAGAATCATACGGTAGAGATGAATGACCATTTCAGGAGGAAGGGGTGCCAAACTCTCATGACTGAAATGAATTTTCAGCGGAAATAATTTCTGTGCTTTCGGTATGAGCTCTTCCAGAGTGGCAATCAGACCTTTTCGTGAAAGGGCATTGGGCATTAAATCAAAAGAGATTTCACGTATTCTTGTCAGGGTGTCATCAATATGTTCATTAACGCTTTCAATCAGTTTTTGATCGCTGTTGCTTACCACATCTACGGCATTAATTTTAAATTTAATTGCTGAAAGCATGGGCCCCAGATCATCATGAAGATCATTGGCAATACGTTTACGTTCCCGTTCCAATGTATGAATCTCAGCCTGAATTTTTTCCAGGTGGAGCTGCCTTGTTTTGCGATGCTGCCGGATAATGGTAATGATAAAATACAGCAAAATCATTCCCATCACAATGGCAGCAATTATCGCAAGAGTAAATAAGGTTTTTTCCTGGGTATCCATAATATGGCCCATGCAAAGAAAAGGTTTACAAAAAAGTTGAGATAGACCAGCAGCGCATATAATTTCACCTGTAATGTTACAGAAATATCTTTTTGAATCAGGAAAAATACTTCAATACAGGATTTGAATGTAAAATAGAAAATCATTCCCAGGCAGATACAAAACAACGCATGTGTAAACAGTGGTATTCCTGTACGGGGTAGGAGTGCTACAATCTGTTCTACTGCCAGAATCAACAATAGAAAAGAGCTGAATATGCGGAAGATAGCGTTGGGCCGGGTAATACTGTGGAGGATAATATTATCCAGTACCCATACCATCAACAATAGAATGAGGAGGAGGAAATGTGTATTGCTTCTTCGTTTGAACAGTCCTGCATTTTTAAACAGGAATACATAACCTGCCGATTCTAACAGCACATACACATTGGCGTTTACAGCATTGGAATGAAAATATCTGACCATCAGAAGGCTGAGTACATGATTCACTGTTGCAAGCCAGACGATGAATATAAAAGGATAATACATGCTGTCGATGATCTTGTACCTGACGACTCCCAGCACCCCGGCAATAACAATACTAAATCCTAATATGGAAGCAATCTGATACAGATTCATGTATTATGAATTTAAAGGCGAAGGCGGCGGACAGATAGGAGGACATTTAATAGTGTCGTCCACAATATCTTTATCTTCTTCGCCACTTTCTAAGGTACTGATTGCAGGCAACATGTCTTCGTCTTTTTCATTGACTGCCACCATAATAGGCCGCACTATCATGTTTTCATCCATTCCATAATATAAACGAAGGGCGCAGCATCCCGGTTTTTTTAAAATCGTCTCAATAGCTTCTTTATTAAACGTATCACATATAGAGAGGATGTCTTTGCCTGTATACTGAGAAGCAAGAATTGTATTTCTGTTTTGACGGTATCGGGCAGTCATTTCAATAGCCTGAGGTAAAGAGATAAATCCGGAAGAGGGTTGCTGGTTCATACAAATTTGATTTTTGGTTTGAGAATAAACACCAAATTCCTGAAAGCAACAGAAATAAATAAGGTGGGAAGTACGGGCTGTGTATACGTAGTAACCGCAATAAAAAAGGGTGTTATCCACGTTGACCGAAACTGTGGTTTTTATGAGTTTTAATCGCCAATGAAAAACATAAAGGAGCAATTAGCAGAGATGTGGGGCGAATTTGAAGAGCGAAAAAGTGCCGAAGGAAATGACCCCCGTTTTTTTTCCTGTAACGAAGCGTGGGAATTATTTTATTTAAGTGAACGTATACAGGAACTGAAGCCGGAGTTTACAACACTTTCAGCTCTGGAGTTGATAGAACGTTGCTGCCGCTATTGTAATGGCCCGGTAAACAGGAATTGGTTTATAGGGTTGGTGGCAGAACAACTGGAACAAATTGAATAGATGAAATTATTTGGCGGGTATAGATATAACACTATGAAAAACGATGCGGTTCACTGAGAACTGTTGTTACCAGTATTTATAAAACACCTGTTGCTGATTAGAATACACCCTTTTTACAATCCGGGAGTGAATTCAAATGCACTCCCTTTATTCTTTTTTTTATGAAGAAAAAAGCCATAGTGCCACCCAAACATCTGCAACATATGAATAAGCTTGAAATGATCGCCAGGGGCGAAGACAACCTGGTAAAAGAAGTGAAAGATATTATTAGCGGAGGCAACAATTTGCCACTGGCGAGTCAAAGGGGAATTTCTGCGGAGACAGTAAAAGCAGTGGTCAATGATTTTTCAGTAAGTGATAAGATGCCACAGGCAGAAGCTGTGGTAGTAGCATTTATGCGGCCGGTACTCTTTATTAAAAACGGAAAGATAGAAGTACCTGATTCCAATGAACTAAAAGACAGGATTTTAAAATACAGGGCAATAGTAGAACAGCCCTTGAATTCTGTAGGACGTATTGAGCTAAAAAATCATCAGATGAAAAATCTGGGTACAGGCTGGTTGATTGCAGACGATGTTATTGCAACGAACAGACATGTTGCTGAGTTGTTTGCAGTTTCATCCGCATCAGGGAAAGGCGGCAGTTTCAGGAAGAATTTTATTGGCCAGACATTAGAAGCCGTAATTGATTTTAAAGAGGAGTATCAATTGCAGGCAGGGAAAGCCAATCAATTTGAAGTTCAGATTGAGAAGATTATCTATTTGCCCGATTCATCAAAGAATTTACCAGACATAGCCTTACTGAAAATTAAAAAGTCCTCCACACTTCCGCATCCCATCCCCTTTGTAAGAGACAAGCTGGAAGAAGATCAACTGATTGGAGTGGTGGGCTATCCTTTACAGGATCCCAGAGGAGTTGTAGATAAAGAAATGGAACGTAGGATTTTTGGAGAAGTATTTGGTGTGAAACGGTATTCACCCGGTCAGATATTACAGGTTCCAAACAATCACTGGTACTTTACTCATGATGCTTCCACTCTGGGAGGCAACTCTGGTTCACTGGTACAGGATATGGAAAGTGGGTGTGCTGTTGGAATTCATTTTGCAGGCACATTGCTGGAAGCCAATTACGCAGTAAAAGGGAAGGAGCTTCTTAATCTTTGTTCCAAAGTAGGGATCACCAATATTTTTTCATTCAATAAGAAACAGGCAGAATCTATAGTTGTTGAACCTGATTTTGCAGAAGAAAAAGCATTTGATGTCAATGATTATGCAACACGAAAAGGATTTGAAGCAGAATTTCTGGAAGATGATTCGGGGTTGGTAAAAGTGGCACTTCCGAGAGTAAAGAACACTAAAGACATTTTGAAATTTGGCCCCGGTAAGAAAAGCAGTGTTTTGAAATACACTCATTTTTCCGTGGTGATGTCTGAAAGCCGTCGTCTTTGTTACTACAGTGCTGTAAATATTGATGGAATGCAGTATAAACGCATGAAGCGAACTGGCTGGCGTTTTGACCCCCGCATTGACGAGAAATACCAAATCATGAAAGAGTGCTACGGAAACTCTCCCAAATTTTCAAGGGGACATATGACCAGAAGAGAAGACCCTAATTGGGGTGCACTTGCCAAATTAGGCAACGACGATTCCATGCATGTGACCAATGCTGTACCACAGATGCAATCATTCAATGCAGGCACATGGTTATCACTTGAAAATTATGCGTTGGAAAATGCAAAACATGATAAACAAAAGATTTGTGTGATGACAGGACCATTTCTTCATGATAGCGATCCGGAAAAATTTGGTGTGCAGGTGCCGGTTGAATTCTGGAAGGTGATTGCCTTTATTCATGACGAAACCGGTGAGCTCTGTGCTACAGGGTACACTATGTCCCAGGAGAATTATTTACGCAATGATGAATTTGTATATGGCGAGTTTATGACCTACCAGGTACCGATAAAGCTGATTGAGAAAAAAGCAAACATCTCCTTTGGTCAGCTCAGTAAAGTGGATCCGTTAAAAGATGACATTTTTGAATCTATCAGTGCACCGATTCAATCAGTGCGGCAAATCCGGTTTGTATAACATTTATTATAACTGCTTATAAATTAAAACTTATAAATCATGGCTGCTAATACACGTTCATTAAAAAAGTCACACCGCCTCTTTGCAAGTGTGGGCTACTATGGAAACTTTATCGGGACACCTGTAAAGATCGGAGATGTGTTTCAGGTGGATGGTGCTGAGCATATTAAGCTGGGAAACATTGAAACTCTTTCAAAAACAGTATCATTAAAAGATGCTATTGAATCAAGCAATGAAGCCAATTTTAAGTTTACATCAGGCAAAGAGTTTACCATCAGTTTTGGTGCAAATGCTGATTTGAAGCTGGGGAAAGGCGAAGTGCAAATTGATTTTAAAAGCAATAGCAGTGCATTTGTTTCATTAAATGATGCGGTGATTGATGTGCTTTCTATCGGGCTTATTGAAACAGAGTTAAAAGCCTATTGGGAAAAGAAAGGATATACCAAAGCAGGAAACAGAAGAAGATATATTATCATCAGCAGTATTATTAAGGCTGCATCCGGCACTGTTATTTTTTCATCGGAGAAAAATAATAAAGTGGTATTGAAAGCATCAACCGATGAAGAAATAAAATCCATCAAAGCGCTGGGTTCAGGAAAGTTCGAGTATGTATCCAATACAAAAGCGACACTGGAGATTATTTCACCCAAAGCAATACAGCCAATGTATCGTGCATTATGGATTAATGCAAAGGGACGGTTTGATATTATCAAATAATTCACAATGATATTTATATGAATTTTTTTCGAAAAAAGGGGTTTGCATCTATAACTAGAGATAAAACTTATATTTTAATAGGCGTTTTTTTGTTACTATCGGTATTGGCTGTTATTGCTATTAGAACTTTCTCAGAAAATGAAGATTTGCAAACTTCTCATACGCCCATTACAAATGAAATAATTTTAAAAATTAATCAACTTCGAACTGATAGCTTAAATACAACAACAAATAAATCTGAACTTGAGCGGTTTGAAAAAATTATTTCAGGAAGTATTTCAATATTAAAAGAGCGAAAGAATGATTATGTCAAAAACTATAGAGTTGATCTAAGTTTTATTGACAGGAAACTTCAAAAACCAGGTGATAGTATTTCTGTAATTGAATTAGGACTTTATTTCGAGCGGGCTATGAAACAGGCGCAATCTCCCATTAGTTCATCATCTGATTTATACCCAATGATTTTTGATTACAATGAGAGAAACCAGCGACTTATTACACGAACCTTTTCCATTTATGATAAGTATCTAAAAGATTTAAAGAATCTTTTTTCGCAGGCTTTTAAAAACCCTGTATTAGAGTATTACAATGATGATGCTTATTATAACGATGATTTACTTGTCGATTATGCAACTAAAGAACAAGTAGAGACGTATATAAGACAGTTTGATTCATCTTTCTTTTCAAAAAACCTAAGCCAATGGATAGGAAATTTGGAAGGTATAAAAAATCAAGTTTCTAATGATATTATTAGGTTAGGAAACGGTATCAAAGAAAAGGATTCGAAAATAACAGAATTGAAAGATGAATTAAATACAATAAATAATTTAGGTAAGGACAAAGTTTTGATAACATTTGCATTGCCTGTTTTTGCGGTTTTAATAATTATACTATTTGTAGTGCCCTATCTTTATCGAAATGTATTTGTAAAAGATGAACATGATCGAAATGTTAGTATCCTCCTGGAAATTTTTTCTAAGGGATTATTGTTAAAACTTTTTACCGTTTTTCTTTTAACAATTTGTATTGTACTATTGGCTATTGGCGAAAAAATTAAAGGTGAAACTATAGGAACATTACTTGGTGGGATTTCAGTTTACATTTTGCAAAATTCGTTTGGAACTTCATCTCGAAATGAAAATTCCGAAAGCTTGAAGAATAATGGAAACTGATCTATGATCATTTAATTAAATTACTTTTTTTATTAATAATCCGGTAAATAGGTCTCACAAAGAACAGTTCGGCACACACAGCGCCAGACCAAAAGAGGAGATGTGATTCATTTCTTTGTTTTCACTTGGTTTGAATCACAACACCTCTTTTGCCCTACTGGTTGCTCCGCAAGTCTGTCACAGTATGTGCAGCGTCACTGTTCTTTGTTCGGGAAGCTCTCTCTGTATGTACCATCTCTTCCACTCATTCCCAGCCCATACTTCATTTCGGCTTGGTTACGACTCGTAGCCTGTCACAATGTCTTTCAGCATGGAAATGAATTCCCTAACACTGCGCTATACTTCTTTCATTTCACCTGCTTCAGACGTCCCCTTCCATACTCGCTCCACCATGCTCATTTCGTATGGGACATTCGTGTCAGACATGGTACATCCAGCCGCTTCCTCATGATCTTGCGAGCCGGTGCCCCCGCTGCAACTGCGAAACACACTACATGAATTCATTGTTGTTTTAGCTTTGAATGTATTGTGTTTCTTGCCCTGTGCGGGTTCAGAGTATAGAAAGCGATACTTCACTCTTCAAGGATGCCATCATACGCAATGTGACGTATGGCAAGTACGTAGAAATGAGTATAACGTCATTGCTCCTTCTTCTGGCTTCTTGCGGGGGCTCGCTGCCACTTCCGTTTCTCTTCAGTGGCTTACTCGGCTCGCTGGGCCGCCCTGGCTTCATTGCCAAAAGCTTTTGGCAAGGGCGTTGCTTCTTTTTAGCCGCAGGCGCTTTTACCGTTGTATTTCTAATGAGTAATTGTTGTAAACAATCTTATAGAACAACACATACATGTGTAGATATTCTCTGTTAAATATTTTTCATTTTGTGTGTTTTATACTACTTTAGTCTTCCTTTCAGGGCTATCACTTATTTTTTTCCAAATCTTTTTGTTCTATCTCTACAGATTTAAAGCAGTTTTTCGCTTTATTTATTGAATTGATCAAAATAAAATCTGATGATAAGTATGAATAATGATTTTTTTAAAATGATTAACCGAGTAAATGAAATACAAAAAGCAACGGCACCATTTAATAATTTGAATGCAAAATTTTATGGGCCGATTGCAACTGCAATGAAAATTAATTCATACTTGCCATCTGGGACAGAAGCAGCCATATCCAAAGTATTCAGAAACGCCACCCATATAGCAGCTGTTGATTATTGGAGAGATATTATTCATACTAAAACTGTTAGGGGCATTGCTATGTTTAATAGTCCTTTGTGGAATTTGACAGATTCGATTCTTTCAAATCAACATAATATATCCGCTGCTATTACAAAAAGGGTATCTATTGCAGATGCTTATAGAGCCGCAACCTATAATTATCCGGCAGTTACAGGCATTCGATCATTCTTTGAAACTACTTTTCTGTCACAATACAGCAACAAGTTAATAACATTAGATGCAGCACTGAAAGGACTGAGTGCACAAATTACAGTTAAAGGACATCTTTTTTCTGATGATGAATTATTGGAACAATTTTCAGAGACAACTGGCAAAGCAGCTATAATCACAGCAGAACTTATCGAAAAGAACTATGTGACAAGAGAAGATATTGAAAAACTCAAAGTTTTTATTGAAGAGCAATTTCAAGAAATCGGCAAACGTATTGAAGAGAATATAGAGAGGACAGCAAAATCGCCTTTTGCGAAGCTTAGTCTTTGGGTGGGTATAATTGGCATTATTTTCACTATTTGGCAAATACTTCAACCCTTGATTAGTCCGAATTTAGCCGATGAGAATGCTGCTACACAAGAAGATATTCAGAATTTAATGGAGTTTACAAACAAACGACTTGAGGAATCTCTCAGCATAGCTGGTATTAAAGCAGAAGCAAGAATTGCAAACCATCTTCGACTTAAACCCAATTCAAAGAGTAAATGTTTATTTTGTATCAAGCCTGGTGAAACTGTGCACATTATTGAAAGCAATCATAAATGGGTGCGGGTAACTGTTATTGATCCATCAGATAATTTACCGCTTACAGGATGGGTTATGAGAAAACATTTGATCCGTAAATAGACTAGTGAAATTTCTTTTGCTTTTCAAATTGAAAATTAGGGCGGGTATGAACTTGCTCTTTATTTTTAAGAGAGTAGCACTACTTCGTTTTTTATCTCTTATTGACTTAAATACCGCCAGCCACCGACAAAGCTATTTCTTGCACACAGGTGTCAGGCAAGGTCATGCCCGTTGGGTTGTGACGAAAAAAATCTCCACTTTCATTTGAATCTGCCTTGATAGTTCAAGTCGTATTTTTTTCTGCAAACCTTGCTCTTCCATTCCACGCTTCAATATTGGGCGCCTAAGGCCGGCAGTAATCAGGCGAAGCCGGTATTTTTTAAACCACTCAATTTTTTAGTATGAAACGAAAACCTCTCTTATCAAAGATTATGTATTTGTCATGGGAAATTCAGAAACGAAAACTCTTTGCCCTCAAACAAAAATAATAACGAGCAAAGCACAAACGCAGTATTCACTCGTTAGCTGTTGAGGCCGCATGGGTCATTCTGCAAATAGAAGACATCACAGTGTAACGAACACATCTGCTTCTTTAATTCCACAAAAAGAAGAAGTCGCAGATAATCTTCCTTTTTAAATTACTATAATGGCAGCAATGCTCCCGTTATATGTTCAAGCAAAAAAGCTGCCGCCGTATGTACGTTGGCAGCTTGGGAACAACGGGAATGATATTTTTTATCCTAGTTTTTCGATCCGTGTTTTTATATCAGAAATGGTATTAATAAAGACTCTACCACTTTTCGTTACCTCAGAGAAAGTGGTTTCTAATGTAGCTTTGAGTTGGTTCGAAATAGTATTTGTTACAAAATGAAAATTTACGTTTGCGTAATCAAGGTTTATTTTGAGTAATTTCTCTCTTGCTTTAATAAACTTACCCATTTCTTCTTTCAAAGTAGCAATTGTGGTATCAAAAGGTCTGTTTGTCTTAAACATTTTTACTTCGATAATATCTGTAATTTGATTCTCACTGTTTAAAACTGCAATATCAATTTCAACATCTTTACCAATAGATACATTACGTTTAAAGTTTATTTTATTTGTTGAAAGCAAATGTGATAAAGCACCTGACAAAAGACCGTCTTTATCACAAATATCTTCAAATATACTGTCTTCAATTTTATAAGGTACCAGATAAAACAAGTCCTTATTACAGTTGGGGCATTTTAGTTTTGTTTTGCTTGGTCGTACATTTAAAGTGATAGTGCCTTTAAATGTCTCTGGCAGACAATTAACACATTCGTAGTGTGTTGCAAATTTACCTCCTACAAAAACACCCGAATCGAATAATAAATCAAACAATGCAAGTCTATCCTTATAGTTTTCACGACTATAAAGAACATCAGTATAAAAGCTATCTGACTCTAACAGTGTTTCATACATAAAATTTTCATATCTCTTTATAGCATTGTCGAAAGTGGAGATAAAATTTGCTACATGTTGGGGGGTTACTATTTTCTTTACTTCAGAAGCAACAAATTCTTCTGCCAGAGAAACAGCTTCATCAAATGAGGTTACATGTTTGGGAACAAGTTCATGTTGTTGAAGGAATTTTAGTAATCTTTCTTCAGAAGTAAGAGCATGTAAGAGGGAGATAAGAAATCGTATTTGAGATGTTTTATTTGAAAGTCTGCCTTCTAGTTTTTTTAATGGTTTCTCTAAATAAGCTTCGTAAAAGGCTTTAATTTTTGCATCTTGCACAAGACTTTCAATTCCTTTTTCAATAATATGATCACTATCTATATCTCTGTTGTCAATACGATGAGAGATACCGGATAAATCTGATTTTCTTTTTAAAGAATTACTTAGCAATATCCATTGACGATAATTACTTGTTTTAATTAGGTCTGATTCAAATGTATATTTTACTAATAGTTGTTCTTTATGTAAGAGAAAAATATTTTGACAATGTTCATTTTCCCAAAATAAAGTATAGAATTTCGTTCTAACAGTTGACATACTTGGTTTATTAATTAAGTGGAAGTTGAGATAGTAGTTTGTTGGATAAAGTGTTAGCGCCTCTTACTTTAAAATTCTCTAATGAATTCTAAATATTTGATTTAATACTTCGTATTGCGGCAAAAATATTTGAAAAGCATAAAAAATATCCAACTATTATTTCAAGCTAGTTATTAATAGAATACGACAATGCTATCAATTGCTTGTTTTTTCTCCAATAAACCACTGCTCCTTATTCTTAAACAATACATTAAAGGTGGTTAGCGAACCGTAACAACGAGTTATATATTGCTGAATATTCACCTTCTCTTCATCACTCAGGTTTTTACTGCTGTTGATATTTTGCTCCAATACTCTCAGGCGGTCACGAAGCATCACTATTTTATGAAAGAAATCTTCAACCTGAATTTCTTTTGGTTTAAGTGTTTTGTCGGCGGGTTGAAGAATCATTGTTCCACCTGCCCATTTTTCACCAAGTGGCACCACCTCACTTATTCCATTCCAAAGACGAAGTATCTTCAGAATGCTTTTTTCTACCTCACTTGATGTTTCAATCTCAACAGTAACGTTTTCAGGAATTATCTCTTCAAGCTTAGAGTCTGTTTTGTCTATTTCTTTCACTCCTGTATTGATAAATGAGATAATGTATGTTGCATACTTCACTCCAACAATGACCCCTGGGCCATGAACAGAATGCTGGAGGCGAGTTCCAATACCTAATTGGAGTTGATTTTCTTCCATGTAAACAAATGTACTTAGTTCAATTATTCTATCAATGCAAGTATTTTCTTTTGTGTCTCAAGCAATGGCGGCCGATTTTTTGTTTCCCATTGCCAAACTGTTGCAACATCTGTATCGAGTAACTTGGCAAACTGTCTTTGGGATAGACCATTATAATGTCGATAATTTTTGATTTTCCCCGATAATGTACCGGTGTCAATTTCGAGCGGGAAGTATCCCAGCAATTGTATAATCAACGGGTAATGCCTTATATAAGGCTGAAACTGGTTAGACTCCCACCCCCGCAACGTTTCTCTGTCAATCTTGAGAGAAGAAATAATGTCCTTGATTGGTATTCTATTTTTGAGACGATAGGTTTTTATATGACCCCCAACGGATTGTAATCTCCCAGGGATGGGTCGTTTATCTGGTACAGGAGCAGATATAGTGAGTTTGGAAAAAGGGATTGCAAGAGGTATGCTGCAATCTTGTACCAATACCTAACGTTGTTTGTTCCATAGTTATTAATTAAGAGGGAAATGAGTTGGGATATTTTTTCTTCATTCTGCTACGCATGATCCGCATGATAGGTAACAGCAGCAAGGGAAGATATACTGCTATGATCACACTTACCAAATAAGCAACAAGCAACATGGATAAAAACACACAAGGCACCAGCAATGCTCTCATCTTTGCCATTTTCAAAACACCTTCATCGATCTTTGGTTCGGCCAGTTTATTTGCCGGGTTACCGATATGCCGCCACATAAGATAGATCATAAAACCTGCTGAGGCAAAATTGAGCACATAAAAGGTCATCGGCACTTTCAGTCCTTTCTCATACAGATCAGCACCTGCATACTCACTGTAAAAACCGGTGCTGAACGGAAGCAGTGCAATAAAAAATAAAAAGAAAAGATTGAGACGTAACAGCTTTCCGCTATAGTTGGTTACATAACCGAACATGCGGTGATGAATGGTCCAGTACAAGCCTATAAATATAAAGCTGATGATAAATCCAATGAACTTGGGGATTAAATGACCCAGCTCTTTCAGCAATGCTTTATCGGATACATCATGATGCAGTTCGGGTACTTTTATTTCAATCACCAGCAATGTAATAGCAATCGCAAAAACAGCATCACTAAAAAGGATCAAACGTTCCAGTTGAAATTCTCTTTTCAACTCGTTGTGGAGTGATTGGCTCATAGCAGTGGTTTGCTGCGTAAGATAAAATGCTTTTGCAGGAAAGCAAATACTAAAACAGGTTCCTCTTCAGAAAATCTTTGGCCGCAGCCTGTATGTACATGTACAATTCTATATCTATGATCTGTGTGAGCAGCTCATACTCCGGCCGGTACTCCTGCATGAACTTGTCCAGTGCCGGTCCTTCTCTTAATGTCGTGAGCTTTTGTACAATGGTTTTATTGAAACGGTAATCAATATACCGGTCCTGTTCTTCTTTAATTAAACGCTGCTGAAAACGAAGCATACTCTTGTTGCGGCGGAAACGAAACACATCTACCAATGCATTGAGATCAATACCGGCACCAAAACCTGATTCAGGTCCCGTGTTGGTGATACGAACTCCTCCCTTATCAAAATTGAAGATCTTATCATATTGCACACGGTTGTCAATCGAATCCTGTCGTCTTGTTTTACCATATACAATAATTTCTTTCAGCTGTTTGTAACGACCGGGCACATAAAGATTGATGGAGATATCAAACTGATCAGGTGTTTTGATCATGGATACCGGAAACATTTGTGTGGGTCTGTTGCGAAAGAAAAAGAACACCGAATCTTTTTCACCAACAAAAATGGTGTAACTCCCGGTGCTGTCAGTAAAACTCATAGTACCGCAGGTACAAAGGACCTGTACACCTTCTACCAGATTTCGCTTCGTACTGTCATACACCGTTCCGCTCAACTGAATTTGAGCAGAAGCTTTGAACGAAACAACCAGTAAAAAAAAGTATAGTAGAAATTTTTTCAAAATGTATGCAATGATAAACCACCATCGTTGAAAAAAAAGACTTCTTTCAAGTTTTAAGATGGTTTTAGAATTGTAAGAGTTGCCCGATCACTTTTGGAAAATATTCATGCTCCAGTGCATGAATGCGTTGAGCCAATGTTTCAGGGGTATCATCAGCCTTTACTTCGCAGGTGGCCTGGAAAATGGTATCACCATGATCATAATGCTCATCTACAAAATGAATGGTGATGCCGCTTTCTTTTTCCCCCGCTGCAATCACAGCGGCATGTACATGAGTGCCATACATGCCTTTACCTCCATACTTAGGCAACAAGGCAGGATGTATATTAATAATGTGTTGCGGATATGCGTTGATCATTGCAGTTGGAATTTTCCATAAAAAACCGGCCAGTACGATCCAGTCAATCTTTTTTTCTTTCAGCACAGCAACATACGCATCACCACGAAAGAACTGTTCCTTTTCGATCAGCAATGTTTCGATACGATGTTCCGCAGCAATTTGCAAAACACCTGCATGGGGTTTATTGCAAACGATCAAAGCAATTTCAACAGAGGAGTGTCCATGAAAATATTCAATGATCTTTTTAGCATTGCTTCCTGCACCGGAAGCGAAAATGGCGATTCGTAACATGACGTGCAAAATTGTAATGCTCACGTGGATTTTCAAGTAATTTTTTTTGGAAGCCAAATTCAGTGAGCATTTACAGGATTTATTATTGTTTAAGGCAGTAACTTTCTGCCATGCAACGAATCATTCTTTTTTATTGGATGCTGATGTTCGTGCAGTACACATCAGCACAAATGAGTTTTTGCGGCAATAAAACCTATCCTGCGCTTTCATTTTCTGCGGAAACAACAGCAAAACTGGATGCAGATATTGAAGAAGCACATGCACGTTATCTAAAAGATACTACCAATGCTGATGCATTGATCTGGTATGGAAGAAGACTGGCATACAGGGGCAGGTATGATGAGGCCATTGCTGTTTTCACCAAAGGAATTCAACAGCATCCGGCTGATGCCCGTATGTACCGGCATCGGGGTCATCGTTACCTTACTACCCGCTGTGTAGATAAGGCCATTGCTGATTTTACAAAAGCAGCCGAACTCATCAAAGGCAAACCAGACGAAATTGAGCCCGACGGAATGCCCAATGCCCAAAACATCCCCACCAGCACCCTTCAGTCCAATATTTGGTACCATTTGGGACTGGCTTATTACCTCAAAGCTGATTTTACCAAAGCAGAAGAAGCCTATAAAGAATGCCTGAAGGTTTCTGCCAATCCTGATATGTATGTGGCCACAGCCAATTGGTATTATATAACATTAAGAGAGCTGAAAAAGGAAAAGGAGGCCGCCCAACTGCTGGAAACCGTTCCTAAAGACATGAAAATCATTGAAAACGAAGGTTATCTCACCATCCTCTTATTATATAAGCAACAGCAGGACCCCGATGAGCTTTATAAAAAATTAATGGCTGACAATAATACCCTCAACAATGCTACCGGCGGGTTTGGACTGGGTAATTTTTATCGTCTTTCCGGCAATCCTGCCAAAGCGCAACTCATTTTTGAACAGGTTACAAAGGGAAGTCAATGGGGAAGTTTTGCCTTTATGGCCGCTGAGGCCTCTCTACCCTCCCTTCTCTCCCGTTGAGAGAAGGCGGTGCTTCATCTCTAACCCAAACTATTTATCTACCACTTCATCATTAGTTCTTTGCTCATTACTTTTCACTCAGTCTGCAATTAATTCTGACCTTTGAAAAGCTAGGGCTGAGTGTTGGATTCTCTCCCTTGGGGGGAGCCAGAGGGGGCTTGAGGGTTGTCTTTCACCAAACCCATCTTCACACCCATTTTTTTCAAATAACCCATAAAAAACCGGAACTGACCTAAAGGAATACTTACCAACAGTACACAAAGAGGCCAAATAAGTGTTACCAAAGGAACATAAACGATCCAGTACAATACATTTTTTTCAGGCAACAGCCAGTTTAAAATAAAACTGCCGGCACGGGCACATAAACTTCCGCCCAACGCAAAAGTGGTAAAGATAAGTATGAACTGGAGCCAGCCCACCTTCCATTTCTCCTTGAGTTTTGCAAACATGATTGCAAATGTGCTGTTATTCGTGATGAAGACAATATATCTGATAAAAAAACTTTGTCATGTTTTTATTTTTCTCATCTTTTTTGGAAAGAGTGAAAATGGTTGAATACTGTTTGTAAGAACATTGTTCGTTTGTCAAACAAGGGTAAAAATTTTTTTGAAACTGTGGATATTATGTCAGTATCGTCCCCTAAATTTGCAGCCTGTATAACAGGATATCATTCCTCATCACAATACGTTTCTGAAGCGTTATGAATCAACCAAAATCAATCTCCGCCCGGTCGTTTTTATTCAGTTTAATATTGATGGTTTCAGGTTTTGGCAGTAGTGTTTTGGCACAGGATGGTAAGGCCTTGTTCCAGGCCAATTGTGCAAGCTGTCATGCTGTAAACAAAAAACTCACGGGCCCTGCCTTAGCAGGCCTGGAAGAGCGTGGCCCATGGAGCGATCGTAAAAAATTAGTTGCATGGATCCACAATCCGGCCGGGTTTGCAAAAACAGATGCATATGCTGCTAATCTGATCAAAGAATTTGGCGGCGTATTAATGACTGGTTTTCCTCAACTAAAAGAAGAAGAAATTGATGCGATTGTTAAATATATTAATACACCAGTTGTTACTCCCCCAACAGGAGATACAGGAACAGCAGGTGCTCCCGCCAAAGACAATTCCTTCCTCTTCGGCATTTTAGCGTTGTCATTGGCCATCATCGCTTTCACTTTATTACAGGTGAACAGCAATTTGAAGAAACTCACTGATGAAAAAGAGGGTATCCCCAGCCCTGAGCCACTTCCTTTCTGGAAAAACAAGGCTTACATCGCTACAGGTATCATTCTTTTATTCCTTACCGGTGGTTACCTGGTAGCACAAAGCGCCATTGGTTTAGGCCGCCAGGAAAACTATCAGCCTGAACAACCTATTTATTATTCTCATAAGGTACACGCAGGTATTAACCAGGTAAACTGTTTATACTGTCATGGTGGGGCAATGGAAGGCAAACATGCCAACATCCCCAGTGTGAATGTTTGTATGAACTGCCACATGGCCATCAATGAATACAAAGGCCCTGCTCTTGTTACAGAAGATGGTAAAGAGATCAATGGTACAGCAGAGATCAAAAAGCTGTATGATTATTCAGGTTGGGATCCAACAGCCAACAAATACACAAAGCCGGGCAAACCTATTGAATGGGTAAAAATTCACAGCCTGCCGGATCATGTGTACTTTAATCACTCCCAGCACACCAAGGCCGGTGGCGTACAATGCCAAACCTGTCATGGTGAAATCCAGAAGATGGATGAAGTGTACCAGTTCAGCAATCTGAGCATGGGCTGGTGTATCAACTGTCACCGTGAAACCAGTGTGAAGTTCAAAGACAACGGGTTCTACAGTATGTATGAAAAATTCCATAACGACATTAAGAGCGGTAAAATGGATAGTGTAACTGTAGAAAAGATCGGCGGTACAGAATGTCAAAAATGTCACTACTAAGAATTTGATAGTTGAAAGTGTAAATCTTTCGAAAGCACACTTTCAAATCTTCAAATCTTCAAATTTCAAATAGCTATCAACCAAGCATATGAGCAAGAAAAAATATTGGCAAAGTTTCGGAGAGCTGAATCAAACACAGGCATATCAACAGGATGCTGCAAATGAATTCAAAGAGGAACTTCCTTTTGAAACCGCTGATAGTGGAATGAGCAGCAACCGCCGTGACTTCTTAAAATATCTCGGCTTCAGCACTGCTGCTGCAACATTGGCTGCCAGCTGTGAAATTCCTGTAAAGAAGAGTATTCCTTTCCTCAACAAGCCTGCTGATATTGTTCCCGGTGTATCTAATTATTATGCTACTACGTTTGTACTGGATGGTGATGTAGTTCCTGTGTTGGCAAAAGTAAGAGACGGTCGTCCCATTAAAATTGAAGGAAATGATTTAGGGTTTACCAAGGGTGGTACTTCACAACGTGTGCAGGCATCTGTGTTGAGCCTGTATGATATGGCCCGTGTGCGTTATCCCATGGAAAAAGGTGGCGATGGTTTTAAAGAAGCGCCTACATACGAAGTATTGGATAAGAAAATCGCCGCTTCACTGGCTGCTACATCCAAACAAATTGTACTCTTAACTTCTACCATCAACTCACCTTCTGTACTGGCGGTGATTGATGAGTTCAAGGCAAAATATCCAACAAGTAAACATGTAACATACGATGCTGTTTCATATAGTGGTATGATCCAGGCCAATGAAGTTTCGTATGGCAAAAAAGGAATTCCTTCTTATCATTTCGATAATGCCAAAGTGATTGTAAGCTTTGGTGCTGATTTTCTGGGTACATGGTTGAGCCCTGTTGAATTCTCTAAGCAATATGCAACGGGCAGAAAGATCGATGAAAAAAATCCATCGATGAGCCGTCACATCCAGTTTGAAAGCATGTACAGCATGACGGGTGCAAATGCGGATGAGCGTTATACACACAAACCAAGTGAACTGGGTGCTGCTTTACTGAATTTGTATGCAAAACTGGGTGGCGCTGTTACAGCTCCTGCCATTACAGATAAAAAATTAGCTGCCGGCATAGAAGCTACTGCTAAAGAGTTACTCGCTGCCGGTGGTAATGCTGTAGTGGTTTGCGGAAGCAATGATGTAAATGCACAGATCATTGTGAATGCGATCAATGCACAAATTGGTGCTAATGGCAAAACCATCAACTTCGGTACCATGTTCAACTACCGTAAAGGCGTGGATGCAGAGATGGAGCAGTTGGTGGCAGATATGAATGCAGGAAATGTAGGTGCTGTATTGGTTTATGGTGCCAACCCTGTTTATACATATGCGGATAACAAGAAATTTGTGGATGCATGGAAGAAAGTAGCATTAACTGTTTCCTTCAGTGAGAATGAAGATGAAACAACACAAAACTGTCAATATGTTTTACCTGCTCATCACTTCTTAGAAAGCTGGGGTGATGCGGAAGCAAAAACAAATCATATTTCATTCATTCAGCCAACCATTCATCCGCTGTTCAAAACAAGAGCGTTTGCAACTTCCTTATTAATATGGAGTGGAAGCACAGTGGCTGATTATGAAACCTATTTCAAAAATTACTGGATTACAAAGCTTGGTTCACAAGCTGCTTTTGATAAAGCATTACAGGATGGTGTATCAGAAACTCCTGCTGAAGTTGCCGGAGCAGCCTTCAATGGTGCCGGTGTGGCTGAAGCTGCTGCAAAACTGAGTGCAGCTAAAGGCGGTAAGTATGAAGTGGTGCTCTATCAAAAAGTAAGTATTGGTGATGGTAAAATGGCCAACAACCCATGGTTGCAGGAAATGCCGGATCCAATGACCCGTGCTACATGGGATAACTATGCAGTGATCTCTCCTGCTTTGCAAAAAGAACTCTTCCCTGATTTAAATCTTGACACTTACGAAGTAGAACCTGATAAACCGGTTGTTTCTCTTACAGTAAAGGGTAAAGAGTTGAAACTTCCGATCATCATCGTTCCGGGTAGTAATGCCAATACCATTGCTGTAGCAGTTGGTTATGGCCGTCATGAAAAAGTGGGGTTGGCTGCTAAAGGTGCCGGACAAAATGCATATCCCTGGGCATCTTTCAACGGTCAAAACTATGTGTACCATGCAGCCGCTGATGTAAAAGCAACTAATGATTCTTATAAGATCTCTCAAATGCAAACACATGGCACTTATGGCGACCGTGTGGAGATCATCAAAGAAACTTCACTCAACATATTCAAGAAAGATCCCAAAGTGATCATTAACGAACGTATTCATGAATTAAAAGATTACGGCGGTATTGAAAACTTTGAAGCAGAAGGAACGATCTATCCTGTTTATGACCGTCCCGGTATTAAATGGGGAATGAGCATTGACCTCAACACCTGTACCGGTTGCGGTGCCTGTGTGGTGGCCTGCTCTGCGGAAAACAATGTGAGTGTAGTAGGTAAGAACCAGGTAGGTAAATATCATGATATGCACTGGTTGCGTATCGACCGTTACTTCAGCGGTGATATGGAAAATCCTGATGTGGTATTCCAACCCATGCTGTGTCAGCATTGCGATAACGCTCCTTGTGAGAACGTTTGTCCGGTGGCTGCTACCAATCACAGCAGTGAAGGTTTGAATCAAATGACTTATAACCGTTGTATCGGTACAAGATATTGTGCCAACAACTGTCCTTATAAAGTTCGTCGCTTTAACTGGCACGATTGGAATGGTGCTGATAGCTTTAAAGACAATCAGAACGACATCATTAAGAGTGGCCGCCTGAATGAAGTAACCACTCAAATGAATGACGATCTCACACGCATGGTGTTGAATCCTGATGTTACGGTGAGAAGCCGTGGTGTGATTGAAAAATGTTCTTTCTGTGTACAGCGTTTGCAGGAGGCAAAACTCACTGCTAAGAAAGAAAGCAGACCCATGGTAGACAGTGATATTAAAACGGCTTGTCAACAGGCTTGTCCTACCAATGCAATTGTGTTTGGCAATGTGAACGATAAGGAAAGTGCGATTCATATCATTCGTACAAAAGATAGTGTGAACAGAAATTACTATGTGCAGGAGCAGTTACACGTATTACCAGGTATCAGCTACATGGCTAAGTTGCGTAACACGGACCGTCACGTAGGAAATGAAGAAGCTGGTGGTGGTCATGGACAAGCGCATACAGAAGAAAAGAAAGAAGCAACAAAGGAAGCAGCACATTAATACGTAACTGAAGAAAGACAAAACTTAAAACCAAAGCTTGAAGCTCAAAGCTTACGGCTCAAAGCATAAACAAGAATATGGCATCATTAAGATACGAATCACAGACCCGGGAACCATTGGTAGATGGTCACAAAACCTATCATGATGTTACCGAAGATATTTGTAAGCCGGTGGAAGCGGCCCCCACCCGTATGTGGTGGATTGGATTTTTGGTTTCGGCGGCGTTACTGTTGTTTGGTGTAGTGAGTCTTTATGTAGAAGTAGTTTATGGTACAGGTATGTGGAACCTGAACAAAACCATCGGCTGGGGTTGGGATATCACCAACTTCGTATGGTGGGTGGGTATTGGTCACGCCGGTACGTTGATCTCAGCCATCTTGTTACTCTTCCGTCAAGGTTGGAGAACAGGTGTGAACCGTGCAGCAGAAGCGATGACCATCTTTGCTGTAATGTGTGCCGGTCAGTTCCCTGTATGGCACATGGGTCGTGTGTGGATGGCCTTCTTTGTACTTCCTTATCCTAACAGCCGTGGTCCTTTGTGGGTGAACTTTAACTCACCATTGTTGTGGGACGTATTTGCCATCTCAACTTACTTTACCGTATCTCTTTTATTCTGGTATAGTGGTTTGATTCCTGATCTGGCTACTCTTCGTGACCGTGCTAAAAAGAAATGGGCCAAAGCATTTTATGGTGTTACGGCTTTTGGCTGGACAGGTTCTACCAAACACTGGCAACGTCATGAAAGTTTATCATTGGTATTGGCCGGTTTAAGTACACCGCTTGTATTATCTGTACACACCATCGTATCCTTCGACTTTGCCACTTCGGTGATTCCCGGTTGGCATACAACCATCTTCCCTCCTTATTTCGTTGCAGGTGCCATCTTCTCCGGATTTGCCATGGTGCAAACACTGATGCTGGTAACCCGTAAAGTATTGAACCTCCAGGATTATATCACCATCAGTCATATTGAAAACATGAACAAGGTGATCGTGTTAACAGGTTCTATTGTGGGTTGTGCTTATTTAACAGAATTGTTCATGGCCTGGTATGGCGCCAGCAAATATGAATTTGACGCATTCTATAAATTCAGGATTTCAGGACCTTACGGATGGAGTTATTGGTTGATGATGACCTGTAACGTTATTACACCGCAATTGTTCTGGGTGAAAAAATTGAGAAGAAATATTGCATTCACATTCTTAATGAGTGTGGTGGTGAACATCGGTATGTGGTTTGAGCGTTTTGTGATCATCGTTACTTCATTGTATCGTGATTACTTACCATCATCCTGGTCAGTGTACTATCGTCCTACTATTTGGGAGGTAGGTTTCTATCTCGGTTCATTCGGATTATTCTTTACCTGTTACTTCCTCTTCTCCAAATATTTCCCTGTAATTGCCATTGCAGAGATTAAACACATATTAAAGAAGAGTGGTGAAAGCTATAAAGAAGCAATGGATCCAATTGAAGAACAAAGCACAGATGAATTTGCTGCGAAAGTGGCGCATGCACATTAATATTTTGATTCAGTAAACAAGCATATATGCCGGTAAAAAAATTCATAGTAGGTTGTTTTGATGATGAAAAGACTTTATTTCCTGCTGTTAAAAACACAAGGAAGAAAGGCTATAAGATTCATGATCTGTATACACCGTTCCCCATTCATGGTTTAGACCAGGCAATGGGTTTGCGTGATACCAGCTTACATACAGCAGGTTTTATTTACGCCATCACAGGTACAACAACAGCACTTTCATTTATGAGCTGGGTGTTTACCAAAGACTGGCCCATGAATATTGGTGGTAAACCGCATTTGCCGTTACCTGCCTTTATTCCTATCATTTTTGAATTAACGGTATTGTGTGCGGCAGTAGGTATGGTGTTGACGTTTTGCTATCTCTGTCAACTGGCACCATTCGTAAGAAAAGATCATTTTCACCTGCGTGCTACAGACGATCTGTTTGTAATGCCCATTGAAGTAACAGAGAAAACAAATATTGAAGAAGTAAAAGCCTTTTTGCAAAGTGCCGGTGCCGTAGAAGTATTTGAAAAAGATGCAGAAACAGGATGGTGGCTTGGCAGCTATGCAACAGAGCGTAAATTATTTGAAAAAGAAGAAGCAACTGTAACAGCATAAACAAAAAGAAATGCGTACTACAACGATTTTATCATTTGGAATGATGGCTTTACTGGTAACCGGTTTGTCTTCCTGCTATCGTGCGGGAGGTAACAGCACCGGAACCATTTATATGCCTGACATGGCATATAGCCGTGCAGTTGAAACTTACTCTGATGTAAGTTATCTCAAAGACGGAAAGATCAACTACGATGCTACTCCTGTTGCAGGAACCATCAAACGTGGAGATATATTAGGTGGCTTTAATCTTGCCATGGATAAAGCCGGCGACACTACGAATTATGTTGCTTCAAAAGCAATCGTTAATCCTTTGCCTGCATTGAATGAAAAAGATATGGCAGAAGCAAAACGTCTGTACAATGTGAACTGTGGTATTTGTCATGGTGAAAAATTAGATGGTAATGGCCCTTTGTACAAAGATGGAACTGGTCCCTATCCTGTAGCTCCGAAAAATTTGATAGCAGATCCTATTGTTAGCAAAATGCCTGAAGGACAAATGATGTATTCTTTGACTTATGGCAAAAACCTGATGGGAAGCTATGCAGCACAATTGAGCACTAAGCAACGCTGGATGGTGATTCATTATGTAAAAAGTATGCAACCGGGCGGTAAACCTGCAGAAGCAGCACCGGCGGCAGACAGCACAACAGCAAAATAAACAACAACCAAAACGAACATTCACGATAAACTGATTTCTAATGGTACTGAAAGAGCAATTTGAAATACCCGGCGGATTGAAAAAATGGAGCTATGCATTGATGGCAGTTGGTGTTATAACACTGCTGTTGGGTGTTGTGTTCCTGCATCCTTTCTCAGGTGGTCATGGTGAAGGTCACGGAGCGGAAGCTTATGGCGCCACCAAATTCTGGATGGCATTAATGCACAACAGTATCTTCTGGTTATTGGTTTGTGCTGCCAGCTTTTTCTTCATTGCTGCAACAACATTGGCACAAGGCGGATGGCCGTTGGCATTTCGCCGTGTTCCTGAAGCCATTTCAGGTTCTATCAATTACCTCGGCCCTATTACTCTTGTAATATTATTAGCTTATGTGTGGATCAGTGATGATCATCATATCTATCACTGGAAAGATACGGAGCATGTAAAACAGGATGCAAAGCTTACATGGAAAGCCGGATTTTTAAATCCCACTTTCTATACCGTTCTTTCTTTAGCAGCCGTTGGTTTGTGGATCTGGTTCCGTAACTGGTTCCGTAAGCTTTCAATGGCAGAAGATCTGGGTCAGCCGGGCGATCATACCAATTACTGGAAAACATTAGCGATAGCCGCTGCGTTCCTGGTTACCTATGGTTTAACGGTGATGAGTACATTACCCTGGATGTGGTTGATGAGTATTGATGCACATTGGTACAGCACCATGTACAGCTGGTACACATTTGCCAGCTCATGGGTGGCAGGTATTTCTTTAATGATGTTGTTTATTGTGTATTTGAAAAATCTTGGCTACTTAGAATTTGTAACGGATGAACATATTCACGACGTAGGTAAGTTCATGTTTGCCTTCTCAGTATTCTGGACCTATTTGTGGTTTTCACAATACATGTTGATCTGGTACAGTAACCAGCCTGAGGAAACAGAATACTTCATTCAACGTATTGGCCCGGGTGGTGAAGGTGGACCGTTCAAAGGTATTTTCCTTCTGAACCTGATCATCAACTTTCTGGCACCATTGCTGATCTTAATGAAGCGTGGTTCAAAACGTAACTACACGGTTGTTACCATCATGTCCGTGATCATCATTTTCGGTCACTGGCTGGATTTTTATCAAATGGTTACTCCCGGTCCATTGAAAGAGTTGGGAGCTAAATCAAACGATCCTGTACATTTTGTTTACAGCCTGGGCGTAGGTGTAGGATTCCTGGGATTGGTAATGTTTTTAACAGCAAGATATTTGACGAAAGCAGCATTACTGCCAAAGAATCATCCGTTGGTGAAAGAAAGTATCATTCACCATACCTAATTAATTGAACAGAACAAATTGAATTGAAGAACTATAAATAATTTGCATAAGTATGACAACACAAACATATCTGGTAATTGCGGCGGCCGTGCTGGTGTTCATTGTAATCTTCCAGATTGCAAAGGCCAGTGAATATGTAAGCGTGTTAAAAGGCGAAGAAAGAGCCAAACAGCAAAATAACCGCATCAATGGTTTTTTGTTGCTGGGTTTTATGATACTCGGTTTTATTGGCGTGTGGTATTGCAATAAAATGTTGTATAAAACAACATTGTTCCCCCAGGGTTCTGCTTCTGTGGAAGGTGAAGAAATTGACAGCATGTTCATGACCACCACACTTATCACCGGTATTGTGTTTGTGCTCACTCAATTCTTATTGTTCTTTTTTGCATGGAAATACCAGGCAAAAGAAGGCCGTAAAGCCACCTTCTTTGCACACAGTACTAAACTGGAGATCATTTGGACCGCTATTCCTGCGATCTTCTTAACAGTGCTGGTAGTATTGGGTTTGCGTTTCTGGTTATTCATTACAGGAGATGCACCCAAGAATTCTTTGGAAGTTGAGATCATAGGTAAGCAGTTTGGATGGATCATGCGTTACCCCGGTAAGGATAAGCAATTCGGTAAAACCTACTTTAAAGTTATTAACGACGAAAAAAGCAATTCATTAGGACAGATCTGGGAAGATAATTCGGATTTGAAATTAAAAGCTGATAAAGCCAATTATGATGACATCGTTACCACGCAAACCATGTACGTGGTTAAAGGCCGCCCGGTAAAATTGATCATCGGCAGCCGTGATGTGATTCATGATGTGGGATTAAACCATTTCCGTTTAAAGATGGATGCGGTGCCCGGTATTCCAACAACTTTGTGGTTTACACCTAAGTACACTACGAAAGAAATGAAAGAACGCACCGGTAATCCTGATTTTGTTTATGAGATCAGTTGCGACCAAATGTGCGGTAACGGCCACTACTCTATGAAGGGAATTGTAGAAGTAGTAACACAGGAAGAATTTGATATTTGGATGGCCAAACAAACGCCTAACTACCTGGTTGCAAACCCCGATAAAGCACCAAAAGCACCTGTAGCATCAGATACAACAAAAGTAACAACTGCTACTGCTGCCGTACTGAAACCTTAATTACAGAACTTGTGTAAATAAATTATTATGAGCGAAGCCACACATATTCATCAGCACACAACAGATGTTCCTCATGTAGGACATAGTGAAGTGCATCATGAGCATCATCATGAAACATTCCTTACCAAATATGTATTCAGCCAGGATCATAAAACCATTGCCAAACAGTTCCTCATTACCGGTATGTTTTGGGCTCTGCTTGGTGGTTTCTTCTCTGTTGTATTTCGTTTACAATTAGGGTTTCCTGATGCAAAGTTTCCATGGTTGGAAGACCTGTTGGGTGAATGGGCCCGTGGTGGTCAATTGCAACCCGAAGCTTATTATGCATTGGTTACGATGCACGGTACCGTGTTGGTATTCTTTGTACTGACCGCCGGTTTGAGTGGTACTTTCGCCAACTTTTTAGTTCCTTTACAGGTAGGTGCAAGAGACATGGCATCACCTTTTTTGAATATGCTTTCTTACTGGTTCTTCTTCATTGCCAGTATTGTAATGCTTTCTTCTCTGTTTGTTCAAACAGGGCCTTTCAGCGGAGGTTGGACAGCGTATCCACCATTAAGTGCTTTGGGCGATGCTTCTCCCGGTTCAAAAGTGGGTATGGATTTATGGTTGGTGAGTATGGCATTGTTTGTTGTTTCTTCATTGTTAGGTGGCTTGAATTACATTGCTACCATCCTTAACATGCGCACAAAAGGAATGAGCATGACCCGTTTGCCATTAACCATCTGGGCGCTCTTCTTTACAGCTGTATTGGGTGTATTATCATTCCCTGTATTGTTCAGTGGTTTTATCTTATTGATCTTTGACCGTCACTTCGGTACCAGTTTTTACCTGAGTGATATTTATATTGCCGGACAAGCTTTGCCGAATGAAGGCGGTAGTGCGATTCTTTACCAGCACTTGTTCTGGTTCCTTGGTCACCCTGAAGTATATATCATTCTGTTGCCGGCCATGGGTATGGTGAGCGAAATTCTTTCAGTGAACAGCCGTAAACCCATCTTTGGTTATATGGCGATGGTGGGCTCATTGTTTGCGATTGCCATTCTCGCCTTCCTTGTATGGGCACACCATATGTTTGTTACAGGATTGAATCCGTTCCTTGGTGCCTTCTTCGTGTTGTTGACATTGTTGATTGCCGTACCAAGTGCCATTAAAGTATTTAACTGGTTAACTACTATCTGGAAAGGAAGTTTACGTTTTACACCAGCCATGTTGTTTGCGCTGGGTTTTGTGAGCTTGTTCATCAGTGGTGGTTTAACAGGTATCTTCCTTGGTAACTCTGCATTGGATATTCACCTGCATGATACCTACTTTGTAGTTGCTCACTTCCATATTGTAATGGGTGTGGCAAGTATGTTTGGTATGTTTGCCGGTATTTACCATTGGTATCCTAAAATGTATGGCCGTTATCTCAACAATACATTAGGTTATATCCATTTCTGGGCAACCATGATCGGTGCATATTTGATTTTCTGGCCCATGCACTATACAGGTTTAGCAGGTATGCCACGCCGTTATTATGATTACAGCATTTGGGAATCATTCAAGCGTTTTGTGGAGCTCAACCAGTTCATCAGTATTGTTGCTATTGTTGTATTCCTGGTTCAGATCTTATTCCTCTTCAATTTCTTCTACAGCATCTGGAAAGGTAGAAAAGTGACCTCTCTCAATCCATGGGGATCTACAACATTGGAGTGGACTACGCCCATTAACCCGGGTCATGGTAACTGGCCTGGTGAAATTCCTGAAGTGCATCGCTGGGCATATGATTACGGAAAAGATGGTGAAGAATTCATTCCTCAAACCCGTCCCGTAGGTGAACATGAAAGCAAACATTAATTGATTTAACAGATCACAGTAATGTGATTGCAGATAAAAAGTTTTGAGCAAAGCAGCAACAGGAAAAGGAGCGAACGAAAAAAGTGCTTTGATGCGTAAGATTGATGATTACAAACAACTCGTCAAGTTTACGTTGAGTTTTACGGTGGTGTTCAGCAGTGTGATCTGTTATATGCTGGCGCCGAATGTAGTGGAGTATGACTGGAAGAGTATTGTTCTTTTATTTATTGGAGGAATGCTGGTAACGGGCAGTGCCAATGCCATTAACCAGATTACCGAAAAAGATACAGATGCTGTAATGAAGCGAACAGGCAACCGTCCTGTTGCCGCAGGAAGAATGAGTGTGAATGAAGCCGGTGCTTTTGCTTTTGCAGCAGCGATCATAGGTTCTTTGATTTTGGGTTTGTATTTCAACTGGTATGCCGCCGGTTTATCATTGCTGAGTTTATTTATTTACAGTTTTGTGTATACACCACTTAAAAAAATAAACTCTGTAGCCGTGTTGATTGGAGGAATACCGGGCGCATTTCCCTGCTTAATTGGCTGGGCAGCGGCATATGATGGAGATACGTTTAACTGGACCGGCGGATGGATCTTGTTCGCCATACAGTTCATCTGGCAGTTTCCGCATTTCTGGGCCATAGCATGGGTAGCGCATACTGATTATACAAAAGCCGGGTTTAAACTGTTGCCATCGCAAACCGGGCCAACAAAATTCACCGCTTTACAAACCATCATCTGGAGTTTGTTAATGATACCGGTGGGCATGTTGCCCTACTTTGTAAAGATGAGTGGTTGGGTGAGTTTCTGGATTCTGGTAACGGCTAATGCAGTAATGGTGATACAATGTGTGCGTTTGTATATGAACATGGATGTGAAAAGTGCAAGGAGAGTGATGTTCAGCAGTTATATTTATTTGCCAATCGTTTTACTGGCTTTGTTGGCAGATAAGATCGGGCAATAGAATTACTGAACGATGAAGTCCCGACGCTTTCGGTCGGGATGCAGACCGTAAGCGTCTGCATGAGTGACACAACGAAAGCTTCATAGCAGTATAAAAGCTAAGTACAAAAAGAATTGATTTAAAATAGTTGAAGATGGAAAAGGTTATGAGTGAGCGTACAACGAATAAAAAAATGCACCCGCATAAGTTTACATTGTGGGTGGCAATTGGAAGTATAACGATGATGTTTGCCGGGTTCACCAGTGCGTACATCGTAAAAAGTAACCAGGCAGGATGGCAGCCTGTACAAATGCCGAAGATCTTTTTTGTTTCAACTGTTTTGATATTGCTCAGCAGCGGTACTATTTATTTAGCTCACCGTGCTTTAAAGAACAGGGAAACAGGAAAATACAAAAACCTTGTATCGCTTACAGCATTACTGGGTTTGGGTTTTGTGGCCACCCAATTCATAGGATTTAATGAATTGTGGCAGCAAAACATAACGTTTAAGGAAAGTGTGGCGGGAGCGTTCTTTTACATTATTACAGGAGTACATGCATTGCATGTGATTGGTGGTGTTATTGCATTACTGGTAATTTTTGTGAGGGCATACAGTACCAAAACAAAATATTACAGCACTACGCCTGTAGAGATCGCCGGTATTTACTGGCACTTTGTAGATGTACTTTGGATATACCTGTTTATGTTTTTCCTGTTGGCATCATAAACAGAACAAATAAATTAAGGACTATTAAATTTTAATTGATGGCAAACGCAGCAGCAGCGGCAAACACAAAATGGTGGAGTGGTGGTAAAAGCCCCTTCAACGTGGAGTATGGCAAATTGATGATGTGGTATTTCTTGATGAGTGATGCCTTTACGTTTGGCGCTTTTTTGATCTCTTATGGTACGGTTCGTATGAGCAGTATTTCATGGCCTGATCCCAACCTGGTATTTAATTCTTTTCCGTTTGCAGGACATGCCAATCTTCCGTTGGTGTTTGTGAGCTTGATGACATTCATCCTCATTGTAAGTTCTGTAACCATGGTATTGGCTGTGCACGAAGGTCATCATGGAAATAAGAAAGGCGTGGTTAAATGGATGATCTGGACCATTCTGGGTGGTTTGGCTTTCTTGAGCTGCCAGGCCTGGGAATGGAATCATTTATATCACCAGGGTGCATGGTGGGGACGTAATCCGTTTGCAAATGCAGATGGTACAGTTGCCAGCAGCAATTTTGCCAATTTCTTCTTTACCATTACAGGTTTTCACGGCTTCCACGTATTTAGTGGTGTGGTGATCAATATCATTGTAACCATTATGGCATGGCGTGGTGTGTTTGAAAGAAGAGGACATTATTTGATGATCGAGAAGATCGGATTGTACTGGCACTTTGTAGACCTGGTTTGGGTATTTGTATTCTTATTCTTCTATCTGGTATAACATTATTAAAGAAATTTGAAATTATTGATATGGAACATCAAACATTTGGAGGTGAAGTAACAATTCCGCATGCAGCGCCCGGCGATGATTCAAAGAAAAGGATATGGAAAACAACCATCATTCTTTCCATCATTACCATTGTGGAATTAGGAGTGGGTTATCTTCTGTACTTTACTGATTTCAGCCACCTGGTGGATCTCATGTTTAAAGGAGCAGTAATCATTCTCTCTTTTGCCAAAGCATTTTACATTGTTTCTATTTTTATGCACCTGGGTGATGAGATCAGGAATATGATCATGACCATTGTTGTTCCGTTACTGCTTTTTGTGTGGTTTATCATTGCATTTTTGTGGGATGGTGATTCCTGGAAGAATCTCCGTAACCAATACGCACCCAAAGATCCTGTAAAGGCAGAACAGGTTACACAACCTGCACATGAAGAGGGGCACAAAGGCGGTTTGAAATAATTGAAATGAACTTATTTTGTTTGTCCCGTTTCTTGCCAAAGAGCCGGGACAATTTTTTGAATGTGAAGGGATATGAGTAAGAAAGCGATTTTAGCAATGATGTTGGTGGTGTTGCTCCCGGTAACAGCCTATTATCTTGTAAAATATTACAGCGAACGTGCTGTGGATATGCCGAGAAAATATTTTTATGATGGCATTCGTGATACGGTGGTTGACGGCAAAAAAAGAAGCGATACTTTATGGCATCGTGTTTCTAATTTTTCTTTTACCAATCAGCTCAATCAAACAGTAGTTGCAGACTCTTTAAAAGATAAAATACTGATCGTTGATTTTTTCTTTACACGTTGTCCCAATCCTTGTCCTACCATGACAAGGAATATGAAAAAAATGCAGGATGCTTACAGAAAGAATGATACAATGATCCATTTTATTTCATTTTCTGTTGATCCATCAAGAGATACGGTAGAAGCACTGAAGCGTTATGCTGATCAATACGGTGTAAAGCATAACAACTGGTGGTTCCTCACCGGCGAAAAGAAAGCCATTTATGACCTGGCTTTTCATGAATTTAAAGCAGCTGTTGTGGATGGCGGTGAAGTAGACACTTCTTTTTTACACACCAATAAATTTTACCTGTTAGATAAACACCGCATCATCCGTGGATGGTATGATGGTACTGACACAGCAGCGCTTGCAAAACTTGCAAGAGACATCAGCCTTCTGATTTTAGAAAAAGATAAAACCAAGAAACGAAACCTGTTTAGAAAATAAAACCTTATTGCTCATGTCCCGTCGCCGCTCATCCAGAGGAGTTGTACTACCGCCATCAATCAAAAAAAATGATAAGCTGGCGTATGCACTCATTATTATTGTCTCTATCGTAGTATTTGCAGCTGTTACCTTTTTAAGCCGCTTCAAATGGGAGGTAAACCTTGGTTTTGATAAACATATTTTTGCTCACCTCAATGCACTCATCAATACGTTTGTAGCTTTAATACTGTTAGGTGGTTTGTATGCCGCCAAACAAAAACGTTTCAATACTCACAAACGGCTTATGTTGTGGGCTATTGCTCTGAGTGTTTTGTTTCTGGTCTCTTATATCTGTCATCATTTATTTACAGAAGCCACCACTTATGGCGGAAGCGGATTAATAAAACTGGTTTATTACTTTATTCTCATTACCCATATTGGCCTTGCAGGAATCATTCTTCCTTTTATTTTGTTTGCTGCTTACCGTGGATTAACCGCTGAGTATGAAAAGCATCGTAAAATAGCCAGGCGAACATGGCCTCTTTGGTTCTACGTGGCAGTAACAGGAGTGATTGTGTATTTAATGATCAGTCCGTATTATACCTGATCCACTTTCGTAATAACAATGTAGTGTAGCCGTAGATGCCCTATATACATGTAGTATTGAGTACGATTGTTTCTCATGTGGAATTCCCTATCTTCATCACTAAGTAGTAATACCTGTTTTTTGAAGTCTGTCATGTAAATGCTTGAAAATTTGTGTATAACAATTTACATTTACGTGTTATTTAGTATTTGTTATACTAACTGCCTATTAAAGATGAAATCCACAAATCCAATTTCCTACGCAGGAATATTCCTGCTTACGCTGTTGTTATCACTAACAGGAAAAGCCCAGTCGTTTGGCTCGTTTGCTTCCGCCGTTTGGTTAAGTGATTGTAATCAAAGTAACTTTTTTAATACTACGGGTAGCGGTGCCAATTTAATTGGTCCTGCAGGTAATGTGTTTGATAATGCCAACCTTGGTGTTTATACACAAAACTCCGGCACTTTAATTCTGAGAGGAGCGGAAGTGAAAACATTTAAAAACCCTGCATCTTCCAATGTATGTGGTGTGCGTATGCACTATCGTGTATACCTGCAAAGCGGCACACCCGGCGCATTCAATACCATTGATATTCCTTTCCTGGAAGATTGTAATGCAGGTGCCTTTCCTTCAGGCGGGCCTTGCAGTCCGGGCGATCAGAAATGGCAACGTGTAATAGCAGATGGAACAACCGTTCCTTATGCGCCTGTAAATCTCACCACCTATCCCGCAGGCACATATATACTTGAAGTGTATTATGATATTTCAGGATCGAATACAACTACCAATGGGTGCAGTGATACAGAATACATCAGCAACGGTGGCAATAATTTTAAAGCAACGTTCAACATACAATCGCCTTCTGTTCTCAGTAGTAATCCTACAACCTGTAACGGTAACGATGGTAATGTAACCCTCACAGGTCTTGTACCGGGTGCTACCTACAGTGTTTCTTATACAGATGATGGAACGGCAGTGGGTCCAATTTCACTGACAGCTAATGCATCAGGACAATTGATGATAGGAGGATTGAATGCAGGGTTGTATTCTAATTTTTCTTTAGTTATCAATGGGTGTACTACCAACCTGTTCACAGGTGTAATTTTATCTAACCCGATCTACTTACCTGTTTTTGCACCGATACCTGCTTTTTGTTCAGGAACAACAGCACCCACCTTACCAACAACATCACAAAATGGAATTACCGGTACCTGGAGTCCTGCAACGGTGAGCAATACTGCAAGCGGTACTTATACATTCACTCCTAATGCTGGGCAATGTGCTTTGCAGGTTTCTATTAATATTACTGTTACACCAAGGACAACACCAACATTCAGCTTCCCCACCAGTATTTGTGAGGGAGCTGCAGCGCCCACCTTACCAACAACATCTAATAATGGAGTGAGCGGTACATGGAGCCCTGCAACAGTAAGTAATACAACCAGCGGCAGTTATACATTTACACCCAACAGTAATCAATGTGCCAATCCTGTTACGATCAATGTAACAGTGAATCCAAATATCACACCCACCTTCAGTTTTGCAACCAGTATATGTGAAGGAGCCACAGCACCTACATTACCGGGTACATCTAACAATGGTATTACCGGTACATGGAGCCCGGCAACAGTAAGCAATACAACCAGCGGCAGTTATACATTTACACCCACTGCAGGACAATGCGCTGTTCCCGTTACAATCAACGTAACAGTAAATCCGAATGTAACACCAACGTTCACATTACCGGCAAGTATTTGTAATGGCGCAACGGCTCCAACATTACCTACAACATCAAACAATGGTATTACCGGTACATGGAGCCCGGCAACAGTAAGCAATACAACCAGCGGCAGTTATACATTTACACCCACTGCCGGTTTATGTGCCCTGCCTGTTACTGTGAACATAACAGTAAATCCCATCCTTACACCGACATTCAGTTTACCTGCGAATATTTGTGATGGCGCAACGGCACCAACATTACCTGCAACATCTAATAATGGTATCAATGGTACATGGAGTCCATCAACCGTAAGTAATACAGCAAGCGGCAGCTACACATTTACACCCAATGCAGGTGAATGTGCCACTCCTGTTACGATTAACATAGCAGTGAATCCTAATATCACACCTGCATTTAGTTTTGCAACCAGCATCTGTGAAGGAGCCACAGCGCCAACATTACCCGGTACATCTAATAATGGTATTACGGGTACATGGAGTCCGGCAACAGTAAGTAATACTGCAAGTGGTAGTTATACATTTACACCAACAGCCGGTCAATGTGCTGTTCCTGTAACAATTAATGTAACAGTAAATCCGAATGTGACGCCTTCTTTCAGCTTCATTACAACAATTTGTGCAGGTGCTGCTGCTCCAACCTTACCAACAACATCAACTAATGGTATCAATGGTACATGGAGTCCGGCAACAGTAAGTAATACTGCAAGTGGCAGTTATACATTTACACCAACAGCCGGTCAATGTGCTGTTCCTGTAACAATTAATGTAACTGTTACGCCAAATACAACACCAACATTCAGTATACCTTCAAGTATTTGTAATGGAGCCATAGCACCAACCTTACCAACAACATCTAATAATGGCGTAACCGGTACCTGGAGCCCATCAACAGTGAGCAATACTGCAAGCGGCAGTTATACATTTACACCGGATGCGGGCCAGTGTGCTGTTCCTGTTACGATCAATGTAACAGTGAATCCTAACATTACGCCAACGTTTAGTTTTGCAACAAGTATCTGTGATGGAGCCACAGCGCCCACATTACCCGGCACTTCTAATAATGGTATTACCGGTACATGGAGTCCATCAACAGTAAGTAATACAGCAAGTGGCAGTTATACATTTACACCGGATGCGGGTCAATGTGCTCTTCCTGTTACGATCAATGTAACAGTGAACCCGATATTAACTCCAACCTTCAGTTTTGCAACCACCATCTGTGATGGAGCCACAGCACCTGTATTGCCCGGAACATCGAATAATGGCATTACCGGTACATGGAGTCCATCAACAGTGAGCAATACAGCAAGCGGCAGTTATACATTTACACCAGGCGCAGGACAGTGTGCTACACCTGTTACGATCAATGTAACTGTAACCAATAATATTACACCCACCTTCAGTTTTACAACAAGTATCTGTAATGGAGCTACAGCACCAACGTTGCCGGGTACTTCTAACAACGGAGTTACCGGTACCTGGAGCCCATCAACCATAAGTAATACTGCAAGTGGTAGTTATACATTCACACCAACAGCAGGCCAGTGTGCTACACCTGTAACTGTGAATGTAACTGTGAATCCGAATATCACACCCACCTTCAGCTTTGCAACCAGTATTTGTGATGGTGCAACAGCACCTACATTGCCTGGTACTTCTAACAATGGTATCACCGGTACATGGAGTCCATCAACCGTAAGCAATACTGCAAGTGGTAGTTATACATTCACTCCAACAGCAGGCTTATGTGCAGTTCCTGTTACGATCAATGTAACAGTGAACCCGATATTAACTCCAACATTCAGTTTCGCAACCACCATATGTGAAGGATCAACAGCTCCTGCATTACCTGCAACATCTAACAATGGTATTAGTGGTACATGGAGCCCTGCAACAGTGAGTAATACCACGAGTGGTAGTTATACATTCACTCCTGATGCCGGACAGTGTGGTACTTCAACTACTGTTTCTGTAACAGTTACTCCAAACACTACGCCAACGTTCAGTTTTGGTCCAACACTTACAATTTGCAGTGGTGGCACCGTTCCATCTTTACCAACTACATCCAACAACGGTATCAATGGTACATGGAGCCCATCAACAGTAAGTAATACAGCAAGTGGTACTTATACATTTACACCTGCTGCCGGTGTGTGTGCACCTAATGTAACATTTACGGTAACAGTGAATCCAATTGTAACACCAACATTTGGTTTCAACCTGAATCAATCTATTTGTATCGGCAGCACCGTTCCTCAATTGGTAACAACATCTACTAATGGAGTTACCGGTACATGGAGTCCTGCAACAGTTGATAACCAGGCAAGCGGTACGTATACATTTACACCATCAGGTGGCCAGTGTGCAAACCCTGTAACATTAACGATACAGGTTAACCCAATACCATCTGTAACAGTAAGAACAGATACAACAGTAAATGATGGTTCCATTGTTCCTGCAACCTTGTTTATTACATCGCCCACTAACCCGCAGGTAACATTAACATGGACTAATTCTAATCCGGCGATTGGGTTAACAGGCACAGGCACAGGTAATGTGCCACAGTTTACCGCCACCAATCCGGGTAATGCTAATATCAGCGGCACCATTACAGTTACACCTAACATTAATGGTTGTGTTGGTACAGCAAGAACCTATGTAGTAACTGTAAGACCGTTAGATAAAGGTGTGTTTGTGCCGAATGTTTTCTCACCCAACAATGATGGTAAGAACGACAAACTCATGATCTATGGTAATTACATACGTACTGTTGAAATGCGGGTGTTCAACCAATGGGGCGAACAGGTAGCATTACTCAACAGTCAATCGCAGGGATGGGATGGAACACACAGAAGCAAACCACAACCCGTAGGCGTGTATGTGTATGTGTTGCGAGCAGTAATGACTGATGGAAGAGTGGTTGACTTAAAAGGCTCCGTAACACTTGTGAGATAAACAAACAAAAACATTAATCCAATATCTGATCATAACAATGAAATGAGCCAAAAAATTAACAAGCAACTTTTATCAAATGCGATGGTAATTTTTATGGCGAATAACATGTGGCAAAAATCAATAACTAATATCACATGAAAAATAAAGCGATGAAACTGAAACGATTTTTCACAGCTTGTCTGTTCACAACAACTGTGCTGCAGTTGAACGCACAAACAGATCCGCATTTTACACAGAACTATACCTATCCCATGTACATTAACCCGGCGATGACGGGTGGCAGTGATGGTGATTATCGTATCTCTACTGTGTACCGCAATCAATGGGGAAGCATCAGTAATCCTTTCCGCACCAATGGACTTTCGTTTGACGCACGCACCAACCGCAACTTAGCCGTAGGCGTGAATGTGATGAACCAAACGGCAGGTGATGGCGGATTTAGTTATACCAATGCATATGCTTCTGTTGCTTACACCGGCGTTAAATTTGGTGCAGAACAAAACCATCGTTTGGTGCTGGCGTTGCAGGCAGGTATTATCAGCCGCCGTGTGGATCCAACCAAATTCAAATGGGGTGATCAATGGAATCCGATTACCGGTTATAATGCCAACAATACAACTTCAGAAAGTTTCAACCGTACCAGTGCCACTGTATTTGATGCAGGAGCAGGTGCTTTGTATTATGATGCAACACCTGATAAGAAGACCAATGTGTTCGCCGGTCTTTCCATCTTTCATATTACACGACCTAAAGATCCCATCATAGCCACAGAAAGCAATGTGTTGAATACAATTCCTATGCGTTATGTGTTGCATGGTGGTTTGAGTTATAATTTTTCTGAACGTACCAGTATCATTCCTCATGTGATGTACATGCGCCAGGGTACTGCTAATGCAACCATGCTGGGTGTGTATGCACAGGTGAATGTAAATGAAGAAACAGATTTTATGCTGGGCGGTTATTATCGTTATAAAGATGCAGTAGCTCCTTTTGTTGGTGTTGACTGGAAAAACTTTATTGTGGGATTGAGTTATGATGTAAACACCTCCAAGCTGGGTGGGATGACGAGAAATGTGAACAGCTTTGAGTTGAGTTTAACCTATATCAAACGCAGCAGTACCAGAAGTATTTTTGATTTCATCCGTTGCGCCAGATTATAAACGATGAACCATCAAACAAAAACATTATCCATGAAGAATTTCAGATATATGAAAACCCAAACTTCCACCAGGTCAATGATGCGCAGGTATCTAAAACCTATTTGTCTTTTTGCCATCAGTTGTGTTGCTGTTGCAGCAAGTACATCAGCACAGGCTGACAAGCGCATTGTTCAGGCTGAACAATATTTTGCCAAAGGTGAATATTATACAGCTGCTACATTATATGAACAATATTTAGCGCCCTCCTCTCAACAAATTGTTCAGGCAAATTTTCCTCTCAACTCAAAGAAAAGAAGAACAGAAACAGGCAGTGGTGCAGGAAAAGGAGTTGGTAAGAATGATATTCTGTTTCGCAAAGCCGAGAGTTATCGTTTGGCCAATTATATGAACGAAGCGATTGCATCCTTTAAAGAAGTGGGTGAAAAAGAACCCATCAAATACAATCATGCTTGGTACTGGAAAGCAGTTTGCGAACGTGCTTTGGGAAAGTATGCAGATGCAGAAGAAAGCATCAGTAAATATCAAAGCAATGCGATGGGTAACGATCCCTATAAAAATGCAGCTGAAAAAGAACTGGCAACGATTCGTTTTATTCGTTCACAGGTAGGTCGACCCGACTCAGTGATGTTTACATTAAAGCAGGTGCCATTGCAGGGAACTGATAAAGGCTCTTTTGCTCCGGCACAATTAAACGGCAACCGTTTTGTGGTAACAAGTACTGCAACTGACACAGCCGCAGCGGTGGGCGCAAATCCTAATCGTAACCGGTTGTTTTATACTACATATAACAATGGAAGTTTTGATTACAGCGAAGAAGTACAAATCGAAGGTGCCAATGCACAAATGCAGCAAGGTGCTGCAACAGTTACTGCAGATGGGAATCATTTGTTCTTTACACAATGGATAAAAGAAAATAATAAAACAACAGCTGCTGTTTATCATGCAGCAAAAACAACTAATGGATGGGGTAATGTGCAAGCAGTTACAACGATTAATAAAGAGGGATTCAGCAGTAAACAACCTTCTGTAACAGCTGATGGAAAGTATTTATTCTTTGCCAGCAATATGCAGGGTGGCAATGGTGGTTTTGATATTTGGTATGCACCATTGAATGCTGATGGTACTACAGGTACTCCTGTTAATGCCGGAGCTGCGGTGAATACAGAAGCAGATGAGCAATCTCCGTTCTATCATAACAGTTCATCCACATTGGTATTTTCAAGCAACGGGCATCTGGGTATGGGAGGATTTGATCTCTTCACCAGCAAAGGTGCTGTTGGAAGCTGGAATGCCGTTGAAAATGCGGGTCATCCGGTGAACTCATCAAGAGATGATGTTTACTTTTTTGCAGCGGAAGGTGCTCCTTTATTAACAAAAGCTATTTTCAGTTCTGACCGTGGCAGTGATTGCTGTTTGCAAAACTATACGGTAACAAAAGCACCCAAGAAAGAAAAACTTAGCGGTGTGATTCGTGATCTCACAGATAATAACCCGGTGCCTGATTCTGAAGTAACATTGAAAGATGCTACCGGCAAAACATGGAAACAAACCACCAATGCAGAAGGCCGTTATACATTTGACTTAACCGGAAGTGGTCCTTACAGTTTGACCATTACCAAGAAACATTACAAAGAAAAAATCACCTCCTCACAAATTGAAACAAAAGATGATAAGGATTGGGCCATTGATATTTTAAAGAACAAAGATGAATTCATTGAGAAACGTGTGATCCTTCGCCCCGAAACGATTGTAACTGTTTACTTTGATTTTGATAAACACAATATTAAAACAGATGCAGGCATTACGCTGGATTCTGTGTACAATGTATTAACACAGTTCCCGGGTGCTACATTGCAGATATCAGGTTATACTGATATGAAGGGTACGGAAGAGTACAACAAAGTATTGGCTGATAAGCGTGCCAGGGCATGTAAACAATATTTAGTAAGCAAAGGCATCGACAGTAACCGCATCAGCATTGAATCCTTTGGTGAGTGTTGTCCGCTGGAGCTGGAGATGATCGATGGTAAAGACAATCCTGCCGGTCGTGCCAAAAACAGAAGAGGGTTGATCAATGTAGTGATGCCGAAGGAAGAAGAGTAATTGTATTATTCCTGTCTCTCATACTAAAAAGCCCCGCAGATAGCGGGGCTCTTTTGTAAATAGGAGTTGAAAATAATATTGTAATTTTAAGTCAAATTAATCGATATGTCATCAGCAGCGCTTCGTGAAAAGCTACAGGGGTATATACGTGTAGCAGATGAAAAAAAGTTAAAAGCCATTTATCATCTTCTTGAATCTGAAATTGAAGAAAAGGGCGAGTGGTGGCAGGATAAAAATTTTGTAAAGGAACTGGATAAGCGTTATGAACAATGGGAGAAGGGGAAAGGGAGTGCCTATACCATTGATGAAACAAAAGCTTACATCGGGAGATTGAAAAAAGATAAGGCTGAGAAATGAGTTACACTGTTTTATTTCTTACAAAAGCCCGTAAGGAACTGGCTGTGGGCTGGAGTTGGTATGAGGAACAAAAAACGGGATTAGGCGATCGTTTTCTGAATGTAGTTATGGATAAAGTAAGCCAGATTGAAAAAGCTCCTGAACGCTATCCCAAACGGTTTAAAAATTATCATGAAGCAATCATTCCTGTATTTCCCTATTTGCTTATTTATCGTATTAATAAAAAGAAAAAATCAGTGGTAATAGTGAGTGTGTTTCATACACGCAGGAATCCGGCAAAAAAAGTTAGAGGGTAAGATGATTGTAAGCTTAAGTTTTGTCAATCAGGCAGGCGGCTCTTCTTAAAAAAGGAATCAATCATAGTTATTTACCGGGGATGTATGAGTTAGTTGTGGCGCCCTCCATATTAAAACTGCTCAGTTCTTTGAAATGTTTTTGGGAAATAGTTTTTGTCCAAATGATTACTATCCGTTCGGGATGGTAATGCCGGGCAGGAAATTTACCTCTACAACCAACTACCGGTATGGGTTTAATGGGAAAGAGGAAGATGATGAAGTGAAGGGTGATGGCAACCAGCAGGATTATGGAATGCGGATTTATGATACAAGGCTGGGAAGGTTTTTATCTGTTGACCCTTTATCTAAGAAGTTTCCATATTACACGCCATATCAATATGCTGGGAATAAACCAATATGGTGTGTTGACCTTGATGGTTTAGAAGATTTGCCATCTACCGCTCTAAATAAATATGGGGAGAAGCAGGTATATGAAATTACTTCAACAACAGAATACGGTTCAGCAGGTACACTATCAATTGATGTACGAAAAAAAACTCCATCACATGCTCAGCCTGTCACAAAAGGAATGAATGATATTCAGGTGTATCAATTAGCATTTAACCGTTTTGCCGAACCTGGAAAGCATTTAATAAAATCTAATCAGTACATAGATGAAAGATTAATGAAGGCAGAACAGCAAGTTGAGTATTTCTATTCCCATAATGTCCCTGGATGGAGTAAATCTGAAAGTGCGACCCGAACTATTCACGCTGCTACTACGGCTGCTTTGTTTTCCGGGAATGAAGCATATGCAAAGGCTTCTGTTGAGCAAATCAAAATAGTTGATACTTGGGATTATAATATAAACATAGCTAGTTTAGCTGTTAGTTTTGCTCCTATAAAAGTATATCAGAATATTAATTCTGGTTTGGCAAGACTTTCAAGAGTGATTAATCGTAGTGCGTCTTTATCTGACAAAGGTTTTCAATCTGCATGGGGTACAGGAGACCTAGGAGCCACAATGGATAATTTATTAGGAAAAGACTTTTCAAAGATTAGTTTTGAAGCGACGGAAACAGGAAAAGTAGTTTGGAGTAATGAGCAAACTGGATTTAAGGTTATTCAGGATCCATTAAATAAATATTTCAGAGTACAAAATAAAGATGGACATTATGTAGGTACAGATGGAAAACAAGTTGTAACTCCAAGCAATTTAAAAGGCAAGGCAGCCAAAGATTATCAGCAACAAAATACTCACTTTAATTATTAAAAATGACCACAGTTAATTTAAGAAAACCATGTATTGTTGCTCCATCTGATGACAATAGTGTTGAAAAATTATACAGAGGCGAGTTTAATAACTTAGAGTGCGATTATTTTTCTTTTAGTAGGAACAAGTTATATGAAATTTTTGAAACGGGTTTTTTTGAACATCTCAATAACAAATATGGATTACTGATAAGCGATTATGAACAAGAAGAAATAATGGATAAGGAAAAACTGGTTACTATATTGAATGATGATATAAAAAAATTTAAAGACTTAAAGCATTTAAGTTTTTGGAATGATTTTGCAAAATGTATAACTACTGCTATTGAAAAAGGAACAGGAATATTTTTCTTTTTTTAATCCTTACGATTGGGCATTGTTATAGCTTAGAAAGTTGTATGCTGATACCAAACCAAAAATTGAATTCATATTCGAGTAATTTTTTCAGTGCTAAGTCTTCTGTAAATAGGCATTATAGAGATTGGGGATTAGATGAAGTTGCGGATATATATAATGAACTTTACAAAATTGCCGAGCCTTATTTGAATAGTTAATAATGTACATTTTTGCGCTGCTGAGTGAACAAATAACAATCTTCTGTTCGGAGACGAGTGAGCCAATCTATATGTTCCCAGGCGAAGTGTCAGATGGCTCTGTGTGTTGGCCTTGTGGCACTCGCCGTATTACGGAGACAGAAGCCCGCTGCAACAAACAATCAGCCATCTACAATCATCATCACGGCAAGTCGTACGGCCACTGCACAATACCCATTTGTACAGACATTGCCTGTGAATTACTGATTGTGAAGACTCGGCGTCGAAGGAAGGCGACAGGAAAGCACAAGAGGCATTTAACTCTATGATGATTTAAATATGAAAATTGGTTTTGCACAGTTTTCATTAGCCAGTGCCTTTGTATTAGGGCCATATGTTGGAGCTGTAGGAAGATCTACCACCGGAACTATCATTCGTATTACAACAGATCCCAAGATGCTTGCATCTGCTTCATCATTCGGCCTTGTTGTCAATAAATATGCACTGATGTTATTAACTTCGTATATGGTGCCTTTACTGGAGATGCTTTAAAGCCTCTTCCTAGCAATTCAAACTTAAAGGCTTCAGATGCTGGTGCATTTTTCCGTAACATTTTTAAATCACCTATAATTCCCCAAGGTTGGCTTAAGGCAGCTGGGGTCACTGATGCAATATTAATTAAGGGAAGTAATAATAGTAAAGTAGCTGTAATTGGTCAAGGCATGGATAAGGTAACGAAAGTTGCGGGAGGGCTTAAAAATCCAGAAATTTTTAAAGCCTCACTAAACGCAATTACAGAATGGGATAATTTACTCAAGGAATATAATGGTAAGTTAATACCAGAAGAAATAGTCAAAAAAACAAAGATATTCCAAGAGAACCAGAAGTGGATAAAAGAAGTAAAAGGGAAGGGATACGACATTTTAGATACTGGAGGTGGTTCTACGAGTACGTTTTATAATATGGAAAAAGAAGTAGTGTATGGCAGCAAAAATTAAAAGTAAAATAAAAACTGTAAATAGACTTATTTTAAATGAATTTACTTTTTTAGAAAGTATCTATGACTATAAACCCGAATCTAATTCTAAAAGCGACTCTCTTTTTATTGAATCTTTAGAGGTTACTTATACTAATACAATAAAAAAAAGAAGCGTAAGGATAAGCTACTTTATGGGATTAGCTTACGATGAACTTAAGTTTACATTCAATGCGTCTATTTATAGAATGCCATATTCAGACTCAGAAGATTTTTTTTCATTAAACAATTACTTGGGATCAATTAATAAGAATTACTCAACCAGCCTAATAAACCATTTTGACAAAAATGAAGCAGTTATTATTTTGAGAAAGATTGCTAATTCTTTAAAAGACCATGCTTCCCAGATTTTAAATGGCGAAGTCTGGTTAAGAAATTATTATCCAAGAAAAGATTAGCTCTACTCATCACAGCGAGTCGGCTGCGCCAGACATCGCCTGTGAATATGTTTTAATCAGTTTGCTTTATTCGGCTGTGTGCAATTGGTATCTTCACTCGGCGGGGAAGGAAAAGCTACAAGTATTATCTGTAATTATTCAGTCATTTGTTTATCTGTAAAACGAAGCTGAATCATTATTAATATCCTAAACAAGTATATATAATCATATTAGACTCATTCTAGTGTATCTGAATCATCAAAGATATTTTTGATTTTAATATCATTTTTGGGAACAACGAATGCTTTTTGATTATATCGCAAATCGAATAAAGTAATATTCTTTTTATTTAAATTTCTATCAAATAAAAAAAACATTGTCATATTTGAATACAAAGAAGTGTCATATAGAATAGGGTCTATTGATACTTCATAATAATTTGAAACGATTGTAAATCCATCTAATCTTCCCTTTTTTGGACTACTTTTTTCTATTGAAGTATTTATTAAATTCAAATTGCCATTAAAGATAGATTGTAATAATTTTAAATTATACTCTGTCATACCAAATTGACTTTCTGCAGGTAATTCAATTTTAGTGGCAGCCAGATTAAGTTTGTTTTCAGATACGAGCATAACAAATTCTTTTATTTTACTTTTTTCTTGATTAATAATTGCTTTTTCATTACATGATTGAACAACCTGCACAATACAAAAAAGATAAAGAAGTTTCATAACTTAATTGTTTTTAATGTTTATTATTCGCTTTGCTGCTGGTTCTTTTAGCTTTAATCTATTTATTAAACTGTTGTAATTCACTTTAGTAACAATATTAATTTCAATATTATTAGCTTTTAATATTTCACTACCAAGAGTATATATATTCTCTAAATATGCTATAAACTGTTTATTATTTAATCCAGCAGGAGCGTTTTGTGGCAAAGTCCCATCAAGAACAAAGTTTGTTAAATCAGCTCTTGCATTTTGCAATAAATAAGGCGAGGTCATTGAAAAAGGGAATGCCTGCTTGATTAAAGGCCATTTTTCTATTTGACTAACTATTCCTGTAACTGCCTTATAAAAGGTTTGTCGATTCTTTTGAACATCTGCGCTTGCTTGCCAATAGGGCATTTTGTAAGAATATAAAGAGTTATAAAATCCATATTCTTTATAAATTTCAACCCCTCCACCTCCACTTGGGTCGGTATACTTGTAATCCCACTTTTGCGAGTAATGTGTTTTATTGGTTATTTTATTATATCCATCTTTAACTCTTTGACTTCCTAATTTTATTTCTTCTTCTGAAACATCTAAAGGTTCGCTATAAAATTTGGGAGATTTTGAAAAATAAGTTACTGCCTTTTCCCCAGATGAGCCAAATGAGAGTCCAAAGGCAGGATGAAATCCATCTTTATTTATATCCCAATCTCTACCACTTGGGTGCAACGGAGGCCCAGGTATACTAAAATTTAATACTACCGGTATATTAGCTTGAACCACCTCAACCGTAAAGTTGTGATTTGGTGCATTTAATGTTTGTGTAGTACCAAGGTATCTCAATCTAAATATCGAACTTGATGTAGGCAATAGCTCTCCTCCATCCAAATCAATTCCTGCAATTGGGTTGTTACTAGCAAACTGATAGACAGTTAACATTGGATAACTTTTATGCAACGGATCCACGCTCAAAAACCTTCCCAGCCTTGTATCATAAATCCGCATTCCATAATCCTGCTGGTTGCCATCACCCTTCACTTCATCATCTTCCTCTTTCCCATTAAACCCATACCG
>Ga0208492_1000272_pt1 | contig 48540 bp, 36 predicted proteins | sample Subbioar_CSW14AB_FD_184820 | JGI IMG/M metagenome (GOLD analysis project Ga0208492, IMG submission 184820) | Serpentinite rock and fluid subsurface biosphere microbial communities from McLaughlin Reserve, California, USA - CR12Mar_CSW14AB (SPAdes) | ecosystem: Environmental > Terrestrial > Deep... | reverse complement strand
CTCGCGAGGCTTTGCGAGCGACCGCGCGTAGCGCGGCTGCGGCCTGGACGGCGCCGAGCACGCCGGTACGCTCAAACGAGCCCGAGCGGAGATTCTTCGCTGTCAACGACGTACGGCTTCTTGTGGAGGAGTCCTCACACACCTGCTGACCCACGTCTGCCATTCCGAGGAACGCCAACTCACCCGAGCATCCGTCGCCGAAATGCCGGCGAAACCGAGTCTGAACGCGCACCCGCTCGGGCGCATCCGAGGGCGTGTGCGCGCACTCCTCCTCCTCGCGTTCGCCGCCGGATGTTCCGCGCGCCCCGCGCACATGCCGGCGCACCAGGTCGTGCTCGGTCCCCCAGGGACACTCGCCGTCTCGGTCGATCACGCGCTCGGCTGGCCGTACCGCACCACCCGCACGCTGATCGCGCTCGATGGTGCGATCGTCCCGGGAGGTGTCACGAGTGTCGTCGAAGGTGTCCACACGGTGTCGGTCCTGACCGATGTCACGGTGCCGTGCAGCCTGTTCTCGGACCACCGCAGCCTCATCCGGGTGCGCTCGTCCGAGTCCTTCACCGTGGGTGATGCACCCGCGGCCGTGCAGATGCACGTCTTCGCAGACCCGGACGCGAGCAAGCCTCACGACGAGAGGATCCACGTTCGTTGGTCGCTGGTCGGCGCTTCGCTCGCTGGCCACGGCGAGATCGCGATGCCCGCCGAGTGCGCCAAGCTGGACCCTCCACGGCGCGTCGAATGTCACGTCTCCGCTCGGCTCGAGGCCGCGCGCAAGGCGAGGGACATCATTTCGTTCAACTGCCAGCAGGACAAACTGCAGCGCATCCAGGCGCTGCTGCCTGATGCGGCGACGGGCAACCCCGTCGCGATCGCTGCGATTCTCCGGCTCGAGCGTGAGTCCGAGGCCTGCATCGGCGAGGATCTGGCCTACGTCGCGGGGCCCTCGATCACCGCGTCCGACACCTGTGGTCCGGAGATCACCGACGGATTGACCCAGGCCGCGCCCTTCGAGCCCCACCCGTTCTTCCTCACCCCTCCGAGCAACCTCCCGCCGGTGAAGTGAGGCTCGGACTCGGTCCGGAGAACTTTTCGCGCTTTCCATCGTCTGTAGGGCGATGATCGCGTCCATGTCCGCTCGTCGCCGTCACGCGCTGCTCCACCCGGTGCTGTTGCCCTCCGTCCTCGCGTTCTCGTGGATGGCGTGCGGGCCGGCGAAGACGACCACCGCGCCCAAAGGCGGACCCGCGGGCGAACGCGTGACGCTGGCGGCTCCGGCCGACGTGCCTCCGGCGGCGGCCTCCTTCACCCCGATCGCCTACAAGCCGATCACGATCGCGCCCGATTCGTCCGCGCGTCGGCCGCTCGTGCCTCCGCCCTCGGCGGTGCCGGTGAAGGGCAAGGGAACGGTCGACGACTCGGGGGACGAGACGCCGCTGCAAGACATCCTCATCGGCACCGCGCCCGCAGCGGCAGAGAAGGGCAAAGCGATCGACGCGACGGCGGTGCCCGAGGGCGTGCGACTCGTCATCGACTCGCCCTACGAGATCTTCTCCAAGGTCGGCACCTACATCCACGTCGCCGCGTGGCTCCCGTCGTTCGCGCCTGCCGCCAACGCGAGGGTGTACATCGACGGCAAGCTCCGCGGTCGGACCGACGCGAACGGCACGTTCGTGTTCCGCGACGTTCCCGACCCGAACGGCGCCGGAGGCGGCTCGCATCACGTGCAGATTCGCGCGGGGGAGGGGAAGGCCCAGCTCGGCGGCGGCGCCAACTACAACGCGTACGCGCGCACCCAGTCGTTCGAGCGGGCGAACCTCTACGTCTACACCGACCGCGGCGTGTTCAACCCGGGGGAGACGATCCACGTACGCGCCTTCGCCTGGCGTCTGCGCGGCGACTATCGGCCGTTCGCTGACGCTCCGGTGAACGTCCTGCTCAAGAAGGACGGCAAGGTCCTCGGCGGCGGTCGCGTGATGACCGACAAGATGGGGGTGGCGTGGCTCGATCTCCCGCTGCCGACCACGGCACCCGAGGGGCCGTACGAGCTCGCGGTCGAGCACCTCGGCGAGCAGTCGACCGCGCGGCTGCAGATCAAGCGGATCGTCGCTCCCACCGTGAAGATCGATCACTCGCTCCCGCGCTTCCTCGTGCGTGACGCGAAGGAGCTCGGCTTCGACGTGACGCTCGCCACCTCGACCGGCGAGCCGTTCAAGAGCGGCACCATCACCATCAAGTGCCTCGACCCGAAGGGGGTCGTGGTCGCCACCGAGGCGCGTCCGGTGCTCGGCTCCGGCCCGCACAAGTTCTCCCTCGACGGCGAGCGCTTGAAGAAGATGCGCGACAAGTTCGCCGACGATCAGCTCGCAGCGGTGATCGTCGAGGTGCAGGACGGAGCCACTGGTCGCAAAGACGAGCTCCGGCGTGATCTGCGCATCTCGCGTGCACCGTGGCGCCTCGTGGTCGAGACCGATCGCAACGAGCACGTGCCGGGCGAGACCGTGAAGGTCGTGGTCCACACGACCGATCTCGAGCAGGCGCCGGCCCCCGGGATGGAGCTCGCGATCACGGCGAGGGGCTACGACGAGGACGGCAACGACAAGGGCGAGAAGAAGGTCGTGGCCAAGACGGATGCCGACGGCCTCGCCACCGCGACGTTTAAGATGACCAAGGGCTCGCTCGACATCCAGGCAGTGATGGTCAAGGCGCCGAGTGTCGTGGGGAGCGCCTACGTGTCGGCGTCGCCGCCGCGCGCGATGTTCGCCGACGTGCCCACGCCGATGGTCACCGAGAAGGCGAAGACGCCGATCGAGGTGACGTTCCCCTCTCAGTACTCGCCGGCCGAGAAGGTCGTGCACGCCGACGTGGTCGATTCGTCGGGAGCACTCATCCACTCGTTCCTCGTCCCGATCACCCGTGACAAGGGCACCTGGGTCGCCAAGGGCTCGTTTCCGGCTCCCTCGTGGGGCTCGATGCTCATCACGTTCTTCGCGATCGGCGTCGAGAACGGCAAGTCCACTGCGATGACCGGGTTGCTCACCGACGGCGCGAACCTTCCGGTCGTCGCGTCGCGCCCGATCGTGGTCACGCTCAAGGCGCCCACCACGGCCCTGCCGGGCTCTCCCGTGGCGATCGACGTCTCGTTCGTGGGGCCGAAGATCAACGGGCCGAGGCCGATCGCCCTCGGCGCGGCCATCGCCGACGACTCGATGCTCGCCCTCCTCGATCCGCTCGAGCGCACGCCGACGCAGGTGCTCTACAACCCCGAGCGCAAGGTGATGGCATCGACGGGCGCGCAGATCCTCACCTGGCCGGTGGTGCAGAAGACCTGGGGCACCTGGAACTACGACATCGCGCTGCCGCCGTTCGGGTTCCGACCCGGCGGCGTGCCGCCGTCGTACGGCAACAAGCAGAAGGCGAAGGGCGGTGGTGGCCCGGTAGACATGGACGGCGCCGAGGACTCGTACGGCTATGGCGGGATCGGCCTGTCGGGCATGGGCGCCGGTGGCGGGGGAAAGGCTGCGGGCCCGCCTCCACCGCCGGCGCCGATGAAGGACGCGCCCGCCGCGTCGGCGGTGCCGATGCCGACGATGCAGGCGGCCAAGGCCGAGGCCAAGCCGCTCGAGGCGGCCGCGCACCTCCCCGATCCCGCCCAAGCGAAGAAGCCGGACGTGAAGATCTCGATCCGTACGGACTTCGCGCCGACCAGCTACTGGATGCCCGAGAAGATCCTCGAGGCGCCCACGGGCAAGGAGCCGTTGCACATGCAGCTCCAGACCAAGCTGCCCGATACGATCGGCACCCACCGGGTCACGGTCGTTGCGACCGACGATCGCGGCGCAGTCGGCATCGGCAAGGCCCTCATCAAGGTCGATCAAGACGTGTCGGTGCGGAGCGATCTGCCGCCGGTCCTCGCGCAGGGCGACGAAGTCGAGGTCGGCGTTGCCGTGCGCAACACCCGCAACGAGGTCGTCACCGGCACCGTCTCGCTCTCGTCCGCCGCTGTCGCGGTGATCGGCGCCGCGTCGCAGACCGTCTCCGTTCCGGCGTCGAGCACCGGCGCGGTGAAGTTCCGCGTGCGCGCCGACGCGTCGGGCGCGCTCCCGTTCTCGGTCGCATTCGTCGAAACGCGCGCCTCGGGGGGCAAGTCTGCGTTCGCGATGCGCAACGACACCGAGCAGCGGGTGCTCTGGGTGAAGCCCCGCGGCGTTCCGCTCGAGAGCCGCGTCACCGCCACGCTCGGCGGCGGCAAGGCGGTCTCGTTCGAGATCGATCGCACCAAGGACGACACCCACGTCGAGGCCGACCTCGCGATCGCCTTTCCCAGCGCGGTCCCGATGATCGAGGGCCTCGAAGAGCTCGCGAACGACGACGCGTACATGGGGGTCGACCCCGACGCTTCGCGGCTCCTCGCGACCATTGCATTGGAAGGTTATCTATTGCGCACCGGTGCGCCGGCCGCCTCGGTCGCTCGGGTGCACGAGCGGCTCCAACTGGCGTCGACCGCGCTCCTGCTCGAGCAGCAGACCGACGGCGGCTGGGGCTGGCGCTGGGACACGTGGGCCGCGGTGCATGGCCTCGGCACCGGTAGCTCCGCGTACACCACCACCCACGCGCTGCACGCGCTCGCCAAGCTCCGCGACACCAACATCCCCGTCCCCGACGCGGCGATCGTGAGCGGGCGAAGCTACCTCCTGCGCGCGCTCGATCAGGGCGGCGAGGTCGACGTCTCCAACGTGGCGTTCTGGGAGGGCGACGGCCCTGCGAAGAAGCGCGCCGCGACGATGAGCGCGTTCCAGGCCATCGCGGCCACCGAGAAGGGGCACCTGCTCTACGGCGGCGAGAAGACCAAGATGGATGCGCTCGTCGACAAAGCGCGCGCGATCATCAAGGGCGGGCCCGGCTCCGAGGACCCGCTCACGCTCTCGTCGGCGGTGATGGGCCTGTGGCTCCACGGTCGCGCCACCGGCATCGCGGCGGTCAAGGACGACGTCGATCAGGGGATCAAGGCGCTGCTCGCGAGCTACCGGGGTGGATACTGGGAGCCCTCGTGGTTCCACGCCTGGGGCGGCCGGATCGAGGCGACGCGCGGCGTGATCGAGCTGCTCACCAGCGCCGCTCCGGGCGCCTTCGAGGCCGAGCTGCACGACGCGGTGGGCTTCATCCTCTCGACCCGGCCGTCCTGGGGCGCGTGGCACAACGCGTGGGGCACCGCAGCCGCGATCGAGGCGCTCACGTTCCTCGATCCGACGCCGCCCGAGAAGGACGCCGCGACCGTCAGCGTGATGGTCGATGGAGCGGTCGTGCGGACCGTGAAGCTCGACGCCGACGATCCGTTCGTCAGCGCAGCGAGCCTGCGGACGGTCGATCTCTCGAGCTATCTGACGACGGGCAAACACGAGGTGCGGGTCGCCTACGACGGAAACCTCACCGCGCCTTCGTCGATCACCGTGCGCCGCTGGAACGCGAACGCGAAGGTCGAGGGCTTCGGCCTCAAGATCGAGCGTGCGCTGACTGCGTCCACGGTGGACGCCGGCGGTAACATCCAGGCGACCGTGAAGATCACCTCCACGGTCGCCTGCGCCGAGATGACGGTGACCGTTCCGCTCGCCGCCGGCATGAGCATCGACAAGACGGCGCTCGAGGGCCTGGTGAAGGACGGAACGATCGCCGGATTCCACGAGGGCGGCTCGCTCGTGGTCGCGCTCCACGACGTGAAGCCCGGTACCAAGGAGCTGAAGCTCCCGTTCGTCGCCGCGCGCAAGGGCAGCTTCACCCTCGGCCCGATCCACGCTGCCGTGCCGCGTGCGGCCGCGGAGGCGTGGAGCGAGGAGGCTCGACTCGCCGTGAAGTGACGATCAGCTCACGCGGTGGAGCACGTAGCCGACGAAGAACGGGCCCATCTTCGAGATGAACTCCGACGTCTGCCGCGTCGAGCGCATCGTCTGCACGAGGTGCGAGAGCGGGTGCAGCTCCTTGCCGACGAGGCCGATGACGAACTCGTTGTCGTTCGCGTCGAGACCGTGGCAGGCGAGGCGGATGTCGTGTCCGAGCTCCTGCGACCCGTAGGCGTGACCGATGACCGCGTGCTCGCGGAGAATCGCCGACTGCTCCTTCGGGTCGAGACGCGCGAACGCGCCGTTCCGGCGGAGCGGGTACCAGACGTGCCAGGGGAGCTTCTCGTCGAGCGCGTTCCTCACCGAGCGACCGAGCAACACGAACTCGAGGTCGGGCTCGTAGCCGATCGAGTAGGTGCGTCCGAACATGGTGAGCTCGGGGCGAATGCTCATCGGCGAGAGCGTCGCGGTGCCGAACAGCGGTCGCACCTTGGCGACGAAGTGTGCGGGGTCGTCGCTCCAGGTCAGCAGACCGAGGCTCTGCGGATCGTTGGTGTCGGCGTAGACGACGCCGGGGACGTGGTGCTCGCGCAGCAGTGCCGCGGTGCCGTCGGCGACCTGGGCCGCGTTGGTGCCGCTCGGGACGCGGAAGACCAGGAGCTGCATGAACAGGCGGCGGTTCATCGCCTGACGCTCGCCGTCCTTGCCCTTGCCCCCGTACTCGTTGACGTCGATGGTCGGAAGGCCCGGTGCCCCCGTCGTCTCCGGCTTGCCCGTCGTGCTCGTCGTGCTCATTGCCGAGGAGGAGTAGACGGAGTCCGGTCGCGCGGGAAGACGGGCCGACCGGGCGAGCGGAATCACGCTGGCGAGCGAATTGCTGTAGTCGGGCGAGGAGGCAAACATGAACGGTCCCGCTCGATGGCAGACAACACGGCTCGCGGTCCTCGTCGGGGGCGGCGGCGTGCTCCTCCTCCTCGGTGCATGCAGTCCGAAGGGGGACGCGGCGAAGGCCGCAGCAGCGCCTGGCACCGCGAAAGTTGCGGATGGGCAAGCTTGCGCGCAGATCTGTGACGCCAGCGCTGCTTGCGGTGACACGTCCAACCAATGCCTGAGCCGCTGCAACGAGTGGCTCGTCAAGCGCTCTCGCCCGGGCATCGCGAGCGCGACCGCGAAGTGCGCGGTTCCCCGCATCGACGATGCGTGCAGCGAGGATGCTGCACAAGGTGCCGCGCGCGCGCTCGTATCGTGTGTCGACGAAGCGGGCCGCTCTGCTCTCGCGTCCGACAAGAAGACGCTCCTGGTGGCGGCCCGCGCGATCTGCGACAGAGGCGTGCGTTGCGGGGGCGGCTCGCCCAAGGACGCGAGCTACTGCGTCCAGCGGATCGTCGGCGCGCCCTCGACGCCCAAGGGTCTCGGCATCTTCGGCGCGATCAAGCCCACGCTGGTCTCGGAGTTCGCGTCGTGCCTGCAGACGAGCGGCTGCGGCCCCGGCGGCTCCGAGTGCTTCGGGGCGATGCTCGGCGAAACGGGCGCACACCCCGGCGAGGAGCCCGACGAGGGCGACGGGCAACAAGCGCCCCCCGCCGTACCGGCGAAGCCCGCGACCCCGCCCAGCACCGGCGGTACCAAGATCTAACTTGCCCCTCCGGCGATGCGCGCGAATGCTCCGCGCGACGTGACCCTTTCGACGACCACGCCGACGCTCGAGCACCCGCTTCCCGCGGGAATGCGCGATCTCCTGCCGCCCGAGGCCTCGTTGCGCAGGGCGATCGCGCGGGCGTTCCTCGGGCGAGCGGAGCTGTTCGGGTACGACGTGGTGATGCCACCGGTGTTCGAGTACGCGCACACCATCGAGCGCGGCCTCGGTACGCTCGATCCGCGCGAAATCGTGCGATTTGTCGAGCCCGAGACCGGCGAGGTCGTGGCGCTCCGTCCCGACGTCACCCCGCAGATCGCGCGGCTGGTCACCACCCGCTTCGAGGGCAAACCCCCGCCGTACCGGCTCGCCTACGACGCGAGCGTGCTCCGCCGCCGCGCGGGTTCGCGCGCGCGCACCCACCGGCAGATCTCCCAGCTCGGCGTCGAGCTCATCGGCATCGCTCCGCTCGATGGCGATCTCGAGCTGTTGGTCCTCGCGGCGACCGCGCTCGACACGATGGGCCTGCACGCGTTCACCATCGACCTCGGCCACGCCGAGATCGCCCGCTCGCTGCTCGCCGATCTCGAGCCCTCGCTCGCCGCACAGATGGCCGACGCCCTCGCCAAGAAGGACGTCGCGATGATCGAACGCCTCGCCGAAGGGCTGCCTGCGCGCGATGCGCTGGTCGCCTTGCCCGCGATTCACGGCGATCCGAGCGTCCTCGACCAGCTGCCCGCGGCACTGTCCCAGGGCCCCGTGAACGCGGCCATCGCAGACCTCCGTGGTCTCGTCGGCCGCCTGAAGCAGAGCCTCGCGGACGAGGGAGTGAAGGGCGTGACGCTCTCGGTCGATCTCTCCGAGGTGCGCGGCCTCGCGTACTACACCGGCCCGTTCTACCAGTTCTTCGCCGAGGGACCGGGCGTGGCCATCGGCGCCGGCGGCCGCTACGACCAGCTGCTCGCGCGCTTCTCCGCGGCGCTCGCGCTCCCCGCCAGCGGCCTGGCCCTCGATGTCGACGCGCTGATGTGGGCGCTGCGCCTCGCCGAGGCGAAGGTGCTCGAGCGCCCGCGGCGCGTCGTCGTCACCGGCGTCGGGGCCGAGGTGTTCGCTCGTTCGCTCCGCGCGCACGGGATCACCGGAGCGATCGTTCGCAACGAGTCCGACGCCGCAGCGTACGCACGCGCGTGGGGCTTCGCGTCGATCGCACGGGTCACCCCGGAGGGCGTGGTCATCAGCGACCTCGATGGAGAGGCCGGCTCCGCGCTCGCGCCCGAGGCGGCGATCGCACGTTTGTCATCCGTTTGAGAGGCTGGAGGATTCGATGTCGGGCGTGGTGATCGTCGGAGCGCAGTGGGGCGACGAGGGCAAGGGCAAGATCGTCGACCTCCTCACCGAGGGCGCGGATCTCGTTGCACGCTACGCCGGCGGCCCGAACGCGGGCCACACCTTGGTCATCCCCAACAAACGGGGCGGTCACGACAAGATCGTCGTGCGTCTCGTGCCGAGCGGCATTCTCTGGCCCGATACGGTGTGCGTCCTCGGCTCCGGCATGGTGGTCGACCCGCTCGCCCTCTCCAAGGAGCTCGACGAGCTCGTTGCGAAGGGACTGTGGGACGAAGGCGACAAGCGCCTCGTGCTGTCCGATCGCGCGCACATGATTCTGCCTTACCACCTGCTGGTCGACGGCCTGCGGGAGAAGGGCCAGTTCGCCGTCGGCACGACCAAGCGGGGCATCGGTCCTGCCTACGAGGACAAGGCGCGTCGCAACGGCGTGCACCTCGGCGCGCTGCGCGATCTCGCGCGCATGGAACGCCACGTCGCCCGCGCGCTCGACGCGTGGACCCCGGCGCTCCAGGCGATGGGCGAGAAGGTCCCGAGCGCCAAAGACGTCGTCGCCGCGATCGAGCCGGTCGCAGCGCGTCTCGCACCGCTGCTCGGCGAGGGCTCCGCCGTCGTCGACACCGCGATCCGCAAGGGCCAGCGCGTGATCTTCGAGGGCGCCCAGGGCACGCTGCTCGACATCGACCACGGAACCTACCCGTACGTCACCTCGTCGTCCGCCGTCGGCGGAGGTGCGACCACCGGCGTCGGCGTCGGCCCCACGGCCATCTCGCGCGTGGTCGGCATCACCAAGGCGTACACCACGCGCGTCGGTGGCGGCCCGTTCCCGACCGAGCTCCTCGACGCGCTCGGCGAGCGCCTGCGCACCGCGGGCGGCGAGTTCGGTGCGGTGACCGGGCGGCCGCGTCGCTGCGGCTGGCTCGATCTCCCGGGACTGCGCTATGCGCGTCGGGTCAACGGCCTGACCGATCTGATCATCACCAAGCTCGACGTGCTCACGGGACTCGGCGACATCGAGGTCTGCGTGGCGTACGACACGCCCGACGGACGCGTCCGCGACCTGCCGATCAACGAGCTCGACCGCGCCAAGCCGGTTTACGAGCGCATGCCCGGTTGGACCGAGCGCGTCGACCACGCGCGCTCGATCGGCGATCTCCCGGCGAACGCGCGCGCATACGTCGAGCGCATCGCCGCCGAGGTCGACGTGCCGCTGGCGATGGTCTCCGTCGGCCCGCAGCGCGAGGCGACCATCAAGCTCCGCGAGCTGTTCTGAGGGTGGGATAGGACGAATCGCGCAGACCGTGATCGCGATGTCGCGCCGTGTCTCGGCGACGAAGCTGCAACGCCAGGAAAACGCCGCGTGGCGCGTCTCTTGCGATATGGAAGGCATGCGTCGCGTAGCTCCCACCCGCTCCTCGGCGACCGCCGAGGCCAAGCCGTACGACGACTTGCGTCGTGCGCGCCATGGCGAGCTGCGTCACCACGACGAGGCCGGTCTGCGAGGCCTGCTCGAGGACTACTTCGCCGACGCGGACGACCTGGAGCGGTTCTCCAAGCCCCCGCGCGCCGCGTGACCCGTGACCTTTTTTGATCGAGTCGCTCCGCGGTATGACCGCACGTTCGCGCCCGGCGCGAACGACACCGCAAGCGATCTCGCACCGCTGCTCGCCGGACGTACCGGGGTCGCGCTCGATCTCGGCTGCGGCACCGGGCGAGCATTTCCCCACCTGCTCTCGGCGAACCTTCGCGTCGTGGGTTTGGACGCCTCGCTTCCGATGCTCCAAGAGGCCTCGCGGCGTGCTTCGACCCGTGACGTCGCGCGGGTGCGGGCCGATCTCTATCGTCGCTGGCCGCTCCGCGATGCCTCGGTCGACGTGATCCTCGCGCTGCACTCGGTGCTCGCGCATCCGCCCGGGGAGCCCTCGGCCGCGTGGGCGCACGTCGGCGCCGAGATTCGTCGCGTGGCGCGCGAGGGGGCGCTGTGCATCCTCGATCTCCCCGAGCCCGCGTGGGCGGCGGCGCACCTGCGTCGAGCGGGGGAGGACCGCTACTGGTTCGAGGACCGCGGCGTCGCGATCGAGGCGGTGATTCCCGAGCCCGCGGTGGTCGTCGCTGCGCTGGGGCTGTCGCTGACCATGACGCCAGGACCGCTCGGCGTGCGGGCGATCGGCCGGTCGATCAGAGGTCGGTCATGATCGACGTGATGATGTAGTTCGCGATCAGGATGGCGACCGAGGACTGAACCACGGCGCGAGTGGTCGCGATGCCGACACCCTTGGCGCCGCCGCTCGCGAAGAAGCCCTGTTTGCACGAGATGATCGAGATGAGGAACCCGAACACGGCGCTCTTCACCACGCCCATCCACAAATCGCGCGGTTCGACCAGGTTGCGTACCCGATCCATGAACACACCCGGGTCGACCCCGAGCGTGCTGACGGCGACGAAGTAGGCGCCGGTCATCGCGACGATGGTGAAGAGGATGCAGAGGCACGGCAGCACGATCACCGCTGCGACGACGCGCGGCACGACGAGGTACTGGACGGGGCTGACGCCCATCGTCGCGATGGCGTCGATCTGCTCGGTCACCCGCATGTTCCCGAGCTCCGCGGCCATGGCGCTGCCCGCGCGGCTCGTGACCATCAAGCCGGCGAACACGGGGGAGATCTCGCGCGTGAGCGAGAGCGCGACGACTCCGCCGACCATGCCCTCGGCGCTGAACCGGCGGAACCCGTAGACGGTCTGGAGCGCGAAGACCATTCCGACGAACACGCCGGTCAGCGAGACGATGAACAGCGACTCGACGCCGACGAAGTCCATCGACGCGACGAACTGCCGCCCGCGGAACGGTCGCCGGACCAGCCAGAGCAACACGCGAAACCCGAGCACGAAAGTGGCCCCGAGCCCGTCGAGGAGGTCGAGCGGGATCGCGAGCGCTCGCCAGACGAGCGCGCGCCACCCTGCTTCCTCGTTCTTGATCGGCTCGGTCACGTCCACGGCCGCCGCATCCTAGGGGGCCGGCGCGCGGGAGGCCAAGGCGTCAGGCAACCCGTGAGAGTGCGACGCGCTCGTCGACCAGGCGGCGGAGCAGATCGGGGTCGAATGGTTTGCGCAGTACGCGCCGCGTGAGCCCGCGGAGGAACATCTCGACCTCGGCAGCGAAGACGCCGCCGGTCATGAACAAGACCCGATCGGCGAGGGCGGGGAACTCGCGCTCGAGCGCGCGGTACAGCTCGACGCCGCTCATCCGGGGCATCTGCACGTCGGTCATCACCGCATCGAACCCGCGTGGATCGCGCCGGATCAGGTCGAGCGCATCGTCGCCGTCGTTGGCGGTGACCACCTCGTGCGACCGCGCGATGGTACGTGACACCGCGCGGAGGATGTTGGGCTCGTCGTCGACGATCAGCACTCGACCGCGCACCCCGTGCGGCCCGGTGCCGAGCCGTCGGAGCGCCGGCATCGTCGACGAGGCGCCGGTGCTGGTGCGGGCTTCCTGGATGACGATGACCGTCCCGCCGCCGGGCAGGGCGACGGCCGATCCGCGCAAGGGCTCGCCCCGCGGTCCGGCGAGCGTCGACCGCGGGCTCGCCACCGTCGGAATCGGCTGCCCGGGGAACAGCGCGGCCAGGTCGCGCCCGACGAGCGCGCCCGGGGTGCTCGAGAGCCGTCGCGCGAGCGCCCAGTTGGCGCGACGCACGGCGCCCGACTCGTCGGCGACGAGCACCATCGCGTCCATCGCGTCGAAGGTCGCCTGCCAGTCACGGGTCGCGCTTCGCAACCGACCGACGAGCCCGGCGTTCTGCACCGCCATGGCGAGCGGCTCCGCGATGGCCGCGAGCAACCATGACGCGTCGGGCAACAGCGGCGCCCTCGTGAGCTCCGCGGTGCGGGAGAGCAACACCAACACCCCGACGATCGCGTCGTGCGCGACGAGCGGGAGGATGACGGCCGATCGCGCCCAGGGCGCGAAGCTCTCAGCGTCCTTGCCAGCGACGAACGTCGCGCTGCCCGCGCGTGCCTTCGCGTCGCGCAAGACCGCACCGAGCGGATCGCCGGGCTCTCCCGGGCGTTTCGGATCGACCGGACGGATCGTTCCGGCGCGGAAACTCGCTGCATCTTCGCCGTGGGCGGCGAGCAGCTCGGCTTGATCGGAGGGATGAGCGCCGATCGCAGCGATCCAGGCGAGATCGAACGGCACCTCGGCGCCGAGCCGCGCCGCAAAGGTGGAGAACGCGTCTTCGAGGACTCCACTGGCGAGCGCGCGTTGGAGCTCGAGCAAGGCCTGCAGACGGCGCATCAGCGCGCGCGTCTCCTCGTTGGCCCGCTGGTGACGGAGCACGGAGCTCGCCGCCGCGCCGATGGAATCGGCGGCCGAGACCTCGTCGGTCGAGGCCGCGCGCTCGAGGATCGCGACCGCCACGCCTTGCATGCCGAGCGGAACGACGATCGCGTGTTGCGATGCTCGTGCCCCGGAGAGGGGCCGCTCGGCACCGCCGTCGCCTCGACGCGAGACGGAGAACGCTGCGGACTCGCGACCTAGCGCTGCCTGCTCGGCGCCCTCTCGCAGAATGGTGCCGATCGGTGCGATGCCCTGCACGTCGCCGTCGATCGCGAGCACCTCGAGCGCGTGATCCCCATGAACGAGCGCGACGTACGCCGTGCGCGCTTGGACGATCACGCGGAGGGCGCGGGCGGTGGCACCGGCCAGCTCGGATCGCGTCCTTGCCTCCGCGAGGCCCAGCAGGTGCGCAGACAGTTCGGTCATCGCGGTTCGGCGGGGACTACGGCCGTCCGGGCTGTCCACAATAGGGAGCCACGCAGAAAACGTGCGGCAACCTGCGGCAGATCGACGGTGCCGGCCCCGAGCGGCCAGGTCAGGGAATGTGGACTTCGATCTGACTGCTGCGCTCGAATCCGACCGTCTGCCAGACCCACAGGGTCTGCTTCGGTGCCGCAGGGATGGTCTCCTGCCAGGAGCCATCGGGGTTGGCAATGGTCGTGCGGCCTTCGCCCTTGCCCCCGTCGAGTGCCGGGTTCCAGACGGTGATCTCTGCCTGCGACTGGGCCGATCCTGCGCGCCCTTTGAGCGTGACCAGGCCGTCGGCGCCGGGGCCGATGATCTCCGGCTGTGAGGGCGGGGGGACCGGCAACGTGGGCGCGAGGCAGCCGGCCGCCACCGCGATCGAGGCGGAGACGGCGAACAGGGCCGTTCGGATCCAGCTCCGGCGGGTCATCGGGTCGAACTGGGCTTAGCACGCTGCGGGCCACGTCGCCGACGCATCATAGCCCGGTTCATCTCCAAATGGGACGCGAACGGGGTTGGCAGCATGCCAACCAGGTTGGCGCTCAGGGAGCGGGAACCTTGCCGGTGGCCATGTCGACCTCGTGGCGGAGATACCGGGCGCGCATCTCGTAGACCTTCGCGCCGAACAGCAGGTCGCTGACACACATGTTCGGGGGCAATTCGACGGAGCCTGCGCTCGACTCCACCACGATGGTGTCTGCATCCGGGCGCAACCGCCGGACCTGTCCCGTGTCCCACCACCGCAAGTGCACTCGGACCTCGGCGTCGCCGGACTCGACCGAGCGGATCAACTTGGCGTCGATGCCGCTGTACTCGTCGCGGAGGAGGCGCGCGAACCGCCGACGCGACAGCGGATCGCGCAAGCGGTAGGTGCCCTCACCGAACGTCTGGCCCTTCTCGTTGGTGGCGACGGTCTCGTCGTCCGCCGTTGGCGGCCCGAGCGAGTTGCTGCGTCGCTCGTCGAAATACGCCTGCAGACCGCAGGCGTCGTCGTACGTCATCTCGTGCGCCGGCTCTTTGAGACTGCGTCGCGACGACGGCCCACAGGCCGCGAGCGCGAGCGAGAACGCCAAGACGATCGACCCGAACGCGCGGTGCACTCCGCGAGGATAGCAGCGCGCTCGGCTCGAAACAGGACGATTGGGATCGATCACCACTCGAGCTGGACGTTGGTCACGAGTCCGCTCGGACCATTCTCCATCCTTGCCGTGAGGAATCGGTAGCCTGCGCCGCGGTCGCGGCAGCGGTTCCACAGTCCGACGAGCGCGTCTTGCAGCGGCGCGGTCGGTGCGAGCAGGACATCGGCGCCGCCGTTCGCCGGCCGAAGGGTGATCTTCCAGTCGAGGGCCACCGTACCGACGGGCCCGGTCGGGGCCACGGCGCGAGCGAGCAGATTCACCACCCCGACCTGCGGTTGATGCATGTACGGGACGGCCTCGAACATCCGCTGACCGATCTCGGTCCGCGTCGCCAGGGTGGGCTCACGGTCCTCGGGGCCGGGGCGCACCGACGACAGCGGCGCCTGCTGCGAGGCCGGGAGGCTGCCGCCGACCCAGCCGCTCGGTGCCGGCGTCGACGAAGGCATCGGCGTGTTCATCCGGCGCAGGGCGGGCGAGGAGGACGCGGGCATCGGCGTACCGATCCGGCGGAGCGCAGGGCTCGACTGGCTCGTTGGGCTCGTTTGGCCCGGCGGAGGGCCCGACGGCAGCCGGACCGCAGGCATGTTCAGCTGGCTCTCGCGCACCGCGCGCATGCTCGTCGACGAGCGCGACGCAGGCGGGCCGTCGAACAAGGCGAGGAAACGGATCACGTCGCCGCTGACCAGTCGGTGGATGCCGTCGGCGCGAGTGACGGCGGCAGCGACGGTCGCGAGCTCCCAGGCCTGTTGCTCGTCTGCGAGGGTGAGCTGGTCGCTCGCCATCAGGTCGATGCCCCACTGCATCCCCTGCTTGCGGACCTCCTCCATGCGCGTTCGGACCTTCCAGTCGACCGCAGGGTCGGCGAAACTCCAAGCCCAGGTGCGGGCGGCGGGATCGAAGGTCCCGATGACCTCGAACGAGGGGCTCCAGACGACTGTCTGTCCACGGAGGAACGTGAGGAAGCCGGTGATCCAGTTGGGCTGGACCTCGTCCCTGGGGTCGACCCGCTTGCTCATCTTGTGCTGCTTGCGTTGGACTTCGTCCTCGTAAGCAGCCAGAAGCTTTCGGAATTTCTCGATCGACGTCGGCATCGGATCACCCTCTGGACGCATGCAGCGCCCGGCCGTCACGGCTTGGCTCGTCCGATCGTTCCAGGAACGGCCGACCTGGGCCAAGCGCTCGACCGCGCGCTTTTGGCTCCCATCCTCCCCAGTGCATGACACACTACGTCATGACCTCGCGGGATGCGGGACCTATCTGGATCGCCGGGCACGAAGGTGTAGTCGACCGCAGCGACGGTGTCGCGGAGGTCGCTGCCGAGTATTTGGGTGCACCGACACGCCTCGTCGACCTTTGGGGGCAGCCCGTCGATGGCGGGGCTCCCCCGAACGAGGGCCGCGCGGCGCGGCTGTTGATCGTCGAGGTGCTCGATCGTCCCGATCTGCTCGGTCCGGCCCTCAAGGCGCTGCGGAAGACTCCGCTCTTGCGCGAGGCGCCGGTGATCGCGGCCATCGGTCCGCGCGCGATCAACCAGCTCGATCCGGCCGCCGGTCATGCCGACTTCATCGTGTGGCCGGCCCAGCCTGCGGAGCTCTACTCGCGCATCCGGCAGATGGAGTGGCAGGCGAGCGCGTTCGCGAGCGACGAGCAGATCAAGCTCGGTCCGATGATGATCGACATCCCCGCGCGCGAGGTCACCCTCAACGGAGCGGAGGGCGGGCGGGCGATCACGCTCACCGCACGCGAGTTCTCGCTGCTCGTCGCGTTGGTCAGTCGTCGGGGGCGGGTGCTCTCGCGCGAGACGTTGCTCGACGTCGTGTGGGGCTCCGAATACGACGGCGGCAGCAAGACGGTCGACGTTCACGTGCGACGACTCCGCGCCAAGCTCGGCGAGGCGCTACCGCTGCAGACCATCCGCGGCGCAGGCTACGTTCTCCGCTGAAGCGCGCGGAAGTGGGCCCGTCGCGGCCCTGCATGCTAGCGTTTTCCGGGCATGCGTCGGCTGCTGCTCGTCGTCCTCGCGGGAGCGGTCTCGATCGCATGCACGCGCAAGAAGGACCCGCCGCTCTCGCTGATCGATGCGGGCGCGCCTGTCGCCGTCGGTACGCCGACCACGAAGGACGACGTCGCGCAGGATGCGCCTCGCCGTCCCCGCAAGCCGCCCACGGGTGCGCCGCCGCGCCTGTCGTGTGCGTCGGCCCGCGCGTTGATCTCCGACGTTCTCGCACGACTGGCAGCGCCACCGGCGCCGCTCGCCAAGAGCGCCGAGCCCACGTTCCACAAGAACCTGGCCGAAGCCACGCTCGATTGGGCCGATCCGCACGGGTTGTGGACCGCGTCGCCCGACTCGCCCATCGCCACGCTGATGCGCGCCCGCGCACCGAAGCTGCGCGCGGTGCTCGAAGGCGACGCCGACTGCAAGACCGAGATGCGGCCGATCGGCGAGGCCCTCACCAAATGGATGGGTGAGCTGCGCACCGAGTGGGACGGAGCGAGCAAGGGAGAGGCGACCTCGCTGAACAAGTCCGCGTTCGATGGCGCGTTCGAAGACGGCGCGCTGACCAAGCCCGCCCGTACGCTCGCGCGAGAGCTCGCGGCTCGAGCGAGCACGGTGCAGCGCGCTCGACCGGAGCTCGCCGCAGACGTCAAAGCTGGGCGCGATCGGTGGCTGCCCACCCTCGACGCCGATGCGTGGGGCGAGGTGGTCCTCGCCGCGGCGGTCCGTGCGTACGTGCCGCTCATCGATCCGCACGGGGCGTGGGCGCCGCTCGACGAGTCGGCCACGCTCTACGATCGCGATCTCGAGGTCGCGCCGCCGCCGCGCTTGTGGACGGCTTCGACCCGTACGGCCGTCGGCGTGCGTCTCGACGCGGGAGCGAGCGCGCCGCTGGCCGAACGCGACGTGATCGTCTCGATCGACGGCGTGACCGTCGCAGGCCTGTCTGCCGAGGCGATCGAGCAACTCTCCGAGACGCCCGACGGAGCTGGCGCCGAGCCACGCATCGTCCGCGTGCTGCGCGTGTCCAAGAGCGATCCCAACAAGATCGAGCTGCATTCGTTCGACCTCCACGTCGGCCTCGGCGACTCGCCATCACCGCCGGAACCATTCCCCACCGAGCTCGTGCCCTATGGCGACTCGCGGGCGCTCATCGTGCATCTGGCCGACGTCCCCGATGCGCTGGGGGACGATCTGGCGCGCACCATCGCGCTGGCCAGGGACTCCGGGAGCTTCTCGGGGATCGTCCTCGACCTTCGCGGGAACGGCGGCGGTTCGATCGATGGCGCGACCTCCGCGCTCGGTCTGTTCCTCCCTGGCGCTCCGCTCTTCCCGCTCAAGCACCGCGACGGGGCGATCGAAACCGAGCGGGCGACGGAACCCCCGGTCGAAGATCGTTGGACCGGGCCGATCGCCGCGCTGGTCGACGGGGGAACCGCCAGCGCGGCCGAGATGATCGCGGGCGCGTTGCATGCCTACCGCCGAGGTGCCGTGATCGGGACGGCCACCTATGGCAAGGGCTGCGCTCAGGAGTACGTGGACGACGTGACCGGCATCGGGGTGTTGCGGCTGACGACCCTGCTGTTCGCGCTGCCCGATGGCTCGCCGGTGCAGCGGGTCGGCTTGCGTCCCGATCTGTTCCTCGGCCTCCCGCCTCCTGCGGCCGTCAAAGACCACGAGGCCGATCTGCCTCGCGCCGCTCCGACGTGGGCTGGCCCCGATGTACGCGATCCGAAGCGGATCGGCGACGTCCCCTGGCCGGCCGCCAAGGCGATCGGACCCTGCAAGGACGACGCGGTCTGTCGCGCACTTCGTGCGCTGTCGAGCCGACACGGTGACATCGCGAAGCGTTGACCGGGCGCATCAACGTCTGTGTAGACTGACCCCCGCGCGCGAGATGTCAGCGGAACCACCCACTCCTCGCGTCCTCATCGTCGACGACGGGCTCGAGATCCTCGAGATGCTCGCCGCGTTGCTGCGGCAAGAGGGCTATGCGGTCGAGACCGCCGTGGATGGACCGAGCGCACTCGAAGCGTGCAAGCGGCAGGTCCCCGATCTGGTCCTGCTCGATCTCCAGCTGCCTGGCCTCGACGGCTTCCAGGTCCTCTCGCTCCTCAAGGCCGATCCCCGCACCGCCGCGGCTTCGGTCGTCGTCGTCAGCGGGAGCCTGGCCGAGCGCGACATCGTCCGCGCACTGGAACACGGCGCGACCGACTACGTCGCCAAACCGTATGCGGTGTCGATCTTCCTCGCGCGGGTGCGGGCGGTGCTCCGCAGCCGCCGCGAGAAGGAGGCGGTGTGGCGCCTCGGCGAGGACCTGCGAAAAGCGCAGGAAGAGCTCTCGCGCGCGCGACGCAGCGCCGCCATCGGGGCCATCGCCGCCGGTCTCGCCCACGAGATCAACAACCCGGCCGCGTTCGTCGTCACCGACTTGCACGAGATGCGCGAGCTCGCCGAGGAGTGGATCGAGGGCGGTGACGAAGCGCGCGGCGAGGCCCTGGCTGCCCTGGCGGACGAGGCGCTCGACGGCATGAACCGCATTCGCGACGCGGTCCGCGATCTCTCCGTGTTCACCGAGGTCGTCGACCGGCGTTCGGTCCCCTCGACCGGCGCGATCGATCTCGCCGAGATCGTGCACCGGCGTGTCGAACGCATGGGGCCAGGAGTGACGGTTCGCGAGGGCGAAGGGCCGGCCCTGGTCGCGCCCGGGCTCGGAGGTGCAGACGAGCTCGACGCGTTGGTCGGTCTCGTGTTGCGGGACGCGGTCTCGTACGCCGACTCGCCCGCGCAGGTCTCGCTCGAGCGCGGCCCGTCGCTCGTCGACCTGCGGGTCTCCTCGACCGCGCTCTCTGGCGAGCCACCGCCCGATCTCGCGCTCACCCTCGCGATCGCGCGCGAGCTCGCGGAGCGGTTCGCCGGCACGATCGAGCAGGGGCTCGCAGGTTGGGTGCTGCGCCTGCCTACGGCGCGAGGCTCGTGATTCGGATCATGTCGTCGCCGGCGAACGTCGTCCCGATGGCGACGCGGATGTCGCCGCAGGTGATGCGACGGACCTCGTCGGCCTCGTCGGTCGTGCAGCCGCCACCTCGAACCTCGCGCACGACGGTCTCGACGCGATTGCGCGCACGCATGATCGACTCGGCGCGCGCGCTCGGATCGGTCGGATCGACGGCGCGGCCTTCGGTGCCCTCGAGCCAGTGGAGGAAGCCACGTTTGGGCAGCACGAGCGACACCCCGGTCACCATGCCGGCCACGGTCTCGACGCGGACCTCGAGGACCGCCGTCCGATCGATGGCGGTGTCGACCTCGGGAACCGGATAGGTGAACGTGAGGAACTTCGAGCAGCCGTCCTGATCGCACACGGGCGCGGGGGGGGCTCCGACGTAGGCCTCGCCGAACTTGCTCGCATCGAGCTTCGCCTTTTCGTCGCGCCACGTCTCGATCGACAACGCCTTCTTGGTCCACGACTCGACCGCGTCGCCCAGCGCCTTGCGCGCGGTTTCGGCCTTCTTCTTGGCCTCTTCGAGGGCCTTTTTGGCGCGGATCGGGCCCTCGCGCTGCTCGGTCTCCCAGGCACGCAAGAACGTTCGCTCCTCCTCGGCATGGGGTCCGTCGGGGAGGTACTGGAGGTAGGCGGCGGCGCCCCCTGGTGTGCGCCCGGCCTCGGTCCAGAACTTCTCTTCGGTCGGAAAGAACCAGCGCGCCACGTCGTCGCGGAACTCGCCCTGCTTGTGATCACGCAGGTAGACCCACGCCGCGCCCAGCTTCTCGCCGAGCCCCTCTGCGAGCACGAACCTGCGGTAATCGTGGTAGTCGCGCGGTGGCGCGAACGTGCCGCGAGACCACGCGCATCCGGTCGAGAGCGCGAGCAACACGACGGCGGGAGCGAGGCGCTTCACGGTCCGGTCTCCGCCGCGGGCTCTGGACAGAAGTCGCACTCGGTCGGCACTTCCGACGGAGACGACACGACGTCGGCGAACCCATTGCAGCTGAGCGCCTCGAGCGCGCGCAAGCACACCTGCCCGTCGTGCGCGAGCGGCCGGCAACCCGCAGGAAAGCTCGAAGGGACGATGGTCTTCTTGTCGCACGCGCGTTTGCACGCCGACGTGTTGAAGCCGCACTCGCGGCAACGGTCGCACTCGATCTGCAGGCGACCGGCGAAGAACCTGTTGGCGTCGAGCGGATCGGTGCCCTCGTTGCAGCCGCCGACGTCGCCGACGGTCGGGGCGGCTGCGCACAAGGCGAGCACGATCACGAACGCAACGCTCGGCCGACTGGGCGGCGTCCTCTGTTCGCTCACGGGAGCTTCTCCCATTCGATGACGACGCCGAGCTGCGTCGACAGCACGGGATAGACGGGGCGCTTGTTGTCGGGCGTGGCAGCGCCCCAGAAGATGTCTCCGAGAAGCTCCGCGGTGAGGCCGAGACCTGCGCGCGCATACCACGTGCCGCCGACTGCGAGCTCGGCGCCCATGTTCGGATCGGGCGAGATCAGGATGGGCAGTCCGAACCGTGCCTGCCCGCCGAAGACCGCGCCACGACGGAAGGCTCCGTACGAAGGCACGAGCACGTGTTGGGGGACGCCGGTCATCGCGAAGTCCCACCGCGCGACCGGGCCGTGTTGCCAACCGAGCGGATCGCCGAAGGCCACGCCGCCGCCGAAGCTCGCGTACGGCGCGGTGAGCGAGAGAGATTCGGCGGTGTCGCCGAGCGGCGTGGCGAGCCGGTACGGGTTGTTGAACCGCAGACCGACGCCGCTGCCCGCGGTGACGAACGGTCGCAGGTAGGTCTCTTTCGGGCCGCGGGGGACTTTGGCGTCGACGAGTCGGCTGGGCACGTCTTGGGCCCGGGCAACACGCGAGGTGGTGAGGGCGCACGCGAGCGCGCACGCGATCAGGGCCGTCGCGGAGCGGGGATCAGTGAGTCGCGGCATGGGCGAGTCGCCGCGGGAGCTCGAGCGCGAGACGTTGGATCTTGGCTTCGAACAGGGAGCGCGTGACGCCGTCGCCGAGATCGAAGAGCACGCCCCAGGTCACGAGCGTCTTGCCGCCGGGGAGCGGCGTGAGCCGCACGAACCCCCAGCCATCCGAGAGCGCGTTCTCCTGCGATTTGTCGATCCAGAAGCGCGCGGAGCGCCCCTTGTCGCTGAACGCGATGACGACCGAGTAACTCCCGGTGAACGGGCCGAACCCGTGCGTGAGACGCACGTGCCCGCGCCCATGCTCGTCGATGCGGCCGAGTTGGACGTCGGTCACGCGCGGGAGCAACTCGCGCCAACGCTGCGGCGCGCGAACGATCTGCGAAAGCCGCGTGACGTCTGCGTCGACGATGCGGTAGGCCACGCCGCCGACGAACCGGTGCTCGTCGCGCAGCAAGGTCGTCGGCTCGACGATCGACTCGCCGTGCGCGAGGCGCGCCTTCTCCAAGCCGCTGAGCGCGCTCGCGGGCGAAGAGACCGCGAGGATCGCGGCGCAGACCAGAGCGCTGCCTAACGGGCGCATCAACGCGGAAACGTATCGCATGCGGGCGAGCCGGTCACCTCCCCGGAATTCAGATACCCACGTCCCCGCCTTCGGCGGATCCGTGGACGGCACTACCCTCGAGCTCGTGCCCTGGACCGGCCGAGCAGCGCGAGCGCGAGGAGCGCGAGGACTCCCTCCGCGGTGTGGCTCCGGGTGCTCGTCGAAAGGGCGCAGCTTCCGCCCGAGTCCTCCTCGACCGCGGGCGGCGACGGCTGCACACAGGTCTTGCTGTCGGTGGCGCAGAGCGTGCCGCCGGTGCAGTCGTCGCTGGTCTCGCAGCTCGCCTGGCACCTGGCGTCCTTGCACCGGTACGGCTTGCACGGAGTCTCGACGCCCACGTTGTCGACGATCGACAGACCGTCGAGTGAACAGAAGCTCGTGTTCTTTTTGCAGCTGCCCGCGTCGCACGAGTAGCCCGTGGCGCAGTCCGCGGCCGTGGAGCAGCTCGTGCGGCACACGTTCGCCGCCTCGTCGCAGCGATAGCCGCCGCAGGACGAGGTGGTCTTGGCGGGGCAGCCGCCCTTGCCGTCGCACAGCGCCTGACTGGTGAGCAGACCGCCCTTGCAGCTCGGCTTGCGGCACTCTTTCTCGCTCCCCGGGAATGCCGCGCAGCGCGCGCGATCGGCGCCGTCGCAGGTGGGGCTCGCGCACTCGTTGGTCGCGTCGACGGGGCACGCGGTGCGGGTGCCGTGCGGCGAGCCGGTCACCGGCGTGCACGTGCCGACCGAGCCCGCCACGTCGCACGCCTCGCACTGACCGGTGCAAGCGGTGTCGCAGCAGCCGCCGTCGGCACAGCTCGACGTGCCGCACTCCGCGTCGACCTTGCAGGACGAGCCCTGCTTGCCCACGCAGGTGCCCTCCTTGCCTGCCGCGCCGCAGGTCGAGCCAGCCCCACAATCGGCGACGCCGCAGCACGCGCCGTCGGTGCAGAACAGGCCGCTGTTGCAAGGCAGGGCGCTCGAGCACTTGTTGCCGAGGCCGATCATCGGCACGCACGCGCTCTTGGTGGTGTCGCAGTAGAACCCTGCGACGCAGTCGGTGTTCGCGGTGCAGCTGGTCTTGCAGTTGGTCGCGCCGCACGTGTACACGCCGCAGACGCGGGGCACGTCGGAGCACTTGCCGGCGCCGTCGCACGTGCCGGTGTGGGACTCCTTGCCGGCAGCGCAGGTGTTGGCGCCGCAGACGACGGTGAACGCGGGGGCGAAGTGACACGCGGCCACGTCGGTGCCGTTGCAGATCTGCTGCTGGCAGACGTCGGCGGCGCCCGCGCCGGCGCACGCAGCGCGCTTGGTCCCGTGCGGCGCGCCGTACACGGGCGCGCAGGTCCCGAGCTTGCCGGGCACGTCGCACGCCTGACACTGACTGCCACAAGCGGAGTTGCAGCACACGCCGTCGATGCACAGGCCCGACTCGCACTCGGTGCCCGCGCCGCAGGTGATGCCGTTCGGCTTGATGCACGTGCCGGCCTTGGTGGCGGTGTCGCAACGCTGTCCCGTGCCGCAGCTCGAGCTGCTGCAGCAGGTGCCCTGCACGCAGTTGCCCGAGTTGCACTCGTAGCCGACGATGCACTTGGTGCCGAGCGCGCCTGGCGCGAAGAGATAGCGGGTCGGGAAGAACAACCCACCGGTCGAGATCGGAACCGTGTTGGTGCCGAGATCGGTGGCCGGGGCGTTGCCCGCGACCTCGAATGCGTTCGTCGCGGGGTTGAACAGCTCGACCCCGGTGGTGCCGCCGCCGGCGATGACGATCTTCCCGTTGGGGAGCAGGCTCGCGCCGTGGCCGGTGCGGCCGGAGATCATCGAGTAGTTCGCCCACGAGTTGGCCGCGATGTCGTAGACCGCGCCGTAGGGGCTCACCGTGGAAGCCTTGGTACCGACCGACGTGCCACCGCTGACGAGGATCTTCGTCCCGGAGGCGAAGAGCGTGGCGGCGTGGTTCTCGACGGCGACCGACGAGGCGGTCCCCGTGACGAAGTCGTTGGTCGACGGGCGGTAGATGTCGACGGCAGTGGTGCTCGTCGGGCCCACCGCGTGTCCGCCGAGGATGACGACCCGACCGTCGGGTAGCGAGGTCATGGTCCAGAGGTTGGAGGTGCCGAGGTACCGGTTGGTCGCCGCGTTGGCCGTCGCGCCCCACGTGTTGGTCGCAGAGTTCCACGAGAGCGAGGAGCTGCCGTTGTAGATGAGGACGCGCGAGCCCGCGCCTGCGAGCGTCGTCACCGTGACGCCGGGCGCAGGACCGCCCACCGACGTACCAGTGGCCGGATCGTAGACCTCGCTGCCGGGGATCGAGCCACCGGCGACGAACACCTTGCCGGCGGAGGCACCGGCCGTGAGGAGCGCCGAGAAGCCGCCCATGCGGGGGTACGCCATGTTCCCGGCGGACGCCCACGTGTTGGTCGCGGGGTCGTAGACCTCCGCCGAGGAGATCGGCCCGCCCCCCGAGGGCTGGCCTGCGCCGACGAGCACCTTGCCGCTCGCGAGCTTGGTCACGGTGTAGTTGACCCGGTTGGCGACGATGAACGGCGCGATTGTGCTCCACAGAGGGTCGACGACGATCGGATAGGCGAGCCCCTGCGGTTGCAGTCGCGCCGTCAGGATCTCGCCCGCGAGCGAGAAATCGAGCTCGCGACGCGTGCCTTGGGCGTCGATGGCGAACGGACGCGCCGCAGCGAGGACCACGCGGCCATTCGTGTCGACGAGCTCCGCGATGCCCTCGCGGACCCGAAGCCGATGGCCCGCGGCCGTTCTGACGTTCCAGCTCAGCGTCGACGGCGCCTCGGGGCCGCGCAACACGCGGAGCTCCTCGACGCCCTCGTCCAGCGCGGCGAGGAGCACGTCCGTCGCGGGCGCGACGTCGCGGAACACGAGGCTGCCCTCGACGGGCTCGGCGTCGCTCGCCGACACGTCGGCCGCGAGATCGAGCCAGGCATTGCCCTCGGTCGAGATGTGGACTGGCGCCGAAGCACGACGGGGGAAGACGACGTTGGCGCCGACCCGGGTCGCCGCCTCGAAGCTGCTCGCCGTCGCGCCGGGGACCTTGGCGCGGGCGATGCGCGTGAACGCCGGCATTGCGGCGACCCGCGCGTGCACCGCGCGTGCATCGGCCGACATCGCGAGCGCCGTGTTGGGTGTCGAGGCGTCGGGAGCGTCCGTGGTGCCGCGACTCGGCGAACACGCGGCCGACACCGAGAGCACTGCGAGCGAGAAACCGAGGAAGCGAGCGAACGACATGGATTCTCCCGACATCCGATTGGACTTCCGCGTGGGACTCACGAGCGCACCCGCCGAACGAGGCCGAGGAGCGAGAGGGCGGCGAAGAGCGCGAGGGCCGGTGCGCCACTGCGCGAGGAGTGCCCGAGCGAACAGCCGGAGTCGTCGCCGGCCGTTGGTGCCTCGCACTTCTTGCTGTCGGGGTTGCAGGCGAGCCCGGACTGGCAGTCCTCGGTGGTCGCGCACTCGGTGAGGCACGTGCCGGCTTTGCAGCGGAACGACACACACGCGGTGCGCGAGCCGTCGACCTCGAGGACGGCCGTGTTGTCGCTGTTGCAGAGGGCCGTCTTCTTGATGCACCTGGCGCCGAGGCAGGTGAACCCGTCGAGGCACTCGGCGTCGACGGTACAGCTCCCGAGGCACGCGAGCCCGTCGGGATCGCACTGGTAGCCGTCGCACGGGGTCGTGATCGCGGCGGGGCAAGCGCCCTTGCCGTCGCAGGTGGCCCGCGTGGTCATGACGCCCGCCGCGCACGTGGCTTCGCGACACTCGACGTCGGACCCGACGAAGCCGGCGCACCCATCGCGTTTGCTGCCGTCGCACACCGCTGCGCCGCACTCGCTGGTCGGATCGGTCGAGCACGCGGTACGAAGGCCGTGGGGCTTGCCGGTGATCGGCGTGCAGGTGCCCTCGGCGCCCTTCGCGTCGCAGGCCTCGCACTGCCCATCGCACGCCGTTGCGCAGCAGACCCCATCGACGCAATGGCCGCTGCCGCAGTCGAGCGCGTTGGAGCAGGAGAAGCCCTGCATGCGATAGCAGGTGCCTTCCTTGCCGGAGAGCGCGCAGCTTCCGCCAGCGCCACACGACGACTTGCCGCAGCAGACGCCGTCGGTGCAGAACAGGCCGGAGTTGCACGGCGTGGTGGCGTCGCACTTGCGACCGAGGCCGGTGAGCGGCACACACGCCGCCTTGGTCATGTCGCAGTAGTAGCCCGCGACGCACTCGGGTGGAGAGCTGCAGGTCGACTTGCACGCAGTCGGGCCGCAGCTGTACGAGCCGCACGACTTGGGGACGTCACTGCATTTGCCGGCGCCGTCACATGCCCCGACGTGGGTCTCGACGCCGGCCGAGCAGCTCGCGCTGCCACACGGCACACCTGCGCCCGGGTAGTGACAGGCGGCGACGTCGGCTCCGTTGCATGCCATGCGCAGACACGCGTCGGCGGAACCGGTACCCGCGCACGCGGTGCGTGTCCCGTGCGGCGGACCGAACACCGCCGTGCACGTGCCGGCCTTGCCCGGCACGTCGCAGGCCTGGCACTGCCCGCCGCACGCAGAGTTGCAGCACACGCCATCGGTGCAGAAACCAGAGTCGCAGTCGGTGTTGGCGCTGCACTTGTCGCCGACGAGCTTCACGCAGCTGCCGGGCTTGGTCGGGCCGTTGCACACGAACCCTGCGGGGCAGGTCGCGGTGTTGCAGCACGCGCCGCCGGTGCAATTGCCGGTCCCGCACTCGAACCCGAAGACACAGGTCGAGCCTGCAGTGCCGAGCGAGAACAGCGTGTTGCCGGTGCCGTTGCTCCCGACGAAGAGGACCTCGGTGGTGGAGATCTGCGCCGAGTTGGTCGCGGTCGGACCATCGGTGCCCGCAGTCGTGAAGCTGCTCGAGCCGGCGGTGATCAGCTCCCAGATGCTCTTTTGCTCGAAGACGTAGCCGAGGCCGTTGGCGAGCGCATACGCGCCGATCGGGCCCTGCGCCACCTCGGGTCCCGCGCTCCACGTACCCGTCGCCGGGTTCCAGATCTCGGTCGTCCTGGTGTTGCAGCCGGTGTACCCGCTCGGAATCGAGCACCACCGCATGCCCCCGAACACGTAGACCTTGCCAGAGACCGTCACTGCGCGCGCGCCGAGGCGCTGTTCGCTCATCGCCGCGGTGGCCGACCAGGTGCTGGTCGCGGGGTTGAAGATCGAGGCCGCGGAGTTGGTGACCGAGGCGACTCCGGGAGGCGGCAGCGAACCACCACCGGCGACCATGATTCGACCGTCGGCGAGCGTCGCGGTCGCGAACGTGAACAGCGGCGCGGTCGGGATGAGACTCGCGATCGTCGTCCAGGTGTTGGCGGCGCCGTCGTAGCCGTACGACTGAGTCTTGTCGTCGACGAGGAGGACCTTTGCCCCGGCGGAGTGGGGAACGAGCCTGAAATACAGCCGCGCGGTGCTCATCGCCGCGGCTGCGGACCATGTGCCGGCCACGACGTCGAAGCGCTCGCAGCTCGCGGTGGTGGCGGATGCCGCGTCGGTGCCGCCACACACCAGGACCCGATTGCTGGCCGAGAGGAAGGCGCCCGTCGCGCCCGTGCGGGCGAGGGCCATCGAGCCCTTGGTGGTCCACGTGTTGGTCGCCGCGTCGTAGAGCTCGGTCGTCCCGACCGCGCCCGTCGTGGTGCCGCCCGCGAGGATCGCCTTGCGGTTGCCGATGCCGACGAGCGTGCCACCCGTGCGCGGCGTATTGACCGACGCGGTGGTGCTCCACAGCGGATCGACGCCGATCGGGTACGCGAGGCCGGCGGTGTCGAGGCTCGCGACCACGGTGTGCCCGTCGGCCTCGAGCGAGACCGAGAGCATCCGCTGCACGCCTTTGGCGTCGACCGCGAGCATCGGTGCCGTGGCGACGTGAACATAGCCTCGCGCGTCGACCGCCTCGACGTGGCCCTCGCGAATGCGAAGCACCGCGATGGCGGGACCCGTGCGCAGCCGTTGGCGGAAGGAGCTCGCAGCGGTCGCATCGCGGAGCCAGCGGATCTCCTCGAAGCCGTTTGCCAGGGGGGCGCGCAGCAGGTCGGTGCCCTTGGCAGCGCCAAGGTAGACGCGGGTGCCGTCGACCTCGTCGGCTACGACCGGGTGCGCGTCGAGTGTTTCGATCTCGACCCATGCGTTCGGATCGCTCTTCGGCGTGACGCGGACGGCGTCGGCGGCGCGCGACGGCAACGTCGCCTCACTCGGACCCTTGCCGGTCGCCAAGGTGCCCGCAAACAGGGGCAGCCGTGCGAGGCGCGCGACGAGCTCTGCCGAGCCGGTCCTCCGTGCGGATTGGATGGACTCGTCTCGGGGCGCGGCCTGGGTGCACGAAACCGAAAGGGCGAAGAGGGCGAGGGCTGTGGTGCGCTTCATCGAGGGGGCGACCGCAGCCCTACCGCGCACGTCGACCGAAGGCGAGAGTCCGCGCATTCCGGTCGGTCGCGCATTCTCGCGCGGCGTTTCCGAGCGGCTCGGCCCGAGACGCGTCCGACGAATCCCAAAAACCAGAAGACCCGCGGGTGAGCGCGGGCCTTCTCGTTCGTCTCGGTGCGAAGGGGGGGACTTGAACCCCCACAACCTTGCGGTCGCCAGAACCTGAATCTGGTGCGTCTGCCAGTTCCGCCACCTTCGCGGGCAGGGCGCGCACCGTGCCGCGCCCGGGCCGTTTCGTCAAGGAGAACGTTCGGTCGAGGCGCGGTCGATCACGGGGCCTTGCCGACTTCCGACGACCACGCGACCACCGAGCCGCACGGGACGCCGCCGAGCATGGTCACGGCCTTGCCGGCTACCTTCAGCGCGCGACAGCCCGTCATCGGCGTGCTGGCGGCGGCGCCTGGAGCGTCCGGGAGCGCCGGGAGCGGAGGGAGTGTGCTCCCGGGCTTGCCGCCCTTGGGCGCCTTGGGGTCGGGCTTCTTCGCCTTGGGGTCGGGCTTCTCTTCCTTGGCGGCGGGCGTGGGGACGGCGCCCCAGACGAGGAGTTGATCCGCACCCTTGTCGGCCCCGCCCTGCTGCAGCGCAGCCGGGCCGTACGACTTGGACCAGCCGTATTGGAGGAAGCCGAAGGCTTCGTCGGCGTCGTCCTTCGAGTCGAAGACCACGCGCCAACAGATGGCGTGCTTGTCGCCGTCTTCGTAGAGGGTGACGCGGTCGCCGCCCCAGCCGCTGGCGGCCTTCTTCGACGCCTTCACGTCCATCCACTCGGCGAAGGCGATGCGCCCCTCCTGCTCGCCGAACACGTCGTCGTAGGTCTTCTTGAACGACGCGCCTAGCGCGTTGGAGGTCGCGGTCGGGACCTCGATCGACAGCTCGTTGATCGCGTACTTGTCGAGGTGCAGCAGCTGCTCGGTGGTGACGGGCGGGCGGGCCCACGCTTGATCGACCGCGCGCCATCCGAGCGGGCCGCCCTGACGACGCATGGCGTGGACGAACCGCAATCCATCGGCGTAGGGCGCGAGCAGGCCGACCGCGAGGAACCGAGGCGCGGTGCCGATCTTGGACTTGCCGGCCTTGTCTTTGAGGGTCATCGCGAGCAGGTCTTCGGGATCGGAGTCCGGAATCGCGCTCGCGTTCTTCACCTTGACGGCGTCTTCGCCGTGCTCGGCGATGATGCGTGCGTCGAACATCGCGCTGGTCGCATCGCCCTCGGCGAGCGCGTGGATCGCCGCGATCGCGTCGCCCTCACCGGGGCGGAATTTCATCTTGTCGCCGATGCCGAAGTGCTGGTCTTGCAGCGCGTGCACGAGCTCGTGGGCGAGCGTCGACTCGAGGTCTCCGCCCTTGATGCCCCCGGCGACGTACATGGTCTTGTCTTCGGGGATGTACAGACCGGCGAGCTCCTCTTCGAGCAGCGCGTAGGTCTCCTCCTCGTACTTGTAGCCGGTGGGGATGAGCCCGAGCGCGGCGTATGCGTGACCCTCGGCGCGCACCAGGTCCTTGGGGATGTCGTCGGCGACCTTCTTGCGGACGATGCCGACGAGGGCCTGCGGCGCGAGCACCTGCAGCTTGACCGGCTCCTTCACCTTCAGCTGACGCGCCTTCGAAGCGAGCTGGAGGATGCTCCCGGTGATGGCGGCGACCTCGGGAGGCACGTTGCCGACGGTGACGATGGCGGTGCTCGACGCGGTGGGCTTGCCCTTGTCGGGCCCGACGAGGCCGGACGCAGTGGGCCCCTGGCCGCCGCCGCCGCCGCCGCACGCGCTCGTGGCCGAGAGGAGGAGGGCGAGGGCGGTGATCGAGGCGGTGGTCGAACCGTGCTTCATACGAGGGCTCCCATCCCGATGGCGGCGTCGCGGCGAACCGCCTCGAGCGCTTTTTCGTAGACGGCGCGACCCTTGTCGCCACCGCCGAAGACTGCGTTGCCGGCGACGAATGCGCGCGCGCCGGCGGCCGCCGATCTGCGCGCGGTGCCCTCGGCGATGCCGCCGTCGATCTCGAGGACCGTGTCGAGGTTCGCGTCGTCGATCATCTTCCGCAACGATGCGACCTTGGGCAGGACCTCCTCGATGAAGCTCTGACCGCCGAAGCCGGGGTTCACGCTCATCACGAGGACGAGATCGCAGAGGGGCAGCACGTACCGAAGGATGTCTTCTGGCGTGTCCGGGTTCAGGGAAACGCCGGCCGCGCAGCCGCGGGCGCGAATCGACTGGAGGATGCGGTGCAGGTGGGTCGTCGCCTCGGCGTGCACCGTGATGATGTCGGCCCCGGCGTCGGCGAAGGCGTCGACGTACCTCTCGGGCTCGACGATCATCAGGTGCACGTCGAGCGGAGCCTCGGTCACCTTGCGGACGGCTTTGACCACCGGCGGGCCGATGGTGAGGTTCGGCACGAATCGGCCGTCCATCACGTCGACGTGGATCCAATCGGCACCAGCGTCGACCACGGCGCGCACCTCTTCGCCGAGCTTGGCGAAGTCGGCGGAGAGGATCGACGGCGCGAGAATGGGGGCGCGCGGGTCGCGCACGAGGGGGCGCTTCTTCATGGTCGAGGCCTCCGCGGCTGTAGCACGTCGTTCACGGGAACGGACGAGGCACCCGAGCCGCCGAGGGCTTGACCGCGCGGAACGCGGATTTACCCATGGATCCGTCGACGGCGTCGTGGGCGTGCGAGCGACTCGAGGAATGCTCGAGCGCCGCAGCGACGTCGTCCCAGAACCAGGCCTCGGCCGTTCCACCCACCCGCGGGTGAACGGCTCGAGGAACAGGAGGATTCCGCCATGCTGCACCGTTTCGATCCCTTCTCCGAGCTCTCCCGTCTGCAGGACGACATGGCGCGCGCGTTCCGTCGCGACACGCCCGTCCGCACGTATCAGCCCGCAGTCGACATCTTCGAGGAGCAGGACGCCATCGTCGTCGCGGCCGAGCTCCCGGGGGTGAAGCTCGAGGACGTCAACGTCACGGTCGACAACGGCATGCTCACCATCGAAGGCGAGCGCAAATTCGACAAGCGCGAAGCCAAGGGCGAGTGGCACCGTGTCGAGGCGCTCTACGGCAAGTTCACCCGCAGCTTCGCCCTCCCGAAGACCGTCAGCGCCGACACCATCGAGGCCAACCTCGACTCGGGCGTGCTCACGGTCCGGCTGCCGAAGCGTGCCGAGATCAAGCCGCGCAAGGTCGAGGTCAAGGCCTCGCCATCACGGACCGACATCACCGCGAAGGCCTGACCGGACGGCGCGGCAGTGTCACGGTGAACGTGGAGCCGACCTCGGCCGTGCTCTCCACGTTCACCGTCCCACCGTGCCTTTCGACGATCTCGCGGACGATGAACAACCCGAGCCCGAGGCCGCCGTACTGTCGCGACGAGACGGCGCGCTCGAAGCGACGAAACAGGCGCGCGGACTGCTCGGGCGTCACGCCGATCCCGCGGTCTCGCACCTCCAGACGAGCGTCGTTCTCGTCCGCGCGAACGGTGACTTCGATGGGGTTTCCGCGCCCGTACTTGATCGCGTTCGAGATCAGGTTCGTCGCCACCTGATCCAGGCGCGAACGATCCCACATCCCGATGACGGGGCCCTCCGCGTGGAGGACGAGCCCGGAACGAGAGCGAAGCCTCTCTGCCTCGAATCGCGTCAGCACTTCGGAGACGACCTCGGTGAGGTCGGTCTCTTCGAGCTCGAGCTCGAGCCGCCCCGATTGGATCCGCGCCACATCGAGCAGAGCATCGACGAGTCGCACCAGGCGCTGGGCCTGTTGCCGCACGTTCTCCAGCGCGTGCATGGCGTTCGGGGGCAGGTTCGGAAGGCGCCGAGCGCCCCGCACGACCTGCTCCGTCGCGAGCAGGAGCGACGTGAGGGGAGTACGTAGCTCGTGTGACGCGATCGATAGGAAGTCGTCGCGTGATCGGATGGCTTCCTCGGCTGCTGCGCGTGCGCACCGCTCGGTCGAGAGCAGAGCTTCGCGCTCGGCCTCGGCCTTCTTGCGCTCGGTGATGTCGCGGAAGAACAGCGCGAGCCCGTACAAGCCTCCGTTCGCCATGCGCACGGGTCTCGACTGACGCTCGATGATCCTGCCGTCCTTCAGCGCGATCTCGTCGTGGGTCTCGACGAACGGCTGAGCGCGGATCCGCGCCGCCTGGGCGCGGAACGCTTCGGGATCGGTCACCTGCGCGGCCGCGGCGTCGAGCGCGCTCTCGCTCGTGCGCGCGACGTCGGCGTCGAGGCCCCACATCGACGCGAAGCGGCGATTGAAGAAGAGGATCTCGCCGGCCGTGTCGATGAAGAGGACGCCCTCGGGCGAGGCCTCGCTGAGACACTCGATCACGGTCTTCTTCTCGTCGAGCCTACGCTCGCTCTCGATCGAGCGCGCGAACAAGTCGCGATGATCGAGCACTCTGCCGAGGATGTCGGCGAGGCGTTGCAGCATGCCGCGATAGCGCGCGGGCAGTCGTGGTTCTCCCACGAAGAAGAGGAGCAGGACGGCTACGGGTGGCGTGACCACCGGCAGGCGCCAACACACGAGCTCTCGTCCGGCGAGCTCCGGGTAGGGCAGCGCGCCCATGGCGTCGCCCTCCAGCAGCGCGTGTCTCGCGTCGACGTCGATCGGCCTCGCGCGCGACGCGCGACTCAGCCCGCTCGAACCCAACAAGAGCGGACGACAGCCGCTCTCGACGCGAACGAGCAGGGTCACAAAGCATCCGAGACGCTCCGCCAGCCGTTCGAGGAACGCGTCCGCCGAGCTGCGTGGGTCGAAGAGCTCGAGTGCAGCGACCGTGAACTCCTGCAATACGCTGACGAGGGCGAGACGCTCTTCTTCTTCCGCCCGGCCGTCGCCGTCGCGGTGCTCGCTCGTCACGCCGCGGGCGATGGTTCCCATCGGCTTACACCGGCAGCGCCAGGACGACGGTGGTCTTGTTGAGGAACTGCGGTGGGGCGGCACCGAAAGCCCCGACCTCGCCGAAGGTGAGGCAGCCCATCATCGCGACACCCACGCCCATGCCCTTCTGGAGGGCTACGAGCTCGTCTCGCATGTGGTTGCCGAGGAGCTTCGCGCGCGAAACGCAGTCGAAGATGATCGCGCCGCCGGTCGGCCCATGAACGGCTTCGCGCGCATCGGCGGATGCCTGCCGCGCGGCAGCGACCAGCTCGGAGCGATTGGCCTGCATCACCCGCACGAGGGACCCATCGGGCACGTCTCCGACACAACGCAAGCTGCCGTCTGGCTCGATCGCCAGCGGGTCGCGGATCACGTGGTCACCGTCGGCCTGCGGAATGCCGAGAGGATGCGTCATCGCAAAGGACGCGAAGCTGGCCTCGTCCACGTGGTCGCCGCGAGCCTCTGCGGTGCGGCGATAGACGTCGAACGGTCGTTCGTACTCGAGCTCGACGGCCGTCGCCCCCGCCGAGCGGGTCACCAGAACAGGCGGTCCGTACGCGCTGAAGCCGTGGCGAATTCCCAATCCCACTGGCAGTCGTGTGTCGAGCACGATCGCGACCACGTGATCGCGGAACGCCTCGCCGTGCGCGAATTGTGCCGTGCGCACGAAGCGGAGGTTGTCGCCCGCGCCGCCACCAGCCCAGAGCGGGCCGGCGCCGGCCTCCTGCGCAGCGCCCCGGACGACCTCCGAGGCGTTCCCGGTGAGCGCGTCCGGGAGGAGCAGGATCGTCCGGGACCGCTCCCGCCCGAGCGGCGGCAGCGCTGCGATTGCCTGCGCGATCGCGGCACGCCCAGCGCCGCGAGCATCCAGGCTCACCGGTCCGCCGGTGCCCACCCCGAAGGCCGCGTCGCGCGCGGAGAATACGCCGACGACGAGACCCTGGGTGAGCAACTCCGCCCCGGCGAACACTCCCGCCGTGCAGCACCCGGCCCAGGGCAACGGCCCGAGCTCGCGCGTCACGGCATGCGCGAGCCGAACGGCGTCGTACTGATCCGTGGAAAGGACGAGCGCGAACGCAGGCGCATCCGCCCCCATGAGGGCGCGACGAACCGCCTCGCGCGCCGCGTACCGTTCGTCCGCGGACGCGCTCGTCGCAACATGAAGCTTCACGACATCGGTAGATGCGCACGCCGTGCCCGCGTTGATCTGACCGGAGGCATTTGTCTTTCCTGCGCGTCGTGAAACGCTTCACGAATGAAGCCGGTCGTCGCGCTCTTGGCCGTTGCGTTCGCCTCGGTCGTCGCCGAGCGTGCCCATGCCTGCTCCGCGCCGGCGTGCAACGAGAGCTGGACAGCGCCGGACACGGGCAAGGCCGTGCCTGCGAACGCGCCGGCACTCGTTTTCGTGGCAGGTACGGGACCGTTCGGTGGACCGGCGCCCGGACCGCCGACGTTGAAGAGCGCCGCGGAGCCGATCGCGGTCACGCGCGACGGCATCTTCCTCCGGCCGAGCGCGGCGCTGCCCATCGGTGAGCTCACGCTCGAGTGGGACGAGGCCTGCATCTATCCGCGACCCGACAGCGGGCTCAGCCCGAAGCAAATCTCCGTCACCGTCGTCGCACCGACCCCACTCCCCACCGCGCTCGGCTCGGCCACGCTCGCATACGCGCGAGAGAACGTGAGTGTGTGGACCTCGTCGGGCAGTTGCACCGACGTGATCGATTCCTCGGTCGCGCGCTTCACGCTCGCGCTCGATCCCGCGTTGGAGAAGTTCCGAGCGGTTGCGCGCTTCGTGACGCGCGTCGACGGCGCGGACTGGGGCGCGTCGGCGTGGGGCCGCGCGGGCCCGGTCGCGAAGCCGTCGCCCTACGGCGGGGACATGGGGGTCCACCGCCACGATCTCGTGTTCGCCGCCTGCGGTCCGTCGCCCATCGGCGTCACCGATCGGGGCGTGGCGATCGGCAAGCACACCGTCGAGATCCGAGCGGAGGTCGCGGGCGCGCCGGCGATACCCGCCGCCACCTTCGACATCGACCTGCGCTGCGACGGCACGAAACCCGACGGCGGCTCGGTCATCCCGGACGCCGCGATTCCGGATGCTTCGGTGCCCGACGCGCCTGTGGGAATGGACGCGACGCCGGACGCCGCACCGAACGAAGAAACGGTGGTCTCCGGCTGTGGCTGCACTACCGCGCCCGCGCAGGCGCTGCCGCTACCGTTCGCGCTCCTCGCCCTCGCCCTCGGCCTCACCCGCCGCCGCCGCTGACTCCGCGTCGGCGTCCGCGTTCGCGTCCGCGTGCGCGTTCGCGTTCGCGTCCGCGTGCGCGTTCGCGTCCGCGTGAGTCAGCCGATCTTCGTTCCCCCGACCGTGATCTCGTCAATCTTGATCGTCGGACACCCGACACCAACGGGCACGCTCTGCCCATCTTTGCCGCATGTCCAAATCCCATCCGACAGCTCGAGGTCGTTGCCGAGCATCGACACCTTGCGGAGCACGTCCGGCCCGTTGCCGATCAGGTTCACGCCCTTCAGCGGCGCCGTGATCTTCCCGTCTTCGATGAGGTAGCTCTCGGTCAACGAGAACACGAAGTCGCCGTTGGCGATGTCGACCTGACCGCCGCCGAACTTCTTGGCGAAGATGCCCTTCTTGATCGACTTTACGATCTCGTTCGGGTCGTGGGGACCGGCGAGCAGCACGGTGTTGGTCATGCGCGGCATCGGCGCACACGAGAACGACTCGCGGCGACCGTTTCCCGACGCAGGCAGGCCGAAGTGTTTGGCCGAGTGGGCGTCGTGCATGTACCCGCGGAGCACGCCGTTCTCGATGAGGACCGAACGCCGCGGCTCGTTGCCCTCGTCGTCCACGTTGATGGTTCCTCGCGACATCGACACCGTAGCGTCATCGACGACGGTGCAGAGGTTGGACGCGACGTCCTTGCCGACCTGACCCGAGTAGTTGCTCGTGCCCTTGCGGTTGAAGTCGGCTTCGAGACCGTGACCGACCGCCTCGTGGAGGAGGATGCCGCTGTCGCCCGGGGCGAGGACCACCGGCATGTTGCCCGCGGGCGCCTCGCGCGCATCGAGCATGTTGACGGCCTGCTCGGCCGCCTGCTTCGCGTGCCACTCGGGTGAGCGGTCGTCGAAGTAGCCCATCGTGGTGCGACCGCCACCGCCGCTCGAGCCCTCCTGGCGCTTGCCGTTCTGCTCGGCGATGGCGCGGACGCCGAACCGCAGGAGCGGCTGGATGTCGCGCGCCATGCGGCCGTCGCTCGTGGCCACGAGGATCTCCCGAATCTCCTCGGAGAAGCTCGCCTCGACCCGGATGATGCGTGCGTCGTACGCGCGGGCGGCCTTGTCGGCGCGCTCGAGGAGCGCGCGCTTGTCGGCACCGGCGACGTCGATCGAGACCGGGACCACGTCGTAGCGGCGTGGCAGCACGCGCTCGGTGGGGACCACCGGCTCGCGCGCGGTCGTGCCCAATGCGATCTGCGCCGCGGTCTTCGCCGCGCGCGCCATGTCGTCCCAGGCGAGCGACTCGACGTACGCATATCCCGTCGCGTCGCCGCGCTGCACCCGCACGCCGAGGCCGATCGATACGCCCCGCGAGACCGACTTGAGGATGCCCTCGTCGAGCACGAAAGAGCCGCCTGCCCGGTATTCGAAGAACAGGTCGGCGTAGTCGCCGCCCTTCTCGAGCGCGATCGCGAGGAGCTTGCGTGCGAGCTCGGCGTCGATCGCATAGGGAGCGCCCGCGCGGAACGGGGCCTTGTAACGAGTGGACCCGACTGCGTGAGCGGAGGTCTCGATCGAGGCGTTGGCCATCTTGCACAGGTAAGCAGACCCTCGCGCGTCGTAAAGCGCGAGCGCACCGCGAGAGCACGACTAGTGCAAAACGGCGCGCGGTCCGGAGTTGATCTCGATGCGGCCCGTGTCGAAGTCGCGCGAAAGAACGACCACTTCGTCGTGCGGTCGACCTTCGACGACCCAGGGCGACTGCGTCGTCACGATGAGCTGCAGGCGGGGAAACGCACGGCGGAGCACGTCGAGGATCTCGCGCTGGCGCTGCTGAGGGAGGTGCGCCTCGATCTCGTCGATGAGCACGATGCCCTCGCAAGCGAGCGGATCCCGACCGGGGTAGGCCAGGGCGAGCCGCCGGAGGATGACCGCACCGAGCAGGATGCGGTTCTTCACCCCGAAGCCGAGGTCGTCGAAGGGCACGATTCGTCCGGACTGATCGCGAAACTGCGGCTCGAACGAGGTCGCGTCCACGCCTTCGTAGGTGGCCTCTCCATCGGGCAAGAGCGCCTGGAAAGTACTCCGGTAGAGCTCGAACGGGGCGGTGGCGCGGGCGGGCGAGGGGGGCGGCGGCAGCACCGAGACCTGCTTCGCCTCGGCGTCGGCGCGCGCGCGCGCCTGGAACTGCGAGAGCGCCGCCACCGTGACCGCGTTGACCAACGCGTGCTTCACCTCGCGCGCGAGGTCCGCGCGGGCCGCGTCGTCGAACGTGGCATGTGCGCGGTGGTCCATCGCGCTGATCGGCCGTTCGGGCGAAGCGCCGGACGCGGCGACGCGCGCAGCCCAGCGGGCCGCAGAGAGCGGGATGAGGCAGAACCCGCGCTCGGCTGCGATGCGATCGAAGTGGGCCTGCTCGCGCTTGCGCGCGGCGGCGTCGGTCGGCGCCTCGTCGAGCTGGGCGTTGGGCGAGGCGACGACGAGCTCGTGCGGCCGCGCAGGGTCGTCATCTCCGAGCCGGTAGCGTGCGACGGCGAACGCGTCGTTCGCTGCAACGCCCTCGCGGACCCTCGGCGGCGTGATCGCGAGGCCGGGGCGCGTGCAGGCGATGGCCGACAGGAGCGCGGTCTTCCCCGAGCCGCTGTCGCCGAGGATCACGGTGGTCATCCGCGGCTGCCCCTGGTCGTCGGTGAACGAGATCGACGCGTCGTCGAAGGGGCCGACGTTCCGCAGTCGAATGCCGGTCAGGTACATCGCTCGAGGATCGAGGGTAGCACCTCGTGAACCACCCTGAACGACCCGAGCGAGGCCGAGCTCAGAGGAGGGTCGTGGTGGTCCGGTCGACCGAGCCGTCGTTGCGTTGGACGATGAGCGTGTACGTGCGGCCGGGGACGAACCGCACCCGGGCCGTGTCGCCGGCCGAGATCGTCAACGTCGCGTCGGCGAAGACCGTCGGCGGAAGGCGGAGCTCGGGGTTGAGCAGTTTGCCGGCGGCGTCGAGCACGGCGAGCGCGTGCGAGCCGCCCGTGTTGCCGGGCAGGTGCCACTCCGGCGGAAACTGGTCGGGTGGCGTCAGCGTGTCCCAGATCTCGGCGCCCACCGGGCGACCGGCGGGGTCGCTCGAATGGAGCACGAGCGCCTTGACGTCGCCGGAGATGCGGACGCGAAGCACGAAATCGGCCGCGCCGTCCGGCTTCATGGTGACGTCGTCGAACCCCACCACGTCGGCGCCGAACCCGACTGCGACGAGCGGACCGAGATCGCGCTTCGCCGTCGCAGCGGTGTTCGGGGTGGTCTTCGTCGGTGGCCGGAGCGGCGGCGGACAACCGCACAGGCCGCACGAGAGCAAGGCGAGCGTCGCGAATCGCGGAGCGCTCATGCTCGGACGCGCGGCGGCTTGCGCCCGACGTTCTCCGCATGGAACGCGGAGGGGCAGACGTCGTGGACGGGGCACGTCTCGCATTCGGGGCGTTGCGCGTCACAGACGCGGCGGCCGTGGAAGATGAGCACGTGCGCGACGGAGTCCCACTCGGGCTTGGGGACCTGCTTCATCAGGTCGAGCTCGATCTTCTCGGGCTCGGTGTTGCGCGTCCAGCCGAGGCGCTGTGTGATGCGCTGGACGTGGGTGTCGACCACGACCCCTTCGGGCCGACCCCACCACACGCCCAACACGACGTTGGCGGTCTTGCGTCCGACGCCGGGGAGCTTCACCAGATCCTCGAGTCGATCCGGCACCGCACCGCCATGGCGCTCGACCAGGAGCTTCGAGAGCTCGACGATGCGCTTGGCCTTCTGCCGGAACATGCCGATGGTGGCGATGGCCCGCTCGACGTCCGAGACCTCGGCGCCCGCCAGCGATGCCGCCGTCGGCCACTTCGCGAAGAGGCCCGGGGTCGCCTTGTTCACGCCGACGTCGGTCGATTGGGCCGACAGCACCGTCGCGACGAGCAGCTGGAACTCGTCCTCGTGATCGAGCTCGCAGTGCGCGTCGGGGTGGGCCTGCTTCAGCCGCTCGAGCGTCGTCACGACGGGCGCGGCCGGCTTCCTGGCCGGGCGTTTCGCCGCCTTCTTCGCGGGCTTCCTGGCCGGCGTCTGTTTGGCTTTCGCCGTCTTTTTTGCGGTCTTCTTCGCTGCGCTCACTCGTCGTCGCCCTCGTCGTCTTCGTCTTCGTCTTCGTCTTCGTCTTCGTCGTCCTCGTCCTCGTCGTCGAAATCTTCGTCGTCGTCGTCGGGGAAGAGCTCTTCGTCGGACGGGTCGTAGTTCGAGCCGCCTGCCGGCTGTTGCGGCTCGTCGGCACCCTCGTCCGCCGAGGACTCGGGCGGCTCCGAGTCGTGCGCCTCGGCCTGGTCGTGCTCCTCGGATGCGTCGGCGTCGTTCGCGGGTTCGGTGCGGAGGACGTCGTCGGTCTCGTCGGGCGTCTCGTCGGCCTCGGCTGCTGCGGCTTCTTCTTCGGTGTGTACCTCTTCCGGCGCGTGGTGCATCGCCGGCTCGCCCGCCGGGCCGATCGGCTCGGTTTCGGGCAGCGGTGCGCCCACGTCGGGCGGCAGCTCGCGAGGACCCTCGGGCAACACCTCGCCGAGCTCGCGCTCGACGACCTCGCGAGACTCCTCGGTCAGCTCGGTGAACTCGCGGAGCGTGGGCAGGTCCTTCAGCGACTTCAGCCCGAAGAACCCGAGGAAATGGCTGGTCGTGCCGTAGAGCAGCGGGCGACCCGGCTCGTCCTTCTTGCCGAGGACGCGCACCATGTCGCGATCGAGCAACAGCTTGAGCACCGCGCCGGCGTCGACGCCGCGAATGTCTTCGATCTCGGGACGGGTGATCGGCTGGCGGTACGCGATGATCGCGAGGGTCTCGGTCTGCGCGCGCGAGAGCCGTACTGGCTTGGCGTTGGTGAGCTCGCGCACGAACGGGGCGAACGCAGCGCTCGTGCGCATCTGCCATCCGCCCGCGAGCTCGTCGAGCTGGAACCCGCGGCCGTCGGCGCGGTACTGCTCGCTCAGCTCCTCGAGGATGCTCCGGACCTCTTTGGCGTCGGCCCGGGCCACGTCGCACAGATCGGCCGTCTTCATGGGCCGATCGGCGACGAACAGGAGCGATTCGAGCAGTCCCCTCAGATGGCGGCGCGTGGCCTCGGTCTGTCGCGCCTGCTCCTCCGCGGCGGCCGCAGCTTCCTCCTCGGTGGGCGCCGAGGGGGTCGACACCCCCGACGCCGCATCGAGGGCGGTCGGGTCGGCGTCGACGAAGGCGTTCTCCTCGGCAGGCTCCGCCTCGGCTTCGGCGATGTCGGCCGCGAGCTCGATCCGCTCCGACTCGTTCTCGCTGATTTCCCGGGATGCAAATTCGTCGAGCGGAGCGGGACGCGCCCAGGTCTCGTCGTCCTCCGGACGTGCCACCTCGTCGGTGCCGTCGGGGCCGGGCTCGTCCTCGTCGTCCGGGCGCATGATCTGGGAGAATGCGTGAGCGTGCGGCAGGACCGCAACAGGGTTTCGACTCGTTGGTCTCCGCCTATTCGCCCAACTGGGCGCCGCGGCGTTGGGACTCTGGGGCGGTCCGCGCCGCGTCGAGGACGAGCGCGAGGGCCGACCAGGCCGCGAGGGTCTGGATCCGATTGCGATCGGCCCCCCCGAACTGCCGCTCCTTGACCGTGACGCCCTCGGCGCTCGCGACCGCGAAGTACACGAGGCCAACGGGCTTGGTGTCGGTTCCACCTGATGGACCGGCGATTCCGGTGATCGAGACCGCGAGGTCGCTGCCGGCGACGCGGCGTGCGCCCTGAGCCATCGCCGCAGCACATTCGCCGCTGACGGCCCCGTGCGCCCGAATCAGCTCGGGATCGACCCCGAGGACCGCCGTCTTGCTGCTGTTGGCGTAGGTGACCGCGTCGAGGAGGAGGAACTCGCTCGAGCCGGCGATGCTGGTGAGCAGGTGACCGACGAGCCCGCCCGTGCACGACTCGGCGGCAGCCAGCGTGAGCCCGCGTTTGCGCAAGGCGCGCCCGACGGCCGCCGGAAACGAATCGGTCGCGCCCTCGCCGTAGACCAGCTCGCCGAGGCGTAGCCGGACCTCGCGCGTGGCCGCGTCCGCGAGCGCCTGCGCATCGGTCTTGTTCTTGGCGCGCGCGTGGACCTTGACCTCGATCTCCGGGAAGTGCGCGCGGTAGCCGATGGTCACGCCGGGGAACGCCTCTTCGATGCCCGCGAGCATCTCGCCGATCCGCGACTCGGTCTGGCCGAACGTCTTGAGGTGGAGCTGGACCGAGTCGTTGCTCGCGAGGTGCGCGATGCGCGGCAGGATTTGCTCGTCGAACATCCGCTTCATCTCGGCGGGCACGCCCGGCGTGAAGAACAGCCGCGAACCCCCGAGCTTCAGCATGAACCCGGGCGCGGTGCCGATGGGGTTCGGCAACACCTCGGCACCCTCGGGAAAGTCGGCCTGTTTGGCGTTCGAGGCGGTCATCTCGCGACCGAGCACCGCGAACCTCCGACGGATGGCCTCGAGCGAGGGCTCGTGCCTGATCAGGGGGAGACCGCCCGCCTCCGCCGCGCATGAAGTCGTGAGGTCGTCGGTGGTCGGGCCGAGCCCGCCGCTACAGACGACCACCCGGTGACGCGCGGCGATGCGCCACAGCGTCTCGACGATGGTCGCGCGGGTATCGGGGATGGTCTCGATCGTCGCCACCTCGAAGCCGTTCGCGGTGAGCCGCTCGGCGATCCAGGTTGCGTTGGTGTTCACGAGCTCGCCGCGAGTGAGCTCGGTCCCGATGCTGAGGATTGCGGCGGGCATCCGGACCGGAGCCTAACCCTTCCGGCGCCACGCCACATCGGATAGCCGTTTGGAATGGCGAAACACGTGGTGACGCTCATTCCGGGCGACGGGATCGGTCCGGAAGTGGCCGCGGCGGTGCAGGAGATCGTCGGCGCGGCAGGGGTCGACATCGAGTGGGAGGTCAAGGAAGCCGGAGCGGCGACGGTCTCGCTCAGGGGCACCACGCTCCCCGACGACGTCCTCGATTCGATCAAGAAGAACAAGGTCGCCCTCAAGGGCCCGATCGGTACCCCGATCGGCACCGGCTTCCGCAGCGTCAACGTCCAGATCCGCAAGGACCTCGACCTGTTCGCGAGCCTCCGGCCGGTCAAGTCGCTCCCCGGCGTCGCCACTCCGTTCACCATGGCGCCGGCGGGCAAGGGCGGCATGCCCGGCGGCGGCGCGGTCGATCTGGTGATCGTTCGCGAGAACACCGAGGGCATGTACACGGGCATCGAGCACGAGATCATGCCGGGCGTGTGCGAAGCGGTGAAGATCGTCACCGCGAAGGCCTCGCTGCGCATCTGCGAGTTCGCCTTCGAATACGCCGAGAGGATGGGCTACCCGCGCGTGACGGTGGTCCACAAGGCGAACATCATGAAGAAGACCGACGGTCTCTTCCTCGAGTGCGGCCGAGAGGCCGCGCGGCACCACCCGCGGATCGAGTGCGTCGAGATGATCGTCGACGCGTGCGCGATGAACATGGTGCGCAACCCCAATCGCCTCGGGGTGGTCGTCACGCTCAACCTCTACGGCGACATCCTCTCCGACCTCGCGGCCGGGCTCGTCGGCGGCTTGGGCATCGTTCCCGGCGCCAACATCGGCACCGAGTGCGCGGTGTTCGAGGCGGTGCACGGCTCGGCGCCCGACATCGCCGGCAAGGGGCTGGCGAACCCGACCGCGCTGCTCCAGAGCGCGATCATGATGCTCGACCACATGAACGAGCACGAGTGTGCGCGGAAGATCGAGCGCGCGCTGCGTGACGTCTACGAGCGCGGTCTCGCTCGGACGGGCGATCTCGGCGGTCGTTCGACGACCCGCGAGTTCACCGACGCGATCAAGGGTTCCCTGAAGTGAGCACGGGAGTCCGCACCCGCATTCGTACGGGGTGAGGACTGAAGAGCGCACGGTCGCGGGCGCGAGTGATGGGTATACTTCCCCGGTGAAAACCGAGGCATCCGCTCGCGCAGAGGCCCTCTCGAGTCAGATCGATGCGGCGCGTTCACGAGGTGAGCCGACACGCGTCGCGCGCTTGTTGGTCGAGCAGGCGCTGCTCGCCGAGGCCAGCGGCGATCGCGTAGGCGCGCGCGCGGCGTACCAGGCCGCGTCCGACGAGAACCCCGAGCTGCTCGCAGCGATTCGAGGCGCGCGACGTACCGCCGACGATCCCCACGAGCGATTGCTGTTCCTCGATCGCGAGCTGCGCCTCTGCCCGGAGCCCGAACGCGCTCTGCTGCTCGTCGAGCGTGCGCGCGTGCTCGAGGCGTGTGGGGTCGAGACCCAAAGCATCGTCGATGCGTGGCAGGCCGCGCGGGCCGCGATGCCGGAGCACGATGCCGCGCTCGTCGGCGTGCACCGAGCGCTGGTCTTCGCCGGCGACGAGCCCGAGCTCGCGGCGCATCACGCGCGACTCGCACGGCAGTCGAGTCCCGTGGTCGCTGCGGCGCACCTCACGCTTCGTGGGCGCATCTTCGAGAGCTCCGGCGACGATGCGGCCGCAGCCTCGGCGTATCGCGACGCGCTCGTGCTCCACGACGTGCCTGGTCTCTCGCGCGATGGCCTCGCCCGCGTGCTCTCGCGTCGCGGGAGCTTCGCCGAGCTCCGCGCCTTGCGGGTCGAGGACGCGGATCGTTCGAAGGACCGCGCCACGCGTGTGCGTCGCCTCTACGAGGCCGCCCGACTCTCGCAAGATCGGCTCGACGATCCAACCGAGGCGATTGCGCTCCTCCGCCGTGCCCACGACGACGCTGGCGACGACGAGGCGCTCGATGCCCGTGTGATCGAGGAGCTCGTGCGCCTGCTCGAGGAACAAGGCGACTCGCACGGCGCTGCCGCCGCGCGTCGTGCGCGGATCGCCCGCGAGACCGTGCCCGCGCTGCGAGCCCTCGAGGAGCGTCGGCTCGCGCGCGAGCTCGAGATCCTCAATGACCCGATGGGCGCGGTCGACGCGTGGGAGCGGGCGCGGGCGCTCGAGCCTCTCGACGAGCTCTCGCTTTCGACCCTCGATCGCCTCCTCGCCACAGTCGGTCGCGACGAACGTCGGCTCGCGCTCTGGACCGAGGAGGCGACGCGGGCCACCGACGCATCCGGGAGCACGCGTGCGTACGTGCGTGCCGCGGCGATCGCGGACGGCACGCTCGGTCAGGAGGACGTCGCGCTGCGGCTCCTGTCGGCGGCCTGGGCGACGCGCCCTGGAGACGAAGACGCACTCGACGGGCAGGTGCGAATCCTCGCGCGGGGAGAGAGCCGAGACGCCGGGCGGCTGACGAACGCGATCGACGTGCTCGTGCACGCCGCGGAGCTCGCGACGGATGTCGCGCTGCGGGTCGCGCACCTCGAGAAGGCCGCTTCCCTCGCCGAAGAGCTCGATTGGGAGCGCGCCGCGTCGCTGTACGAGCGGGTCCTCGCGCTCGCCCCGACGCGTCGGTTTGCGCTGGTCGCGCTCCAACGTGCGCTCCATCGGGCGGGGGCACACGCCGCGCTGGCGCGCGTGCTCGAGCGCGAAGCCGAGCAGACCACCGACGGCGACCACGCGATCGCCCTCCGGCTCCGTGCGGCGGAGATCCACCACCGCGACGCGCGCGACCTCGAACGGGCTGTTTCGACCTTGCGCCGCGTGCTCGAATCCCGTCCCGAGCACCAGGGCGCGCTGCTCGAGCTCCTCGCATGCCACGAAGAGGTCGGTCGGATCGAAGAGGCGCGCGAGATCCTCCGCAAGCTCGTGACGCTCCGTCCGAACGACCGCGTGATGTTCCTCTCGGCCATCGCGGACGTGTCGCTGCGGCTCGGCGATCTGGAAGCGGCGATCGATGCACTTCGCGAGGTGCTCGCGCAGGTGCCGGAGCACGCGGTCGCCACGGTCGATCTCGCGCGGGTCCTTCGGCGCGCCGGTCGATTTCGCGAAGCAGCGGAGCTCGGAGAGCGGCTCGACCCGGTGCTTGCCGCCGAGCTGTGGGAAGGGCGCGTTCACGACGATGCGCGCGCAGAGGCCCTATTTCGCCAGGTGCTCGAGCGCGATCCTTCGAACGCCACGGCCCGGGACGGGCTGCTCCGGGTCACCGAGCGCAAGAGCAGGACCCTCGACGACCTCGGGGCTTCCGGCGAGCTCGCCGCGTGGATGTCGAGGCTCGAGCTCGCGTGGTCGACCTCCGCGCCCACGGGCGTGGCCGAGGCCACCGCGCACTTGTTCCCCCTCGTCGCGGACGACGCACGGGCACAGGCTCGATTGTGGGAGGCCCGGTTCGCCGTCGAGCCCACGTTCGAGAGTGCGCGGGCGCTCCGACACTTCGATCGTGGCGCGCTCGAGCTGTTGCTCCGGTCGCCGGACGACGTGATCTCCGTGCTCGCCGCGCTTGGCGAATCCGAACCCTCGTGCGCCTGGGCGTCGCGGCTCTCGCGCGCGCTCGTCTTGCCGGCAGGTGCCGAAGCGCTCGGCCACGCGCGCGCGGCGCTCGCACTCGACGGCGCGTCGCCCATCGCGATCGCGCGGACGATCGAGCTGGCCTCGCAGCTCGCGGATCGTGAGGCGCTGCTCCTCGGTGAGCGTCACGCGGCTGACATCGCCCTCGAACCCGCCGAGCGCATCCGTCACCTGCTCTCCGCGGCGGCCGTTGCGCGCGACCTCGCGAGCGACGATGCCACGGCGTTGATCGACGCCGCGCTGGTGACCGACCCCGAGTCCGTGGCTGCAGCGACGGCGGCGACCCAGCACCTGATCGGGGGCGATCCCCCGAGGTTGCTCGAGCTCCTGTCTCGCGCGGCGTTCGCCGCGTCGCGCCCCGAACGCATCGTAGCGCTCGCGCGCGAGGCGGCGGCGCTCGCCGATGCCCTCGGAGACGCGGGACGAGCATGTGCGCTGCTCGGTCGAGCGCGAGCCGTCGATCCGCTCAACGTGGCGGTGCTGGTCGAGCTCGGCGACGCGCTCCGCACGCGCGAGGCGTGGGCCGAGAGCGGCCGGGTGCTCGACGAAGCGGTGGCCAACGGCAGCGAGTCGCACCACCGCGAATGGCTCGCACGTGCGCACCGGGCGCTCGCGGATCTCAACGAGGGGGCGCTTTCGGATCCGCTCCGCACCATCATCGCCCTGCGCGCCTTGATCCGGCTCGTTCCCGACGACGTCGGGGCGCGTCGCCGGCTCGCCCGCGTCCTCGGCGGCCATGGACAGGCCATCGAGGCCGACCAGATCCTCACGGCGCTGGTCAACGATCCGGCGGTCTCGGGGCCCGAGCGGCTCGCGGTCCTCGAGCAGCTCGCCGGCCTGCGCGTGAGCCAGCACGATCGAACCGGAGCGGAGCTCGCCATGCGCGAGCGGCTACGGCTCGATCCCGATCCGCAGGGCGAATCGTTCCGCGCGCTCGCGCGGTTCCACCAGGAGCACCTGCGCGGCGACGACAGCCTCGCCGACACGCTCGCCGAGCTCGTCGTCGACGCGCGCGCCGACACCGGGTGGTTGCTCCCGCTCGCAGAGCTCGAGCTCCGCCTCGGGCGCGAGCGCGCCGCGATCCTCCACCTGAGGATGGCGTCGCGCATGTTGCCCGACGATCGGGTCGCGCTGATCGCCCTCGCCGGCGCACTCTCGTCCATCGCCGAGCACGATGAGGCCGCGAAGCTCCTGCAGTCGCTGATCCTGCGCGATCCGACGCAGCCAGAAGTACTCGCGGCCAGAGAGCGCGCGCTGCTCGGCACCTCGGCGAGCGACGAAGCGGCGGTGGTCGCCGAGCTTCGCGCGTGGCTCGGGCACGACGACGGCAGCCGTTATCGCGCGCGCCGTTCACGTCCGTCGCCGGCGCGCGACACCGTGCTCGACGAACAGTCGGTCGAGCAGTGGGTGGTGCCGCACGAGGCCGATCGAGGCGCTCTCCAGACGCTTCGCATCGTCGGTCGCTCGATCGGCAAGGTCGTCGCGCCATCGCCCCTCGCCAGCCACGGCGTCGCTGCTCGCGATCGGATCACCGCCAAGTCGGGGCACCCTCTGCGGGCTCTCGTCGATCGGTTCTCGGCGATGCTGGGGCTCGAGAAGGTCGAGGTCTACATCCGTGACGCGCGCGAGGGAGGGATCGAAATCGAGCCGCTCGATCCCCCGGCGATGATCGTCCCGAGCCACGTGCTCTCGTGGCCGGAGCTCGAGATCGTGTTCGCCGTCGCTCGCGCGCTGTCGCGCCTGGGACTCGGCGCGCTCGCCTTCGACAAGCTCGGCGCGCGAGGTGCGGCAACGGCCATCGCGGCGGCCGTCGCGCCGTTCGGTGGCACGCTCCCGGTGATCGACGCCGAGGACCTCGAACGCCGACTGAACAAGGCGCTCGACCGTCCGTCACGCCGTTCGCTCGAGTCCATCGCACGCAGCGTCGCGCCGTTCGATCCCGAGGCGTTCGCGCGCGCCATCGAGCAGGGCGCCATCCGCGTCGCCTACCTGCTCACCGGCGATCTCGGAAGCGCGCTCACCGCCGTTCGCCGCACCGAACGCACGCACGTCGCCGAGGTCGGTCGAGCCGGTTCGGCGACGGGCGACCTCATTCGATTCGCGCTCGGCGAGGAGTCGGTCACGCTGCGGCGTCGGCTCGGGACCGTCTGGTCCGACTGAAGAACTGTCGGAAATTCCCCCCGGACTGAAGTGACTGAAGTCCGGGGCACCGACAGCTGACCTCAAGTCCTTCGGACTCACCGACTCGCTGGGCTGGCCCGAGGTTGTCGCCGC
>Ga0208492_1000271_pt1 | contig 49077 bp, 44 predicted proteins | sample Subbioar_CSW14AB_FD_184820 | JGI IMG/M metagenome (GOLD analysis project Ga0208492, IMG submission 184820) | Serpentinite rock and fluid subsurface biosphere microbial communities from McLaughlin Reserve, California, USA - CR12Mar_CSW14AB (SPAdes) | ecosystem: Environmental > Terrestrial > Deep... | reverse complement strand
ACCACCCGCCCCGACTCAACTTACGACAACCCCCCACACCCGCCCCCCGCCCCACCCCTGCCACCCCAAAGCCCGGCAGGGGATCGGCCTGCCGATGTGGCAGTGTGCGGTTCGATGCAACCCCGGTCCCCCTGAGCTGGTACAAGTGGCACAGGTGTCGCCGGAAGGCGGCCAGGAGAGAGACCATGACACGCGCCCACACCGCCCTTTCCGGGGCTGCCGTCCTTGTGCTGACCGTCGGCATCGCCATTCCATCCAAGGCCGCCACCACACTCCAGCTCCAAGTCTCACCCGCCCTCCAGGAGAACTGGAGCAGTTCGCTGAACGCCGCGCCGGGGGCGTCGATCGACATCCGGCTCGTCGTCTCGTGGACGGGCGGGGCGCAGACGCCGCTGGGCCTGGCCAGCTTCATTGCGCAGCCAACGGTGAGCAACTTCGGCCCCGCGGACACCTTCACGCCGCTGGTTAACAATGGCGTAGGCAGCCAGACCACAACGCCCGCCGGGGCTGTGAATGATGTCCCCGGCGGGTATGGGCGGGTGCGCCCCTTCGCGGCGACCGATGCCAGCTTCACCGGTGGCGAGAACTTCGTCGGGCACCGCAACATGGCCTTGGGCGTGCAGTACCTCCGCATTGCTCAGAGGCGGACCACTTCTTGGTTCGGCGGCAGCGGGAACACCACGGGCGGGGCGGGCGTGCTCTTCCGGCAGTGGTCGCAGGCAGGCGCGGACCGCCAGGCCATCCCCCTCCCGGCTTTCAGTTCGCAGCTCACCGGCATCGTGGTGTTCAAGTTCAACATCATTCTGAGCGCCGCCGCATCCCAGCCCCGCACGCTCGTGGCGGACCTCCCCCTCGCGGGCATCAACGCCCAGCCCAACCCATACATCGCGTGGTGGGCCACGCCCGCCGAGCCCACCGGCTCCATCCGCGACCTCCCCACCATCATCCCCGCGTTCATCAACGTCCCCGCACCCGGCCCCGCCGCGTCGCTGCTCGCGTTCGCGGTCTGGCGCGGCACCCGCCGTCGCCGGGATCGTTCCGCGTAGGCTCTTCCCGTTACCATCCCTCCCATGCAACCCCCCCGCACCCACATCCTCGCGGCCGTGCCCGCCGCCGTCGCGGTCGTGACTTCGGCGGCGTGCTCGGGCGAGGCGGGGGTCATCGCGTTGACACTGACGCCCGTGCCCCGAGCTCCGGCCTCGCGCAGATCCGTGTGCCTTGTGGGGCGGCCGTGAATCCATTGACCTCCGCGAAGCCGGAGCTCAGTGGCAGGGTTTGTGGGTGAGCTCGGTGCACCCACCGCTCAGCTCGGAGGCGCGGCGGCGCTAAGGTAAAGGCGTGGACAACGTTCCGCCGGTAGGACGAGGAGATGGCTGCCACTACTGCGGCAGCCTGAAGGGATGCCGCCGCGTTGGTGGTGTTGAGCGCTGCCTCAACTGCGGGAACCCAGTTGACGGTGCACAGGCTCATTCCGACGCCGACAGTTCCGAGTTGTTGCAGTATGGCTGGTCGTGCGGGCCGGTCGCCCTTTCGTCCCTCGTGCTCTTTTCGACAGCCCACTTCGAGGTGGCACTCATTACAGCGGCCGTGTTCCTCGTGCTCATCGTGGCGGCACCGGTAATCACCTACATAGTGCTAAAAGTCAGCAATCGCCCCTCGAGTGGAGCAAACCTCGCTGTGGCCGTGATGATCAACCTCATTCTGCTGGCCCTCAGCTTCCGCCTCATCGCCGCGATTCCATTTGGCGGCTGAATAGACGGTCGTGGGCGTGGCACGGGCAGCGACTTCCCCGTGCCACTGGCGGGGCTTTGACCGCCAGTGTGATCGCGTCGGGCAGCGCGGGGAGCGCAGGGACATCGTTGCCGCTCGGCACTGGCGGCCAGAGCTCCGCCAGCCGCACCAGGCAAAGGTCTTCGGCCCCGAACGGGGCCGCTGAGTGTTGCCACGGGTGGAGCGAGGCCCGTCTTCGGGCGAGCGTAACCCGTGGACGCGGGCGCGATCATTGTTTCTCTTCTTCTCTGTCTTTGAGCCCCGAAGGGGCGACGGAACTCCGCGGCGGAGCCTCCGCCCCTTCGGGGCGGGAGCGTGTGTACGCCGCTGTCCACGGGTTCCGCGGCGACGGAGCGTCGCCGCTCCACCCGTGGCAACACTCCTGGGCCCCGTTCGGGGCCGCGGAACGGGACGGGGTGATCCCCACGCGGGCGGTCGCATACGCCACGGCACTTTTTCCGTACGGGATCCCGCGCGGGGCGTACCGCAGCGGGCGCGAGCCGTACGCCGTGCGAGGCGTCGCATCGGGAATCGGGGCGGGGGCGTACCGCGGGCGTGACGCGGGGTACGGGGTGCGCGGGGTTTCGTGCAGGTTCTGCGCGGTTGGGTACCGGGCGTGGGCCGTGGCGCGAGGAATCGGGCAGATTTCGGCCAGGGTCGCTCAAGGAGCATGGCGGGGCGGCCGATGCTCGGTGCATCATGCCGATCCAACGCATCATCCGTTCGCCCCGCCCTGCCGCCGTCGCCTTTGCCCAGGTTCATGTCGGGCCGTTCACGGACCACGCAGCGCTGCTGGGGTTGTCCCCTCAGCAGCTGGCCTCGTACACCGCCGCGGTTGAGAACGCCAAGGAAGCGCTCGCGGAGGCGAGCGCCGCGAAGCAGGCGTGGAACGCCGCGGCCTCGCTGGCAGCGAGCCGGATGCGCGAGCTCAACCGCGTGATGACCGAGACGGTGACCACCATCGACATTACCGCCGCCAACGCGGCCGACCCCACGGCCCTGTACCAGGCTGCGCTGCTCACCCCGCCCAACACACCGGGCGTGATGGCCGCGCCCGGCGTGTGCAACGGCTTCAAGGCCGTGCTCAACGCCGAGGGGTCGGTCACGATCTCGTGGAAGTGCAAGAACCCCGACAACGCGCATGGCACGATCTATCAGGTCCGCCGCAAGCTCCCCCACGAGGCGGAGTTCAGGCAGCTAGATCTCACGGCTAGCAAGCGCTTCACCGACGAATCCATCCCCACCGGCGCGGGCCGCGTGCAGTACGTGGTGCAGGCCCGCCGCGGCAACGCCGTGGGACCGGCGAGCGGCCCGTTCACGGTACAGCTGGGGAGCGGGGACGTCGGCGTCACGGTCGCGACCGAGCCGAAGCTCGCGGCGTAAGGCGGGGTTTGAAACACAGAGCTCACCGAGAGCACAGAGCAAAGCAGAAGGCCCGCGTCAAGCAGTTGACGCGGGCCTTTTCATTTTCGCTGTTCGGTTTTCGCTTCTCGCTTTGGCACTCACCGCTGAGGCGTCACGGTCAGCGTGTCCGTGCCCATGACCTCGAAGTTGAGCACGGCCAGGCCGAGCTGCTTGAGGTTGTTGGTGCATTTGGCGCGGGACTGCACGGTGGCGGAGCGGACGGCGCGGACGCTGCCGTCCATGAAGAGGACGTTCATGCCGCCGGGGTGCGCGGAGCCGGGGGCGATGTGGGGGGCGGGGGGGACGGTGAGGATCCACTCCAGCTGCACGACGGCGCGGCGCTCGTCTTGCTCGGCGCGGGTGTGGATGGTCGTGGGCAGGTCGAGGACGGTGAAGGGGGCGCGGCCGTCGCGCACTTCGAAGGGGACGATCTGGCCGTCCATCATCGTGAGCGTGCCCTTGACCTGCTCGGCGCCGCGCGGGTCGATGAGCATCGCGTAGCCGCGTGCGGCGGGGAGCTTGGAGTACTCGATCTTGGTGAAGTTGATCGCGAGGCTCTCCATGGGCTGGGTCGCGGTGCCGGTGGCGGTGCCGTTCAGGATGAGGGAGTAGACGCCGCGGCCGTAGTGCAGGCCGATCTCGGCCTCGGGGGCACTCTGCACCGCGGGCAGCAGCAGGGCCATGAGCACGCCCTCCTCGGTGTTGCCGGTGGCGACGAAGGAGTCGCCGACGACGTCGATGGTGCCGCCCTCGCGCGGGGCCGCGGCGAACCCGCCCAGGCGCACGGGGTTCACGAGCACGCCGGTGGTGCTGCCGCGGGGCTGGCACATCGCGGCGGAGGAGGTGAGCAGGCTGGGGTAGTACCAGAGGCTGGGGCCCGCAGGTCCGGGCGCGGGCTCGGCCTTGAGCTCGATGTACGCGGGGGCGTAGGAGGAGGGCGTGAAGCGGCCGGTCCACGCGGTGTACGGGTTGGCGGGGTCGGCGATCACGCCCAGCTGCGGCAGGTGCGGCTGGCTGGCGCTGATTGCCAAGACGTCCGCCCCGGCGATCACGCCGCCGGTGACGAAGCTCCACGAAGGCGTCGCGGCCGAGACGCTGAAGTCGGCCCCGGCGAAGGCGTACGCGGAGACGGGGAAGCGGGCGCGGACGTCCACCTTGGCGCTCTGCCCGGGCATGATGACGCTGGGGCTGGCCTTGATGTCGAGCCCGCACTGCGCGTGGGCGGAGCCGGCGAGGGTGGCGACGGCCGCGGCGGTGAGCGCGGCGCGGGCGAGGTGGGAGAGGCGGGGCTTGGAGAGCGAGGAAGTCATCGAGATCATGGCGAGGCGTCCTTTCGTTCCGCCGTGGCGGAGAGGTGAGGCGGTGGGGGCGTGCACATGCACGCCCCGGCGGGGAGGACGCGGGGTTTTGGGATGGGGTGCGCCAGGGTGAAGTATTCTGAGTTGCCGCCCTTACCTGATGCGCCGAAATCGCCCTCGCCCAGAATGATTTAGGGAAGCTGTCGGTGTAAGAGCCGGTTTGAGCCACAGAGAGCACAGAGGAAGGACTTTGGAGCGGACTGGACAAGAGGTCCAGCCCGCTCCTCAACTTTGCCGGGGACGTCGTACCATGATCCCGAGTTGAACACCGTGCGATCACTTATCCAGGGCCAACGAGGTCGCGCAGTCAGGACGGTGATGACGTGCTTGTGCGCGGCCGTCATCGTGGCGCTGGCGGCGGTGCCCCTCCCGGCTTTGCCGGTTTTCGGGGCGCTGAGGCACGCGAGCGGCCGGTACGCGGAGTCCTTGGCGTGGTACCTGCGGACCTACGACCCGCTGCTGCTTCTGACGCCGGTGGTGGTGCTGGCCGCGGTGCTCGGCTCCTGGTGGGCGCGGCGGCGGGCGCGTGCAACCCCGCGCAGCGCGAACCCGTGCGGGCACTGCGGATACGACAGGGGAGTGATGCCCGCGGCCGCGAAGTGCCCGGAGTGTGGTGAGTTGCCGCCGATGTAGACTCACACCATTAAAGCGGCGGCAGCTTCCCGCAACCGCCGCACCGCTCCCTGGGCTCAAGCCCGGCCCGGTCGAAGCCACAGTGGTGGCACCGGCCCTCACGCTCCCAGCGGATCTGTCGCTGGCCCAGCTTGATGATGTACCCGACCAAGACAACCAGGCCCGCCACCGCGGCCGTAAGGACCCAATCGCGCGTCCGAGCCGACAGCCCGGCCTTCACCATCAGCGGCTGCAGCGCTGTGAGGAAGGAGCCATAGGACGCGAGCCAGAAGAAAGCTCGGAGGGGCAGCACCTCAGGAGCATACCGGGAGCGTCGCCACGACGCCGCACCGCCGCCCCGAGCTATTGCCTTTTCGCGATCTCGACTCGCAGGAACTCGGGGAGGTACGCGGGCGTGCAGTTGCGGGAGACCATGTCGTCCTTGTAGAGGCCGAGCTTCTCGCCGAGCTTGAGACAGCGGGGGCGGAGGGCGTCCTCGTGCAGGGCGATCCAGCAGGCGCAGAAGTTCATCGTCCACTGCACCTCGGGGACTTCGCGGGCCATGCTCTTCTCGAGCGTGGCGACGAGGGCCGCGGAGTTGGCGGGGGGCTTCTTCAGAGCCTGGCCGGTCCAACGCAGGCGGGCCTGGTGGTACCAGAAGAGCCGGCGCAGGGTGGGCGAGGGGTTCTTCTCCCAGGACTCGACGAGCGCGGTCAGCTTCGCGTCCTTCAGTAGCTGGTTGGCGAGGAGCCACTCGGAGATGTTGTTGCGCTCGGCGAGCTCGTGCGTTGTCAGGTCGGCGGCGAGTTGGTCGATGATGGCCTGCGTGAGCAGCTTCTTGTCGAAGATCAGCGTCGCGAGCAGCCGCGCCTGGAAGTCGCCCGTGGACCACAGCTCCATCGCGAGCGCGTGGTCCTTCTTGATTTCGCCGCCCACCTTCTTGATGTCGCCCATCTTCGTCCCGGGCTTTGACAGTTCGGCGGCGAGTTTCTGGGCCTTGGACGAGAGAGCCATTGTGTGTATCTCCTCTGTGCTGCGAAGGCGAAGCAGCTTAACCGCAGAGCACGCCGAGGGCCCTGCGGTTCATCCCCTCCGCGTGCCCCCGACTACCATCGCCGCACTGGCCCCTTTGGCCCCGGACGAGACGCGCCGTACCCGGTCAGGACAAGACGACGCCAAGGAGTTACACCATGGCGTGGATCATTCTCGTAATTGCCGGGCTGCTCGAGATCGTGTGGGCCATCGGGCTCAAGTACACCAAGGGGTTCACGGTCCTGTGGCCCAGCGTCGGGACCATCGCGGCCATCATCGTGAGCATGTACCTGCTGGGGCTGGCCGCGCGGACGCTGCCCATCGGCACCGCGTACGCGGTGTGGGTGGGCATCGGGGCCGCGGGCACGGCGGTGCTGGGGATGGCGCTGCTGGGCGAGCCGGTCACGACGGGGCGGCTGGTCTTCCTGGGGCTGCTGGTCGTGTCGATCGTGGGGCTGAAGATGACGGCCGGGCCGGCGACGGCGACTCCGTGATCTCGTCGCCTTCGTTTTCGTTTTTCACTTTTCGCTTTTCGCTTTGCTGCCCGGGCACGTCTCGACCATCTGCTGGATGTGCCGCGCGAAGTCGTCGTGCATGAACTTCATCGCCGGGGAGTTCCACATCATCTTGAAACTCTCTTCAGCGACGATCTCGTGCATGCGCATCTGCCAGGACTCGAAGTAGTCATCGCCGATCTGCCCCTGCTGCCAGCTGAACCACACCATCTCGTACACCGAGAGTTGCATGAGGTTGAAGTAGTACAACCGGATGCCGCGTTCGCGCGTCTCGCCCGTCAGCCCCGCCGCCCACACCAGGTCGCGCGGGTACACCTCCGCGAGGTTGGGCTCGCGGACGCGCATCTCCCGCAGGTGCATCTGCATCTCGACGAGCTTGGTGAAGTTCGCGACGTACTGCACCCGCCGCTGCTTGCGAAACTGCACGGCGGTGTAGATCAGCGAGCCCGCGATCGCGAAGGCGGAGAGGGCCTGGAGCAGGACTTGGAGCTCGGGGAGCGAGAGTGTGGGCATAGGGCATGAGGGTACTGCCCGGGCTGAACTGCCGCACCGGAGTTACGACGGCATGACCGCGTCACGGGCCTCCCGGCCAACCGACCCGCACTCAGGACAGGTGTGCGTTTCCGAAAGGCCGCGGCGGTCATAGCCGCACTGCACGCATGCGCCCGGGGTGCGCCGGTTCCGCCACCAAAGAGCGACGTACAGGGGCAGGCCCCAGATGACCGCCGCCATCAGAGAATGTCCGAGGAGCGGAAAAACGGGCAGGTACCGCGCGCAAGGGTCGTAGCTGGGAAATCGGGCCGGTGGCGTGGCCGTGGTGACCGACCCCGGCGTGGTCGGCGGCGGCGGGATCATCGTCGTGTCGTACGTGTTGCCCAGGTTAATCGCGCCGATAATGGGCACCATGATGCGGAAGCCGTTCCAATAGGTCGCATTCTCTTCCCGGAACAGCGTGCCCCAGTTGCGGACCGGCCAGCCGTAAGACGCGAGCACGTATTGACCCGAGATGGTGGGGTCGCGGCCAAGACTCCGGGCGTCCGAACGGCCGATCCACTCGACTCCCCCGACGGACTGGTCGGCCACCATCACCGGGAAGCGCGTCAGCCAACCGATTTCGACCATCCCCCAGTGAACGAGGGCAGGAAACCAGCTCAGGAGTAGACCAGCCCCGAGGGACAGCACCCATCGCGGCTTGCGTTGTTTGCGACCTGGCACTCGTGGGGCCGATGGCACGGCCGCAGCATACCACCATCACCACAATACAAACACGCCGCGAGGGTTGCCCGACGCGGCGTGCGATCTCTCGAGCTCCGTTGCCAAACTGCGGGGCTTAGAGGCCCTTCTCGTCCAAACGGCGGTCCTCAGCGCGGATCTCGTCCTTGGCACGGCCGAAGGCGTCCTTCACCGCGCCCTTGGCCTTGTCGATCGTGCCCTCGGCCTGCATGCTCCGGTTGTCGGTGGCCTTGCCCACGGCCTGCTTGACCTCGCCCTTGAGCTTGTCGGCCTTGCCTTCGATTCGGTTCTCGTCCATGGGTTGGACTCCTAGAGAGGGGTTGCTGACAGGTGGCCGGGCATCAGCCCGGCGTCACATGGAGAAGGCGGCCTCTGGGTGAGGCCGCGGTGAACTCCGCCTCTCGTACACTCCACCCCGTGCCAACACCCGGCGACATCACGCGAAGCAACGCCCGCGCCCGCGGGCTGGTGCTGGCTGGGCTGGTCACCAACGTGGGCTTGGCGGGCGTCAAGCTGGTGGCCGGCGTGCTCGGCAACTCATACGCGCTGATTGCTGATGCTATTGAGTCACTTGCGGACATCTTCGGGTCTGCGGTGATCTGGGTGGGCCTGCGCCTCGGGCAGAAGCCCCGGACCGAGAAGCACCCCTACGGCTACGGCCGCGCTGAGTCGCTCGCGGCGATCGTCGTGGCTCTCCTGATGTTCGCGGCGGGCGTGGGCATCTGCTTCGAGGCGGTCCACGAGATTCGCACCCCCCACCACGCACCCGCGTGGTGGACCCTGCTCGTGCTCGCGGCCACAGTGGTCATCAAGGAAACGCTGTTCCGGTTCGTACGCAAAGCGGCCCGCGACACGACCAGTGCCGCCGTCGAAACCGACGCGTGGCACCACCGCGCCGATGCGATTACCTCCGCCGCGGCGTTCATCGGCATCTCCATCGCTCTGATCGGCGGCAAGGGGTACGAGCAGGCGGACGACTGGGCCGCCCTCTTCGCGGCCGCGATGATCTTCATCAACGCGGGGCTGCTGATCGGCGGGCCGGTGCGGGAGTTGCTGGATGTGACGAGCCCCGCGGAGGTGGAGGCCGCGAGCCGGATCGCGGCGGGCGTGCCGGGGGTGGTGAGCGTCCACAAGGTGTTCGCCCGCAAGAGCGGGGCGCAATACTGGCTGGACATGCACGTGTGGGTGGACCCCGCGATGACCGTGCGGGATGCGCACACGCTGGCGCATGCGGTGAAGGACGCGATCCGCGGGGCGAACCCGAGGATCAGCGATGTACTGATCCATGTGGAGCCGGCCTCATAGGCTTTGCACCCGTGCTTCTCCCCGCTGAACGCATCCTGATCGTCCGCACGAGCGCCCTGGGCGACGTGGTTCGGGCCGCGCCGGCGCTGGTGAGCCTGCGGCGGGCGTACCCGGACGCGCAGATCGACTGGCTCGTCGCGGACGCGTTTGCGCCGGCGGTGCAGTTCCATCCGGCATTGTCCAATGTCGTGCCGTTCCCGCAAGGACGACTCAAGGGCGCGTTGCGGCAGGGGCACTTCAGCGATGTCCTCCAGTGGGCCCAGAAAGAGCTTGCGGATCGGCGGTACGACCTGGTGATCGACTTCCAGGGATTGCTCAAGAGTGCACTGCTCGCCTTTGCTACGCGGGCGGAGGTGCGTGTCGGGTTCGCAGATGCCCGCGAGGGCGCAGGGCTCTTCTACACACACCGTATCAAGGTGCCGGGCGGGCGCATGGCGCCGCATGTCGAAAGGAACGTCGCGCTGCTGCGTGGCATCGGCGTCGAGCCAGTTCCCGACCTGCGCCTGTACCCACAACTGACAGACACTCCGCGCTGGCAGGATGACGACCTCGCCGGTAAGCGGTACGTGCTCTTCTCCCCCACCACCAAGGGTCAAGGGCGGGCGTGGCCGATGGAGCGGTACGCCGCGCTCGCCCGCTGCCTGCTGGATTCGCGCGAAGAGCTCGGCATCGACGCGGTCGTCGTCGTCGGGCTCGCGAGTGAGCGGGCGCAATGTGCGCCGCTGCTCGCGGTCGATCAAGACGGGCTCGTGGACCGCATCGGAGCGACGACCATTCCCACCCTGATGCGGCTGATCGAGGACGCCGCGCTGGTGGTGTGCAACGACTCGGCCGCGATGCACATGGCCGTCGCGTGCGACCGTCCGCTCGTCGCCCTCTTCGGTCCGACGGACATCAACCACGCCGGACCGTACCGGCGACCGCACGACGTCATCACACACCGGCACGCCGACGAGCGCGTACGTCACCGGGACGTCTCGCGCGCGATCGAGTTCATGCGGCGCATCACGGTGGACGAGGTGATCGCGGCCTGTGAAGCGCGGCTTGAGAACCGCCCGATTCCCAACGCCACGACAGCTCGCGGTACATGAGAAAGGCCCGACGCACCTGCACCGGGCCTTCCGTTCGTCACTTGATGTCTCGTTCGCGACCTCGCCTTACCCGTTCTTCCGCTCAAACTCCCGCATGAACTGCGCCAGCGCCTCGCACCCCGCACGCGGGAACGCGTTGTACGTGCTCGCACGCATGCCGCCAGTGGCCCGGTGGCCCTTGAGCTGGTCCATGCCCTGGGCCTTTGCCTCGGCGACGAACTTGTCGTCGAGCTCGGCGGTGGGCGTGCGGAAGGTGATGTTCATGAGCGAGCGGCTGTCCTTGCGGGCGTGCGCCTTGTAGAAGCTGCTCTTGTCCAGCACATCGTAGATCAGGCCGGCCTTCTCGACGTTCCGCTTGAAGATCGCGTCCAGGCCGCCCTGCTTCAAGATCCACTTGAACACCAGCCCGCTGAAGTAGATCGCGAACACGGGGGGCGTGTTGTGGCGGCTCTCGTCCTTCGCGTGGACGCGGTACTGGAGCATGCCGGGCAGCTCGCGCGGGTTGCGCTTGAGCAGGTCCTCGTGGACGACGACGAGCGTCGTGCCCGCGATACCGATGTTCTTCTGAGCGCCCGCGTACACGAGCCCGAACTTGCTGAAGTCCGTTGGCCGGCAGAAGAGGTCGCTGGACATGTCGCACACCAGCGGCACCCCCGCGGGGACCTTCGGCAGTCGCCACGACGCGTCCGTCTCGCTGGCCCGCCACTCCGTGCCGTAAATCGTGTTGTTGCTGCACATGTGTACGTACGAGGGCTTCGCGGAGTACTTGATCTCGGCATCACTAGGGATGTACGAGTGCTTGCTCGCCCGCCCGTCCCACGCTTCGTTCACGCCGCCGTAGAGCTTGGCCTGCTCGGCGGACTTCTCAGCCCAGTAGCCCGTCGTCAGGTAATCCGCAGTCTCGTCCTGGCCCAGCAGATTCGCCGGCACCATGAAGTTTTGGCTCGTCGCGCCGCCGGTCAGGAAAAGGATCTTGTACGCCGCGGGGATGTTGCCGATCTTGCGGCAGTCCGCCTCCGCGTCGGCCAGGATCTTGTCGTACACCTTGGCCCGGTGGCTGTGCTCGCAGATGCCCACGCCGGAGCCCGCGATGTTCCAGAGATCCTGCTGGGCCTGCTGGATCACCTCCTCGGGCAGGCAGCCGGGGCCCGCGGAGAAGTTGAAGCAGCGATCGTTGCTGGAGGCGTGACTCGACACTGAACCTGGCTTCGCGGCGACAGCGCTCATCGTGGTGTGCTCCTCTAGAGGTCCGAGAGTGTAGGGCTCACCCCGCCGCGGGCTTCCTGAGAGTGCATATGCAGCGGGATCATCCGCAGGGGTTTCAGGTAGACTCCCCGGGGCCGCCAACACGCGGCGGGAGGCAAGTCTGTGGGCAGGATCCTCGGAGTCGTGCTGGTCGTGGTGGTGATCCTTTTCCTGGTCAGGGCGTTCCGTCGCGCCAAGGTCTAACGGTCGGAACACGGCCATCACACCGGCACAATTCTCAGCTCCCCCTCCGCCCCTTCCCGCACCACCCCCAGCTCCTTCAACGCCGCCAGCGCCGCCTCCTGCTCCGCCTTCTTCTTCGTCTGCCCCCAGCAGCCCTCGAACCGCCGGCCCCCAATATCCACGCAGATCTTGAAGCACTTGCTGTGGTCGGGCCCCTGCTCATCCAGCGTTCGATACGCCGGGGTCGCCCCGAACGCCTGCTGCGCGTGCTGCTGGAGAACGCTCTTGAAGTTCTGCTGGTGCCCGCTCTGCGCCGCGCTCTCCACCACCGGCGTCACGAGCGGACGGATGAACTCGCCCGCCTTCTCAAACCCGGCATCCAGATACAACGCCCCGATCACCGCCTCAAACGCCGCGGCCGCCAGCGACGCCGGCATCGCCGCCCCGCCCTGCATGCCCTTCCCAAGCAGCAGGTGCTGCTCCAACCCCAGTTTGCGGGCGATGACCGCGCACATCTCACGGCTCACCGCGTGCGACTTGATCTTGGTCATGTCCCCTTCCCGCAAGGCGGGGTAGCGGCGGAACACCATCTCGCACACCACCATCCCAAGCACGGCGTCGCCTAGGAATTCCAGCCGCTCGTTGGACGAGAGCGGAGTATCAGCGGTGCTGGCGTGGCGGAGGGCCAGGTCGAGCAGGGCAGGGTCTTTAAAGGTGTGGCCGAGGATCGCCTCGACCGAGGCGCGTGCGGCGGCGCGAACATCATCTTCCATACAGCACAATGGACCAGTAGGGTGGGCCAGTGCTGGCGCTTGCACGCCGACGCGGGGACCGGCAACGGGCCGGGCGGGCGGCATGAAAGCGAAAGCAGTGGACCCACTGAGGACCCGCCGAGAATATCGGCTCGCCGACGAGGGTACATCACCCCGACCGGGGATGGGGCCGTATTTTCAGGACTCTGGAAGGGTTTTGGGCCCCCGCATCGCAGTTGGCTGGCCAGCCGCGGGTGGGCGGTCTATTGTTCAGGCCCTGAAGTCAGGGCAAGGACGAGCCTCTCATGCATTACCCACACCGCACCAGCCGTATCAAGCGCAAGCGCTCCATCGGGTTCCGCGCCCGGATGTCCACCAAGAATGGCCGCAAGATGATGAACCGCAAGCGCGCCGTCGGCCGCTCGCTGAACGTCGCCGACAAGTAAAGCCTCTCGCGGCAATAAGTTGAGTCAAATGGGCCGAGACCTGCGGAGGTCTCGGTTTTTCTTGCGCCACCTTCGCTTCGGCCCCGCCAGGCCCTCATCCAAGCCAGACCACCCAGGCAGATGTCAACCGGTACTATCCGCCCGCATGACGCCCCCCCCACCGGTGAACGCCGATCCCTCCACCCCCGCCGACGTCCAAGCCGCGGCCGAAAAGTTCCGACGTGACTACGCCGCCGTCAAAGCCCAGATCGGCCGCGCTGTCGTCGGCAAGTCCGACATCGTGGACGGCGTCCTCACCTGCCTGTTCGTTGGCGGTCACGTGCTTCTGGAGGGCGTCCCCGGCGTCGGCAAGACCCTGCTCGTCCGCACCGTCGCCCGCTGCGTCAATCTCTCGTTCTCCCGCATCCAGTTCACGCCTGACCTGATGCCCGCTGACATCTCCGGCACCACCATCGTTGCCGAGTTTGACGACGGCCGAGGCGGGCGCGAGCGGCGGTTCACATTCCAGCCCGGCCCCATCTTCGGCCAGATCGTCCTCGCCGACGAGATCAACCGCGCGACCCCTAAGACGCAGGCCGCGCTGCTCGAGGCGATGCAGGAGCGCAGCGTGACAGTCGGCGGGACCACCCACCGCCTCCCCGAGCCCTTCATGGTCCTCGCGACCCAGAATCCCATCGAGCAGGAGGGCACCTACCCCCTCCCCGAGGCTCAGCTGGACCGCTTCTTCTTCAAGCTCCTCTCGATGACGCCGGGTCGTGCCGACCTTTCCGAGATTCTCAACAGAACCACGACGGCCTCAGACGCGGAACTTCAGCCGGTGCTCGACGGCCCCACCATTCTCTCGCACGCCCGCCTCATCCGGCGCGTGGCGATCGCCCCCCACGTCCAGGACTACGCCGTGCGGATGGTCCTTGCGACCCACCCCACCAGCTCCGGCGGGCAGTACGCAACGCCGATGGTGAACAAGTTCGTCCGACTCGGCGCCTCACCCCGCGCGGCCCAGGCTTTGGTCCTCGCCGGCAAGTGCCGCGCACTCCTCGACGGCCGCAGCGTCGTCTCGACCGACGACCTCCGAGCTGTCGCCATCCCAGCGCTCCGCCACCGCCTTATCCTCAACTTCGAGAGCCACGCCGAGGCTCTGAGCGCCGACACCATTGTCGCGAACATCGTCTCCACCCTGCCACTGGAGGGCACGTGAATCGCGTCGCCCTTTGCATTGCATTGCTCATTGCACTCTGTGCTGCAGCGTGCAGTTCATCCCGCCCTGCAACGCCACAGCCCATCAACCCCACCGCCCTGCCCCGTCTCGACGCCTTCCACGACTCAACGCTCGTGGTCACGATCCCGCCGCAGCCCACCGCGCCCCCGTCCGGCGCCGTGTTCGATGACGGCGGCAAGCCCGAGTCCGCCATCTACCGCGTCACCATCACCGCCCCGCCCACCGCCACCTTCGGCTGGCTGCCCGCCGCGAACACCTGGTCTTCCCTCTCCGCCGACGAGAAACCCCGCGGCATCGGCCCCTGGGTCGTCCTTGTCCGCACGCCGCGTGAAAGCAACGCGAAGACCATCACCGTTGCCGGGCGGCAGTACGCACTCAACTGGCTCCCCGACACCTCCATGCTCCCCGTCCCCAACGAGGAGGCCCCCGAGCCGCTCCTCAACCCCTGGCCACCCATCGCCGACGAGCGGACGCGAAACGACACCGCCCTCCTCGAACGCATCCGCAGCGAGGCAGCCAATCCCCTCACCCGCTGGCGTCACAACCTCCTCCTGCACGGCCTCGCCCCCGTCGCCTCGCAGCAAACCGAGACGCCCCCGTTCAAAGACCCTGTCATCGAAGCCATCGCACGCCAGAACGAAGACCGCTGGCGCGTCGCCCTCGCCTGGCTCTGGTCCGCCGACCCCGAACTCGCCTGGCGCGTGAAGTCCCGCCTTGCCGCGGTCGTCGACTTCGGAGCCGGCGTTTACGCCCCCGCCTGGTCCCTCGACCACACCGGCATGGACCTCCTCCTCTCCAACCTCCTGGACTCGAGCATCACCCCCCAGCGTCGCAGCGAACTCGCCCGCGCCTGGCTCCTCGACCAGCCCGCCGGGATCGCCTGGATCATGGACGACGCCGGCGTTCTGGACGAGGTCCGCCGCACCCCCGTCGCGGCCATCGGCTTCGCCAACCTCACGGACATCGCAACACGAGTCTGGGTCGAGTCCCAGGTCCGCGACGACTCCGACTTCGTGCCGGTGCTCTCCATGTCCACGCTCAAGATGCTGGTCCCCATGGCCGCCTGCGAATCGCCCAATGTGGTGGCCGCGCAGCTCATCGCCCACGTCAGCCGCGCCAGCCTGCCCCTGACCTCCCTCTGCGACCGCATCCCGGTCCGCCCCCCCGGCCTCAACATCGGGCCCCTCCTCAGCGACTACACAATGCAAGGCTGGCAGAAGGGCCCCGTCGGTCTCGAGTCCCTATCGCCCCCTGCGCAGTGGTCCACCGCCGCGCTCCTCCACCGCCCCGCCCAGGACCCCGCCGCCCCCGAGTCCACCGTCGAGTCCCGCCGCTGGGAGCTCCTCGTCGAGTGTCGCATGGCCCCCGACCTGACCGACCCCACGACCCTGAAACGCGAACGCGTCGTTTTCTACTTCGGACCCTCGGCCAAGCCCAGCACCGCCTGGCAGGTCGACCTCGCGGGCAACGTGACTTCAATCCTCCCGCCCGACCCACTGCTGCCCGCCGAACTTCGGCCAGACAACTTCGTTGTTCCGATAACCAGAGCCTCCGACCGGTGGTCCTTCAGGATCTCGCTCCCGCCCGGATCGATAGAGGCCGACAGCACGCTCCGGATGGGCGTCATCCGCCACGACGCCCGCGGCTCCCGCTCCGCCTGGCCCCGTGCTCTCCTCCCGTGGCAGAGGGAGCCCGGGCGTGCCGCCCTGAAGACCAGTGCTTGGACGGACTTGCAGGCACCCTGAACACGACCGTTCTTAAACGGTTCCATAAAACCGCAAAGTTCCCTTTGACCCACCCCTACCCCCCGTGGTACACCAGTGGCTGCGTGCGCGGAACGTCCGGGTACGTTCGTGTCGGGCGAATCTTCAAATTCGTGAGGGAGAGTCAATGAATAAAGCACTTATCAGTCGGACGTCCGCGTCGGCAGCCCTTCTTCTGGCCGCGGCCGCCTATGCGCAGCCCACGCTCAACGAGGACTTCGGCTCGCTGACCAACCCCACCAACATCAACCGGGCGATCACCATCGCTCCCAGCACTGTCCTGTGGTACAAGCTTGAACTCCCCGCGGGCGTGAACCCGGGCACTGCCGGCGCGTACCTCGACATCCGCACCCACAACGGCGCCGGCACCGTGATCGACACCGAGATCGGCTTCTACGACTCGGTTGGCAACTACGCAACTGGCACTGTCGGCACCAGCTTCGATGACGATGACGGCCCCGGCCTCGGCAGCGCCCTCAGCTACGGTGCGACCTGCTCGCTCCGCACGAACGACCCCGCCGGCACCATCTTTGACGGGCGCGACGGAGCACTCCCTGCCGGCACCTACTACCTCGCAGTCGTCCGCTACGACGGTGGTGGTTCGGCCAACTTCCTGACCCCCTGGGCCGTCACCGGTGGCACCGGCGCCGGCGGCGCCATGCAGCTCGACGTGAACTACGGCACCTCCGGCCCCCAGCCCGCGCCCAACTTCACCGCAGGCACCGCGGCTCCCGCCTCGGCTCCCGCCGGCAGCTCCATCCTGCTCACCACCACCGCCGCCCCTTGCGGCGCAACCGGCCTGGTGACCACCATCGACCTCTCTTCCATCGGCGGCTCCGCGACCGCTCAGATGTTCGATGACGGCACCAATGGTGACGCCGTCGCCGGCAACAACGTCTGGTCCCTCTCGTACCCCGTCCCCGGCGCGACTCCCCCCGGCGCTTACAACCTCACGGTCACCGGCGTCAACAGTGACTCCCTCTCGGGCAACCGCGACATCGCCTTCAACGTCATCGGGCCCCCCGCGGTGCTCGTTGCCGACGGCGGCGGCGTCTACAACGAAGTTGAGGACAACGACAACAAGCCCCGCGCCAACATCATCAACTCCATGATTGCGGGTCAGTCCATCGGTGGTTTCACCACCGGCACGAGCACCATCACCGCCGGCAACGCGTCCTCCGACAACTTCCGTGTCAAGACGGCCGCGGCTCCGCTGGGCATCTACCGCCACCGCCTCGCGCTCAGCAGCACCACCAACGCCCACACCGGAACGATCCGCGGCCTGACCCAGACCGCCCGCGTCCCGAATCCCGGCACCGACGCTGCATTCCAGACCTCCTCTACGACCACGACCAACCCCACGCCGGCTCGCGCCGTTCAGTGGTACGGGTTCGGCAAGGAGGAAGAGATCTACTACCGCGTGACCGGTGTGTCCTCCTCCACCGCCCAGTACACCGCGGCGTACTCCGTTGATCCCGTCACCGCCGTCGACGCGGGCCAGATCTTCGAAGGCTCGATCGTGATCGATCGTGCCACCGGGAACACGACCGATTCCGACTTCATCGTGTACGACTCGAACTTCAACCCCGTCCCCGGGTATTCCAACGACGGCGCGAATGCGCTGACTCGGACCTACGCCCCCGGCACGTACTACGTCGCCTGGTCGAACTTCAACACCGGCAACGATCAGGGCACCCCTTCCGACGACACGTTCCAGACCTCGAACGTCATGGACTTCCCCAACGTCGTCGCCAACAGCAGCACGACGACTTCATCGAACATCGGCATCCGCTTCACGGACGTCACCAACAACCCCGTCACGGTTGCCCTGACCAAGACCGGCTTCTTCGAGGTGCCCTGGGTCCGCTTCCAGGTCGTCCCGCTGACCCAGCCCACCAACCCGGTCGGCAACGGTTCCGCGACGCCCTCCACGGCTCAGATCACCACCAGCACCCTCCTGACGGTTGCCGTCACCGGCGGTCTTAACCCCGCCAGCACCGGCCTTGCCGTCACCGGCAACCTCTCCAGCATCAACGGCTCCTCGACTCAGCAGTTCTTCGACAACGGCACCAACGGCGACGTGACCGCTGGTGACAACATCTTCTCCTACAGCGCCGTCCTCGCCGAGCCCCTCTCCGCAGGTGCGGTTTCTGTCCCCTTCACCGTGACCGACGCCGAGGCCCGCTCCAGCAACGGCTCGATCAACCTCACCCTCACCGCAGCCCCCAGCGGCGGCTGCTGCACCGCGGGCGTCTGCTCGGTCACCACGGCCTACGCATGCACCACCGGCGGCGGCACCTACAACGGTAACGGCAGCGACTGCTCCGGAACCCCCGGAACCCCATTCGCAACGGGTGACGCCCTCCCCGCCGCGATCCCGGACTTCAACTCCACTACCCAGGTCCCCGGCGTTCGCTCCGTGACCGTCACCGTGCCCCCGGGCAGCGGCACCATCTCCAACCTGGGCTTCACCCTGGGCATCAACCACACGTGGGTTGGTGACATGATCGGCACCATCAGCAACGGCACCACGACCGTTACCTTCATGAACCGCCCCGGCGTCCCCGGCATCGGCGTCGCCGGATACAGCGACAACCTCGCTGGCGAGTACCGCTTCAGCGATCTCGTGGTGAGCAGCATCGACACCGGTTGCACCAACGTCACCGGCCACAACATCCCCACCGGCGCCTACGCCCCGGCCAACCCGCTCTCGGCCTTCGCTGGCCAGCCCCTCGAAGGTACTTGGACCCTCACGATGTCCGATAACGCCGGCATCGACACGGGTTCCATCACCGGCCTCTCCCTCTACAACGTCGAGCCCACCTCCTGCACCCCGCCCTGCCCCGGCAACGAGTGTGGCAACCAGGACTACAACGGCGATGGCGACTTCGGCACCGATCAGGACATCGAGGCCTTCTTCGCCTGCCTCGGCGGCAACTGCTGCACGACCTGCTTCTGCCAGGGCTCCGACTTCAACGGGGACGGCGACTTCGGTACCGACCAGGACATCGAGGCGTTCTTCCGCGTCCTTGGCGGCGGTAACTGCTAAATGCCGTTTCGGTCCCTAACGGACCGGTCAACAGACCCTCACCCGATCGTTCAGACCCCCACGACACCCGTCGCGGGGGTCTTTCTTTTTGGATTTCATTCGGCCGCCCTGAACTCCTATCCCAAACCGCGTAAACCTCTCCCTGCGCAAGACTTGCGTTCGCATCCCGGTCGGATCGACGCGCAGTAACCGGACGTTGAAGCGCAAGAAAAGCCACCACAGCGCTAACGAAAGGTTATTTTGCTTTGACACAGGGGGGGAAATGGTGGTACACATTCACCACGAGTCGGCCCAGGCACGGACACTCGTCCCTGCGCAAGCCAAGGTTGCAACCCTTTTTTTGGGGAGATGTTGAACATGAAGAATGCGTTTTTCAAGAGCCTGACAGGCGTCACGGCAACGATGTTGCTCGCTTCCTACGCCGGCGCACAGATCGCCAATCCGGAAGTCGAGCCCAACGAGAGCAAGGCCACGGCCACCCTCGCCAACAGCGGCGGCGCTGGCATGGTCGCGGGTGACACCATCACCGGCACCACGACCGGCACCTCCACCACGGTCGCCGGCGACGCTTCCGCCGACTACTTCCGCGTTCGGATGGCCGCCGCTCCCCTGGCCATCTACCGCCACGAGCTGACCATCGCCGGCACGCCCTGGGTCATCAGCATGCGCGGCCTGGGGCAGACCGGTAGCTCTGCCGCCGGCGGCACCATCAACACCACCAGCGACACCGAGCACATCGCCGGTGCCGCCGTCAGCGGCAATGAGCTCCTTTCCTGGTACGGCTTCGGCAAGCAGGAGGAGTTGTACGTCCGAGTGACCGGCGCGACCACGACCACCGCGGCCTACACCCTGACCCTCGCGACCGAAGGGGTCACCCCCATCGACATCGCAGGCACCATCGTCGACGGCACCATCACGATCCGTCCGCCCTCCACGAACACGTCCGACCTGGATTGGTGGCTCTACGACGCCAACCTCAACGCCGTCGCCGGTGTCGGCCGTGACAGCGGTTCCCCGCTGGGCCACGCCACGACCACCCTCGCCCCCGGCACGTACTACGTCGCCTGGGCCCGTTGGCAGGCGGCCAACAACCAGGCCTCGCCCATCGGCGAGACGTTCTTCGATGACGTCCTGGACTTCCCCAACCTGATCTCCTCCGGCGCGGCCACCACGACCGTCCCCCAGGGCATCGAGATCGTCAGCACCGCCGGCACCGTCTCGGCCACCGCCCCGACGGTCACCAAGCGCGGCGAGATCGTCTGGTACCGCTTCACCGTGTTGCCCAACACGATCCCCACCAACCCCATCGTCGCCGGCGTCAACGCCAGCGGCGTGCTCGGCCAGGGCGCCCTGCTTCGTGCGAACGTGACCCCGGGGCAGAACCCCACCAGCACGGGCATCGCTGTCACGGCTGACCTCAGCACCGTCGGCGGCTCGTCGACGCAGGCTCTGTTCGACGACGGCACCAACGGCGACGTGACCCCGGGCGACGGCACCTTCTCCTACCTCTACACCATTCCCGGTGCCACCCCGCTGGGGAGCTACCCGATCGCCCTGACCGCGACGGACGCAGAGACCCGCACGGGAACGGGCAGCCTGACCCTCAGCGTTGACGACTTCTCGAACGCCATCGCGAACGCCGGCACCTTTACCGGCTCGTCGGCCACCGGCAGCATCGGCTTTGCCAACGACATCGACCTGTTCCGCGTGTACGTCTGCGATCCCGCCACCTTCTCGGCGACCGTCGCCACCGGCGGCGGCACCCTGTCCGATTCGCAGATGTTCATGTTCCGCGAGGACGGCACGGGCGTCGCGTTCAACGACGACCAGGCCGCTTCGGCCCTCTCGAGCATCAGCGGCCCGCTCATGGCGGCCCTCACCCCCGGCGCCTACTACATCGCAGTTGGTGACTACAACACCGACGCCCTGAGCGCCGGTGGCCTGATCTGGGCGAACACGCCCTTCACCGGCGTTCGCTCTCCCGACGGCCCCGGCGCCGCCGGCGCCCTGACCGGCTGGGACACCGGCGGCGGTGACACCGGCACGTACACCATCGCCATCACCGGCGGCGGCGGCGAGGCCTGCGCTCCCACCTGCCCCGGCAACGAGTGCGGTGGTCAGGACTTCAACGGGGACGGTGACTTCGGCACCGACCAGGACATCGAGGCCTTCTTCGCCTGCCTCGGTGGCAACTGCTGCGCGACCTGCTTCTGCCAGGGCAGCGACTTCAACGGGGACGGCGACTTCGGCACCGACGCCGACATCGAGGCGTTCTTCCGCGTCCTGGGCGGCGGCAACTGCTAAGCCCCGGTAGCGTCATGTGACTGCAACCTTGGCCCCCGGAGCACACGCTCCGGGGGCTTTTTTTTCGTTTGGCCGCCCCCGAATGCATGCAACCAAGCCAACCCCCGGCCGGTACACTCGTTGAGAGGGCTCGTGGCCCCAAGCAGTGGAAAGCCGGGTGAACGCGATGAAGTCCCTGGACCAACGCCGTGAACAGAAGCTGATCCGCAGCGCCGCCGCGGGAGACCGTGAAGCCGCCGGCCAGCTTGTCAGCCTGCACCAGGCCTCCGTCTACGCCTACATCCTCCGCCTCAGCGGACGCGCCGACGTCTCCGAGGACGTCGTCCAGGAAGCCTTCGTCCGCGTCCTCACCAACCTCGACCGCTTCGACCCTCAGTACCGCTTCTCGACGTGGCTCTTCACAATCGCCCGCCGCATCTTCCTGAACATCTGCGAGAAGCGCCGCCCGGTCTTCGACTCCGACCGCGTCTCCGAAACAGGCGGCGTCAGCTGCGGCGTCAACTCCGCCTGGGACGACGTCGAGGACCAGGGCCACACCCGCGACGCCGTGCAGAAAGCCCTCATGCACCTCTCCCTTGACCAGCGCGAAGTGGTCATCCTTTTCCACCAGCACGACTGGCCGATCTGGCTCATCGCCGAGCACCTCGAGATGCCCGAGGGCACCGTCAAGAGCCACCTGCACCGCGGCCGCACCAAGCTCCGCGATCTCCTGGCCGCCACCGCCGCCTCCGCGAACCTCTTCCGCAAGGAGGTGGTCGCATGACGAACCCGTCCTTCAGCCTGCCCCCCTCCGACGACGCTCTCGAGACACTCGTGAACGAGGTGATCGACGCCGAGTGTGAGGGCAACGACGCGCTCGCCCTGTCGCTCATGCGCCGCGGCGTCGCCGAGTTCCCCGGCTTCGGAGCCCGCCTCGCCGCGACCCGTGCGGCTGTGAAGTCCCTCCGCAGCCCCGTCTTCGTGCCCGATCAGCGCGCGGCGGTGCTCTCCGAGGCCGACTTCGTCCGCCCGTTCCTGTCCCCCCGCATCCGCCAGCAGATCTCGGCCTCCCGCGTGGCCCTCGCCGCGGGCATTGTCCTCACCGCTTCGCTCCTCACGACCCTCCAGTACATGTACCCCGCCGCGACCACGCCCGGGGCGACCCAGCCGGCGGCCGTCAGCAGCGTGGTCCAGGCCTCCCGCGCCGACGCCGCGGCCTCCGTACGTTCACTCGCCTCGGTCGTGCAGGACCTCCGCGAGGGCATGCAGGCCCCCGTTGAATCCGTCCTCCGCGTAGGCCCCAACTCCTCACGCCTCGCTGGCACGCCGCTCAGCCTTGGCTACGGCGGCTCGTATGACGCCGACCTCTCCGTGAGCGCACTCCGCAACGACAGTCCGCGACGCGAAGCCACGGCCTGGGCACCGCGCCGGAGTCGCGAGGCACTACCGGTGGACGTCCCCACCGTTGCCTATCGCGGCTCGGACCGCTTTCCCCTCATCGGCGACAAGCCGCTCCGCCTCCTGGGCGAGACCGGCGCTCCCAGCGCCTCGGTCCGCACCGTGGACCTTTGGGACCAACTCCACGTCGATGCCGACGGCGTCGTGACATTCGAACCCTCGCCGGTCAAGAAGAACTCGGGCCCCATCAAGCCCGCGGAGAACAAGTGACGCCGGCTCTTTTCGCGTGGTGGGAAGCAGGCTCTTGAGGAATCGTCTCGTCACTTTCGGTTTTGCCGCCGCCCTGACGCTCACCGCCACGGCCACGCTGTGCCCATCACAGGTGGTCAGCGACTCCAACCGCGAGGTCGTTGGTGCCCTCCCTGACACGGTTGAGCTGGTCGTCGGTGCAACCGACCTTGCCAGTCTGCGGGCCCGGCCTCAGACCCGTGCCCTCGAGCGCTTCCTCAACGATGCCAGCGACTGGAGCCGCACCACCGCGGCTTGGACCGACCTCGCCCGCAAGCTCGACATGAGCTTCGAGGAGTCCATCCACACGCTGTTGGGCCGCGGCGCGGTGATCGCCTCCGAAAGCCCTTCCGTCGAGGGTACGAGTCCCTCTTTCGCGGTGCTCAGTTCCATTAAAGCCGCTGTCCGTCGCGACCTGACTCGCCGCCTTGAGACCGTCCCCCGCTCCGTGATTTGCGATGCCACCATCATGTCCCTGGAGCAGGGCGCCTACCACGTCGCAACGCGAAGTCTGACCTCGCCCGCCCCCGACCAGTCTCAGCTGATCCTTTCGTCCGACGCGAGCCTCTTTGGTCGGGTGGTGCAGTCGATGAGCGGACGCGCCGGAACCGCCACCCTGAGCCAGCTGCCCGAGTGGACGCAGATCGCGCCCCTCGCTGATTCCGACCTGTTCCTGCTCGCGCGAAGGCTCCCAGCTCCCGATAAACCCGGGACCTACCTCGCCCTCGCGGGCACCCCAACGCCGCTGGGCTGGACTGCTCGGTTCTCCGCCAGCGACTCAGTCATGGACGATGGCGTCGCCGATGTCCGCTCGACCGCTGCGTGGCCTTCCGAGGCCGTGGATCAGCTCGAAGCCGGCGCGTCCCTCCTGGTCGCCGGCTCACCCCACGCCGCGATCGGCAAGCCGCCCACCCTCATGGCCGGCCTGTTGGCGATGATGAACCTGCCCCCCGACCTCCGCTCACAGCTCGACGGCGCGGCCATCATCTCCCTCTCCCTGCCCAGAGCGCCACACACCGGCACGTCCCTGATCGTCGCGCTCCCGCTCCGGGACATCCCCTCGGGCGTGGATATCGCCGACGCCTGGGTGCAGTCGATCGCCGGCGTCGATCCGCTCGCTCCCGAGTTCGGCGTCACGATCACCGACGGCGTCCGCGAGACGTCCATCACCCCCGACAACCCAGCCATCATCAACGGTTTCGTCCGCTCCGAGGGCCGCATGGCCTGGTGCTACGCCGCCGCGGGCGGCATCATCCAGGAGAAGGCCACCCCCGGCTGGGTTGTGGTCGCCCTCCGCTTTGGCACCGGTGAGGATCCTCTTGCGATGGTCCGCCGCACCGCGAGCCTCCTCGCGCACGACGAGGGCAAGGACAAGCAGACGCTCTTCCGCCTGATCGTCGAACCCCGTCAACTCTCCGCCTGGCTCGCCGCGAACCCGTCAAAGGCTCCGGCTGCCCCGGCCGCGCTGGCCGCGGGCGAGACCGGACTCGCCGTCTCACAACCCGCCATGCGATGGCTCAACCGCGTGGACTCCCGCATCGTGCGCGAAGCCCCGGGCTACGTCGAAGGCGCGGTGACCCTCGAGCTCAACCTTGCCCTGCTCGAGGTTTCAGCGGCGACGCCGGCGACCAACAAGGACCAGCCCACAAGCCCCGAGCGCCAGTGACCCGGGCGTCGGCACGGACGTGTACGCCACATTGATGTTGTCGACGCCCCAGGACTCGTCCGCCATCCCCTGGAGCCCCGAGTCCTCCCAGCGGATCACGATTGGCTGTCCGGGCGAGGCCTCGAAGTCCACGCTGATCGTGCGGTAGATCGCGTCGCTGAAGGACAGGAACCCCAGGTTGCTGCGCGCCGTCAACGGCTCGTCGAACGTCTGCGTGTAGCCGCGGTTGTTGAACGTCTCCTCAAACACGGCCCCATCATTCACCGACACCGTGAGCCAATCGGGCCCCGCCCGCTGCCCCAGGTAGCTGACGTAATCCGCATCCCCGTCCCACGAGTCAATCGCGTAGAAGTCGAACGTGACGGTGAACTGGAGCGGCGTGCCGCCCGGCGTCACGAGCGCGCCAGGGTGCGAAATCTGGGGGTAACCCAGCGTCAGTTCCGTCCACCCCCCCGAGTACCGCCCGTTGAACTGGCTGAAGTTCTCCGCCTGCGTCAGCACCGAGTTCCCGCTCCACTCCGGCCCCAGCGGCCCGGTCTCGAAGTCGTTCGCGTAGAAGACCGTCCCGGCCGAGGCAACACCCGAAAGACAAGCGACGGCGGCCAGAACAAGCGACGCGGCGGAGGTCTTCATGCTTCATCCCCTCTGCAGATGGATGGGCGCAGAGAGGGCGTTCACGCGGCACACCCGCGCGGGCCCGGCGTTCGATCACGCCGGCGGTTCCTCTCTTCCCATTTCGATGCCGGCCCCTTCGGGCCTCGCTGGACTCTGCCACAGCCACCATTCACGGCCCACTCTGGCAACGCCCAAACGCCGTAAAGACCCCCATCCAGGTCCGCTTGAACCGAGCTTGCCGCTTGGGAGGGCCCGATAGCCGCGTTCAGATGACGTGAGATTGCCGGCCCACCCGCCGGGCTGCCCCCGGAAGCCGCGCACAGGCCGGTTTGCATCCCTATAGTCCCGCCCTCTCCAGGGGCGGCCCGGGTCAACCCGGACCACAGCGTCCCTGGTTCCGTAACCCGCGATTACTGCTAGCTTTGCCTCTGCCGAGCCCGCCGTACGGACCCGCCGCTACCCCCATGACCACCACCGCCGCACCGTCCATGACCCAGACCACCCCATCCATCAAAGCCGTCGATTCCTTCCCCCGTAACCAGGGGATCCGCAACGTGGCGATCATCGCCCACGTCGACCATGGCAAGACCACCCTGGTTGACAACCTGCTCAAGCAGTCGGGCAACTTCCGCAGCGGCGAGCTCGAGAAGCTCGAGGGCGGGCAGCACGGCCTGATCATGGACAGCAACGAGCTGGAGCGCGAGCGCGGGATCACCATCCTCGCCAAGAACTGCGCGGTCAACTACTTGGCCCTCGACGGCAAGGAATACCGGATCAACATTCTGGACACCCCGGGACACGCCGACTTCGGCGGCGAGGTCGAGCGCGTGCTCCGCATGGCCGACGGCTGCTGCCTCCTGGTGGACAGCTCCGAGGGCGTGATGCCCCAGACCAAGTTCGTGCTCGGCAAGGCCCTGGAGCTGGGCCTCAAGCCGGTGGTCATCGTCAACAAGATCGACCGCCAGGACCAGCGCGTGCAGGAGGTCGTGAACGAGGTGTTCGACCTGCTGTTCGAGCTCGGCGCCGAGGAATATGCGATGGACTTCCCGGTGGTGTACGCCGTCGGGCGTGACGGCTGGGCGAGCAAGGAGTTCCCGATCGCAACGGGCGAGAACGCCCCCAAGGACCTCCGCCCCGTCTTCGAGGCGATCGTGACCGAAGTGCCCGCCCCCGAGGCGGACACGACCAAGCCCCTCCAGGTGCTCATCACGAACATTGACTACAACGAGTACGTCGGCCGCATCGGCATCGGGCGTGTCGTCAACGGCATCATCCGCAACGGCGGCCAGGTCACCGTTATCAAACGCGACGGCAAGCTCGTCCAGACCAAGGTCACCCAGCTCCTCCAGTTCCAGGGCCTCAAGCGCGGCGAGGTCGAGAGCGTCAACGCCGGCGACCTCTGCGCCATCGTTGGCCTGGAATCCATCGACATCGGCGACACGGTCGCGGATGTTGAGAACCCCAAGCAGCTCCCCCCGGTCCGCGTCGACGAGCCGACGATGACCATGCTCTTCAAGATCAACGACTCGCCCTTCGCCGGCCTGGAGGGTGAGTTCGTCACCAGCCGCCAGATCCGCGAGCGGCTGATGCGAGAGCTTGAGCGCAACGTGGCCATGCGGGTGGAGCCCGGCCGCACCAGCGACGAGTTCATGGTCTCCGGGCGTGGCACGCTCAGCCTAGGCATCCTGATCGAGACGATGCGCCGCGAGGGCTTCGAGCTCTCCGTCGGCAAGCCCGAGGTCATCATCAAGGACATCGACGGCGTTCCCCACGAGCCTATCGAAGAGCTCGTTGTGGACTGCCCCACGTCCGTCGTCGGCTCGGTCATGGAACTGGTGGGCTCCCGCAAGGGCGAGCTCAAGAAGATGGAGCCCCGCGGCACCACCCAGTCCCACCTTCGATTCGAGATCCCCTCCCGCTCTCTGATCGGCATGCGAAACCGCCTCCTGACCGCCAGCCAGGGCCAGGCGATCATGCACCACTCCTTCCTCCGGTTTGACCCGGTCACCGGCGCGATCCCCCACCGCCTCCAGGGCGTGCTCATCAGCCTCGAGACCGGTGCGGTCACCACCTACGCCCTGAGAGAACTCGCCGAGCGCGGCGTCATGTTCGTCACCCCCGGCGAGAAGGTCTACGGCGGCATGGTCGTCGGCGAGCACAACCGCGACAACGACCTGACCATCAACGCCACCCGCCTCAAGCACCTTGACAACATGCGTGCGGCCAGCAAGGAAGCCACGGTGGTCCTCAAGGCCCCCCGCAAGATGAGCCTCGAGGCGGCCCTCGAGTACATCGAGGACGACGAGCTGGTCGAGCTCACGCCCAAGAGCATCCGCATCCGCAAGAAGATCCTTGACGAGAGCCTCCGCAAGCGTGCGGACCGTCAGGCGCGCGACAAGGAAGACGCGGCGGGCTGATTCAGACAAACCAGAATGCACAAGGGCGGGCCACATGGCCCGCCCTTCTTCTTTACCTCGCGATTCAGGCTGCGCGCAGTTGGCTATAACCCCTCTAAACGCTTGGCGCAGGCTCTTCGCCCAGTCGCCGCTTCGCCCTGCGCCGCGCCGCCATCACCGCGATCACTCCAATCAGCCCCGCCAGCCAGAAGACCGCGCCACCGACGACAACCCGCACCAGCAGCGCCACACTGTCCGCAAGGAAGGTGAGCGAGCTTTGCCAAGCGACGCGAAGCTGCTTCTGGAAGTACCCACCAAGATCGTCTGGAATGGGTGGCGGCTTGGTGCTGTCGTTGCGAATGAGCACAAGGACCGTGGCGAGCGGAACCAGGCGTGACAGCCGCTCCTTTTGAACGGTCATCCGCTCGATGCTCTCCCGCACGCGGCCGAGTGAGTCGCGCAGGTCGAGGACCTCCTTGAGCGGAGCGTCCTTTCGCGAGGCCAGCAAGTCGAGGAGCTCGGCCTCGACCCGCTGCTCGTTACGGAGGCGGGCCTCGATGTCCACGAACTGCTCGGTGACATCCTCTCCACCGCTGGATTCGGCGGTCACCTCTGCGAGTTCGCGGAGTTGGTTGAGCACGGTCGAAAGCCTCCTTGCGGAGACTCGCAGTGTGAGCGAGCCCTGCAGGGTGTCGCCCTCTCCGCTCAGGGTGGAATCCTCGATGTACTCGCCATTGGCCTCGCTGGGGACCTGGCCGGCCTTGGCGAACGCCGCGCGGACATCGCGAGTCTTGAGCTCGACCGTGGCACTGCGGACGACCATGCGGTCAACCTGGACAGTCGAGTCCTTGGTCTGCGGCAGCGGTCGATCTCCCGCGTACCCCATCATCCCCACGCCGAGCCCCTGATCACCGGTCGGGAGCGCTGAGACCACCTTGGAATGCCTGGTGGGTGAAGCGGGCATGGAGGCTGCGGGGGCGCTGACGCGAGCCGACCTCGCTTTCCCCAAGTTAGGCAGAAAAACCCCGACAACCAACACGATGAACACACACGCGGCGAGGGCGCCGATGAGGCCCGACGGCCGGATTGCGAAGAGCTTGCGGCGGGATGGGCGTGCCGTGTTCAGCGCCGCCTGCCAGAGGACAGTCGGCGGGGCGTCCCAACGAGACATCGAGGCGAGCGCCGCGTCGATGGCGGGCTGTTCGGGAGAATGCGTCATGGCGTCACCTCCGCCCCAAGCCGGGCGCGCAGGGCCGTCAACGCGGCGTGCAGGCGCGACTTGAGCGTGCCGAGGGGGATTCCAAGCACATCGGCCGCGGCTTCGTGCGAAAACCCTTCGTGATAGCACAGAACGAGAATCAGTTGGTGGTTGGGCGAGAGCTCACGCATGGCCACACGGACCTGCTCGGCATCGTCCGCTGAGTGAGCATCCGGGACCGCATCGAGACTCTCAGGCCTGAGCAGCAGTGCCGGGCGCTTGGTCGCGGTCTGCCGAAGCGTGATGGCTCGATTGATGAGGATCCGGTACATCCACGTCCTTACGGTGCTCAAACCCTGGAACTGCGCGGCCCCGCCGATGATCCGCACCCACGTGTCCTGCACGGCGTCTCGGGCCAGTTCGCGGTTGCCGGTGATGCCCAGCGCGAGCCCCAGGAGGGAGTGCTCGTACAGGCGCGCGAGCTCCCCGAGGGCCGCGTTGTCGCCGCGTGCGAAGCGCTGTAGAAGGGATAGGTCAGGGTCGTCAGGCATCGGTCAGAGGATTAGACCGGCACCCTGCCGGTTTGGTTCGCGCGGTGTTCGAGGAATCTGAGGAATCGACGAGATGCCCTGCCGGCCGCTCGACAGACCGGCGGGGGCGTGTTATACCCGTGCAATGAGCGACCTCAATCGTCGTGACTTCGTGACGGCCGGTCTCACCGCGGCCAGCGCCCTCGCGCTCGCCTCCACCAGCCTCGCCCGCCAGCCCCAGAACGAGAAGCCCGCTGCGGGGCCGAAGGCCAAGGGCGATGACCACCGCGGCCCGGTTTCGGTTGCCTCGCTCAACGGCCTCCGTGCCGTCACCCGAGCCATGGAACTCGTCAAGGAGGGGTATGACCCCGCGGATGCCGTGGTGCAGGGCGTTCGCATCATCGAGGATGACCCCACCGACACCTCCGTCGGGCTGGGCGGCCTGCCCAACGAGGACGGCATCGTCGAGCTCGACGCCTCCGTGATGCACGGCCCCACGCACAAGGCCGGCGCGGTCGCCGGGCTGCACAACATCAAGAACCCGGCAATGGTCGCCCTGCTGGTCCTCCGCCGCACCGACCATTGCCTCATCATCGGCGACGGGGCTCTCCGCTTCGCGAAGCAGATGGGGTTCCAGGAGGAGAACCTGCTGACCGAGGAATCGCGTCTCGAGTGGCAGAAGTGGCGCGAGAACCTCGGGCATGACGACGACCGCCTGAACGATGATGAGCGCGATGAGCCGGTCGGCAAGGTGTGGGTCGAGGGGTCGCCGGATCAGAAGAAACGCCGCGCTGCCATCGAGCGTGCCGCCATCGCCTACACCACCGGCACGATCCACTGCTCCGCCCTCACGGCGAAAGGCGATATCGCCTCCTGCACCACCACCTCCGGCCTCTCATGGAAGATCCCGGGCCGGATCGGTGACTCTCCCATCATCGGCGCGGGCAACTACTGCGACAACGCCATCGGCGCCGCGGGCAGCACAGGCCGCGGCGAGGCCAACCTCGCGAACCTGTCTTCGTTCTACATCGTCGAGTGCATGGGACGCGGCATGACGCCGACCGAGGCGTGCTTGGCCGCGGCCAAGCGCGTCGCCGACCACACGAAAGAGAAGCGACTGCTCAGCCCGGCTGGACGGCCGAACTTCGACCTCAAGTTTTATGCCCTGCGCAAGGACGGTGCGTACGGCGGGTGCTCGCTCTACCCGGGTGGAAAGTTCGCCGTGGCGACGGAGGCGGGCGCTCAGGAAGTCGACGCGCCCAGCCTCTTCGACAAGCAGTAACACGCCTGCCACGGACTGATTCACCCGGCCAACGCACATTCACTTGGACGTGTACTGCGCGTATCACCTGGGGCATTCAGTTTTCAATCCTGGCTCATCGCGGATTGGACTGCCGCTGGCATGATCCGTCTGTGCAGGGGCTGATCCGCCAGATGGACCGGCGGGCTCAGGCACACCAACAGGGCCCGGGCCCATCAATGAGGTGCATCCAATGGCGGAGAACCAGAACCGTAATAACGATCAGAACCGCAACGATCCGAACAATCAGAACCGCAACCAGAACCAGGGCGGCAGCCAGAGCCAAGGCGGGCAGAGCGGTCAGAACCGCGGCCAGTCCGGCGGCTCGAGTGGCATGGGCAGCTCGGGTGGCATGAGCGGCTCCAGCGGCCTCGGCGGGGGCAGCCAGGGCAACATCGGCGGCCAGAGCCAGGGCTTCGGCCAGCAGCAGAAGCAGGGCCAGCAGGGCGACACCGACGTGCAGAACCGCGACCAGAACAAGACCCCCGGTCGCGACTCGGGCCAGGGCGGCAGCAGCGGTGGCGGCGGTGGCCGTTCCGGTGGCGGCCGCAACGAGTAAGCCAGTCTTCAAACCACGGGCGCCTTCACGGCCCGGTTGAGTCAAGCACCGGCGTCCCGGTCTCAAACACTTGGACGCCGGTGTTGTCTTTTGAGCCGTCTACTGAGCGGGTGGCGGCGACGATAAGACGGATGGCAGCGGCGACTGACCCAACATCGCGCGGGCCTCGTTGATCACCTTGTCCCACTGGAACGCAGGCCCCGGATCGATCTTGTTCGCCTGCACGTGGAAGTGCCCGAGCACGCCCGAGTAGGTCTTCAACTGTGGCTCGGATAGCGTGCCCGTGATCAGCGAGCCATCGGCATTCCGCGGGTAGTCGCAGCGGATCCGCGGCAACGCCGTGCACAGCGTCGCGGTGAGCTTCGCGAGCGAGTCGTACTGCTGGGGAGTCAGGTCGTACATCCACAGCTGCTGCCCCTGCACGATCCCGCTGACCGGCTCCGGTCGCGCCGGCCGGAACTGCCCGCTCGTGCGCAGCTCACCCGCGAGGACCTTCAGCTTCGGACCATCCTTCTCCCCCTGCGTGTACCACCGCAGCAGCGGCGCGGCGTCCTTCGCCGGGTACGCCCCGATATTCGCGATCTCGATCCCGACGCTGCGGTCATTCGACGTGGTCGCGTGCCACGCCCGCTCCTTGACGTCCAGCGTCTGGTAGATCGTCCCGTCCACGTCGAGCATGAAGTGGATGGATAGTCCGCGCGAGTCCTGCAGCGTCTGAAAACACCGTCGGCTCGTGCCCGAGACGTCGTAGTGCATCACGAACTGATCGACGACCTTCTGGAGAGTCGGCAGATCCCAGCCCCCGCCCCGCACCCGCTCGAACTCCTCGTCGGTCAGGCCCGCGCGGCGAACGCCGTATCGGTTCGGCGTCGCGACCGCGCCGCCCTTCTTCGCCGTCTCCTCCCACGAGGCCTGCTCCCAAGGCACGAACCGCCGCTCCACGCGGTACGCGTCGTACCCGCCGGGGTCAGACCACAGCACCACCGGGGCGCCGGTGTGGAATAGCTGCCCCGCGATCATCACCTCATCGCCCAGGCGTGGGACCTGCGTCCCCGGGGTCGGGGCCGCGGGTGCTGCCGCAATCGGCGCGGCGGGCGTCGGCGCTTCGGGTACCGGCGTCGGCCCGCTCTTGCAGCCCACGAGCAGCGCCAGCAGCATGCCCAGGCCTGCAACGCGGTATTCTGCAGCGCGTCGGGATGGAAGACCGACCAGAGATGAGGCGGTAGTACCAGGGAGGGTCATGACACCGATTCTACTGATTGGCGAGTCGCGGCTCTCGGGCCTGGACTGGGTGGTGATTGGCGGGTACCTGCTCATCATGCTCGTCTCGGGCGTGTGGTTCGCCCGGCGCGAGCCCTCCGGGGCGGGCGAGTACTTCCTGGCCAACCGCCGCATGCCCGCCTGGGCCGTGTCGTTTTCCGTGATCGCCTCGAGCCTCTCGGTCGCCACCTTCATCGGCGTACCCGAGTCGGTGTACAAGGGCAACATGACGTTCATGTCCACGACGATCGGCTCCGTCATGGCCATCGCGGTGGTGGCCGCCTTCTTCATCCCGGCCTTCTACAAGGCGAACGTGACGACCGTCTATGGCCTGCTCGAGCAGCGTTTCGGCACCCCGACGAAGAAGGCCGCGAGCGCGACCTTCATGGTGGGCCGCCTCTTTGCCAGCGGCTCGCGGGTGTACATCGCCGCGATCCCTCTCACGATGGTGTTGTTCGGTCCCGAAGCGATTGACAGCCCCGGTCTGATGATCGCCTCGATCGGCCTGCTGAGTTTCGTCGCGGTGGCATACACCCTGATCGGTGGCATCGCCAGCGTCATCTGGACCGACGTGCTGCAAACCATCGTGCTTGTCGGCGCGGCCGTGGGCGCGGTGCTGCTCCTCCTCCACAAAATTCCCGCCCCAATCGAGGATATCTGGGGCCTGCTCCGCACCCCTGACCCCAACGGCAACACGAAGACCACCGTCCTGCTTCTGGGCCTCAACCAGCACCAGCCGAACCTGGGGTTCGATCCTTCCAGGCAGTACACGCTCCTCACAGCGATCTTCGGGTTCTCGCTCATCAACATGGCCGCTTACGGCACCGATCACGACCTCGCGCAGCGCATGCTCACCTGCAAGTCCGCCGTCCGCGGCAGCCGCTCGGCGTGGACCGCGATCCTGATGAGCCTGCCCATCACGATGGTCTTCATGGCCATCGGCGCGCTGCTGTGGGTGTACTACGTCACCGGCACCGGAACGGCGCCGCCCAAGGGCCAGCAGGTGTTCCCCGCGTTCATCCTCAACGACATGCCCAGCGGGCTCAAGGGGCTGATGCTCGCGGGCCTGTTCGCGGCGGGCTTGGGGAGCCTCAACTCTGCGATCAACGCGATGGCGGCCACGTTCGTCAGCGACTTCTACATGCCGATGACCAGCAACCGCGGCCATTCCGACCGCCACTACCTGCGCGTCAGCCGCCTGGCCACGGTGGGCTGGGGCGTGCTCATCGGCGGCTTCGCAATCCTCTGCATCTACTGGAAGCGTGCCAACCCCGACACGACGCTGATTGACTTCGCGCTCGCGGTGATGACCTTCGCCTACGCGGGGCTGCTGGCCGTGTTCCTCACCGCGATCTTCACCAAACGCGGCAACACGGCCAGTTCGCTCGCGGCGCTGGTCGTCGGTTTCGGCGCGATCGTCCTCATGCAAGCCGGGCCCGCACTCGCCGAGTGGCTCGGCCGTGGCGACGACGTCGAGCAGGCCGCGTCTGCGGCTCGCTCCTTCAAGCTGGCTTATCCGTGGCAGATGCTCATCGCGACGGGGCTTGCGTTCGCTGTGTGCTGCGCGGGGACGCCGCGGGCTCCAGCCGCACCCGAGCCCGCCGCCTAGCCAGTCGGGCGCCGCGCCGCCACAGCGCCTCGCACCCTGTTGACAGATCCGGATGCACAAACGCCCGAGCCAATTGACTCGGGCGTTGAGTGCGTTCTGTCCTTAAAGTCCCAAGAGCCGGCTGCCGGATTTGAACCCGCGACCTGCGCTTTACAAAAGCGCTGCTCTACCGCTGAGCTAAGCCGGCGTGAGCCCGATTCTAGGGGCTTTCCCGCTCACCGGGCGGGCTCTCCGGACGGTTTCCACGCCTTCACCGGGTGCGGCGGGGCCTTGGGCTCGGGGATCGGCTCGTCCTTGATCCGCTGCTGGAGGTGCTTGATCGCGGCCTCCAACTGTGCATCCTTCCCCTTGAACGTCGCGTGGGGCAGGTTGTCAACCACAATGTCCGGGTCGACGCCGTGGCCTTCGATCAGCCACTGGCCCTCGGGCCCAAAGACGCCCGTTTCCGCGGCCGTCGCGATCCCCCCGTCCACCAGGAAGTTGCTGCTGGAGAGCCACACCTCGCCGCCCCACGTGCGGGTGCCGATCACCTTCCCGATGTTGAGCCGCTTGACACCCTCGGCAAAGGCCTCGCCGTCGCTGGCCGTGCTCTCGTTGCAGAGAACCGCGACGTGCCCGCGGAAGGCGTACTGCATATTCCAGTACGGCTCGCCCACGCGCGGCTGCCAGAAAAACCACGCCTTGCGGAGCAGACGGGACAGGATCCAGCTGTCGATGTTGCCGCCGCGGTTGTTGCGGACGTCGATGATCAGGCCCTTGCGGTTGAACACGGGGTAGTACCCGCGGGCGAACTCCGCGATGTTCTCGGTCCCCATGGCCCGCAGGTGGACGTATCCGATCTCTCCCTCGCCCTGGTCCTCCACCATCATCCGCCGGCTGTGCTGCCAGTCGTGATAGCGCAGGTCGTTCTCGCTGCTGGGCGAGATCGGCACGATCACCGCGAGGCGCGTCCCATCCCCGGCCTCCTCGACGTCCTTCTTGGGGTCAGTGGCCTCGGCGTCGTCAGCCTTCTCCTCGTCAGCAACCACCGGCTCCCCGGCGGGCCTGGCTGGGTTCTTAGGCCGAATTTTCAGCAGCACCTGCTTGCCCGCCTGATTCCGCAGCAGCATCGCGCAGTCCGAGACCGAGAGCGTGTCGCGCCCATTGACCTGGAGGATGACGTCGCCCTCCTCCATGTCCACACCCGGAGTGAGCAGCGGCGAGCGCCGCTCCGGCATGTCCGGGTCACACCGGTAGATCCGTTCAACTCGGTACCCGCCCGCTGCCTCATCCCGCACCAGCAGCCCGCCCAGCGAGCCCGCCGTCACGGTGTCTGACCCCTGCCGAACGTCGCCGCCCCGCACAAAGATGTGCAGGGTCGAGAGCTCCCCCACCATCTGTGCGATCAGGTCGCTCAGCTCATCGCGGCTGCTGACCCGGTCCACCAGCGGCAGGTAGCGGTCCAGCATCGCCTTCCAGTCCAGGCCGTGCATCTTGGTGTCGTAGAAGTAGTCCCGCTCCAGCCGCCACGCCTCGACGAACATCTGCCGCCACTCTTCACGGGGCGTGATCGGGAACGTCCACCCCGACAGCTTCACGCTGTTCTTGTCATCCAGGCCCACCCCCGCGCTCGCACCCGCTTCGACAAAGTGCAGCGTGTTGCCCTTGCGGACCAGGATCGACTTGCGGTCCAACGTCAGCTCGTAGCTGGTGATGTCCTTGACGAGGGTCTTGACCTCGTGGTCCTTGTTCGCGACTTCCAGGTACGACAGGTTCGGCCCGCGGCCTTCGTCGCGGTCCACGAAGTACAGCCGCTTGTCGGTCACAGAGATCCCGCCGTACCGCCCGGCCGGGACCGGCACCTCGGAGATGCGACCAGCCAACCCGTCCAGATCGACCTCGACCGCCTTGGGCTTCTTCTTCGCGTCCTTCGACTTGTCGTCCTTCTTTTCGGGCTCACCCTTCTCGCCTTCGGACTTCTTCTCGCCGTCGCCCTTTACGTCGTCGTTGGGCTTCTCGTCCTTGTCCTTCGGCTTCTCTTCTTTCTTGTCGTCCTTCTTCTCATCCTTCTTGTCGGCGGTCAGCTCATCCGCCGGCGCAAACGGCGACCGCTCGCCCTTCTTCAGCGCGATCTGGTACACCTTCGTCTTCTTGTCGAAGTACGGCTCGGGCGCCATCTGCCCCCAGGGCGAACCCACCACGCTCTTGAGATTGCGGTCGCTCAGCAAGTACAGCCACTTCCCATCCGGGCTCCACGCGCAGTCGAAGGAATCGAACCGGTCCGTCGTCACCGGCGTCACCGACCCCGTCACCACGTTGTACAGCCGAACGATGCGGTTCAGGTTGCTCGCGTGCGTCACATACGTGAACCACCGGCTGTCCGCGGACCATTCCACGCCCCCGAAGTCGTCCCACCGGTTCTCGTCGACCTGCTTCTGCTCCTTGGTCTCGAAGTTCAGGAGCCACAGCCGCTGGTTCTTGTCGGTATGCACGAGCCACTTGCCATCGGGCGAGGGCTCGCCCTTCCACCGCAGCACGCTCCCGTCATTCGTCACCTGCGCGGGCGTGCCGATCCCGTTGGGCGGCAGCGTCCAGAACTCCACCTCGCCCGACTCATCCGAGAGCGCCAGCAGCCTCTTCCCATCGGGCATGAACCGCGCCTCGCGGTAGCGCACCCCGTCCTTCCGCGTCACCTCCGCGATCCGCCCCTGCCCCTTGGGCGCGACGAACACCTGCCCGCGTGCCGTCAGCACCACGCGATCCCCATCCGGCGAGGCGTGCACCGCCGACAGGTACGCGAACGGGTTCTTGACCCAGTTTTCCCGCTGCTGGTCAAAGTCCGAGTCCAGCGTGATCGCCAGCTTCTTGTCCGTGTTCTTCTCGATGTCATACACCCACAGGTCAGCGCCCAGCTGGTAGACGATCCGCCCCTCGGACACGCTCGGACCCTTGACATCAAGCCCGATGGTCCCACCCTTGTCATGGAACGTGTGCCGCTTCGCACCCTTCCCCTCACCATCAAACGACCACAGCTCAATCATCCCGCTGCGGTCACTCAGGAAGTACACCCGCCCCTTCCACCACATCGGCGTGGCGCTCGTCCCCGCGTAATCGGCCGTCAGCGCCACCGCTTCCGCGTCCCCGCCATCCCACCGCCACAGGTTCTGGGCCGTGCCACCCTGGTACCGCTTGGTCTGGCTCCCCTGGAACGCGAGCCGTGTAAAGAACAGCCGCCCCTTGTCGTCATAGCACCCATCGCTCGCCTGCGCCAAGGGCACCAGGTCCCTCCGGCCAGTCGCGGGGTCAATCAGCGTCAGCTGCGTCGCGGGCAGCGTAGCAAACCGCGTCGTGCTCGCGATAATCCGGTCCCCCTGCCACCCCACCACCGCCGCGCGCTCCGAGTCAAACGTCAGCCGCCGGGGCACGCCCCCCGTCAACGGCATCACGTACACCTCGGCCGCGCCCTCGTATGTCCCCGTGAACGCCACCCACGTCCCATCCGGCGAAATCCGCGGCGATCCCTCCGCCCCCGCGTGCGTCGTCATCCGCGACGCCACCCCACCCGCCAGCGGCACCTTCCACAAGTCGCCCTCGGCCACGAAGACGACCGTCTCCAAGTGGATCGCAGGCTGCCGGTAGTACCCCTCAACTCCCCCCACGGCCTTTCCGCGGGCCTGGGCCAACGGCTGGGCAACGGCCGTCATCGAGGACGTGAACAGCAGCGAAGCGACCGTGAGAACGCAGGATTTGAGCATTCGGGAAATCTCCGCAAAGGGGCGCGGAGTGTACCGGATGCGCCGCCCGCGGGTCTGACCCGCGACCGCGGCACACATGCCAAAGCACCCGCCCCTTTCGGTAGCAGATGCCCGGCTCCCTCGTTCCCGTCGCGCTCGGAATGCCTGCGGGTCTCCGCCGCTCAGGGCAGCGTGCGGATGAACAGGCTGTTCCCACCGGTTGTCACGGTCCGGTTATTGATCTTCACCCTCGTCGGCACAGTCTCGGACACGAACTTCGAGTTCGTCACGGCCCGCCGCACGTTGATGGCGCTGATGCGGCTCCCAGCCACCACGCGGTCGTCATCATCCAGCAGGATCGCGTCGGTTGACGTGATCCCGGTAGAGATGACCGAGTTGCTGATCCCGCCGCGGACTTCGAACACGCCGATCTGCCCCGCGACAAAGGAATCCGCGTTGGCCCCGGTGCCGCCCAGTTTCCCGTCGTTGCCCAGGCGCGCACCCACCAGCACGTTGGCATTCGTGATGTTGCCGATCACAAAGAACCGCCGCACATTGTCGGCCGCGAAGTTGCCGGACAGGTTGCCCTGCACGAGCACCGAGTTGATCTCGCCCCGGACCGTCCCGCCCCAGTCCGCCGCGATGCCGCCGACGGTGAACGTGTCGATGCGTCCGCCGATGTTCCACACCCCCTTCACGAGCCGGCCGCCGACGTTCACCTTTTGGATGGCGAACGTCTTGTTGGTGCCGTTGATCGTGGGGCTCGCGCCGAAGTCAGCGTTCGAGGTTAGATCCGTGATGTAGGTCACCGAGATCGTGTCGCGCGTCGAGTCCGTGTCCAGCCACTGGTTGACCGTCAGGCTGCGCGTCCGCATGAACTGGGCCGCGATGCTGCTGTTCTGGACGTTGCCCGCCTGGAACTCCCACTCACCGAACCCGCCGACGGAGACCGGTGCGTTGGTCAGGTTGCCCACCCGCAGGGCGCCCACTACGCCTGCAATATCGATATCGCCCTTGAAGCTCACGGTCTGCGCCAGGACGTCCTTCAGGCTCCCGTTGATGACGAGCCCGTCCAGCGAGGGGCTGCCCTTCATCGCCCGCATGGTCAGCGTCGTTTGGTTATTCGTCCCTTCCACCACCACCGTCAGACGGTTGTCCACATTGAACACGCGGCCCACGCCCGGGCCATTCAGCGAGATCCGAACCACCGAGCCGTCCGGCAGCGTGAGGCTGAGCCCCACCTCCCTCTGCGTGCCAAAGGTCCCGAAGTCGTACGACACCCGGGCCTTCCCCGTGGTGGCCGCGACGTTGTTCGATTGACGCGTGTCGGCCCCCGCTTTGCTCGTCACCACCCGCGCGATCACGAAGTACTCCCCGGCCGCGAGGGGCCGTCCCACGCGGGGCGCGAGGTCCGCGGGCGTCGGGGTGTTCAGCGTGAATCGGGTCGCGGTCCCCGGCCGGCCGAGCCGCGGCAGCGCCGATGTATTGAACAGGTAGTCGTCCGCGTCCAGCGTCCGGTCGGTGGACAGGAAGTACTCGACCCGCGCACTGCCCTGCAGCGGCGAGTTGCCGAGGTTCTTCACCGTCACCGGCAGCTTGATGTTCGTGGCGCCCTCGACGTTGACCGTCGAGATCCCCCCCACCGTGATCGCCAGATCCGCGGCCATCATCGTCCGCTGTTCGAGCGACTCAAAGGGAACAGGGTTCTGACCCGCACCACGGCGACCGAAAAGACGGCTGAGCATGATCACCTCTCAACATCAAAGGAAAGACCGGGGTTCGACACTGTCTCCATCGGCACAAATCGGGCCCTGACCCAATCACGCCCCCAGGGCGGCGCGACGGAGGGACACTGTACGATGCACTCTGGCCGGCGGGTCGGCCACAGCCCCCGGGACCAGTCTACCACGTCGTGGGGCGGGGGAAAGCAATAAGTCTCCCCCGCACCGGGCCTTCCGCGTGATTCTCGGTCCTTGGGGCCACACCCAGAATGGAGTCAATCGTGAAAAAAACCGTCGGGGCCGTCCTCATGCTCCTCGGTGGCGTCACGATCGCCATCGGCATCTTCATCGCGCTCCAGGCGTTTTCATCGATGTACTCGAGCAACCTCTCGGGCCCCCTCGACGTACCGGAGGCGTCCGAGTCTCAGGTCAGCACGACCATGCTCCGAGGCGTGTACATCGGCGCACCCGGCGCGCTCGTGTTCATCATCGGGCGCATCCTCTTCTCGCACGCACGCCGCCGCGAGCGGCATGCACGACACGCGTGACCACGCTTGCAGAGTCGCGCGACACACGCATCACGCGCTCGTCCGCGCGACGCGCCATCCGGCGCGCGAGCGCCCGAACGTCCGCCCGGTGTTATCTCTCGTTCTGTAGTTATCGAGACGCGCCGCTCAACATGCGCGCAACCCATCTTCACACGCTTTGCACGTTGACGCTGTGTTTATCCACAAAGTGAATCGCGCGAGCACAGAATCATTCGGTAGGCCTTGAAGACACCCGTCTGTGTGCTACAACTCGCCCCAGCCGCGCGTGAGCCACGGAGGGTGAGCGAAGCGCGGCGGAGAGATCACACATCCTGGAGAGTTAAGGATGACCACGACACGCCCCGGCGATACCGCCACCGCTGCGTCCATGGCCGATGAAGGAATCATCGAGACCAGCGCACCCACCGATCACGCAAAGTCCTCGCACCCGTGCGCCTCACGCCCCGTGCCCGCCTCCGTGCAGCGGCAGCGCGAAGTCGCCACCGACGCCGCGTTCGCCCGCGCCCTGCGCGATGCGAACGAGCCGCCGGTGGTCAGCACGATGTCGCGCAGCGGCATCGACGCCGCGCACTCAGTGTGAACCCCCGGCTGCACCACCACGGACAAGCCCCGCTGGATGAGAGAGATTCTGTGAGGCCTTGGTGATCAGTTCGTGTTCGATCAGCCACCGTCCGTGACCAACCCGTGATCCCGTCACGAGCCGTCCGTCACTTCGCGAGCGCCGCGGCCAACCGGCTGCGGTCACTCGAGAACGACGCGATGTCCTTCGTGTACGACCCGATCATGCTCCTGGTCGCGGTGGTGCAGCCTGGGTTCTCGATGAGTGCAAGCGCGACGTCCGTCTTTGCCGTGCTGTACCCCGTGTCCCGCCGCAGCAAGTAGACGATCCGGTGCTGGTCCACCTCCTCGAGGTCGGGCTTGGCCGCGACCATCTTGAGGGCATCGCTGCGCTCCTGCGAGAAGCTGATCGCCTGCGCGGCCCGGATCGCCCCGGTGTACTTGCCCTCGGGCAACGCCACCGACGGTGCTTCCTCGCTCTTGCTCACGATGATGCACCCGGGCAGCCCAAGGCCCGAGGCGATCAGGCCAACAGCGAGCGAGCGGGACAGGACGGCTTTGACGGTCGCGTTCACAGAGTCTCTCCAAGGTGTTGGGCCTGGCTTCAGCCACGTAATCGAGTTCATCGCCGGGGAAGTCGCCCCGGCGACTCACGCCCAGTTCTACGTCATTCCCCCGCAGTCGTTTCAGGAGCCGAGTGGATGCGTTCCCCGCAGATTGATCGCAAGTTGTTCGGCCGAGGCCGTTTAGATCACCAGTCCCTACTCCCCCACCGCGCCCTGCACAACCTCCCCCTTCCCGCGCCACACATCGCCATCACCCCCACCGCCCCCGGCCGTCACGCCCATCCCGTAGGCAGCGCACACCGCACCGACACACCCCTCCGCCCGTCCATCTCCCGCCTCCTCCGCGCCCTCCGCGGCCTCTGCGTTCAAACTCCTGATCCTGAACACAGAGCACGCAGAGTGCGCGGAGAAGAACTGGAAGGACAAGCCCAAGAGGCCCGCACACTGCTGATCCTTCTCCGTGCTTTCCGTGTCCCACTCCGTTCCCTCCGTGGTCTGCTTCCCGCCGCCGCGCCCGCCCCGCTAAACTCCCCCCATGCCACTGACCCGCGACCAGATCACCCAGCGTGCCGCGAAGGAACTGAAGGACGGCTACATCGTGAACCTGGGCATCGGGATGCCCACGCTCGTGGCGAACTACGTCCCCGCGGGGATGGACGTGTGGCTCCAGAGCGAGAACGGTTTGCTCGGCATCGGGCCCTTCCCGACCGACGCCGAGGTGGACGCTGACCTCATCAACGCCGGCAAGCAGACCGTCACCGCCCGCACCGGCGCCTCCTTCTTCTCCTCCGCCGACTCCTTCGCCATGATCCGCGGCGGCCACGTGGACCTCTGCATCCTGGGCGCCATGCAGGTCTCCCAGGAGGGCGACCTCGCCAACTGGATGGTCCCCGGCAAGATGGTCAAGGGCATGGGCGGCGCCATGGACCTCGTCGCCGGCGTCAAGCGCGTCGTCGTCACCATGGAACACACCGCCAAGGGCGCCGCCAAGCTCGTCAAGCAGTGCTCACTCCCCCTGACCGGCCGCCGCTGCGTCGACCTTGTGATCACGGAGCTCTGCGTCCTCGAGATGGACCCCACCCAGCGCCGCTTCATCCTCAAGGAGCTCGCCCCCGGAGTCACCGTAGATGAGGTGAAGAGCAAGACCGAGGCGGAACTGCTGGTCCCCCAGGAGCCCGGGACCATCGCGGTCTGACCCGACTACTCGTAGCTGCGTGCCATCACCGGCAGCCCCGCCGCGCGCCGCCATGCCCCGACCTGCCCGATGTGGTACGCCGTGTGCCCCACCAGCACCTGCGTGAGTGCGTGCCGCACCGACGGGAAGACCTCGCGGTACGCCGAGTCAGGAAAAGCCGCGTCTAGGGACGCCTCGTCCAACCGCCGCACCGCCGCGACCACTCGCTCCTCCGCGCCCCCAAGCGCCTCCAGCAGCGTCGCCTTCGCCGGGTACGCCGCGCGATCGCTCACGGGCACGCTCCCCGCCCCGAACAGCCCCGCGTACGACGCCGGCAGCCACGCCCCGACTCCAATCACACCCGCGATCATCTCGCACGTGTGCGCCAGGTGCCCGAGCGTCCACGCGGGGTGATTCACAAACCCGCCCGGCTGCTCGCACAGCCGCGCGTCGGGCACATCGGCCACCTGCCCACGGAGGAACGCGAGCGAATAGCTGAAACTGTGAAGTACAACTCCGGTGCCCACCCCTACTGGCACTCCCCACCCGCCAGCACCCGGAAGAACGCCTCGATATCCTGGTCGGTCCCGAAGTCTCCATCGCCGTTGAAGTCCGAAGAACCGCACGCGGCGCAGCAGTTGCCCGCCAGGCAGCGGAAGAACTCCTCGATGTCCTGGTCGGTCCCGAAGTCCCCGTCGCCGTTGAAGTCCGAGTGGCAGGGCGCGACACCCACCTCGAAGATCAGCTCGTCGAGCTCGTCGTCACCCTGCGCGTTGCCCACCCACATCGAGCCGATCGTGACGCCCGGCGCGGTCACGCGCCCGCCGACGAACCGATCAATATGGAAGTTGGGCGACGACGCCTCCTCCTGATCGCGGAACTGAAGAATCCGCTGCCCGGTGCGGTTGGGCCCGGTCCACAGCTCGACGAAGTCGCGGTCGGGCGAGGTGTTGATGATCCCCGCCACCACAACCGGCACGGTGAAGGTGAAGATGTGGCCGCTGTTGTGGAACGTCGCGTTGGGCGCCGACGCCGGCCCCTCGTACACGTTGTTCGACACGCGGATGCTGTTCATCAGAACGCCCACGCTCTCGTAGTGGTTCGTCAGCAGCGTGTTCGATGGGATCGCCGCGCCCGCGGGCGTCGTATCGAAGTTCACACGCCGCACGTCCGCGCCGCCCAGTCCGAACACCGCCGGGTTGGCCGTGGGCAGCGTCGAGAAGTGCGTGCTCGAGGTCGAAGCGACCTGCGGGGGCGTGAGCTCGATCTTCACGGCCTGCCCGTACGCGGCCCCGCCGAGCATCACGGCAAGCACCCCAACGAAGCCCGCCGACCCGGCCACGCCCCTCTGTCCGTTCAGGTCCCGCATGCGCCACCTCCAGTAGGCCCGAGCATACCGCGGGCACTCGCCCATGACGAGCGTGATTAAGCCGGATTCCCGGTCTACCCCCTCCACCCCGCCACGCCGCGGACATGCGAGCCTCAGTCTACGTTCAGCCCCGCGCGGCACGCTCACCCAAAGTCTTCGACCCGTGACCCGCGTTCCCACCTTGACCCTAAGGAGTCCCACCATGGCCACCCACGCCGGCCCCTCCCGCGAAGTTCAGCAGTGCATCCAGGACTGCTCCGACTGCGCCGCCATCTGCGCCCAGTGCGCGTACCACTGCCTGCACATGGGCGGCGAGCACGCGGCCCCCGAGCACCAGGGCGTCATGCTCGACTGCAAGCAGATCTGCGCCCTCGCCGTGGGCTTCATGGCCCGCGAGTCCCGTCACATGGGCCACGTCTGCCGCGAGTGCGCTGAAATCTGCACCGCCTGCGCTGAGTCGTGCGAGCGTCTCGGCCAGGGCGACGCGATGATGAAACGCTGCGCCGACATCTGCCGCCGCTGCGCCCAGAGCTGCGAGAAGATGGCGGGCGCGGGGGTCTGACGCGGCCCGCAGGATTGGTCGCCGTGGCGGGCCTCTCAGGGGTTCTTCGCCCCCGCCTCAGCCGGACCCTGCCCACTGGGGCATGCGCCCCTCCGTCTTCTGGTACCACGACCTCCCCCGCGAGCGCCACCCCGCGCTCACCTCGGACCTCTCCACCGAGAACCTCGTCATCGGCGGCGGCATCGCCGGCCTCTCCTGCGCCCAGCGGCTCCTCGAGCTCGGCCAGCAGGTCACGCTCCTCGAGGCGGGCTTCGTGGGCGCGGGCGCGACCGGCCGCAGCTCCGGCTTCATCACCCCCGACAGCGAGCTGGGCGTCTCGCAGCTCCGCCGCCGCTTCGGCGACGACGTCGCCCGCGATCTCTGGCAGGCCGCGAAGGACACGTGCGGGCTGATCCGCACCAACATCCAGGCCTCTGGCCGCGACTGCGGCCTCATCGACGCCGACAGCTTCTACTGCTCCCGCGGCCACCCCACCTCTCACGGCCCCGCCTCTCTCCACGAAGAGTTCATCGCCCAGCGCGACCTGGGCTTCACCCCCCTCTGGCACGACCACTCCACCATGCCCGCCTGCCTGGGCACGAGCCGCTACTCCTGCGCGATCCGCACCACCGGCACCTTCGCCATGCAGGGCGCCCAGTACGCCCAGGCCCTCGCCCACTCCCTCGTCCAACGCGGCCTCACCCTCCACGAGCACTCCCCCGTCATCGACATCGCCCCCGGCCGCGTCCGCACGCGCAATGCCGAGGTCCGCGCCCGCCGCGTCTTCGTCTGCACCGACCGCTTCGCCCCCAATCTTGGGGCCGAGCCCCGCAGCGTCTACCGCGCCCGCACCTACCTCGCCCTCACCCGCCCCCTCCCGCCCGACCTCCTCCGCTCCCTCTTCCCCGCCGGCCCGCTCCTGGTGTGGGACACCGACCTCGTGTACCAGTACTTCCGCACCACGCCCGACCACCGCCTCCTCGTCGGCGGCAGCCTCCTCACGCACTCCACGGCTGCACGCAACGTCAACCCCGCCGCGGGCCTCCGCCACCTCACCCGCTTCATCGACTCCACCTTCCCACAGCTCGCGCCCGTTGACTTCGAGGCGTACTGGCCCGGCCTCATCGGCGTGAGCAAGGACGTGCTCCCCATCGCCGGCCAAGTCCGCAACATGCCCAACGTCTACGCCGTGCTCTGCGGCGCCGGCCTCCCCTGGAGCGCCCTCGCCGCCCGCACCACCGCCGACCTCGCCCTCGGCCACGCCGCACCGCTCGCCGCGTACTTCGACCCCGCCCGCGCCTTCGGCCCCGCCGACGCCCTGCAACCCCTCCTCGGCAAACCCGCCACGTGGGCCATCGCCTACTACTACGCCCGCGAGCACCAACGCGGCGGCCACGCCCGCGCCCGCACTGAGCGCACCCTCACCGCCGCGGCCCTCATCGCGCTCGCCGCGTCAGCAGCCCTGTTCACGCTCTCGAAAGCCCGCCCGCGCCGGCCCGCCCTTCCCCGCGGCGTCGCATGAGTCCGCGCCGCCCCGCCTCACCACTCCGGCCCCCCCGTGTACCTCCCATACACATCCGCCATCGCCTGCACCATCTCCCCAAGCGTGCAGTTCGCGAGCGCCCCGTCCACCAGCGCCGGCATCACGTTGAACTTGTTCAGCCCCATCTCCGCCGCCTTGGGGTCGCCGGTGCGGCACGCCACCCGGATCCGCTCCAGCGCCGCCGCCACGCCCTTGGCGTCCCGCCGCGCCTTGAAGGCCGCGAGCCGCTTGTTCTGCTCCACCTCGACCTCGTGCGAGATCGTCAGGATCTCGATGGGCCGGTCGCTGGGCCCGTCGTTGTACGCGTTGACGCCCACGATGATCCGGTCCCCCGCCTCGCACTCCTCGCTGAAGCGGTAGCTCGCCTCGGCGATCGAGCGCCGGAAGTACCCGCGGTTGATCCCCGCGATGCACGACCGCCCGAAGGTCCGCCGCGGCTCGTACGCCTCGTGCTCCGCGAGAGGGCCCTCCGCCTTCACGCGCGAGCCCGCCGCCTTCCAGTCCTTGTAATCCCCCATGCGGTCGATCTCGTCGATGATGTTCAGCGCCTCGCGCTCCATCGTGTCCGTCAGCTGCTCGATGAACCAGCTCCCCCCCAGCGGGTCCGTCGTCCGCGTCACGCCTGTCTCGTGGGCCAGGATCTGCTGCGTCCGCAGCGCCACCGTCACCGCCTGCTCCGTCGGGAGCCCCAGCGTCTCGTCCATCGAGTCCGTGTGCAGCGACTGGCAGCCCCCCAGCACCGCCGCCATCGCCTGGTAGGCCACGCGCACGATGTTGTTCATCGGCTGCTGCTCGGTCAGCGAGCACCCCGCGGTCTGCACGTGCGTCTTCATGAACCACGACCGCTCGTTCTTCGCCCCGTACCGCTCCTTCATCACCCGGGCCCAGATCCGCCGCGCCGCCCGCAGCTTGCAGATCTCCTCGAAGAACTCGTTGTGGCTGTTGAAGAAGAAGCTCAGCCGCGGCGCGAAGCTCTCGATGTCCATCCCGCGCTCGAGGCACGCCTCGACGTACTCCATCCCGTCCCGCAGCGTGAACGCCAGCTCCTGCGGCCCCGTGCTCCCCGCCTCGCGGATGTGGTACCCCGAGATGCTCACGCTGTTCCACTTGGGCACGAACCGGCTCTGGAACTCGATCGTGTCCACCACCAGCTTCACGCTCGGCTCGGGCGGGTAAATAAACTCGTTCTGCGAGTGGAACTCCTTCAGGATGTCGTTCTGCAGCGTCCCGCCGAGCGTGTCCCAGGAGATCCCCCGCTGCGTCGCGTGCGCCAGGTACATCGCCCAGATCACGGCCGCCGGCCCGTTGATCGTCTGCGACACCGTGACCTTGTCCACGGGAATCCCGTCGTACAGCCGGTGCATGTCCTCGATCGTGCTGATCGCGACGCCGCACTTGCCCACCTCGCCCACACACAGCTCGTCGTCGCTGTCCCGCCCCATCAGCGTCGGCAGGTCAAACGCCGTCGAGAGCCCCGTGTTGGACTTGCCCCCCTTGGCCTGCGAAAGCAGGTACTTGAACCGTTTATTAGTATCGTCCGCCGATCCGAACCCCGCGAACTGCCGCATCGTCCACAGCCGCGTCCGGTACCCCTCCGGGAACAACCCCCGCGTGTAAGGGAACTGCCCCGCCTGCGGGAGATCCCGCGCCAACTCCTTCAGCCCCTCCGCCTCCTGATACCCCTGCTCCCCCGGCCCATACGACGGATCGAGCACCAGCCCCGAGATCGTCACGGCGTGGGGATCGACGGGCGGGATGGAAGGAGAAACCTGGGCGCGGGACGAAGGGGTCGTGGGCGTGGGGGTCATGCACCTAGTTTACGCCCCGCCCCCGCATGGGCGAACCCCCATCCCTCATGGCCCCACCGGCTCCCTGAACCACTGCCCCCCGGGCCGCACGAACCCGCCGGCGAAGTTCTGAATCTCCGTGTCCATGTAGGGCACGTCGATGAAGCCGACCGCCGGGTTGAGCAGCCCCGTGAACTGGTAGTAGAAGCTCGTGTTGCTGGTGACCGTCGGCTCGGGGCAGGTCTGCATCGAGCCGTTGGAGGCGTTCACCAGCCGCCAGCGGGGAGCACGGATCACGCACTTGTCGGCCAGCGTGATCGTGAGCCGCATGTTCCCCCCGGGTGACGTGACCGCCACGGTGTACCCCGTGACGGGCCGCGGGTCGGGGGCGCCCGTGGCGACGGGGTTGGACGTTGCCCGCGCGGCCCTGCGCCTCGGCGTCTTGAGCGTCTGCTTCATCGTGTGCTCCTAGGGGGAGAGGCATTGGGGACTGGGCACTGGGCACTGGGGACGGACCGGTTTCCACCAGTGCCCAGTGCCCAATGCCCAGTGCCTTCCCCGTCTCTTACGCCGCGATCACCTTGCTGACCGGCGCGCTCCAGGGCCCCAGCTCGCCGCGGGCGTTGGTCCAGCGGGCGAAGTAAGTCGCGACCTTCTTGTTGTCGCCGCTGGCGAAGCTCGTGGTCAGCCGCGTCTTGCCCACAACCGCGAGGAAGTCCGCCTGGCCGGGGTCCTCGATGGGGGCCTCGGCGACGGCGCGGAAGACGAGCAGCCCCGAGGTGCCCGCGGGGCGGGCCCGCCGCGTGGGCGTGGTCACGTCGGTGGCGCGGAGCTCCTGCTCCAGCGGCCCCCCGCCCTGCACCGACAGCACCGGGTAGGTGCTGGGCGGCGGGATCGGGGTGGGATCAACATCACGAATCCGCAGGCCCAGGCCGATCTTGAGCGCGTCGGACACCGCGGTGTTGGGGCGGATCAGGGCCCCGTAGCTCTGGAGCACCGCCTTCATGTTGGCCTTCTGGATGTTCTTGGTCGCGATCGTCTCGGCGGTGCGCGTGGAGGTGGTCGTCGCCGCCACGTACGCGGCGTGCCACGTGTTGTACGCGTTGGTGATGGCGGTGGCCTCGCTCGAAGTCAACGTGTAATCGGTGGGGTCCGCCGCGATCTTCGTCTGAAAGTTATTCGCGAAGGGATCAAACTCGGACTCTTTATTCGGGATCCAGTTCACGGCCATGCGCGGGCACTCCTGCTTTGAGCCGCGGTCGCCCTCACACAAAGGCCCGCGGCGGTGAAGGATGAATCGGCCCGCAACGCGGCCCGCCTGACAACCGGATGAGCAAATCAAGCCGCGGCGCCCGCTCCACCCCCGCGCACACCGCACACCCGCGCCAGCCGCACCCCAGCGCCGCGCCCGCCCGGCGTGCGCCCGCCCCATTCCGCACTGCATCCGCCCACGTTCTCCCCGCGCCCGCCCGCATCCC
>Ga0208492_1000270_pt1 | contig 49178 bp, 59 predicted proteins | sample Subbioar_CSW14AB_FD_184820 | JGI IMG/M metagenome (GOLD analysis project Ga0208492, IMG submission 184820) | Serpentinite rock and fluid subsurface biosphere microbial communities from McLaughlin Reserve, California, USA - CR12Mar_CSW14AB (SPAdes) | ecosystem: Environmental > Terrestrial > Deep... | reverse complement strand
AGCGTTCATGGTCAAGATCCGTGACCTCCAAGAGCATGGGCAGCGGCGCATTGAGGGACGCAGCAATGGCCTCCATTGTGTCTAGTGACGGGTTGCCCTTGTCGTTCGCAATGTCTGACAGGAACGAGATTGACACGCCCGACGCCTCAGACAGCTCCTGCCTGGTCATGCCCCGCTCATCGAGCAACCGGAGCACGTTGGTTAAGAAAATTTGGCTGTACACGGCCTGTTCCTTTTTAGCGGCTAAAAAACGCCACCCCGCTTGACTGTCTTCCTGTGTTTAGCTAAACTGGCGTGATTGATCCACCCGATCAACTGCCCGTTTTGGCGGTAATCTAACAGGGCCGCTTCCCTTGGCGTCCAAAAGGAGAGTTGACATGGCGACGAACAGCCCGAAAAAAAGAACGGCCATCGAGGCCGCAGCCGACAGGGCCAAGACCCTCACGCAAACCGGATTGCTCCAAGAAACCAAAGAAATGATTGCGGCAGGGCAATTGTCGCTCTTTGAGTTTGCGCCCTGGTCTGATGAAATGCGCGCTATCCCTAATGACCTGGCGCGGGCAGCACTCTTCACTGTGCGCAACAAAAAGATTCCGCGTGAAATCCGCCAGAACTTCCCTATTTTCACGACCGACAAGAACGTCGAAATAACATACACCGGCTTGGAGCTTCGCGCCGAAGACGATGAACTTGTTTGGCAACAAGTTCTTGAGTATGCAAAACGTGATGTGCTTGGAGCGCCGGTTTCGTTCTCGTTTTATCAGCTCTGCACAGACTTGGGCTGGTCGATAAATGGCCGCTACTACGATAAGGCCGAAGACTGTTTGACCAGGCTTCAAGCAACGGCGCTCAAATTCACATCAAACCGCATTGGCGGGGTTGTTGATTCCCTGTCGTTGATCAGCCGCTTCCGTGTGCTGGACAAGGGCAAGCGCACATCCCTTTGCCAGATTCAAATTGACCCTGACATTGTGGTTTTGTTTGCCGGGCAGTACTACACCCGGTTTGTCTGGGAAAAATACCGTGCGTTGTCCCCTACGGCCCGCAGGATGTACGACTACTTTGCATCGCACAAAGATCCGAGGCCGTTGCCCGTTGAGACTTTCCGGCTCATGTGCGGATCTGATTCGACCAGGCCGAAGAAGTGGCGCGAGCAATCGGGCTCAGCCGGGGACGAGCTGAGCGGCAGCGGCTTGATCAACAAGACTTGGATCACCAATGGCCTCATCCACTGTGATCGAGGCGACCGCGCCTTGCGCTATCGACCTGGGCCACCGCCAGGCGATCACGGGGACCGCGAAGAGTGAGCGCACAAAGAGGGCTTCGGCCCTTTTTGACATTTGAGGGGCGCTTGCGGCCGGTGGATAGCCTGTTGATGGTTCTGCCCTCCGTGACACTTGAGGGGCGGTTGTTGACACTTGAGGGGCCGAGCCAGGCGGCGCACTATTGACACTTGAGGGGCAAAGCCACAAAAACACCCGAGCCAGGCGCGCAATGTGGCCGCCAATGCAGGGCGGCACGGCCAGCGGCCCGCTTCACATCCGGTTTATCCACATTTTCTGTGGACAACCTTGTGAACAAGGCCAAAACTTATAGACACTTGAGGGGCGAACATTCAGACACTTGAGGGGCGCGACGTTGATACATGAGGGGCAGCGGCCAGACAGATGAGGGGCAGAACATAGACACTTGAGGGGCCGCGATGTTGTAACACCCCTTCTAAATCAATGACTTACAACGCGCTTTTGTAACGCTAACCTGTAACCAGACTTAACCGTTTTCTTAACCGTAATGGCAGGTAACCTAGAGTGCTCGAAAATTGAGCATTCCGCACGCACCCAGCGCCGCAAAGGGTCTCGCCGCCTCACGGCCTTCGGCCTCCGGCTCCTCCGGCCTTCGGCCTCCGCCCACGGGCCTGCGGCCCTCCCGCCCGGGAACAGCCAAATCGAGCCCCGCTAAAGCGGGGAGGGTTGGACCCTTCCACACGCACAGAACTGCGCACAAGAGGACGCAACCACCCTGGCCAGGCCGATGAGGCTTCGCCTCTCACTCAGCCCCGCTGAAGCGGGGAAGGCTGGACCCCCACACGCAAAGGTCGAGCTGCCACCGGAAAGCCAAACACCGGCACCGTAGATGATTACGCCAGAAGAAGGCCGGGCCGAAGAGGTCTAAACGCGCCAGGGAATGCGCCAGAACAGCCCAGAATCGACGTTCTGCGATCCGGCAAGGGGTAGGGAGCCCCAGCGAGCGCACGCGCTTTTGCGGGCCTTGGCCTAGCCACCACAGAAAGCCGCCGCCTGGTGGACGTGCGCCCCTCAAGTGTCTAGCGCTGCATGCGAGCGCGGCCGTGCCCCTCAAATGTCAGCATCGAGTGGCCGCCCCCCAAGTGTCAGCATCGGCCGGGCCGCCCCTCAAGTGTCAAGTTCTGGACTTATCCAGGCTAATCCTCGCACCAGGCAAGACCCTGCAAAGCTGTAAAACTTTGTATTACTCTTTCCGAGTATTGTTATTAGGGCATTTTGCCCGCATAATTGATTTATGCCGAAACGCGGCATTTCACTTACCTTGTCACTCGGAGGAACCATGTCAGATTCGCACGCCGTCAACCCGTACACCGCTACCGCAACGCTGGTCGATGATGATAAGCGCCTTGATTTTCTGCCATTTTACTTTGGCGTCAAGATGATGATCGTTGGCGAAGCCTACGTGTATCAGTTCATGCGGGATCTGAGCGAAGGGCAATACACGGGCGGTTATTGGAACTATTACGAGGTTTCCTCCGGCACGTTCTACCTGGCACTCAAGGGCGATGAGCGTTTCACCCTGACCAGCCCCAGCGGGCAGACAGAAACCATGTCGGCCGACGCCGCAGGCATCGTCTGTACTTTGTACACGCTGGGCCGCCTGGCGGCACTGGTTGGCAAAGAAGAGTTCGTGGATATGTATCACTTGCTGATTGCGTATTCATCGAACCATCCCGAAAGCACGGCCATCCGTGCGCTCATCGACTGATCAACCAGCGAGGCCCGCAAGGGCCTTGCGCACCTGGCACGACCATGAGCCCAGAAGACTTCACGGACTTGCGCAACGAGGCGGCCGAGACTGGCCAACTGATGAGCGGCAACGTTGATCGCCCTGATGTTGAACGCTGCTTTGAGTGCGACGAGCTGTTGCACCCCTACCCGCCCTCGGTGGAGTGGATGGATCAGCCCTTGCCTACTTGCTGCCTGGTCGATGGTGCATTCAAGCTGTGCGACGACGAACGCAAGCCGGAGTGCCTTAGCACTTACCTGGCCCGCGCCGTTCGCTATACGGCCACCAAGAAGACCGCGAGCAAGAATGAGTTGCAACGGTGGGACAGGCGCAACAGGACAGCCGCATTGATGCACCTGGCGAACGGGATGCCCGACGCCAAAGCGGATCAGCAACGCAAGGCCAAATACATCCTTGAATGCTTCCATGCGGCGGTGATGGGCGCAGCCCGGCCACAGGCCGAGCACCAGGCGCTTTTGCTCGATGCCTTGGTGTGGAAGATGAGCAATGGCCTGCGGAGCAACGAGCAGCGCCGACAGCTCTTCGTTAAATTCGCAGCCAAACCCGGATACGTGCCCGCATGGGGCCAATCGGGCGAATTCTTGATCACAGTGAACGGTATTAGAGCCCGCGTTGAATTTGATTGCCAGCTCATCGGCATGATGAATCCGCACTTTCAATTCCACATCATTGATTTCGACCGACCTTTTATTTCCGAGACTGGTTATAAATCTTTCTTCTACAACCTTGAATTGAAAGTCATCGCAAAGAGAACAGTTGCCCAAGTCGCGGAAACAGTTTTCTTTGATCTTTTGTCTGACACGCCAAAGAAGAAGGCCTTTATTCAGGACGAGAGCGCATCGCGGTTGAAAGAGAAACCGTTGCCTGCATGGGTGTCAAAGCTGAACCCTGCCCCGTGCCGCTTGACGAAGGCCCAGCGTGACGCCCTGGCTGTGCCCAAGGGCTATGAGCTGGTGGACCTGGTTGTGACGGCACACCAGGCCTTTCAGATCCGCAAGTGGGCCGAAGCTGCGCAAGTGAAGATCGCCGCCCTGGCCGATCAGGCTACCAAGATCCAGAAGACCAAGCACACGATTGAGGACTTCAAACCAGGCACCAAGGCCCGCGTCATCAATTCGGGGCGTTTCCCCATCCCGTATCATGATCTGGGTAAGGTCATTGTCGTGACGAAGGTTCTCAGAGAAGAGCCCGACTTGCATTGCGTGCGCGCATATATCGACAGGCCAATGACTTACAAAATCAACCGCAAAGGTCATAAGGTTGTTGATTTTGACCCGAGCTTTTGCCAGTCCTTTTATCAAATAACAGAACTGGAAATAATAGATTGAACGCGGAATATCATGGATTCTTACCCTGTTGAAATTCGTCTTGAGTGTTTGCGGCCCTATGACGAAATCTGGAAACCACCGACAGGCGTCGAGGTGCGCGAGCTGCTGCGCCGATCAAGCCTGAGTGCGGCGGCGGCGGCCCAGTTCCTGGGTCTTGGGTTGGGCGGTGATAGAACGGTGCGCCGCTGGATCAGTGGGCATCCTAAAACCGGCGTGTCTAGCATTTCCTATGCTGCCTGGGCGCTGCTTTGTGACAAAGCGGGCGAGGGCATCATTTGGCGTAAAGAATAAGGCTTCGGTATGGGAGGAAAAACCACCGACACCCTCATATCAGATGAGGTTTTGTTGGCGATCAGAAACGACCTGACCGCACTCAAGAAGGCCAGGACAAAGAAGGATGACCAGGCGCGGGGCCTGGCAGCAATGGCAACGCTGTTTTACGAGATTGAGGCCATCTTTGATTCTGGCGGGACGCAAGATGATGTGCTTTCAGTATTGGTCAAACACGGCGTGGTGATGGGAAGAACTCGATTCGCTCAGAATCTTTACCGGCTGCGCCAGGTATTCCCGAAGAGAGAGCGCCCTGTAGAAATTGACCCTGCATTGGTTGAGCGCATCGGTCATGAAATGCGTGGTTTTGTTTCTGACGCCAAGAAGGGGGTTTGCCCGCCATCTGGCGAAAAACCACCAGTTAAGCGCCAGGGCATCAAGAGGCCAAGTCATGAAAATCCCCTTCCCTTGCGTGAAAAGGTACTTGCCTGCGCTTTGATGATTGTTGAAGTGGCCGAACGAGGGGCACCGGCTGTTGATGTGGCAGCAGCAGCCTTGCGGGCCAAGCTGGGGCCTGGCTGGACATTCGGTGTGGCCGTGCAATTCGCTGTCGGTCAGCGCTTTGCGGAATGGGCGCACGCGGATTGGCAGCAAGAAGAAGACGCCAAGAGGGTGAAGCTGGCCCAGGAAGTCGCCTTGCATGTCGCCGAGGCAATCAAAAGCCCGGACACGTCAGCAGTAGAAGCAGCTCATGCGTTCTATAACCGATTTAGCCGCTAAAACGCTTGACTTTTTCGGCGGTTTAGCTAAACTAATGGTGTGAGAGTGTAGTGAGAAACGCCCCAGACTTGCCGGGGCGTCCCTGGCCTGGTGCGGTAACACCAAGCCCAAACCGCGCAGAGTTGGTTTGCGTGCGAAGTATAGGCATCCTGAATGGAGGGGGTCAACATGACAACCGTTCTCAAGTTCCCGAAGGACAACCCTCGCGCCACTGGCCGCGATCATGATTTGACGCCAGAAGGGAATCCCCCGGCCAAGGCTGGTTCAAGCGTTCTCGTTCGTGTGCTGTGGGTCGTTCTGGCCCTGCTCTGGGTGCCCGTGAAGTGGGTTCTGTCGGTGGACGTGTTCTGGCAGTTTTTGCGCATGGTCTATTACTGGAACGACCCAGCAGTACATGCAGGCTGGACGTTCGCGGGTCACTTCGCCCTGTTGGTCGGGTTGACCTATTTCGTTCTGCACCACAAGCCCAAGGGGCTTTGAGTGGTTGCAAAAAAACACTTTTAGCCGCTAAAAACACTTGACCACGCGCGGAAGTTTAGCTAAACTTCTTTTCATGGTGACGGCGGTAACCGTCTGGGTCAACAAAGCGCGGAGTTAAGAGCATGGACGCAAATCATGAAGAAGCAATTGACGCTGGAGCAGTTCCAGGCAGCAACAAAAGCCCTTGAAATGAGCGAGAAAACCAAGGAAATCGCAAAGGCTGTTTTGGTTGACGGCCAGGCTCAAACGGTGGTTGCTGAGACTCATGGCCTTACCAAAGGCGCAATTTCACAGACCGTTTCTAGGGTTTGGGCCGAACATGAAAAAGTCAGCTTACCAGGCGGCTTTGAGCGAGTTGTAGCGGTTCTGCCTGAACACCAGGCATTCATTGTGAAGAAGTGGGCCAAAGATGCCGACTTGAAACGGGGAATCAAATCATGAAGATGAAAACACTGGTCACAGCAATTCAGAAGGGCGGGCAAGGCAAGACCTTTGCGAGCTGCCATCTGGCATTCGATTTCGCTGATCGTGGTTTGCGCGTTGCTGTAATTGATCTTGACTCTCAAGCCAATTGCTCATTCACCCTGGGCGATCACGACAGCGGTTATCCCGCCAGCAATCTTTTCACGGCCGACACGGCCGGTTTGAATGAATGGTTTTCACGCCAGGAAAACAAGGGTATTTCTCTGTTGGCCGCCGATGCTTCGCTGGTCAATCTCGAAAAGATGGATCTGCCCACCGCAGCGGCAAATCTGCGCGCAAACATCGCTGCAATGTCTGATCACTTCGATGTGTGCCTGATCGACACAGCCCCTTCCCTTGGCGTAGCGATGACAGCCGCCGTCCTGGCCTCAGATTTCGTTTTGTCGCCGGTTGAAATGGAGGCCTACAGCCTTCAAGGCATGAAGAAAATGGTGACGGTCATCGGCCACCTTCGCAAGCAAAACCCGAAACTGCAATTTATCGGGATGCTGCCCAACATGGTCGATGCACGCAAGCCGCGTCACGTTGCCAATCTGCAAGCCCTGCGCGCCGCCTATCCGGCTTTTGTTCTGCCCTGCGCCATCGGAGCGCGTGACAGCATCGCCGAGGCCTTGGGCGAGAAGATCCCGGTTTGGAAGGTGCGCAAGACCGCAGCACGAACGGCAACCAAAGAGGTGCGCACGATGGCCGCCTACGTTTACAACAAGATGGAGATTGCACAATGAGCACCGCAACCAAAGACAAGGCCAGCAAGGCCGCTCCCAAGGCCGTCAAGGCCCCCAAGGCAGCGCCGCAGGCCTCCGGCATGGGTCTGGGTGACATTGGCGACCTGTCGAGCCTCTTGGACGGTGGAGCATCCGCCCCGTCTGGTGTCGTTGCCGAAATGGCACTGGATCTGATTGACCCCGATCCCAACCAGCCCCGCACCAAAGACAACCCCGGCTTTTCGCCTGAGAGCCTGGCCGAGCTGGCCGAGACGATCAAGGCCCGTGGCGTGAAGTCGCCCATCTCGATCCGCGACAACCCCGACGCCCCCGGCCGCTTCCTGATCAACCACGGCGAGCGCCGTTACCACGCTTCCAAGCTGGCAGGCAAGACCGCCATCCCCTATGTGCTGGACAACGACTATTTGACCGTTGATCAGCTCATCGAGAACCTGCAACGTGTTGACAACACGCCGATGGAAATTGCCCGCTTCATCGAGCGCCTGATGAAAGACCAGGGCATGAACAAGAGCGAGGTTGCCAAGGCCTTGGGCCGTTCGCCTGCCTTCGTCACGCACCATTCCGCTTTGCTGAATCTGCCCGAGCTGATTCAAGAGGCATTCGACCAAGGCCGCGTGCGTGATGTGACCTTGATCAACGATCTGGTGACGGCCTGGAAGAAGAACCCGGATGACGTTGAAGCCTGGTTGGCCCAGGACGAACAGGAAATCACTCGTTCGTCGCTCAAGCTGCTGCGCGAGTTCTTGGAAGAGAAGAACAAGCCGCGTGACCCCAACACCGTGGACGCATTCAACGGCAAGACCGACGCCGAGAATGGCGGCGATCAGAGCGGCGGTGCTGGCGACACTGGCGGCCAGGACAGCAGCGACAAGGGCGAAGGCAAGCCAGAAGACCCTAACAAGCTCAAGAAGGCGATCATTCAGGTTCAGTACAAGGAGCGCCCTGCCCGGCTGATGCTGAATCGCCGCCCGCCGTGCGATGGGTTCGCCTGGTTGAAGTACGAGGATGACGGCCAGGAGGTTGAAGCCAGTTTGGCCGCTGTCACTATCACCGCGATCATCGAAGGCTAAGAGTAAGGCGGGTGGCAACACCCGCTAAGCCTTAAACCAATCATTACCCAAGGAGTATTGAAATGTTTGACATCATTTTGTTTATCACACTGGTGATTTTCGCCCCCTACATCATCGCTGGCTTTCTGCTGGGCACCGTGTTTGTGAAGCTCGCTGAGCTATTCCGAATCCCTGTATTGTTCACGTCATTGAGCGTGGCAGGTTTGGGGATTCTCGCCTGGTTGAACTCGACGCCGAACCCTGATGTGCCGTACAGCACAGTTGCTGAAGTGTTCGGGCAATCTCACCTCTTCGGCGTGCCCGCGCCAGTCATCTGCCTGGGCGTGTCGGCCATGCTGTTTGCTGCTTCCTTCAAGGGCCTCAAGCGCCGCGAAGCGGCTTGAGGGGCAGTCATGGCCGGAATCTTCGCTTTCCTTGGGCTTTTCAGCGCAGGGGGCGTCATCCTCCTGCTGGCGTGCCTCTTTTACGGCGTGAACCCGATCCAGGCCACGGCCATGCTGTCTGCTGACGTGCAGGCCGTCATGGTGGTTATCCCCTGGCTGTTTCTCGCGTATGCCATCGCACGCTGGTTGCGCTATGTCGAATTGAGGTCAAGGGGTAAGGCAAAACGCAAAGATGAATATCCATTCGCCAACATTGCTTATATTTTCTGCTTTGCCATTTTTACGGTCTTCGCTGTGAAAGGTGTTCGTTATATTTTCGGCGCCCAATAGTGGCGAGCCTTCCATTTAGCCGCTAAAAAATAATCGGAGGTTTCACATGCTTGAATTCATCGTTGGATATGTGCTTGGTGCAGGAAGCGCCCAAGAGTCACGGCCGCTGACCTGGCGCAGCATGGGGAAGGTGTTTGTTGCCCTTGCCGCGATCTTCGCCGTGTTCTGGTTTCTCTGGCAGGTGCTTGCTGCTGGCGACCACAACGACGCTTGCAACGTTCAGGCACCGTTGGTGCGCGCCTGGTGCGACGCGGCGGATAGTCTGGGCTCTGTGCTGTTCTTCATTGCGACCGCTGCGGGCGTGATCGTCCTCCTTGGTTATCTCGTTCGCGCTCTGAAAGAGGGCGAATGATCAGGGGCCTTTTCCTTGTGGCGGCCTGGTTCCTCGTGTTCCCGGCCGTTGTCAATCTCGCTGGTGCGTGGGAGAGCCAGACGCACCCTACCCCTGGCGTCCAAGTGGCCTTCACGGATGGGTCAAGCGCGGTGGGCTGGCTTAGCCGGGGATGGGATCGCCGCTGGCGCTTGGTCACTGCTGAGGGGACGTCACGCACGTTCAGTGAAGAGCAGTTCACGGCCATGTCCTACCCTGCGCCAGTTGCCTCAAGGGCCACCGAGCCGGGGATGCCGTGGCGTGCCCTAGCGCCACCTCTCGCAACGGGCTTCATTTTTCTACTGGCAACCTTTTGGCCCTGGTTTCAGGCCGCACGACAGAAGGACTCTCATGACTGAAAACACCCTTGTCGCATCCTTCACAGACGGCTTCGACGCGATCAGCCTGGTAGTCGATTCATATCGAGCTGCTGCGCACTCGCTGAAAGACGTTCAGGTGATCGAAGACCCAGCCAACACCCTGCGGGTGCTCGATGACATGGCCCTTGGCGTGCCTCCGATTAAGGCCTATGTGATCGGCCGACCCGAGGCCGTCATGGGCATCATCGGGATTGCCGCCAAAACCGGGCTCACCGGCCTGGCCAGCGTTGTTGCCTTCGATGAAGAGCGGTTTTACACGCGCCTGGTCAACCGCCAGAACCAGGCTGCCCCGCACGCTGCATTCACTGACGCTGAGCCCCGTGAGCTGCCCTCCTTGACTGGCTTCGTCAAGCGCCTTTTCGGCGCTACCTGAGTTGAATCATGTCGATTGAACAAACCCTTGTCGGCAAGTATGGCCCGATGATCAGTCTTCGCCAACTGGCTGATGTGCTTGATAAGTCGGCCGAGGCGCTTAGGCTTTTGCTGCGCAGCCCTGGCGCATTCCCTGATGCAATCAATAAGCACAGATCAAAGCTAGGCCGTCGCGTTTACTTCAAAACAGCAGGTATTGCCCAGGTCTTGGATTCCCAAGAATCAGGTTTGCTCAAGGAGCAACAGGCGACAACGCCCATGAACAATGAGCCCGATCAGTCATACATCACAGACATGATTTGGGCGCATTACCCGGAAGGTGGTGGGCAAATGTTGGTTGCGCTTGCCTGCGCATCTTTCGCCCAACCTGATGGCACGGGAATTGTGCCGATACTCTCTGAAATTGCTCGCATGACGCGGCAATCGGAAAGGACGGTTCAACGTCAGTTGGTTGAGATGCAAAAAGCCGGGTGGCTGATGCTTGTTCGGCCAGCAGGCCGAGGCCGTGGCGTTGAGTACCGAATCAACCCTGACTGGCTGAGCAATCCAGGCGCGAAGATCGAACCGCAAGAACGAGCAGCCTGATCCCCGGCATCATCGCCTGCACGCCCAAGAGCCCGCCACCTGGCGGGCTTTTTTGCGCCCCCACAAATCATATTATTATTCTTCTTGACAGGTAAGAATAATGCGCTTATTATTCTTCTTACCAACACACACCAAACCACCACGGAGCCCCATCATGGAAGCCTCTCAACTCAGTGCCAAGGATCGTGTCTTTGCCGCCGCCGCCTCGTTGTGGGAGAAGGCCGGTCGGCAGGCCTTCCCCACGGTGGACGCCGTGCGGAAAGAGGCCAAGGTCAACATGAATGACGCTTCGACCTTCATGAAGGATTGGCGTCTGATGCAAAGCAGCCAGGCGCTGCCTGGTGCTGTAGTGATTCCTGATGCGGTTCAGCAGGCCCAGGCCCAGGCGCTGGCCGCCCTGTGGGCTGCGGCCAGCGATGCGGCCGGTGACGTGCTGCGGGGCGAGCGCCTGTTGTGGGACAAGGAGCGGGCTGAGATTGAGGCCGTGGCCCATGAGCAGGGTGAGGCTTACGAGGCGCTTGCCCGCGAGCTGGCCGAGGTTCGGGCAACCCTTGCGGAGCGTGATGAGCAACTTGCCATCGAACGTGAGTCGGTGCGCGCCATGCAAGTGCAGATCGACCAATTGAAGGGGGAATTGACCGAGGCTGTCTCGGCCGAGGCCTTGGCGAAGGCGCGGGTTGACGAGGTGGTTAAACGTGCCGATGACCTGGCGCGTGAGCTGGCCTTGTCGCACGACGAAGCGACCAGGCAGCGGGAGGCCTTCGCTGACCTGCAAGGTGATCATGTGCGCCAGCGTGACGAGTGCGAACAACTGCGCGCCCGCGAAGCTGCGGCCCGAGAAGAAGCGGCAAAGATGCGCGGCCAGGCCGAGTCTTTGGCCGCCCAGGTGGCGCAGCAGCAAACGATGCTTGCTGCTTTGGTGGAGAAGACCAAGCAGCCCGAAAATAAGCAGCGGAAGTCTGTGGCCCGCAAGAAGGCTGGCAGCGCATAAGCGTAAATTCGTTAAATCGAAATCAATTAGACTTGCTTGAAGGATGAACCATGAAGGAACGATTGCTTGTCATGAACGGCCGCAAGATCGTGCAAGCCGAGCAGGGCCAAGAGTGGATCACCACGGGCAAGGTGGAGAAGGCCGGGCAGCTCAAGCCAGCGATCTACAACCTGCACGCGGCCGTCCCGGCCACTGAGGGCACCACGCAAGGCACCCTCGTTCATGTGGCCGAGGCCAGGCGGGACAAAGACAAGCCGGAAGGCCCGGTGGAGCCCTCACGGCTTTACTTGCAGGTTGGGCGGGGCTTTGTGGTGTACGAGGCTCAAGCCGCTTCGCTCTTTGGCAAGTTGCCGGAGGTGGGCTCATCCGTTTCTGTCGAATATGAGAAGGGGGCCGCTAAGGTGATGGCCGCCGACCAGGCGCAAAAGCGAAAGCTCACGCGCTAGTTTTAGCCGCTAAAAAGGGGGCGCTGTGGTTTGGAGCTTTGGAGTTGGAGAGCGAGCCCCATGGGGCAACTTCCCGCGCATCCTGCGCAATGGGGATCTGGGGGCGTTGCAGCTTGAGTCTGAGTACCTGGCAGCCAAGGGCGGTGACGACGCGGCGGCCTTCGCGCTTGCTGAACGCCTTGTGACCCCTGAGCTGTTGGCTCAGGTACAGGCGCTCATCGGTGAATCCAAGCCCCTGCTAGTCCCGGTTCTCGCCATCGAGGATGCTGGCCGAAACAAGATCCCTTTGGCCTTCGCGCATGTCGTTGGCGACCGCTTGGGTTTGGCCGTTGATGATGGAATCGTGCAGCGCGAAAAGGTCAGCCGCACGGGATCTGGGGCCGATCATCGCTTGGCGTTCAGCCCGACATTCAGCGGCCCGGTTCAGTCCGGGCAGAGCTATATCGTGCTCGATGACACCTTGACCATGGGAGGCACGATTGCCTCTTTACGCGGATACATCGAGAATCGCGGTGGATCTGTCATCGGCGCAGCCGTCATGACTGCCCACCCGGGGGCGCTTGATATTGCTGTCAAGCCCGGAATGCTGGCCGGAATTGCTGCCAAGCACGGTCAGGGCATGAATGACTTTTGGACGGAGAATTTTGGCTATGGCATCGAACACCTCACCCAAGGCGAAGCAGGACACCTCAAAGCTGCCCCGTCAGTTGACGCCCTCAGAAATCGAATCGTTGAGGCAAGAAATGCAGTCCTCAAGCCGATGGATGAAGGAGCAATTGAGGCTCAAGAAGCAGGCTCAGAGCAGCGCGGAAAAAGCGGCCTAGAGCCAGAAGCTTTCCTTGAGTCGGCCCGTGAGGTAGAGCAAGAGCAGCAAGCGACCATCGAGGCCGCGCCTGTCTCCCAGCTCTACGAATCGACCTTGGAAACCTACATTGAAGAGAAGCAGGAGCAGGCCGAGGGCCTGGCTGATCGTCTTGAGGATGTGATTGAACGGCAGCGCGGCCGGTTACAGCAGATCCAGGCGGCAAAGCCTGGTTTGTTTGCCCTCCCCTCTTCGCGCAGCACTTGGCAAGGTCAGTGCGCTCAACAGCAATCCCGGCTTCAAATGCTTGAAGCCCGGCTTGAGCTGGTGCGAGAAATCAAGGAAGGAATGGGGCTGCACTCGCCCCGGATTGAAGAGCTTGCCACCCGCAAGCTCCGGCAAGAACGCCCCGACCTGGCGAGCGCATGGGATGCCCACAAGGAGGCAGAGCGCCGTGAGAGGGCGCAAGAGCGGGCCGCAAAAAAGGCCGAAGGGCAATCCATCGGCCGAGGGCAGAACCTAGGCTTGTCAGTGTCTCGCAACCAGTAGCACCAAAATCACCGATACCAGGCACATGAGCCCTGCGGCGATATTCATGTAGGCCACGCGCTTAGCCCCTTCCAGGGGCTTTGTCGCTTTCTGCAAGGCCTTGTCCACTTCCGACCTGATCACGCCGCTGAATTCCTTCACGGAATCCTTGGCGGCCTGCCGCATGGCCTCCTTGCTGGCGTCCAGGGCGGCATTCAAGATCCGTTCGGCCTTTTCCTTGGCGTCATGACCCCAGCGCGAAGCGATGGCCTCAAGTTCCGACTTGAAGCCATCCAGAATTTCTTGCTGAGACTTCGCGCTGTCCTGCATCAACCTGGCGTTGATCGTTTGCAGGATCAAAATAGGGTCATCCCGGCCGACCGCAATGCCGTGCTTCGCTGCAATCTCTTTCAGCAGCTCATCGACCGGATCTGCCATCACAGCACCGCCGCGCTGTCGAGTTGGCCGTACAACTGCCCTTGCACGATCTTGAGACGCTGCCTGGTCATGATCGTGAGCGAGCTGGTTGCCAACGCCTCATCGAACGTGATGCGCTCTTTCAGAATGTCGCTCAAGTCCCGGCCATACGTTTCTTCCTTGAGGAACGGGATTCGGATGATGGAGTTCACGCGGGCCTTGTTGGCCGTGTAGGCCTTGAGCTGTTCAAAGGGCTTGCCTTCGTGCTCAATCGGCCCCCAATACGGGTTGAGCCACACGACGAACATGGTTTCGCCTGGGAACTGCGTGACGAGTTGAGCGAAGCCGCTCAACGTGTCAAGCAAGGCTTGTCCACCAGTCACGACCGTGTGAATCACAAGCTCATGGCCCATTTCCTTGAGCAGTGCCGGGACTTGGTTGCTGATCAGGTAATGCGACAACGGGACAAACGAGCTGGCCCCGTTGTCAATGATCACGTCATCTTCCGATGCCGCGATTTGCTCGATGAGCGCATCAAAGTTGCGCGGGTTGATTTCGTCGGCTTCCATGATTTCCAGCCTGCGCACATTCAGAGCCTTGTAGCCCGCAAACGTGGCGTTGACCGGATCGGTGTCGATGCACAGCGGGTTTTGGCCCTTGTGCCGCTTGTATTGCGCCAGTGTGGCGGCAATGAACGACTTGCCAACGCCGCCCTTGCCTTGAAGTACCAAGTGAATCTTTGCCATTACAGAAGCTCCTTTTTGTCCGGTTGGGACGTGAATGTGAATCCAGTGATTGCGGCCGGAGGTGGGGGCGCGGCCGGGGTCGGTGCGGGTGCCGGTGTACCGCCAGGCTTCGCGGGGGTGTTGGCCAGCGCCTGGCTGGCCGTCTTCACGCCCTGCCCTTCGCCTGGTGCCTGACTGCCTGGCTGAGCCAGGATCAGGCGGTTCACATGCCCCCGAAATGCTTGGTAGCTGAACGGCACTTTGCCTTCCTCGTGCAGCGTTTCCCAGATCGTTTTGACGGGCCAGCCGTCATCAATCGCCTCCCGTATCTCAGACCTCAGAGCCAGGACAACAGCCAGGTTCTGTGTCTTCACAGAGGGCTTTTTCTTCGTCGCCCTCTCTGCAATTCGGGCCGAAAGCGGTTTTGCCATCGTGTCACCTTGGTTTGTCGTCAACGGTCTTTTCGCATTGCTCAGCCCTCATTCTAGCTTTGCTGCCTTGCTAGAACCTTTGTTCTAGCTTTCTTTGCCCAGGTCGAGCCCCGGCAAAGGCATGATATAGCGAAAAGCACGGTACAGCAAAGTCCCGCGCCATGCTACCCTTGGCGTAGCAACGGCGACAGCCGGGGCAGGATATGTGAAAGTAGCTACACGGGTTCCCCGTGTTGCTACTTTCACTCCCCCCTTATTCGCACCTTCGGTGCTCAACGTGGGTATCCTGCTCTGCGAGGCCAGACGGCTACCGCCGTCAATGAATCCGGCGATGCCGGGAGGTTTGGACGATGGACAAGAAAGCAGCGATCCGCCGAGAGAAAGACTTGCGCGTGCCAGTCTTCCCCTACGAGCGTGAGCGCATCGAAGCGAACGCGGCCAACGTGGGAAAGAAGGTGGCCGCGTACCTGCGCGAGCTGGGCATGGGCTACGAGGTCAAAGGGGTTCTTGACCATCGCCGCGTGGAAGAGCTGGCACGCATCAACGGCGACTTGGGCCGCCTTGGGGGTTTGCTCAAGCTCTGGTTGACCGATGACCCGCGCACCGCCCAATTTGGCGAGGCCACGATTCGGGCCGTGCTTTTCAAGATCGAGCAGACGCAGGCGCAGATGCAAGACGTGATGCGCCAGGTCGTCAGGCCTCGGGTCAAGAAATGACCTTTAGCGGCTAAAACGATGATTGCCAAACAAGTCCCCATGAAGTCGCTCAGCAAGAGCGACTTTGGCGAGCTGGTGGCTTACATCACCGATTCGCAAAGCAAGCAAGAGCGCGTGGGCTATGTCGCTGTTGCCAACTGCCAAAGCATCGACCCAGAGATTGCGGCCCTTGAGGTCATCAACACCCAGGCTCAGAACACGCGGGCCGAAGCGGACAAGACCTATCACTTGATCGTCAGTTTTCGCGCTGGCGAACAAGTCAGCGACGAAGTGTTGGCCGTCATCGAATCGCGGATCTGTGACGGCCTTGGGTTCGGCGAGCATCAGCGAGTTAGTGCGGTGCATCACGACACCGACAACTTGCACTTGCACATCGCCATCAACAAGATCCATCCGACCCGTTACACCATTCACGCGCCCTACAACGATCACAAGACCTTGGGCAAGCTCTGCGAACAGCTAGAGCGTGAATTCGGCCTTGAGCGTGACAACCACGCCCCGGTGAAAACGGCATCAGAAAACCGGGTGGCCGACATGGAGCGGCACGCGGGCATTGAAAGCCTGGTTAGTTGGGTGCGCAGGGAGTGCGCCGACCAGATCAAGACCGCGCAAACATGGGGCGACCTTCACAAGACGCTGGCCGAACATGGCTTGCAGATCCAGGCCAAAGGAAACGGCTTTGTGCTGGCAAGCCAAGATGGCGTCATCGTCAAAGCAAGCACCGTTGACCGGAGCTTTTCACGGGCGCAGTTGGAGGCCCGGCTAGGGCAGTTCGCGCCAAGCGCCCTGCCCTTCGCGCCAGATGCCGCCGCGATCATTGCGAAGCGCCCACCTGTCGCACAGGTAGGCCGTAAGCCCCCGCCCAGAGGGCAAGGCAGGCTGAGCACCCTCGGGCAGCTTGGCACCGTGGTAATTGGCGCACCTCTCAAGGTGTACGACCAGCGCCCCTTGCACAAGCGAATCAGCACGGCCGAGCTGCACGCCCGCTACAAGGCTGAGCAGGCCGGGTTGCGAGACAAGTACGCACAAGGTATGGGCGAGGCCAGGCGGCGGCGTGATCGTGCCATCGAGGCCGCCAAGCGCACGGCCGCACTCAAGCGAGCGGCGCTCAAGATGACGGATGGCAAGGAGGCCAAGAAGTTCTTGCGATCCGCCACCAGCAGCACCCTTAAGGAAGAGTTGGCGAAGATCCGCGCCGAGTACGCCAAAGACCGGCAAAAGGTCATTGATGCAAGCCAGCGCATGGCCTGGGCCGACTGGTTGCGCAAACAGGCCACGGAGGGCGAAGGCCCCGCCCTGCTTGCCCTGCGCGCCCGCGAGGCCGCCCAGGCCTTGAAGGGCAACACCGTGAGCGGCAAGCGCACGAATCCGCTTGAGACAGCAGGGAAAGACAGCATCACCAAGAAAGGCACGGTCATTTTCCGTGCTGGCAAAACCGCCGTCAGGGATGACGGCGAGAGGCTGAGCCTCACGCGGGGAGCAAGCCACGATGGCTTGGTGGCCGCCCTGCGCATGGCAATGGAGCGTTTCGGTGAAACGGTCACTGTCAACGGCTCAGCCGAGTTCAAAGAGCGCGTGGCGATTGCGGCCGTGGCCGCCAATCTGCCAATCCGGTTTGACGATCCCGCCTTGGAGGCGCGGCGTCTTGTTTTGAAGCAGCAAGCACAAAAGGAGTTCACCAATGGAAGACCAGAACCAGGATCACGACCAAGACAACCTCAGCAGCTCGGAGCCCGATCCGGGCTTGCCGCCGGAGCTGGACGAGGAACAGGGAGCCCCGCAATCGACGGACGATCTGATAGCCCAAGCAATGGCCTCGATGGACGCCCCGTTGCCGGAATCAACGGCCATCGACCCAGCAATGGCCGGGATGGTTCAGCAGGGGGGCGAGTCTCCCCAACGCACGTTCGACTTGGAGCAGTCAACGTCAAGCCCGGCATTGCAGGCATTGGACGAAAACCGCCGCCCCAAAGTCAAAACCGCCTGCGAAGCCTGTCCCAACTCGGTGTGGTTCACCTCGCCCACGGAGGTGAAGTGCTATTGCCGGGTGATGTTCCTCGTAACGTGGGCAACCAAGGAGCCCAACCAGATCACGGGGTGCGACGGGATCTTTCTGGGACAGGAGGGCTGACCCTCCCCCGCATCGTCCCTACGGTGCTCAGCCCAGCTCAGAAGTACATCGCCGAGCGAGAGGGCAAGCGACAACAAGGCTTCGATATACCGAAGCACCGAACATACAATGAACAAGACGCGGGCGCACTTGCATTCGCAGGGCTTCGCCAGGTCGAAGGGCAGTCACTTGCACTGCTGCGCAAGGGTGATGAAGTCACCGTGCTTGCGATTGACCAGGCCGCAGCTCAACGACTCAAGCGGCTGTCTGTCGGCGATCTGGTGACTGTCTCCGCAACAGGCGCAGTCAAAAAGAAAGGAAGGTCACTTTGAACGACGCATATAACAACGCGGTGGGGCCGCAGGTTCGCAAGCCCAAGCCCAAGCCGTCAACCATCCTGATGCGCGCTGTAGCCGCTGCATCGGTGCTTGCTGGCTTGCAGGCAGCAACCCAGCACTTCGCCTATGACTTCCACTATCAGGAAGTCTTGGGCCAGCACTATCACCACTTGTACGCGCCCTGGCAGATCGTCAAGTGGCATTCAGCCTGGCACACCCAATACCCGATGAATTTTGTGAAGTCGGGCAGCATCGGTGTTGTCGTCGCCGGGCTGGGCCTGCTGGGCTTGGTACTCGCGCAGATGGCCCGCGCCAACAAGTCATCGGTCAATGAGTACCTGCACGGATCGGCCCGCTGGGCGAACCGTGAAGACATTGAGGCCGCTGGCCTCATGCCCCGCACGCCGACCCTTTGGGATCGACTGCGCGGCGTAGAACCCGCCGCCTCAACCGGCGTCTACGTGGGCGCGTGGCGCGACAGCAAGGGACAGACCCATTACTTGAGGCACAACGGCCCTGAGCATGTCTTGACCTATGCACCAACACGTTCGGGCAAAGGCGTTGGCCTGGTCATCCCTACCCTGCTGTCATGGCCTCACAGCACCGTTGTGACCGACCTCAAGGGCGAGCTGTGGGCCATCACCTCCGGTTGGCGGAAGAAGTACGCCAAGAACAAGGTCTTGCGATTTGAGCCAGCCAGCTCAAACGGCGGCGTGATGTGGAACCCTCTTGATGAGATCCGCATTGGCACCGAAGCCGAAGTGGGCGACGTGCAAAACCTGGCTACCCTGATCGTTGACCCGGACGGTAAGGGCCTTGAGTCGCATTGGCAAAAGACCAGCCAAGCCCTGCTTGTCGGCGTCATCCTGCACGCGCTCTATAAGGCCAAGAACGAAGGCACCGAGGCCAGCTTGCCCGCGGTCGATCTGATGATGTCAGACCCGAACCGCGACATTGCCGAGCTGTGGATGGAGATGACCACCTACGGCCACATTGACGGCAAGAACCATCCTGCCGTGGGCACGGCCGCACGCGACATGATGGACAGACCCGAGGAAGAGGCTGGCTCTGTCCTGTCCACCGCCAAGAGTTACTTGGCGCTCTACCGTGATCCCGTGGTGGCCCGCAACGTCAGCAAGTCGCAATTCAGGATCAAAGACCTGATGAACGACGACGACCCGGTTTCGCTCTACATCGTCACACAGCCGAACGACAAGGCCCGCTTGCGGCCCTTGGTGCGCATCCTCATGAACATGATTGTTCGCCTCCTGGCCGACAAGATGGAGTTTGAGCGTGTGACCAATGAAATGTCTTGGTGGCGCAAGCTGTTGACCTCGATTGGCATCGGTGAAGCAGAGCAATCGCAGGTTCGATCAAAGAAGGGCTACAAGCACCGGCTGCTGGGGATGATTGACGAGTTTCCCTCACTCGGGAAACTTGAAATCCTGCAAGAGTCCCTTGCCTTCGTGGCCGGTTACGGCATCAAGTTCTATTTGATCTGTCAGGACTTGAACCAGCTCAAGAGCCGTGAAACCGGGTATGGCCCCGATGAAACCATCACATCGAACTGCCACGTTCAAAACGCCTATCCGCCCAACCGGATGGAGACGGCCGAGCACCTGAGCAAGACGACCGGCGAAACCACCATCATCAAAGACCAAGTGACCGTGAGCGGCAAACGCTTCGGTGCCTTGCTGGGCCAGGTTTCACGAACCTATCAAGAGGTCAAGCGCAATCTGTTGACGCCTGACGAGTGCTTGCGGATGCCTGGCCCAAAGAAGGATGCAGACGGCCAAATCAGCGAAGCAGGGGACATGGTTGTTTATGTGGCTGGCTTTCCCGCCATCTATGGTGTGCAACCCTTGTTCTTCCAAGACAAGACCTTTTCAGCACGGGCCGCGATCCCCGCGCCAAAGGTCAGCGACAAGACCCGAGGCGACGAGACACGCGAAGCGGGGCAGGGCAGGGGGATCAAGCTGTGAGCCCCATCCGCAAGGTCTTCTTTGGTGTGGTGGCAACCGGCCTGGTTGTCATGGCCTGCGGCACGCTGGCCTACCTGGCAGGCCTGCGCGTGAACACCACCAAGAGCATTGCCCTGGGCATCTACAAGACGACGCAAGACCCAATAGGGAAGGGCGCTTATGTCCTGTTCTGCCCAGATCCAAAGGTGCAAGCCTTCGGCATTGCACTTCGCCGCCAGTACATCACCGAGGGCTTTTGCCCTGGTTCTTACGGCTACCTGATGAAGAAGGTTTTAGCCGCTAAAGGTGATGTGGTCGATTGGACAGAGCAGGGCGTGAAGGTCAACGGTCAGTTGGTGCCGCTCAGTGCGCCCAAGGACACGGACGGGGCAGGGCGGGCAATGCCCCGCATCCGCGAGCAAGGACGCACCTTGCGTGATCGTGAGCTTTTGCTGATGGGCGATGTGAGCCCCAAATCGTTCGATGCCCGTTACTACGGGCTGATCGACGTTCAACAAATTCAGTCCGTCATCAAGCCCGTATGGGTCTGGTGACATTTCAAAAGAGGGTGTCTATATGCGTTTGTTCATTGCTGAAAAGCCATCTGTTGCAGCGGCCATAGCGGCCGGGCTTGGTGATGGGAAGAAATCGGGCGGTTACTACGAGTGCGGCCCAGACCGGGTGACGTGGTGCGTGGGCCATATGTTTGAGCTGGCTGGCCCCGATGCCTACACGCCTGCCGATGTGCCAACAGGGAAGGGCGGTGGCAAGCTCTGGCGGGTGGAGGATCTGCCCATCATCCCGAGGGAATGGCTGCTTCAGCCCAAGGCTGAAATGAAAGAGCAATTGGCGACCATCGGCCGCCTGATCGCGCAGGCCTCGACGATCATTCACGCTGGCGACCCTGACCGCGAAGGTCAGTTGCTGGTTGATGATGTGCTTCGCCACTTCAAGAGCACCAAGCCCGTGCAACGGTTCTGGGTCAACGCCCAGGACACAGTGAGCGTGCGCCGAGGCCTCGACGCCCTGCAAGCCAATACGAAGTACATGGGCTGGGGCGAAGCAGCACGCGCCCGCCAGCGCGCCGACTGGCTCATTGGCATGAATCTCAGCCGGGCATTCACGTTGCGCGCACAGCGCGGCGGCTCCCGCGCCTTGCTGACGGTTGGCCGAGTTCAAACGCCTACGCTTGCCCTGGTGGTTGCGCGTGATCGTGAAATCGAGGCCTTCAAGCCGATCCCGTATCACACCATCGAGGCCAAGTTTCAGCACCAAGGCGGCTTGTTCAAGGCCTCATGGAAGCCCGGCGAGGATCAAGCAGGCATGGACAGCGAAGGCCGGTTGACTGACACGGCCATTGCCAATGCCCTTGTTGCTCAACTGTCCAACTCGACGGGGCAAATCACCAACTACAAGCAGGAAGCCAAGAAGACCAGCCACCCCCTGGCGTTCTCGTTGTCAGACCTCACGGTGGCAGCCTCGCAGAAATTCGGCTATTCGGCCGACACCGTGTTGAAGGTGTGCCAGTCGCTCTATGAGACGCACAAGCTCACGTCATACCCCCGCACCGATTGCGCTTATTTGCCTGAATCGCAATTGGCCGACGCGCCTCAAGTCATCGAGGCGTTGAAGCATGTCAACCCTGACCTTGTGCCCATCATCGACAAGGCTAACTTGTCGGTGCGCTCTCGCGTGTGGGATGACAAGAAAATCACCGCTCACCACGGGATCATCCCGACCATGCACAGGGGCAACAAGGCCGCGTTGCGCGAAGACGAGCGCAACATTTACGAGCTGGTAGTACGCACCTACGTTGCGCAGTTCTACCCCTTGCATGAGTTCATGAGCACGACCGTTGAACTTGAAGTTAAGGGTGAAACCTTCACGACAACGGGCAAGGTCATCACCCACCAAGGTTGGCGTGAGCTTTTCAAAGACACCGATCAAGACGCCAAGGACAAAGACGCGGGCCAAACATTGCCACCGATGGCAAGCGGTGATGCCGTCACATGCGCGGAAGCAGCCAGGCGCGATGCCAAGACCAAGGCACCGTCACGCTTCACCGAAGGCACCTTGACGAAGGCGATGGAAAACATTGACAAGTTCGTCACTGATCCAGCTCACAAAAAGATGCTGCGCGAGGGCGACGGCATCGGCACATCCGCCACCCGCGCATCCGTGATTTCCGAATTGAAGCGCCGTGAGTTCTTGGAGGTCAAGACCGAGCCAGGCCAAAAGGCCGAAATCATCGTGAGCACGGTACTTGGCCGCAGCACCATCGACGCCTTGCCCGATATCGTCAAGAGCCCTGTACTGACCGCACTCTACGAACGCACCTTGAAAGAGATCGAGCAGGGCAAATCAGAGCTGGATGCTTTTGTGCGGGCACAAGAGACATTCATCAAGCAGCAGGTTGAGCGGGCCAACACAGGTTCCGTGTCGATCGCAGGCGGCAAGCAGGCCGCCGCCGTGTCGTCGCTGTACAAGTGCATGGCTTGCAGCAAGGGCCTGGTGCATCGCCCCAGCGCGAAATTCAAAGGCCGAGCCTGGTGGGGATGCAGCGGCTATCCCGACTGTGCCCAAACCTATGAAGACCTGAACGGCAAGCCCGATTACAGCAAGGGCCGCAACGCGGCCAACACCACCACCAACACCACCAAGGAGTGACCTCATGAACACCATCACCAACACCGAAGCCGACGACCTGGCCGAGCCCATCACCTTCGATGCCAAAGCCGACCAGGCCGCCGCGATCCGCGAGAAATTCATTGATGTGCTCACGCCTGGCTTTCAAGCCGAGTTCGCGCCCGATGAGGCCGACCAGGCCGGGGCCTTCGTTGAAGACGCATTGACCGAAGCCGAGGCCGCAGCCAGCGGCATCGACCTCGAATCGGTGCCTGTCCTGACTGTCGCGGTGGAGGTGTGACATGGCCGAAGCCAAGAAACCATTTTCGGAGCAGGTTGCCGAGAACCTGATTGAACAACTCAAGGCGGGCACCGCCCCGTGGCAACGGCCGTGGGAAGCTGGTGATGGGGCATCCATGTTCCCCATGAACCCGACGACCGGCAAACGATATCGGGGCATCAACGCAATTCACCTGATGGCCCAGGGCCGCACAGACCAACGCTGGATGACCTTCAAGCAGGCCCAGGCGGTCGATGCGCAAGTGCGCAAAGGCGAGCGCGGCACCCCCATCCAATACTGGAAATTCACGGACGAGCAAACCAAGCTCGATGACCAGGGCAGGCCTGTGCTTGATGCCAAGGGCGAGCCGGTCAAGCAGGTTGTGAAGTTGGAGCGGCCACGGGTCTTCATGGCAACGGTCTTCAATGCCGAGCAGATCGACGGCCTGCCGGTGTTGGAGCGCAAGCCGCAGACGTGGGACGCGAACGAGCGCGCCGAGTCGATCTTGAAGGCCTCCGGTGCTGACATTCGGCATGGCGGCGACCGGGCCTTTTACCGGCCCGTTTCCGACTACATCCAAATGCCCGACCGTGGGCAGTTCTCCAACGCAGGCAACTACTACGCCACCGCGATTCACGAGCTGGGCCACTGGACGGGCCATGAAACCCGCCTTGATCGTGACTTGGCAAACCCGTTCGGCTCCGAGGCCTACGCCAAGGAAGAGCTGCGCGCCGAAATCGCCAGCATGATCCTGGGCGCTGAGATTGGCTTGGGCCACGATCCAGGCCAGCACGTCGCTTATGTCGCTTCGTGGATCAAGGCCTTGAAAGAAGATCCGATGGAGATCTTCAGGGCCGCAGCCGATGCCGAGAAGATCCAAGACTACGTTTTGGCCTTTGAGCAGAAGCTGACTCAAGAGCAAGACGCGGTGCAGATCCAGCAGCAGCAACAGACCGTGGCCACCAACCAGGCACAGCCTGGCCAGGATCAACGGGAGCAGCCGAAACACCCGCCTGCGTTCATCGACAGCATCGGATTCTTGCGCGATTGGAACACTGCCGATCCAATGCCGGAGGACTGGACGGGCCTTGCCAAATCGAACACATCGGGCTTCTTGTACTTCGGCCAGGAAGGCGGCCAACGCACGATCACCGTGCTCGATGTGAAGACCTATCAGCAGGCCGAGCAGCAAGCCGCGTATGTCAAGGCCTTGATGGTCGATACATCCGTGGTGCTCGACAGCCCGGACACCACCTTTGCCCACTTCGACGCGAACCAGGGCAATGAAACGGGCTTGGCCGACGCGCTGCGCGCAAACGCACTGACCACCGTTCACAGCGTCACCGGGCACGATCCGGCCCGCTTCATGGAGGTTGCACTTACCAGGCTGTCGCCGGTCTTTGGCCTCAAGCCCGAGGATAACAACAGCACCAATGCTTATTTCGAGCGCAAGGGCTTGGCGCAGGCCTTCGCGCTGAAAGCGGAGCAGATCCACGAAACGCTGACAAAGGAGCGTGAGGCCGTGCAAGTACCACCGACACCAGCACAAGACCGCCAGGCCGAGATTCAAGCCGAGCTGGCCGCCCTGGGCTTTCGCATGGAGCCAAGCCTTGACGCCCTCGCTGGCGATGAAGGCCACGCCATCATCGACCTGTCCACGGGCGAAGTCATCGACCCGCCAAACGATGCCGTGTTGTTGCTGGCGTCTGAGTGGTCACGCCTTGAAGGCGTCACCGAAGACCAAGAACAAGGCCTTGCGGTGGACGTGGGCCAACGCAAGCCCGTGTCGGCCGAGCTGACCGCACAAGAAGCGGCCGTGGCCGAGGCCTTCAAGCAGATCCGCGAGCTGCCAGGCGATCACCCGGAGCGCCAGGCCAAGGCCCAGGCCTTCGCCACAACAGCCAAAGAAATGTTGAGCGTGCCATTGCCATCTGATTGGAGCGGCAACGTGCAAATCATCGGTGTGGCAGAGCGCGACGGCCGCAAGATCGACGCGGCAAACGCCGGCGTCGAACCCGAAGAATTCCATCTGTACGCCAGGCGCGAAAACGTGGAATTTGGCGGGGACGCTTACGCACTTGTGGCCGTTCATCAGACCGAAGACCAGGCGATGCAAGCCGCCGAGCGCCTGGCGCTCATCGAGGCCCACGCGCACAGCAACCCATTGGAGCAAGCCGCCCGCCTGGCCTACGTCAACGAACAGCGCGTGCGCAACGATCCGAACTCGACCGACGAGGCCATTTCAGCGGCGAAAGAGGCCCGCAAGAACGCTGAATTCCTTGCCACCACCAACGACGCCGACTTGCAAAAGCGCATCGCCGAGGAAGAGCGTTTGTTGGCCCAGCGTGCCAACGACCAGGCGGCACCAGCTCAGGCCCGACAGCCTGACCAGGCCAGCCAGGCCAAGACCTTCATCAACGTGCCATTCAAGGAGAAGAACGAGGCCAAGGGGTTGGGTGCCAAGTGGGACCGAGAGGCGCAATCTTGGTACATCCCTCCCGGCATGGATGCCGCCCCGTTCGCCAAATGGCAGCAGAACGGCCAAAACCAGGCCCAGGAGCCCGCCAATGCGGTGCGCCAAGGGCAGGATGAGGGCAACCAGGCTCAAACGCCCAAAGCCCCGGAAAACTCGCGCCAGTTCCTGGCCGTGCCTTATGGCGAGCGCAACGCGGCCAAGGCGGCCGGTGCCAAGTGGGACGCAACGGCGAAATCTTGGTATGCCCCGGCCGGAGTTGACGCGGCACCGCTGCAACGCTGGTTGCCTCAGAACGTCCAGGCCGAGCAGGCTCCCGCACAGAGCCCGACCGATGAATTTGCCGAGGCCATGCAGTCTGTCGGGCTGACCGTTCCGGCAGGCCATCCGATCATGGACGGCAAGCGGCATCGCGTGCCCGTGCTCGATGACAAGAAGGGCGAGAAGACCGGCTTCTACATCGGCCACCTCGACGGCCACCCGGCCGGGTACATCAAGAACAACCGTTCTGGCGTTGACATCAAATGGAAGTCGAAGGGGTACACCCTCGACCCCGAACAGAAGGCCGTCTTGCAGGCCGAGGCTGCACAGAAGCTGCAAGATCGTGCGGCCGAGCAGGAGGCCACGCAAGCGCAAGTCGCACAGCGCGTTGTCAACCAGATGCGCTACCTTGAGCCGATCATGGAGCCGACCCCGTACCTGCAAGCTAAGGGCATTGGCGTGCATCCAGGCGCGTTCACAGACCGCGAAGGCCAGAAGACCTATCTCCCCGTCTATGACAAGGACGGCACTCAATGGTCGATGCAGTACATCCAAGAAGACGGCACGAAGCGTTTCCCCAAGGACTCGCGCAAAGAGGGGTGCTTTCACATCGTCGGAGGATGGAAGGCCATTGATGACGAAGGCGCAGCACCAGCCATCGTCATTGCTGAGGGCTATGCCACGGCCGCCACGCTGGCCGAGGCCTTGGGACATGGCACCGTGGCCGCGTTCGACTCGGGCAACCTGAAAGCCGTTGCCGAGACCTTCCGCGAGCTGTACCCGGACAAGGCCATTGTCATCTGTGGTGATGACGACCTGGCCGTGGAACAGAAGTACGGCCGCAACCCAGGCAAGGCCGCTGCCATCGAGGCGGCTCAGGCCGTAGGAGGCGAGTACATCACGCCAATTTTCGCGCCTGGTGAACAGGCATCGAACCCCAAGGGCTTCACGGATTACAACGACCTGGCCACCAAGAGCAGTCTTGGTGCCGAACGGGTCAGAGGTCAGGTGTTGCCGATGGTCGAATTGGCCGTGGAGCGAGCCGAACAACGCAAGTTGGCCCACGCTCAACAACAAGGCATCGACCAAGCGGAGAAGCCAGAACAGCAGCGCGCACGTCGCGCAATGAGCCACTGACATGCAGAAGCCTACAAACCACCCGGAAGGGTCTTACAAGATCGCTATCCACAGCCACAGCCGCTTGGTCAGTCGCATGAGCGGTGGCGAATGGAAGGAAACCCGCACGCTCGACACCGCAGGGCTTCCAGAGGGGCGAATCTTCTACACGTCGCAGGCCATCGACGCTGCCAAGAAGGTTCATCCCAGCAACTACGCCGGGGCGATCCTGCATGTGGACGGCCGCAACGTGTTCCAGCTCGACAGCCAAGGCGTTGTGAAGCACGACAAAGCCTTGTTCCAGAAAGAGCCCGTGGCTGGCCAGTTCTACGAGCTGGAATACCGGCGAGGCATTGGCTCAGTGAAAGGCCAGATCACGCAAGAGCAGGCCGAGAAGCAGCAGCAAAGCAAGTCGCGCTCGATGTGACGAGCGTCACCGCACGATGAAGAAAGCCGGGCAAGCCCGGCTTTTCTTTTGTCACCCTTTATCGAACATCGTAAATACGGCCTGACTGATCATCGCCCTTGCCAGCGTTCACAACGACAGGCGCGACAAAGATCGTCTTGCGCAATGATCGCTCCGGCCCGTATGGTTGTCGCTTGAAATGACCTCGCCTAAAGTGTGTCGCCAGCGTGCGGCCCGTGTCGATGGCTTCATGTATCGCCCGTGAGGCGACGGAATCGGCAAACGTTCGCCCGACAAAGCGCACCTTGCGATAGCCAGCTTTTAGCAAGCTGTTCTCAATCGACTTGACTCGACCTGGCATGACCGTACTACTCAACGCATCGAGCGGTTCTCTTGGGGTATCGCGGCCCCAGGCATCAACAATGTCCCCAGGTTCGGCCGCAAGGAAAAACAGCACGTTCACAATCAAGCCAAGCGCCTTTTTAAGCAACGGTTCTTTGTCGTCCAGTCGCTCAACAGGGGTAGGCACCTTGATCACCTCGCCGTACTGTGCAGTTAACTTGGCTTCTACCTCCGCAATTTGCGCAAACATGCTTGCGTTGGCTTCCATGATCGAGCGAATGGAATCGGTTAACGCATCGGTGATGGTCTTAGCCGGGTCGCTCATGTCAACAGATACGCCGACAACTGGCTCACCCATCGGCAAGGCAAAAAAATGCTGGCTCCCCCAGGCCCTGGGTACCAAGTCAACCATGAGTTTTTCCTCAGCGTGATGCACGAAAGCACCCTCAACTTCGTACCCATCAGCGAACAGGCCTGAGCTGGTACCGAAGTGGATATAGAAGGCAGCGCCTGGCAACGGCAATTCCCCGCAAGGAATGGCATCTGCATCGGTTAGTGCAAGCGATGACGTGAGGCCTGGTGCGATATCAAAGATCACTCGCCCAGCCTCGTGATAGGCACCAAACACCTGTATGTTCACGATCTCCGATTGGAGAGGGCCTGGCCCATTAGCTACCCCAAATTTCGATATCGCAGCCTCAAGCCGGGGGGGGAGTGACTGCACAAACGCCCGCCGCGCTTGTTCCCCTTGGCGCGCTTGATTCATGTAAGTCTTGCTGAATGCCACTGCATACGGGCGCGTTGCCTCGTACCGGATCGGAGCGTATGCGCTGCGCTTATTGATTTTTACTTGCATCGTCCGAGTCCCATCGCTGCTTCATTGGCGTCAATGATAGGCCTCATCTAAAGACGCTTTCGCCGCTCAACGCCAGGCCTGGATCGCCGCCGCGCCATGAAAAGAGCCGGGTAGGCCCGGCTTATTGGTTCTCGCTTTTCAATTTGATGCGGCGGCGAGTCGGCAAGAGCCTGGCTCTGTACAAGCCGAGCAACGTAGTTCCCATAAACCCAACTTGTTGCAGCAATAGACCGTCCGCATTGATCGTCACTGCGAATCCGATCATGGCGATGTTTGCGCCAAGGAAAGCCCACCAGCCATAGCGGGATGCTTTTGTGTTCGATGCCAGAGCCAGCGCGCCGACCAGGCCAAGCAAGCATCCGATCCATTCAAGGCTATGTGCGGTCATTGGCGATTCCTTTAGCGGCTAAAAGGGCAAAAAAAGAGCCACCAAAAACTACTTGGTGGCTCAAGACGCGCCCGCTGTCATCACAGGCACATCGCAGGGTCAGGGAGGAATACCCCGCATTGCCAGCCACGCTCCTGCACAACCGACAACGATTTCATTGTATATCGAAGCCGCCGAAGATGGCAACATTTTTCGATATATCCGTTAAAGAGCGAATGATTCAAGGGTGGTGCCAGGCTCTTTCAGGGCCTCAGTAAGCCACCGAGGCCGCAGCCCACGACCCGACCATGTTTCCCCGGTCTTGGGGTGTCTGTACTTCGGTGCAACCGTGCTGCGTGCCGTCTTCGTCGGTCTGCCGTCCACCTGGCGAATGCCCAAATCGGCAACGGTCAGACCGTGCTCACTCAACAAGGCTTTGACTTTGGCAATGACTTGCTGACGCTCTTCGCGCCGGGCTTCTTGGAGTTGCTTTTCCAGGGCCTGCGCTTGCTGATCCAGCTCAGCTTTGCGTGCAAGTAGTTCTTGGAGCGTGCTCATGGGTTCCTTCGTCGGTGTTGGAGCTTGAAATAGGTCTGTGCGAAGCCTGCGCCTTCATCGCCTTGATGATTCGACGCACCTTCCACAAGAGATTGTGGCGGCGGTGAAGCAACGCGGCTACTGCCTTGCGCCTTTTGCGTTGTTTCAACTGCTAGTCCCTGGGGTCTTATGTGAGTCACCAGCCAAAGGCCGATTTGCAGAACCAAATACCCAATGTCGCGCTGCTCACGGCGACCGTGAACCCTTGTGCGTAAGACATACCGCCTGGTAGGTTGTCCAAATCAACCAGAAAGGCAACACCAAGCATCCCAAGCCCAAATAAAGCTGACGCAACGCGGTTGCCTGTTGTGCTTGGCTGCTTGTGACTCATAGATTAATGTTTTCCGTTACGAGGTGCGTTTAACGATTGGTTGTCATAACAAGTCTTGACGCAAGTGTCAGGATTCGCCGCCTGGTGGCACTGATGTTGCGCCGGGCTTAGCCTGTGGCTTGAGGATGAATCCGGCGACGCTGGCCCAAAGCAATGCAAGCACGCCAATAATCGGCTCAAGCTGCCGCACCAGATCGCTCAGCAGTCCCAACGGCCCAGGCAAATCCGGCACCGGGGCAAACGTGACGAGGCCAACGATCAGCAGCATTGCCACGGCTACGCGCAACAAGTGCTCATGGCCGGTTGTCGCATACACGACCATGCACTGAGTGAAGCCAGCCAACACGGCAAGAGCTGATGTTGGAATATGCGATGACAACCCCAGGGCCAAAACACCGACAGGTGCAGCAAGCAATTTCCATTTATGCAAGACCATCACAAACATCCATTGGATTTGAAGCCCTCACACACTGTGATCGACTCCGGGTTAAATTGAAACGGCCAGGCTGAGGCGGTGCCATCTGCTGGGCCATGCACAACAAAAGGGACGCTGACAGTATGAGCTTTGGCAAACTCGTAAAAAGAGGCCAGGAGCTGGCTGGCGTCATCGGTTGCCTTGCATTCGACCTGGCCAGCAAGGTGCTCTTCGCCTTTGGGGCGGCACCGCGAGCATTGGAGACATTCAGCCATCGTTCGTCCCTTCCAGTGTGATTAGAGGCGCTTGCCCAGCTCAATGATGAGCACTGGCTTACCGCGCAAGAGGTCATTAAGGCCAGAGCGGGCCACGTCCTCAATGCGCTGTAATGCATAGATCACCCGCCTGTTGCGCAGTTCATCAGCAAGCGTCTGAAATTGGGCTTGTGTGACGTAGGCGGCTTCGTCAATGGCGAACAAGCCACCACGAGGCACACGAGCCATTTCAAGGGACAACGGCGACCCGTTAGAGGCAATGATCTTTGCTGTGGAGTTAAGCACCTTGCCGCTGCAAATGCGTTCCATCAGGTATGTTTTGCCCGTGCGAGCCCGGCCAATGATCAGGACACCAAAGCCTAGGTAAGCCATCACGCGGATGAGTACGCCAATGAAGAATGCCCGCAGGCTTTCCACCAGTGGGCGGCGCGACGGATCAAACCGCCGAAAGCTCAAGTGAATGATCTGCATCATCATCGGGTGCCCCGCTCTTATTTCTGACCTTCGTCCGGTTCGACGCCAAAGGAAGGCGAGGAACTGAACAACGACGGGCCAACGGCGATGAAGTACACCGACATGGACAAACAAGCGCCGACCCAAATAGAGCAGTCCAGGCCTGGCACCTTGCCCGACAGGTAACCATCGAGCATCAGCAGGGCCATGAACGCAGAGGGGACAACAGCGCAGGCATACCAGACGTGTTGCAGGATGGATTTGAAGGTGAGTGCTTTCATCGCGGGTTCCTTTTAGGCGAATCAATCCGGTTGGCAACGAACAGACCAAGGGCGGCGAGTGGCACGGCCATCCAGTAAATGACCACCTTGTTATCCGTGACAGAAGAAATCACGACCAGGCCGACAAACAGCACCGCAGGAATTGCGATCACGCTTGCCAACATGCGTTTGGCGTTACTGGTGAGTTTCATCACTGCCCCGCAGCTCTCAGCAAAGCGTTATTGCTCTGGCCGCCCTGCCCTCCGGTTTTGTAATGAGCGACAACCACACCTTTGGCGTTGAATTCAAAGACCGTGGTTTCAGAGATATTCCGGCCGATGATGGCTTGCCCAATTTGGGTGAAGTCATACGACCAGATGGTTTTGCCGCCCGCTTGGTTCTTCCGATTGGGATGGCCGACCAGGGCGATCAATTCGGCCTGCGTGGTTTTGTTGTTCACGACCTGGCTCATCTGCGCTTCGCTGATCTGGGTGCCTGTCTTCATGGCCCCCAAATCATCCAGACCAGGCACAGTGCCGCACGCGGCCAAACTCGCAATCATTGCGATTGTCAGAACGCCACGGGAAAGATGTTTGAAACTCATTTTGACTTCTCCTTTGCATGTTGGTTCATGGTCTTCGTTCAAAGAGACGTGCGCCAAGTTTAGCTAAACTGCGGCGGTTGTCAAGCCTTTTAGCGGCTAAAAACCTTCGCGGCCGGATGGTGCGGCAACCGTCACCCACCAGGCTTTGAAGTTGTTTAATCGGTGCTTCGCGCCTCGCCTGCCTGGTGTGCGCCAAGAGCGTGCATGGCCCACAAGGCGGCAGGAAGCCAGCCAAACATGGACAGTTGAAGCAGCAGGCAAACAGCGCCTGCGATGGGTCTACCGATGGTGAAGAACGAGGCCCACGGCAAGACCAATGCGAGGATCAAGCGCATAGCTGCCTCAGTCGTTGATGAGCGGGACATGAATCAGCTCGACTTCGACGCGCTGATTCAACATCCGCCCTTCCCTTGTTTGGTTGCTGGCAATGAAATCCATTGCCGAAGCGTAGTTGATCGAGATTTTAAGGGGCGACACACCCCGCGCAATGAGGTAGTTCCTGGCTGAGATTGCGCGAGCCAGCGCAAGTGCTTCGTCCTGCTTGCTGGCCTTGTCGGTGCTGGTTCGCCCCCTGATGTAGATCGACGCAGCATCCTTGGCCGCAGAAAGTATTTCAGCTTGGCTGTCGTCAGGTTTGAATGCTGCGCTTCTGTCAGGAAACGAAACCATCACGGCCGTGGCAATCGGCGTACCTTGATAGTGGTATTCATCAGCCGCAATACTGTTGATGGCAATGAGTGCGACAAGGGCACCGATGATAAGTTTTTTCATGAATTCCCCTTTTAGGTGAAGAACAAATACCCGGCTTTGCTCATAGGGATACGAGCCAGCCAGATCAGACAAAGGTGTGCGGGGTAAAAGGCATAAAAAAACCATTTAGCCCGCCACGGTTTGAAGGTAATCGAATTAAGGATGGCCGCCAGTGGAATTGCCGCAAGCGCCCAGAAGTTGCCATTGATGTAATAAAGCGATGCCGTTGCCAGTAGGCCGCAAATAAGCAGGGCGCTCCCGCCATTTCTGAAATACATGAACATGGTCACGCCAAGGAAAACCGCGAAAGGCCCGTATTCAATGAACGGCCCCGCAGTCCATGTTCCACCGAAAATGAAGGCGAGCACAATCAATAACCTGGGCGACCGGGATTCATTTGCCAAAATGGCGCAGGCCGCAGTAATGACCGCCAGCGTGAAAAGAATGTTAAGCGGGAAATACCCGCCGCCCAGACCACCTAGAGCGACAAACACCGGAACAAATAGTGGCAGAGCAACCCTGCCCGCCTCAAAAAGAAATGGCAAGGTGCCATTGAAAAGATACTTGTTGATGTGATCGCCGACCATGAGCAGCAATCCCGCCCATTTGAGCAATTCAGGGTTGCGAGCCTGCATTGAGCAATTTCCTTGGCGTATAGCTTTGATGACCTGGGGTGAATGCGGCAACGACCGTTGGCGCATGAGCTGCTTGCCACGACGGTCTGTGTGGGTGGGGCGCAATCTGGCTTGCGGTCAGGGCCGGTGCATTGACGGTGACGGTCTGGTAACGTGAATCAAGCCACGAGGCCCATTTAGCCGCCCTGATTTTAAGATTGGCTCTGTACCTGGCATTGTGCTCAGGCGTGCGGGAATGGTAATTTGCGGCCCTTGTCCAAATGTCGCCAGCATCTTTCATAATGTGCTGGCGCAGCCGCCAGGCCGCCAGCCTGAACGAATAACAGCCTGCTTGTGCCACATCAGTGGCGGTGATGTTGTATTTCGCAAGCTCTTTGAGGTAAGAGGTATTGAACTGCATCGGGCCAACGTCATGTGTTCCGTTTGTATTCAATACCCATTGGCCGGGTTTGCCGCCCTCGTTTTCGGCCACGGCGATAACAATGTTCGCCGGTATTTTGTACTCGACGGCGGCAGCCACAGAGCACAAAACACGTTCTTGCTGATAAGGAGGCAGATCGAGGGCGGGCATTTCAATTACCAAAAGCGATGTTGACGCATCCGGGCACGTTCGGCGTCTTCCGCCGCAATGCGTGCGTTGTATTCGGCCAAGGCCTGGTCGTACTGATCAGGTTCGACCCACTTGCCGCCGCGCTCAGGCAGACCAACGTATTTCGGCATGATTGATGCCAAATTGGTCAACCCGTTGTTCATGTAAGAGCCGCAGTAATCGGGAAGCTGATTGCCGATGATCGTTGTATAGCTGTCGCCATCGGACACGTATTGCATCAGCTCCAAATTGAGCGATCCAGCGTCGCAACGACCGGCCCCGTTACTGATGGCCTCAACCAACGACGACATTTGCGGAGTTTGTTGCGAAGCTGGGCACAGTCTGAGGAAATTGACGCGCCCACGAATCGTGTCACGCAATTTGCGGGCACTGATGCTGAAATACTTGCGCAATGACGGCTGGCATTCACCAGGCCGAACACTCGACGCAAGACACAGCACGGCTTCACAGGCAAGCCGGGTATCACCCGACAAAACTTCCTGCGCCTGGCTGGGGATGCTTGAAAAAGCAACCAGACCGGCCACGGTGTAAATCCTCAATTTCTTCAACATTTGCCTTCTCCTAAATTTAGGCAGTTTGAGAGCCCGTGCCTTGGTCACGGTTTACAAAGGCCGCCACTTCCGAAGCGGCCTCGCTGGCTTGAGAGCTGCTGCCAGCACCCAAGCTGTCACCTCCGAAGGAGTCACCCCCTTGAGCGCCTCCCTCATTGATCGCTGCGGCAACCTGGCCGCCAAAGGTTTCGCCAATGCGTTCCTTGGCCGCGTCGATCTTGTCTTGAGCCTTGGTCTTGCTCACATCCCAGGCACCAGACGCGAGGTTTGCGCCCATGTCGGCGGCAACCTTCCCTGCGGTCTTGCCTGCGGTCATCGCCGCCTGGCCCACAGCAGCAGCCTTGGCGGCAATGCCGCCGCCACCACCACCGGCACCGGCAGAGCCGCTAGAGCTGGCCGCTGACGTGCTGTCGCCGTCCATTGCTGATGCCAAGGGGCTTGAAGAGGGGTTGCCGCTTGGTTGATCGCCGCCGCCGCCACCGGCACCGCCGCCGCTCATGGCGCTGAGAATGTCGCTCCCTGTCGCAACGTTCGCCGAGGCCTTGGAATAGGCCGCCATCAAGGCAGAAGCGCCACCGGCCACACTCGTAGCTGCGGAGGCCATCGCGGCACCACCGCTTGCCATTGCAGCCGAAGCAACACCGGCAGCGGCCAGCGCGCTACCCGCACCGTGGTTGCCGATCTGCCCTGCCCCACCCCCAAACGGCAATTGGCCGATCATCGGGGGCACCTTGTTGACCAACGCCAGGAGGACGGCGGCCACAACCAACATGACGCTGATTTCTTTGAGTGTCAGCCCTGCGCTCATGGCGTTGTAATACTGATCAACAAACGATTTCCCGATGCCAACCAAAAGCACCATCGTGAAGAGCTGCAAAGCAATACTCAGGACGTTTTTGTAATAAGCAATTGCCATGTCGGAAGTCCATTTGGAACCACCGAATCCCAGCATGAAAACACCGGCATAAGCCATGATCCAAGCAGCGACCAAGAGCAGAAGCATATTCACGCCGATAAGCGCAAAAACGATCAAGACAATCCCGGAAATCAAAATTCCAGCAAAGCTATCGACGGGCGACCAAACCGACGATTGGTCAAGCACCTTAAAGAAAATGTCAAAACCAATGTCAACGATGCTAGACGGTGTAAATGTTGCGGGGTTACCGCTTGCCGTCGCCGCCAATTGACGAAGCGACTGCATGATGTCTGTAGCGTAGGCGGGGCCATTGGTAAGCACCCACCAGAAAAATCCTGTAGAAATGGTGAAGCTGATGAACTCGGCGAAGAACTCGCCAACATCGGCTTTACGCAAAGCCATCATCCCGAACGTGAAAACCATCGAGATTACAACCAGCGACCAAAAAATTACGGACGCTTTGGTGGTAATCACCGTGCCCCAGGTGCTTGCCGCCGCTTGATAACGTGCAAGAACATTATCAAGAATGCCTGCGTTGTTGATTGCCGCATGTGCATCAATCGAAAACAAAGCGACGAAAAGCGCCAGGAGCGCAGGGAATACGTTTTTGATGAGGCTTTGCGTTTTCATGGGTTTCTCACCAGGCCTTTTTTGTAGTGGCTTCACCACCCATCGGGCGACGGAGGCAAGCGGAGGAAAACGCTTGTTTGTCCAGTGCGTCGCTGATCTTGGCGATGTTTTCAGGCTTGCAGTTCTCGTCGTTGACAACCGGAGAAATGCGGTTGATCTTGATTGGCTCGTCTTGCTTGCTGCATCCAGCGGCAGAAACCAGAGCCAAAACCAAGATCGCGTAATAGGAGCGTGCTTTATTCATATTCACCTCATTCAGAAGCTGCGGGTGGTGCTGGCTGTGTACGAGCCTCGGCGGAGCTGTTCACCAGCAGCCTTTTGCTTCGCTTCCTGATCCGCCAAAGCCTGGTTGCGTGTTGCAACCATGTTTTGCTCGGCGATCAGCAGGCTTCGGATCTGCAAGAGCTGCGAGGCCTGGTTGCTGGCGAGCTGGTTGGCAAACTGAATTGCCGCCATTTGCCCCGCCGCACCCTGCGCGCTGCTTTGCAAGCGTTGCAGCTTTGCGGCATCCGTTTGCAAGGCGGTTTGCTGCTGATCCAGGCCCTTGAAAACCGCATCGTTGGCTTTCTTTTGCGCTTCCATCGCCAATTGATCAGCGTTCCTGCTGATCGCTGCAAACTGCGCGGCCGTGCAGCCAGTGGCAGTGAAGCAAGACGAATTGCGGTAGTAGCTCAGGTCTTGAAACTTGTTCAGGTAGTTGTCCACGCTACCGAGGGCTGTTTTGTACCCTTGGAGCGTGTTGATTGCACCGTTGAGCGAAGCCATCGTGGCCTGTGCCTGATCCCAGATATAGGCGGCAGGCGCAACGCTGTTTTGCAGCATGTTTTCATACTGCTGCAATTGCGTTTGATACTGCTGAATCTGCTTGGCGGTGTGAGTAACGTTTTCAAGTGCCGTCACAATGTTTTGCGACAGGTTGCCAGCGTCAATCACAGGAATACCGGCCGAAGCGGTATTGGTGTACGCCAGAGAGGCGAGGCACAAGGCCGCCGCGACCGTTTTAGCGGCTAAATTCATTTTGGCGTGAAACTTCATGGTGGTTCTCCTTCCGTTCAGTAGTCAAATGAGCGATATGGTTTCGAGAAAACCATATCTTTTGTCACCATCACGTTGAACCGGAAGCCGGGCCGGATTTCAAGCGTGGGGGCGATGTTGAGGTTCTTGGCAATCAGTTGCGCTGTGACCTGGCCGAGCTGCTGGCCGAGGGCTTCACTCATCGCACTGCTGGCCGTTGGCCTGCCATTGCTGTTTGTGGCTTGAGGCTGGCTCAGGGCCACGCCAGCGGTAACGCCGCTCATCAGGAATGCCGAACCAAACAGCCGAACCAAATGGTTGTTGACTTGATCGCTGAACCCTGCGTAACCCGCTTGGTCAGCGCCAGGCATCGCGCCAATGTCCATTGCCTTCCCATCTGGGAACACGATGCGCTGCCATGCGATCAGCACGCGGGATTGGCCATAGGCCACATCACTCCCGTAGGTGCCCACCAGGCGCGAACCCAGAGGAACGAGCAGGAATTTGCCGGTTGCCGTGTCGTACACGTTCTGGCTGACCTGAGCCATGATTTGCCCGGACAAGTCGGAGTTGATACCCGAAATCAGCGTGGCAGGGAGCACGAAGCCAGCGCGCAGCTCATACGGCGAGTGAGGTGCTTCAACCTGTGAATCCAGCTTCCAGCGATCAGCCTGGCCGTTGCCGGAAAACTGGTTGTAGCCCTTGCCACCCGCCGACGATGTTTGCAGGAGCTGCGGTGCTGCCCCGCCCGCAGATCCGCCGCCGCCGCCGCCGATGACCCCAGCGTTTTGCAGTTGAGCAAGACGCTGTTTGTAGGCCGTGGTGGGGTCTTCGCTTTTCGCTGCTTCTGCTTGCTGACGCAGCGCAGCCATGCGGGCAGCAGCTTCATCGCGGGTCAACGGCGTGTTGATGCTCGACGGCGAAGAACCGGGGCTGCGGGCCGCGTCGAAGCGGATCGCGGTCTTGCCCTTCACGGCTTCATCCATCATCTGGGCCTTCATTTGGCGGATGCGTTCGCGCTCTTGCGATGCGAACGTGTCATTGCCTGCAAGCGTGCCTCCGCCATGCCCACCGCCACTGTCCGCAGGTTGAAGCCCGCCGCCCTGGGCGTTACCGCCTGGCGGCGTGGGGGGCTTGTCCAGCTCCGACCGTGCAACAAGGACGCCGCTTGCGGCCGATGCGGCATCAGCACCCGCCGAAGGATCTGCCAACTCACCCACAGAAAGGGCATTCGGCTGCACCAGGCCGTCGCGTGCATCGCCTGCAATGTCTTTGGCGAAGGCGGCAGTGCTGGGGCCAGCGCCCTTCCCTGCTGGCGCGGCTTGAGCTTGAGGCTCAGACTGTGCCCGTTGGTCATCGGCGCGCTTCATGGCAACCAGGCCCAGCACGCCGACGAACAACACCCCTGCTGTACCCATCAGGATCAACGGCATGTTGTTGACGCGGCGCACGCCCGTTTTGGGCTGACCTGGCGAGGAATCCGGCAGCATCGAGGCGGCTACGCTTTGTTGAGATTCAAGCGTGCTGTCCAAGGTGCTGTCGTCATGATCTTGTGTGCTCATGTGCTCACTCCTTGCGAGCCCAGGCACCAGCCGGGGTCACAGTTTTGTTGTCAACGATGTAGGCCCGCGTCAGGGCCTTGCTGCCCACAGTCAAGGTGATGCGGTACAGATCACCATCAAAGGGGCCGTCGATGACGTAGTGAAATTTCTGACCGGCCTCTTTCTTGGCCGGTGCAGCCTTCGCCGTCGCCGAGTTGGCAAACGTGCTTTCCTCGACGTTGGCTTGACTTGCCGACTTGGCCACGGGCTTCGGTTGGAACTCCAAGACGGCATAGCCCTTGGCCCGCAGCGCCTCGACCAGCGCGGCACCGAACGGGTCAGCCGTGGGGTGTTCCAGGTTCAGCCTGGTGCTGGCCGGGGGGAAGTTGGCGACGAGCTGGCCGAGTGCATCGGCAGCGAGCTTTTCATTGAACGTAGCCGGGGCGTCGTGCACGAAGTTGCCATAAGGCAGCGGCTTGGTGGCGCATGCGGCCAGGGAGCCGATCAGGAGAGCGAGTGCGAGTTTGCGCATGGTCACTTCCCCTTTTGGATCACAACGCGGTCTTGATCCGAGCCGACACCGGCAATCATGATTGCCTTGTCAAAGAGCGTGTCCACGATGTACCGATCATCTTGGACGCGGTAATTGACCATCACCGTTTCGTCATCGGTGAACAGGCCGCCTTCCTTGCGCACCACCAACAACGTGGGCGCTTCGGTCTGAGCCATCGAGGACGGCATTTGAATGATGGTCTTGCGGCCATCGTTGTACACACGCAGAGGCTTCCAAGAAGCCGAGCCGCGCACCTCGTAATCGAAGCTGAGATTGCCGAGGTACTCGCCTGTCTCCGGCATCGTTTTCTCACGACGATCACGCACCTCCGCAGCACGCACAGCCTTCCACTTCGCCACGGAGTCTTCCGGGTAGGTGAAGGCCACTTGGGGCATGTATTGCGTGCGGTGCGAGCGCAGGCGAATGTGATAAACGCGGCGATTGGTCGTCACGGACAACGACGTTTCCAAGCCCACATCCAGCGGCTTGATGATGAGGTGTTGCACCTCACCATCGCCGCTTCCACTGATGGCTGGTTCAATCGACCAACGGGCCGCGTCACCAATGTTCAGGCTGTTGACCTGCTCACCAGGCTGCAAGGCCACGTCGCAGAGCTGCAAGACGGCGCACACGATGCTGGGTTGCTGCGACCCATAGGCGAACTTGACCACGCCGTTTTGGCCGTAGCCAGGCGCGACACCGACAGTGCCTGCACCTGAGGCCTTCCACTTGTCGGCAACCGCCATCGCGGCGCGTTCTTGAGCAGTCAGCGTGGGATTCGCCTTGTTGAAATAGGCGTCATCCGGACTGGCGGAATAACCCAGGGCCGGAGCTGCGGCCAGAATCAGAACGGGAATGAATTTGCGCATTTGATGCCCCTTTATTAAAGCTGCTTGGACCAAGAGAAATCCCGAACGTGAATGCCCATCGGGTTGTTGCGAATGTCTTGCTCTGACGTGTCCTTGGTGGGTTTGACCGTGTAAACCGTCACCAGGGCACGATACCGAACGGGCTTGCCGAGCTGGACGCCTTGACGATCACGGGTTGTCTCAACCCAATCGACCTGCCAGGTTTCAGGTGTCTGCTGCAAGACCGTATCCAGCTCAGCGGTAACCATGAAATTGGCGGCCTTCTTGAACGGGCTGGAATCCTCCGAGCCGTTCAGCCATTCATTCATCTTTGCCGTGGCCGGGTCACTGCCCGAGAGCATCGAGTAAATGCGGAAAATGGCTTTGCGCTGCAAGGCAACGTCAGGCGTGACCATGCGCGCATCGGCGATGAAAGAGGCCACCGCTGCATGAATCACCAGGGGGTCAGCCTCACCGGCCCGCTGAGCTGGTGCCACAGCCAAAGGCTGGCCCAGCCTGTCCACCTGAACCACATACGGCACGAACTTCGATTGACTGCCAATGTGGATCACGCCACCGACACCGGCCAGCGCGATCAACAGCGACAAAATGCCGAAGATTTGCCACGTTTGGCGCGCTGCAACGACGCTGCGAGTGTGCTCATTCCATGTGCGACGAGCCGACAAATAAGGGTTGTCGTTTTCCCCTTGCCGACGCCCGCCAGCAATTGCGCCGCGTGACCGCCGAGGGTCTTTCGGGTCATCAGTTGCCGCAGGCTTTTTGACCAGGGCCAAGAGAGTTTCTTTCATGCTCATGCTGCCTCCAAATAAGTTTCAAGTGCAAGGCCACGGTTAGCCAACCAAACCTCAACCCACGCATCACCGTGTTTGGCCTCCAATGCTTTGATGACCGCCACAGATTCCTTGTCGGACGCGCCGACAAACGAGAGTGCCAGGGGGCCAAGGGCCAAGTCATAAAGGCGGCGGCCAGATTCCGAGACGTAGTAATACTGACGTTTCGGTGTGGCTGAGGCCAGAATCTCGATTTGACGGTTATTGAGGCCCATCCGGCGATATAGAGCCGCCGTGTCCTCGTCCCTGGCGTAAATGTTCGGCAAGAAAATCTTGGTTGCGGTCGATTCCACGATCACATCCAAAATCCCAGAATTGGCCGCATCGGAAAGGCTTTGAGTCGCCATGAGCACCAAGCAATTTGCTTTGCGAAGCACCTTGAGCCATTCCTTGATTTTGGCGCGGAATGCTGGATGGCCCAGCATCAACCATGCTTCGTCAAGAATGATGACGGCAGGTTGCCCCTTCAATGCCGTTTCGATTCGGCGGAACAAATACAGCAAGACGGGCAAGGCGTATTTGTCGCCCATGTCCATCAGCTCTTCAATTTCAAACACCGTGAAATCGGAGAGTGAAAGGCCATCTTCATCGGCATCAAGCAAATGGCCCATGGACCCGGAAATGGTGTATTGGCGCAGAGCCTCACGGATTTTCTCATCCTGAATCGTCAGAGTGAACTCGGTCAGCGTGCGAGCGCCGGACTGGCTCATGTTCAGGATTGCAGTCGCAATATCGTTTCGCTGGCCGGGCGTTGTTTCCAGGCCATTCAACGCCAAGGTGATGTCAATCCACTCCATCGCCCAAGCACGATCACCCTTCGTGTCGAGGTATTGCAGCGGGCAGAAGGCCAGCTTGTCGGAATCCGACGCCACGGTGAAGTGCTTGCCGCTTTTGCCCTTGGTTTTTGCCTTGATTGCGGCGGCAAGGGGGTACATCGAATTGCCCTTGTCAAATGCAAAAATCGACATGCCCTTATAGCGGCGGAGCTGCGCGGCCAGGATCGCCAGGTGCGTAGACTTACCCGCGCCTGTCGGCCCGAAAATGAACGTGTGCCCAAGGTCACGCACATGCAGGTTCAGACGGAAAGGTGTGGCACCGTGCGTGACACAGTGCATCAAGGCTGGCGCCTGCGGCGGGTACATCGGGCATGGCGCTTGAGCTGATCCCGTCCAAATCGAGCTGGTGGGCAGCAAGTCGGCCAGGTTCATCGTGTTGATCAAAGGACGCCTGACGTTTTCAACACCATGGCCCGGCAGGCTTCCCAAATAGGCTTCCATCGTGTTGATGGTTTCCACGCGAGCGGCAAAACCAAGACGGTTGATTGCCTTTTCGACCTGGCGAGCGGCGGTATCCAGGCGCTTGCGGCTTTCGTCCATTAGCACGACAACGCTTGTGTAATAACCGACCGCTACCATGCCCGAATTCACTTCGGCAATGGCGGCGTCAGCGTCAGCGACCATCGACATAGCATCTTGGTCAACCGTGCCCTTGTTCGTGTTAAACACTTGATCGAAGAAGCCGCGAATCTTTTGTTTCCATTTCTTGCGGAACTTGTCCAAGTGGGCAACGGCTTCATGGTTGTCCATGAAAATAAAACGGCTTGACCAGCGGTATTCAACAGGCAGTTCAGCAAGGGACGACAAAATGCCGGGGGCAGATTCAAGAGGGAAGCCCTCGATGGCGACGACCTGAATGAACTTTCGGCCGATCTTGGGGACGACACCGCCCCACAGTTCTTGACCACCAATGTAGGCATCCAGATACATCGGATTCGTTGGCAAAACGACGGGCTGATTCACGCCGGTAATGCAAAACTGAATCCAACGCAAGAAATCATCGTGCGTGATTTCCTGACCATCCTCCAAAACCTGCTTGTTGCCTTTTAGCCGCTGAAGACTGACAGCCGAGGACAAGCGTGATTCGATGTTTTTGCAATCACGCTGGAATGTCTTGATCAGCTTCTTGGTCTGAGCCTTGTCACTTGGTGCCTTGGCGTCGTCATCGAACATCAGTTCGATAAACTTCTGCTGCGCCAGCATGGGCGGGAAATAGGTGACCGTGATCACGAAATATCCCTCGTACATCGCGCCAAGGCTTTCAAACATTTGACGGCGTTCATCGTCAATTGCTTTAGTCACCTCATCCGGGAAGCTCGATGCGTTGGGATCAGAGTAATTTGGTGCGCCCCGCCGAACCGCATCAACGTGAATCATCCAGCCAGATCCCATGTTGGAAAACGCCTGGTTGATTCGGATAGAAATCATTTCCCGTTGTTCGTCGGTGCTGCTGGCGTTGTCGTCCCCCTTGTACAGCCAGGCCGCCATGAATGAGCCGTTTTTGCCAACTACCACGCCGTCATCGACGACAGCGGCGTAGTTGAGCAAATCAGCAAGACCCGCATCTTTCGAGCGGTGCTTAGCGAGCTTGGCACCATTGTTGGCCTTGGAAATTGCGCCAACAAGAATCACCATGAGCACAATGCCCAGGCCCGCTATCGTGAAGATAATTGCCTCGATCATTTGTATTGATTCCCCTGGCTGGCGGTGTTGTTGCGGAACGGCGTGCTACGCGCCGGGTAATACTCCTTGTATTTGCGGTGACGCAAATAAACAAAGCGCATCTTTGGATCGGCTTTAGCCATGAGCCGGAACACGAACAGTGAACCGAACCACAACACCAGCCCGGCGATGGTTGCCCGGACTTCCAGCGCGCTGAAAATCAGCGCGAAGGCCAGCAACCCCGAAAACATGACCAGTTCACGATCCCCCCCCATCCAGAGGTTGTCTCGATTACCGGCACGACGAATGGGGATCGTTCTGAGCATGATCAGGCCAGCTTTCCAAAGGTGATTTGGTTCAGCACCGCGCCACCCAGGGAAGCGATTTCAGCGCCGCGACCGAAGAAGGTGGACAGCACGTTATTCGCGCCGACAACCAGGGCCATCACCAGAATCAACACGAGGAACGAACGGAAAAAACCGTTCAGATCGCCGCCGAAAATCAACGTCGCACCGGCAACCACGATGCCAATCAGGGAGAAGGTGAACGCAACCGGGCCTGTCACTGAGTCACGCAGCGAACCCAACCAGCCCTCATAGGGCAGCGCGCCGCCAGCGCCAACGGCCGCTTGCACGCCGTGCGGGTTGAGGGCCAAGACGGCCAGGATGACCAGCGCACCGAACCAGAAAAAGGTTTTGGCGTCGATGTTTTGGTGGTTGGATTTGATGGTACGGGCTTGCATTTCAGGCTCCTTAGATTTCACAGATTGCGAGTAACAAATTGACCGCCAACGTATCCAGAAACCTCAAGGACTTCTTGAACGACGCGGCGGCCTTCGGGGGTTTTGGCGATAAAAACAATCAAATGAACCGCCTCGCCTATCAACGGTTCAATCTCACTTGGCTTCGCTTCGTTTCGAGAAACAAGAGATTTCAGCCGAGTTAATCCCTTCGCGGCGCTGTCGGCGTGAAGGGTGGCAACCCCACCGGGGTGCCCTGTATTCCAGGCGTCAAGAAGATCCAATGCTTCTGCGCCGCGCACCTCGCCCACAACAATACGTTTAGGCGTCATGCGCAAAGTAATTTTGAGAAGGTGCGTCATGCTCACATCAACTGTCGTGTGGTACTGCACGAAGTTGGAAGCGGAGCACTGAATTTCCCCCGTGTCTTCAATGATGATGAATCGTTCGTTCGGCAACGACAGCTCAACCATTTCATGAATGATCGCGTTCACAAGGGTGGTTTTGCCCGATTCTGTCGAGCCGATCACCAATATGTTTTTACGTTCGGTGATTGCTTCGCAAATGGCAGCTTTGTGAATCTCGCTCAGTGAGTTGTTTTGCACATATTCAGCGAGCGTGAATATGCGGGAAGGCGGTTTGCGAATCACAAACGTGGCTTGCTTGACGATGGGGGGGAGCTGGCCCGCGAAGCGGCCGCCGCCCATCAGCTCCGGCAGCTCACCATCAAGGTATGGGTGAGCTGAGGTCACCTCTTTGCCGTGAAAGCCCGCGATGGTCTTCACCACCGCTTCGGCCTTGGCCGCGCTCAGGTTGCACAAGTGCTTGTCCGCCTCACCTTGGCGCTTGACGAACACCTTGCCATCGGGGTTCAGGTCAATTTCAGTCGTTTTTGGGTCACGCAAAGCTGCAACAAGCTCCGCCCCCAAGTCGCGCTCCAGCTTCGCAATTGCACGTTGCTGAAAGACGCTGTTTGCGTGCGGGTTGCTGTCTTGATCGCTCATCGTGAAGCCCGTTTTAGCCGCTAAAAGCGGTTCGTCCTGCATAAAACCCGGTTTATGCACACAAACGGCTGTTTGTGTTGACCGGGCGGTGTTTGTGTGCTCATAATAGCGCCAACAAACACAAAACGCAATCGATGGGCAAAAACACCTGTCTAAGTGCAACAAACGCTGTTTGTGTACATTAACACCTGTTTCTGTGACGCAAGATGAACTTGGACGGACATAAAGAGGCTTCCTCAGCGCAAGACACCAACGGCCGGGCTAGGATCTCGGCTTTCGTGTCCTATGTAGGAGGTCAACCCGTGAAAGAGACAGTGTTGGGAATGGAGCTGTCGGAGTTCGTCCAGAACATCGGAACAGGCGCTTTGACAAGTCCATTCGTCGTTTGCGAAGAGGGCGAGCCGGATGCTTCCGGCAAGCCCAAGACAAGTTGGGTGCTTTACGCGGTCAGCCCGCGCACGCTCGTGCAGGTGCTGACTCGCGCAAAGACGACTCGGGAATGGCGAACGCTTGACGGCGTTGTCAGTGACTTGAGGCGGAAGCTCAATGACTTCCCGCCGATCACGATTTATGTGTCGGTGGAAGCAGTAACCCTGTCGGATTTGTTCAACAGGGATTCATAACCAACCGGAGAAAAGCAGTGACAACAGATCGACGTTCCTTCCTCAGCCTGGCCGCCGCAGTTGGCGTCAGCATCGGCAGCGTGGCCCACGCTGGCGAGCGTGATGCTGCCAACGACCGCCGCGATGGGAAGCCTGACGGCCCTCGCCGCCTGGTGCCGCGTGAGCTGATCGAGTCCCCTACCCTGCCCTACGCGCAAGACGCACTTGCCCCGCACATCTCAGCGGAAACCGTGAGCTACCACTATGGCAAGCATCATGTGGGCTACTACACCAAGTTGACGGAGCTGCTGAGCGGTCAGCAAGGCAAGTACGACTTGCCCAGCCTGATCGTCACAACCTACCGTGAAGCTGGGGCCACGGGAGCCACCCGCGACGTTTACAACGCCGCTGCGCAACTCTGGAATCACAACTTCTATTGGAAGGGCCTCAAGCCCAACCCTACCGGAACCCCGCAAATGCCCTCTGGCGCTCTGCGTGCCGCCATCGAGCGCCAATTCGGCGGTCACACCAAGCTGGTCGAACGCCTCCAAAAGGATGCAACTGCCCTCTTCGGTTCGGGCTGGGTTTGGCTTGTGGCGGATGAAGATGGCAAGTTGAAAGTGGTTTCCACCGAGAACGCCGATACCCCATTCACCAGCGGGCTGAAGCCGCTGTGGGTCATCGACGTGTGGGAGCACTCGTACTACGTCGATCAACGCAACAAGAGAGCCGCGTACATCACAGCAGTTTTGCAAAACCTCATCAATTGGGATTTTGTGGCTGCGAACTACGCACGCACGTAAATCTGCCGAAAAGGAGGCTGTATGACCCGTCCCGCTGCATCCCTGCGAGTCGTTTCTGACAGCTCAGCATCAGCCGGGCAATCAAAGATTGCCTTGATTGCAACCACCGACCCCGACCTGTTCCGGCCCCGCTTCGCGGAGCAATTGGATCAGTCGGTTTTTGTGGTGGACAACGGCCCTGATGCGCTGAGCGTGTTGGAGAACAACCCCATTCAGTTGTTCTTTGCGGATTTCCGTCAGTTGAATGACAGGTGGACGGGTCAGCGCTTTCTCAAGCACGTTCAGAGCAAACCTGAATACGCGGGGATCGACTTCTACTTGATGGCCGAGGTTTGGCACGCCCATCAAGAGCAATGGAACGCTAAGTGCGGTGCGCGTGGCTCCATCAAGCGAAGCCCGGATGTGCTGGCTCAACACATCCTTGGCGAGTCTTCAAAGCCACGGCCAGGCCTCGCCAAAGAGCTTGACGCGGTGGATGCGATCTTTGGCAAGCTCGCTGGCCCCATGAGGGGCATTCACATCGAGGACGCCAGGGAGGCGCTTGAGCTTGGCCAGGTCGAGCCAACCACCGATGGCTATATCGCTGAGCTGGCAACGAAGCTGGCGACAGAAGACAGGCGGAAGCAGTTTTTGGCCGCCGTCCGCACCGTAGCGGCAAAAAAAAAATCTGATGAGGTGACCGAAGCTGGCGATCCTTGGATGGATGAAGTTAACTCCATTTTCAAGGGCTTTGCTGGTGGACTCGGGGCGCGGTTGATGGTTGAAAGATCGCTTATGCAAATGGAGCGATCAGGAACACATGACCGTGGTTTCTATGCAAATGACTTGGCAAGTCGGCTGGTTAATCCTGGCCGCCGCGCTGATTTCTTGGCTGCACTCAGAAAAGCAGGATTGCTTGATTGATTTTTAGCAGCTAAACACAAACCGAAGGAGAAGTATCGTGATCCGCAAGCTCAAAAGACTTTCTATATCCGCACAGGCCGCCATCCTGATGGCACTCATGCTGCTGGGCACGGCCAGCGCGTTTTTTTTCTGGGCGACTGACAACGCCATTAACGCAGAGTTGCAGCACTCGCGCACCGTGGCCGACATGGCCGATTCCTTCCGCAAGGTGGCCGCAAAGCACGGCGGCTACTATGTGCGCCGCGAGTCAAGCGATGACGTGCAAATGGTGGGACGCTACCTGGCTGAATTCACCTCAGAAAAGACAGAGGACGGCCGCCAATATGTCTTTCACCAGAAAAACCCGTTCTTGGCGATTGGCGACTATTCGGCAGCCGTGCAGGAATCTCCGGCCGCTGCAAAATTCCGGATCACATCCGACAACTATATGAATCCGGCAAACCAGCCTGATTTGTTCGACCTGGCGGCCATGAAAGACATGCGCGAGAGCGGCACCACGGAAACTTGGGCCATTGTCAAAGGCCAGCTTCGCTATGCGCGAGCCCTTCGCGCAGAGAAAGCCTGTTTGGCTTGCCACGGAGCACCGCAGGCCGCGCCCTCCGCTGTCCAGGCCAACTATCGTGCGCCCATCGGTTCAATCAAGGGCGGCGGCTACGGCTACGAAGAAGGCCAGGTGGTGGGCGTCACATCGGTTGTTGTGCCCCACATGACCCCGCTTGAAATGCTCAGCCAACAAGCGGCCGGGTTCTGGGCCTCAATCATCGTTGTCCTGGGTCTCATGATCAGCTCTTTCTGGCTGGCCGTCAGGGGTGTTGTGAAGCCCCTCAAGAAGCTGTCAAGCTACGCCAACACCGTTGCCAATGCTGGCGAGCTGGAAGACCTGGAAGGCCTCAAAGATCCGGTGTTTGATGCTGATGAAAGTAGCAGCGGCAACGAGATCCACCGGCAGGCGTTCGCGGTGAAGAGTCTCCGTGAGTCGATGCAGGCAGCAATGGCTCACATCAAGCGCAACCGCATTCGTTGACGCTGGCCAGCCTTGAGCTGGCATCCCCGATGGCCCTATGATCACGTATCACAGGGCTTCAAGAGGACGGCATGAAATTCCAGTTCCGCAAGGTTGCATTCTGGATTTCAACCGTCCTTTTTGCTTTGCACTTCCTCAATCTGCTGGCCGAGCCTCACGGCCTGGTCATCATCGACTGCTTCATGGGCCTGACGTTCTATTTGGCCCTGGTATGGCTGATCCAGACCGGCCGACTAGATCGCTTCAATCCTGATCGAGAGGATCATTGACGAGGCTTTGCGCGCACAGCGCGATTGCGCCCGCCATGTTTGGCCGCATACAAGGCCGCATCCACGCGCTCAAACAGTGTGCTGGTCGTCTCACCAGGCTCCCACTGTCCAAGGCCCATGCTGGCCGTCACAAGGCCCACCCCATCGAACTCAGTTTCGCTCATCGAGCGAAGGAGATTTGACGCCAAGGAAAGCGCGCCGGTTTCGTCGGTTTGAGGCAGCAGCACCGCGAACTCTTCGCCACCCAAGCGCCCCAGCAGGTCATTGCGCCGGATCTTGTGATTTACGCGCTTGCAGACCTCTTTCAAGACTGCATCCCCGGCCGCATGGCCGAAGGTGTCATTGATCCGCTTGAAGTGATCCAAATCGATCATCAGCAAGGACAACGGGCCGCCGTGATGCGCCGCCAGCTCCATTTCCAAATCAAGCCGTTCAGTGAAGTTGCGCCGGTTCGCCGCGCCCGTCAACGAGTCCTCTCCCGCCAGCTTCTTGAGTGCATCTTGGGTGTGCTGCATCGGCTTGAGCAGAATGCTTGACAGCATCCAGTTAAGGGCACCAAAGAGCGACAAGAGCACGATGGAAGCCCCGGCCAGGTAGTAGGCGAACGTGGTTCGCGCCTTGGCTAGAGCGGCATCCGCAGGAACAGAGACGATCTGAGCCCCTACAACCTCACCAACGCGCCAGCCAAAGCCGTTGTTGGC
>Ga0208492_1000269_pt1 | contig 49398 bp, 30 predicted proteins | sample Subbioar_CSW14AB_FD_184820 | JGI IMG/M metagenome (GOLD analysis project Ga0208492, IMG submission 184820) | Serpentinite rock and fluid subsurface biosphere microbial communities from McLaughlin Reserve, California, USA - CR12Mar_CSW14AB (SPAdes) | ecosystem: Environmental > Terrestrial > Deep... | reverse complement strand
GTCACCCGTCAGCACGCCCGCCTGCACCGCCACATCCCCGTTCACCGTCACCCCGGTCAGCAGGCTCGACCCGCTCCGCTGCTCCAAGCTGAAACCGTTGCCCGTCGTCACCGTCCCGCCCTGGATCGTGCCCCCATTCAACCCCATAAACCCCGCGGCCGCATCCAACACCAGCGTGTGGCCCGTGTTGTCCAGCACCCCCGACACGTTCACCTTCGTCGTCCCACCGCGCGTGATCGCGCCGATCTCCGCAGGCGTGAACATCCCCCCCAGGTTCACCGTCGTGTTCGTCGCCGCGATCCCCGCCGTGTTCGTCCACTCGCCATTGAGGTTGAGCGTCCCGCCCGACGTCGCGAGCAGCGTATTGATCGTGTAAACCCCATCCAGCGACAGGCTCGCCGCGCCCGTCCCGTTCACGATCCGCGCGGTGTTCAAGTTCCCGGAAAGGTTGCGGGCCGCGAGCCTCCCGTCCCCGATCGCCTCCAGCACCCCGTTGTTGATGAACTGGTCGGCCTCAATCGACATCACGCCGCCGTTGACGTTCGCGGCGATCGTCCCGTTGTTGACAATCGTCGTCGCGCCCGTCGTCCCCAGCTTCACGCCCAGCAGGCTCTCCCCGCCAATGATCGACCCCGCCGCCCCGATCGTCAGCGTGCCACCCGCGTCCATTCCCAGCGTGTTGACCGGGTACGAGGGATGGTGCGACTGCACCTGCACCGCATGGTTCAGCGTCCGCGTGCCGTGCAGGTTCAACGAACCCCCGTTGCGCAGCGCAATCGTGTTGTTCACCGCCGACGTCGCGTCGATATCCAGCACCGTCACCGCCGAATCCACCACGCCGCTCACCGTCGTTCCCCCCGACAGGAACAGCGTGGTATCAACCTGCGAGGTCGCGTCATCCGCCACCAGCCGCCCGTCCACCGTCACGCCGTGCAGCCGCGACGACGCGTTGTTCCAGACCTTGAGCCGCTCCAGCGAGTTTGTGCCCGTCAGCGTCCCGCCCGTGATGGTCCCGCCATCCAGCCGGAACTGACCGAACCGCGCCGAGGACATCGACTCGCCCGTGTTGTCCAGCTGCCCCGTGATCACCATCGTGCCGTTGACCACGTGGAAGTTCGCCAGGTCCGCGAACGCGAAGCTCCCGCCCAGCCGCACGCTCCCGTTGTTCAGGTTGATCGCGCCCGTGTTCGACCAGTCACCATTCAGCGTCAGCGTGCCGCCCGAACTCTCCAGCGTCAGGTTTGAATCATTCACCAGGTTGCTGGTCGTCACATTCGCGCTCAGCAGCGTGCCGACGCCCGTCAGCCGCACATCCGCCAGGTTGAGCCCCGCCCCCTGCGTGTTCACCACGCCCCCAGTCCCCAGATGCACCGTCCCGCCGCTGATCGTCCCGCCGTTGTACCACCACCGCGCCCGGCTCGCGTCCACCGTGAACGTCTGCCCCGCGTTGTCCATCGTTCCCGAAAGAAACACGTCCCCCAGCCCCGCCTGGATGTTCCCGATTCCCGCCGTGCTGAACGTCCCTTTCAGGTTCAGGTCCGCGCCCGAGCCCGTCAGCTGAATGGTCCCGCCCGCATTCGACCACGCCCCCTCAAGGTTCAGGTTGTTGCTCGGCCCCGCGACCGTCACGGCCCCCGTGTTCGCAACCCCGTTCAGCGTCCCCGTCCCCACCACCGCCAGCGCCTGCCCGTCCGCCGTCGCCAACGTCCCGCCAAAAACAGTCCCGCCCGCCAGCTCCACATTCGGCATCGCCGCGTTCACCGTCAGCGTCTGCCCCGCGTTGTCATAGCCGCCCGCGATCGCGAGCTTCGACCCGCCCGTCCGCGTGATGTTCGCCAGCGACGCGGCACTCAGCTCCGGCCCCCCCAGCACCACCCGCGACCCCGTTGTCGCCGTGATTCCCCCTGTGTTCGTCCACACGCCCTCCAGCGTGAGCGACCCTCCCGATGCCACGGCCACCGGCAGGTTGATGTCGTAGCTGCCGCTCAGCAGCACCCGCGAGTTGGCCCCCGTCGCGGCGACTCCATTCGCGTTCCCCGTCAGGTTGTGGACAATCAGCGACCCGCCGTTGATCGCCTGCAGCGTGCCGTTGTTCGTAAACGACTGCACGTACAGCCCGATCGGCCCCGACGACGCCTGGTCCGCCGAGACCAGCCCGTTGTTGACAATGTGCCCCCGCCGGTCGTCACCGCCCTCCGCGCCCACCACCAGCCATCCCCCGCGCAGCGCCGACCCCACGCCCAGTGTCGTGGTCTGGTCCGTCTCCGTCCTCATGTAGCGGTGAGGGCTGCTTCGGAACGCGAAACTGCCGTTCAGCGTCTGCGACCCCGAGAGATTCACATCCTTCCCGAACTCAACGATCCCGCTCGTCGAGAACCCGTTCCGCAGCGTCACGCTCCCGAGCGACGCCGACCCATTCACCGTCACCCCGTCCAGCACGCTCGCCAGCGAGCCCGACAGCAGCGACCCGCCCGTCACATTGATCGTACTGCCAATGAGCGACCCGCCCACCAGCGCCAGCGAACCCGATTGCAGGTTCACCACCGGGACCGTGAAGTTCCCACCCGTCAGGTCCAGCCGCGCGTTCGCCGACCCCAGTCTCAACTCGCTCACCGTCACGTTGCCCGCCGACGTCACCGTGTAGTTGGACCCCATCGCGTCCAGCAGCACCCGGTACAAGGACCCCGGCGGCACCCCGTTGTTCGGCGAGACCCCACCCGTCCACCGCGCCCCATCGGTCCACGCCCCGCTCTGCGCCGTCAACCAATGCACGTCCGTCTGCGCGCTCGCCGTGCTCGCCGCGAGCCCGGCGAACGCGGCGAGAAGGACAGCACGCCCGGCAGTGCGGGCACAACGGTCAAAAATCTGCGTCATCGAGGGGGGCCCTTTCCGGAGAAAGTGTACCAGCAGCCCCCCCAAAGGCCGCACTTCGCCGACGCTTTCCGACGTTCATCTGATCGCGCACCGCCGCTCCTTCACGCCGTTGGTCCACCGGAACTCAATCCACCACCCCAACGCATACCCACCCAGTCCGAGAACGACCCCTTCAAGGTGCCGCGTCGACCTCTGCAAATGTTCCACCGCGCATCCTGACCCAAATCAAACATCACGCACCCCGCCATCTTTATTACACTCTCCCCCCGTGCTGCCCCTCTCCGCACAGCAGGTCCTCGCCCTCGCGCCCGACGCGGCCTCCGCCTCCGCCGGCCAGGGTCTCTGCTCCATCAAAAAATGGTCCGGCATCGGCCGCAGCGACCGCGCCGTCTGGGGCCTCTGCCAGGGCTCCGGCAAAGACCCCTACCAGACCCGCGTTGACCTCGCCGGCCCCGCCTTCAAGTGCAGCTGCCCCAGCCGCAAGTTTCCCTGCAAACACGGCCTCGCCCTCATGCTCCTCTGGGCCAAGGAAACCGCCGCCTTCAAAGAAACCGCCGAGCCCGGCTGGGTCAGCGAGTGGATCGAAGGCCGCGCCGAGAAGCAAGAGAAGAAGGTCGAGAAGGCCAAGGTCGCCGCGGAGAAGCCCGTCGATCTCGAAGCCCAGGCCAAGCGCGCCGCCCAGCGCGACGCACGCGTCCGCGAAGGTGTCGCCGGCTGCCGCCTCTGGCTGGATGACTTCCTCCGCCGTGGTTTCGCCGCCGCGCGTTCCGACGCCTCCTTCGCCGAGGTCGAAAAAACGGCCGCGCGACTCGTTGACTCGCAGGCCTCCGGCCTCGCCGGCTACGTCCGCCGCGTCCCCGAACTCCTCGCCTCCGTCGACGGCTGGGAAGTCCGCACCCTCGACCTCCTCGGCCGCCTCCACCTCCTCCTCGCCGCGACCGAAAAACTCGACCACCTCCCCGCCGACCTCGCGACCGACGTCCGCACCGCCCTCGGCTACACGCAGTCCAAGGAAGACGTCCTCGCCGCGCCGGGCATTCAGGACCGCTGGTCCGTCGTCGGTCAGGTCACCGAAGAAGAGGACCGCCTCAAGGTCCGCCGCTCCTGGCTCCTTGGCCGCACCGGCCACCGCGCCCTCGTCCTCGACTTCGCCGCGGGCCTTCAGCCCCTCGACACCTCCCTTGTCCCCGGCGTTGAGTTCGACGGCGAAGTCGGCTTCTACCCCTCGCGCTTGCCGCAGCGTGCCCTCATCAAAGCCCGCGGCCCCGCTGCACCCCTCACTGCCGCGGCCCTCCCCACCGCCGACACCACGATCGACGCCGCGCTCGGTCATTACGCCACCGCGCTCGCCGCGATCCCCTGGCTCTTCCGCTGGCCCTTCGCCCTCGCTAACGCCCGCGTCGCGCAGCAGGACAACCGCTGGCTGATCCTCGACAACACGGGCGCCTCACTCCCGCTCCACCCCACCTTCGCCCGCTCGCTCCACCTCTGGCGCCTCATCTCCGCATCCAGCGGCCGCCCCGCCACCATCGTCGGCGAGTGGGACGGCGAGCACTTCCTCCCCCTCAGCGTGATCACGGCCAGCGCCTACGAAGACCTCGCCGGCAGGTGGGCCGCATGAGCACACCCGCCGCACCAACCCAAGCCCTCCAGCAGCTCGCCCCGGCCGTCCTCATCGGGCTCAGTCGCAGCTCAGAGTCCCCAGCGACCGTGCTCTCCCGCGCCGCCCGCGCCTCTGCCCGCTCCCGCGCCGGCCTCAAGCCCGCGACCTCCTCCGCGACGCTCCCGCCCTGCCCCATCGACCCCACCCCCACCGTCTCCACCAACGCGGCCGCGATCCTCGACCGCCTCCTCAACGACCCCGACTTCGGCCTCCTCGAAGAGTGGGCCACGCTCGCCCAGCGCCGCAACCTCCGCGTCCACGACCGCGCCATCCCCGACCTCATGCACTGGTGGGCCCGCCAGCCGCAGCGCTCCGAGGTCGTATTCGCCGTGATGGGTGAGCGCGGCAAGTGGCTCGCCTCACTCAACCCCGACTGGCGCAAGCCCGTCGCGCTCTCCGAGATCCCCGCCAACGCCGACGACCTCTGGCAGACCGGCACCCCCGCCGAGCGCGGCGCCCTCCTCACCACCATCCGTCGGCACGACACGCCCCGCGCCCTCACGCTCGTGCAGGCAACCTGGGCCACCGACGGAGCCGACGAGCGCCGCCGCTTCGTCGAGGCCCTCCTCGTCAACGCGACCATGGCCGACGAGCCCTTCCTCGAGGCCGCGCTCGACGACCGCTCCAAGGTCGTCCGCCGCTCCGCCGCTTCCGCCCTCCTCACCATCCCCGGCTCCCGCCTCCGCCAACGCCTCACCGCCCTCGCCCGATGCATCATCAAGGTCGAGAAGAAACGCGGCCTCCTCAAACGCGGCGTCAAGATCACCCTCGACCGTCCCAAAGAGTTCGACAAACCCTGGGAACGCGACGGCCTCGAAGAAGGACCCCCCGGCGGCAAGGGCAAACGCACCTGGTGGGCAGGGCAAATCCTCTCCGGCGCCGACCTCTCCGTCTGGACCGAACTCACCGGCCTGGACCCCGAGGGCGTGCTCGACAGCATCGAAGAAGACGACGCTGGCGACGCGATCAACGCCATCTTGCAGGCCGTGACTCTGACGCGCAGCCGAGAATGGGCGGGCCCGATCGCAAAGACAGTGATCGCGAACAGCCCGAAGCGCGTCTTCGAGATCACGCCATTGTGGGAGCTCCTGTCGGCGCCCGACCGGGAACAGCTCGTCACCGGCATCATCACCGCTCCCAAGCTCGTTCTGCACGAGGTTTTGAGCGCCCTCTCAACTGTTCCCGGTCCCTGGTCCGCCGAACTCTCAGCCGCAGTTCTCAGGCTCCTCACGAAGCACGCGGGCTCCAAGAAGACCGACGCATGGCTGCTCATGCACCCGCTCGAAACCATCGTCGGCTGCATCTCGACCGACTCAGTTGACGCGATGGAACAGACCCTGACGGCTCTCTTCAGCGCCGAGTCCGACAACACGATCCAGAAGATTACCGACAAGCTCCGCCTCCGCGCGGACATGCACAAGGAGTTCAAGGCGTGAGCAGGATCGCACCCCCGCCCGCTAACGCGCTGCGCGACACCGCCGAGAACCAGTACGCGGCCGAGCTCGCGGCCATCCTCAAAGCCGACGACCGACCCCGCCCGCCCAAGTGGCGTCTCTCCCCCTGGGCCACCGTCACCTACATGATGGGCGGCACGCTCAAGGATGGCACCGTCATCTCCCCCAAGTACATCGGCAGCCGCCGCCTCATGGAGATCGCTGTCGCCACCCTCGCCACCGACCGCGCCCTGCTCCTTCTCGGCGTGCCCGGGACCGCGAAGAGCTGGGTCAGCGAGCACCTCGCCGCGGCCATCAGCGGCGATTCAACGCTCATGGTCCAGGGCACCGCCGGCACGCCCGAAGAAGCCATCCGTTACGGCTGGAACTACGCCCTCCTGCTCGCCAAGGGCCCCAGCCGCGAGGCCCTCGTGCCCAGCCCCGTCATGCGTGGGATGACCGAGGGCAAGCTCGTCCGCGTCGAAGAGCTCACGCGCGTCCCCAGCGACGTGCAGGACACGCTCATCACCATCCTCTCCGAGAAGACTCTGCCCGTCCCCGAGCTCAACGACGAAATGCGCGCGGTGAAGGGCTTCAACATCATCGCGACCGCCAACGACCGCGACAAGGGTGTCAACGAGCTCTCGAGCGCCCTCAAGCGCCGTTTCAACACCGTCGTGCTCCCCGTGCCCGAGACGATGGATGAGGAAGTGGACATCGTCCAGCGCCGCGTCGTGCAGATGGGCAAGGCCCTCGAGATTCCCTGCGAAACGCCCGCCATGGAAGAGATCCGCCGCGTCGTCACCATCTTCCGCGAGCTCCGCGACGGCAAGACTTCGGACGGCAAGAGCAAGCTCAAGCAGTCCAGCGGCACCCTCAGCACCGCCGAAGCGATCAGCGTCATCACCAACGGCTCCGCCCTCGCCGCGCACTTCGGCGACGGCAAGCTCCGCGCCGCCGACATCGCCGGCAGCATCATCGGCGCGATCATCAAAGACCCCGTCCAGGACCGCATCGTCATGCAGGAGTACCTCGAGACCGTCATCAAGGAACGCGACGGCTGGAAGGACCTCTACCGCGCCTGCAAGGACGTCATGTGAGCGATGCCCGCTGAGCTGCACATCCTCGGCATCCGCCACCACGGCCCCGGCTCGGCCCGCGTGGTCGTCCGCGCCCTCGAGAGGCTCAAGCCCGACGCCGTGCTGATCGAGGGCCCGCCCGACGCCGCCGAGGTTCTGCCCCTCGCCGCGCACGCGGACATGAAGCCGCCCGTCGCGCTCCTCGTCTACGAGCCCGAACAGCCCAGCAACTCCAGCTACTACCCCTTCGCCGAGTTCTCCCCCGAGTGGCAGGCGATCCGCTGGGGCCAGACGCACGACGCCAAGGTCGCGTTCATCGATCTTCCACAGTCGCTGCGCGTTCCTCGCACAGAAGCAGCGACGGCACCGGCCGAAGAGACGGACGCGGGAGACGAAACAGAACCCGCCGAGGCCCACGGCCCGCGCGATCCGCTCGACCAGCTCGCCGCCGCGGCCGGATACCCCGATGGCGAGGCCTGGTGGGGTCGGCTCATCGAAGAGCGCCGCGCAGACGACGACCCGCTCGCGCTCTTCGACGCCATCCGCGCCGCGATGGCCGAGCTCCGCGCCCAGCGCACCTCCATCCGCACCGACCCCGACGAGGTGCCGCGCGAGGCGCACATGCGCCGCTGCATCCGGGCGGCGATGAAGGAGCACGAGCGTGTGGCCGTGATCTGCGGCGCCTGGCACGCGCCCGTTCTCACCGCCGACGCGCTCAAGCAGTTCTCGGCCAAGGCCGACGACGAGGTTCTTAAGCCGCTCCCCAAGCGCAAGACCACCGCGACGTGGGTGCCCTGGACCTACGACCGCCTGTCGATGTTCTCCGGCTACGGCGCGGGCGTCCTCAGCCCGGGCTGGTACGAGCACCTGTGGGTCCATCACCAGCGCTTCTCCGAGACATGGCTGACGAAGGTCGCCCGCCTCATGCGCGCCGAGGACATGGACGCCTCGCCCGCGAGCGTGATCGAGGCCGTGCGATTGGCAGACTCCCTCGCCGCGCTCCGCGGCCATTCCATCGCCGGCTTGCCCGAACTCAGCGAAGCGACGCTCTCCATCCTCTGCCACGCCAACCCGCTGCCGATGAAGGTGATCGAGCGCAAGCTGATCGTCGGCATCAAGCTCGGCGAAGTGCCCGACGAAGCGCCCGCAGTGCCGCTCCAGCGCGACATCGCCGCGCAGCAGAAGACGCTGCGCCTCAAGGTCACCGCCGACGATCTTGTGCTGGACCTGGACCAGCGCAGGGAAACCGACCTTGCCCGCAGCCGCCTGCTGCACCGCCTCTCGATCCTGAGCATCCCCTGGGGCAAACTCGAGGGCGACCAGCGCCAGCGCTCCAGCACCTTCCACGAAGTCTGGCGCCTCCAGTGGAAGCCGGAGTTCGCCGTCGCGGTCATCGAAGCGGCGCGGTTCGGCAACACAGTGCTCGACGCCGCGGCCTCCTGCGTCCGCGACAAGGCCCAGAACGCGACCGACCTCGCCGCCCTCACGGCCATGCTCGACCACGTGATGCTCGCGAACCTCCCCACCGCCGTGCAGCACCTGGTTGCCCGCATCCAGGACCTCTCCGCCGTCGCCGCCGACGTCGCGACCCTGATGGAAGCCCTCCCCCCGCTCGCCCGGATCCTCCGCTACGGCAACGTCCGCAAGACCGACGCCGCGCTTGTGGCGCCGCTGGTCTCGGGCCTGCTGACCCGCATCTGCGCGGGGCTCCTGCCCGCGTGCAGTTCGCTCAACGACGACGCCGCGCAGGCGATGCGGGCCCGCATCGATGGCGTGCAGGACTCTCTCGCCGTGCTTGAGGCGCCGGACCTCATCAACCAGTGGCAGCACGCGCTCCGGCGCGTCGGGGACACGGAGTTCCACGGCCTGATTGTCGGCCGCTGCTGGCGCATCCTTCTCGACGCCGGCACCGCCACCACTGATGACGCATCGGGCCACCTCTCGCTCGCGCTCTCGCCGGGTAACGACCCCGCCAAGGCGTCCGCGTGGCTCGAAGGTTTCCTCGCCGGTTCGGGCATGGTCCTGGTCCACGACCCGCGGCTGCTGTCGATCGTCGATCAGTGGGTGACCTCGCTGCCCGAGGACATCTTTGAGCAGGTATGCCCGATCGCGCGCCGCACCTTCTCGACCTTCGAACCCGCCGAGCGCCGGATGATCGGGGAGCGGGTGAAGCACGGGGATTCGCCATCGCCCCCCGCGCGGCCCGGCGTTCAGCACGCGACGAGCGCGGACTACGACCCCGAGCGCGGTGCCCTTGTTGATCCCGTGCTCCGTCTGATTCTGGGAGATGAGCCATGACACCGGTCTCACCTGCCGACCGCCTTAAGCGCTGGCGCCTGCTGCTGGGCGGGGGCGACTCGGACGGCATTGGAGCGTCTCTCGATGAGCGGTCTGCCGCGCTCGATCAGGCGATGGCCGAGCTCTACTCGCCCGAGGAGAAGGAGAAGAACCGGGACAAGGTCGGCCGCGGACGTTCGATGCCTCACGTCGCGCGCTGGCTCGGGGATATCCGCAAGCACTTCCCGACCTCGGTCGTGCGCCTCATGCAGAAGGACGCGATGGACCGGCTGGGGCTGCGCCGGATGCTGACCGAGCCCGAGATGCTGGAAGCTGTCGAGCCGGACGTCGAGCTGGTCACCCAGCTGATGGCCTTGCACAGCGTGCTCCCCACCAAGGTCCGTCACACCGCGCGGCTGGTGGTCAGGAAAGTGGTCGAGGATCTCCGCCGCCGGCTCCAGGAACCCACGCGCCAAGCCGTCACTGGCGCGCTCAACCGCGCGACGCGCACCCGCCGCCCTCGGCACAACGAGATCGACTGGAACCGCACGATCCGCGCCAATCTCAAGCACTACCAGAGCGATTACCAGACCGTGGTCCCCGAGACCCGCATTGGATACGGCCGCAAGCGACACCAGCTGAAGGACATCGTCATCTGCATCGACACATCGGGGTCGATGGCGAGCTCGATTGTGTATGCAGGCGTGTTCGGAGCGGCGCTCGCCTCGATTCCTGCTCTCCGCACCCATGTGGTTGCGTACGACACCGCGGTCGTGGACCTGAGCGACAAGATTTCTGATCCCGTCGATGTGGTTTTCGGGGTGCAGCTTGGCGGGGGCAACGACACGCCGCTTGCGCTCCGGTACTGCAAGCAGCTTGTCAGGCGTCCCAACGACACCATCTTCGTCCTGATCTCCGACCTGTACGAAGGGTCGCTGAGCGCGGACATGATCCGGCTCGTGGGCGAGTTTGTCGCGTCCGGTGTTCGTTTCGTGACACTCCTTGCGCTGGATGACGAGGGGCGGCCATCGTTCGATGAGAAGAACGCGGCGGAGTTTGCTGCGCTGGGTGTCCCCAGCTTTGCGTGTACGCCGGACCGGTTTCCGGACTTGATGGCGGCGGCGATTCAGGGGCGGGATCTGGGGCAGTGGGCGGCGGAGCATGAGCTGACGACGGCTCGCGCGCACTGAGGTTCAGTCGGCGGCGCGGGTGACCTGACCCTTGTCCCAGCGGAGGTTGAAGCGGGCGAGGTACTTGCGGAGGCGGTCGGAATCGTTGACGCTGGTCTTTAGAGCGCGGGAGTAGCCGAAGAGGGCGCGGCCGGCTTCGGAGAGAGATTCGCTCTGCTTGCACACGGCGAGGACGTCGTTGAGCTGGACGCGGTCGAAGCGGTCGAGGTCGGTGGCGGCGGGGCCGAGGGTCTGGGTGCAGAGGTCTTCGGCGGGGTTCGCTGAAGCGCCGCCCCAGGCGTGGGTCAGGCGCGTCATTTCGGCGTGGACGAGGTCGTCGGTGATGCGGCCGGAAGGGGAGAGGGTGGCCATGCGGGTGATGGAGGCGGAGAGGTCGCGGAAGTTGCCGTTCCAGAGCGCGGCTTTGCTCGTGGCGAAGCGGAGGTAGAGCTCGCGGCTTTCGGTGCTGAAGCGAACGGTGCGGCCGGTGCGCTTGGCGAACTGGTTCAGCTCGTACTCGAGATTGGGTTCGATGTCCTCGGGGCGCTCGCGGAGGGCGGGGAGGCAGAAGGTCCAGAGGTTGATGCGGGCGAGGAGGTCTTCGCGGAAGTCGCCGGAGCGGACGCGGGTGTAGAGGTCGCGGTTGGTGCCGGCGATGAGCTGGAAGTCGCTTGAGGATTCGGTGTCGGCGCCGAGGGGGAGGAAGCATTTTTCCTCGAGCGCGCGCAGGAGCATCGCCTGCTCGTCGAGGCCGAGCTCGCCGATTTCATCGAGGAAGAGGACACCCTTGTCGGCGGAGCGGAGGAGGCCGGGGCGGTCGGAGGCCGCGCCGGTGAAGGCTCCCTTGCGGTGGCCGAAGAGGGTGGACATGGCGGAGTCGCCCCGGATCGTGGCGCAGTTCACTTCGACGAAGGAACCGGTCACGAGGTTGCGGTGGCGGCGGAGCTCGAAGACTCGGCGCGCGAGCTGGCTCTTGCCCGCGCCGGTGGGGCCCATGAGGAGCATGGGGTCGGCGGAGTTGGCCGCGACGTGCTCGACTTCTTCGATGAGGCGGTTGAAGGTCTTGTTGCGGGTCGCGATGCCGGACTTGAGGCCGGTGATGTTGTCCTTGAACTCGCGTTGAAAGCGGGCCGCGATGTGGTGGTACTTGGAAAGGTCCAGGTCGATGATCTTGTACTGGCCCTCGCTGCCGGTGTGCTTGTTGCGGGGGCTGGTCTGGATGAGGCGGGCAGGGAACTTGCGGGTTTCGGTCAGGAGGAAGAGGCAGATCTGGGCGACGTGCGTGCCGGTCGTGATGTGGACGAGGTAGTCCTCGCGCTCCGGGTCGAAGGGGTACTGGTCCGCAAAGTCGTGCAGCGCGGTGTACACCTCCTCGAAGTCCCAGGGGTCCTTCGGGTCGACGAGGTGACAGCAGACTTCCGTGCTCGGGGAGACCTGAATGATGTCGTCGCGGATGGTCTCGGTCAGGTTCGTCGCCATGCGCGGGTAGAGGAGGTCCATGCGCGCGACGTCGAGGTCTTCCTGTTGGCAGAGGGAGAGGGTGGGGCGCCAGCGTTCCCAGCGCTTGTCGCCGCGGCCGGTGTCGAGGGTGGTGCCCAGGAGGCCCAGGATGACGGTCTTGCGTGGCATGGGGTATCGCGCCGGCGCGGCATCGTATCCGGACGGCTATGGAGCGTATCCGGTGGGCTTTGATGGAGGCGACGGGGGTGAGGTGGTGGAAGGGGAGCGCGGGGTGGGTGCGTGTCGGTCGTTGAGTCTGCTGAGTCGGCTGGGTCGGCTGGCGCCGCTGGGTCCGCTGAGGCTGCTGAGGCTGCTGACGCTTGGGGTTGTGGGAGGCTGACGCGCGCTGGCGGCGGGGGTTGAGTGCGCTGAGGAGGGTGGTGCAGGCGCGGAGGACGTCGTTGTTGCTGGTCGCGGCCTCGATCTCCGCGTCGTAGCGTTGGCGCGCGGCCTGGATGCGCTCGAGCTCCGCTTCCGCGCTTCGGATGGACGCGGCGAAGCGTTCGAGGTTTTCGAGGGCGGTGGGCACGGGGCTGAGAGTACGGGGTTTGACATGCTAACGCAAGCCGATTTGTGGGGTTTGTTTGGAGATTGTTGCAAGGGGTTTGGGGAGCGGGAGTTGCGCTTGGGGTGAGTTTGAAGGTCATCCATAGCGACGCAGAGCCGTCGCCATGGCACGCGGGAGGCGCCATGGCACGCACGAGATCATCGTCTCAGATGTTGATCCTATCGGATCGTTTGGAGCGACGCTTTGGTGACGTTGGCTGCGTTCTGACTGCGGGAACTGGGTTCTGTGCTCTGGCACGGGCTTCGCAATCTGTGACTTGTTGCCTGCGGTTGTTGGCCGTGGGATGTGGGGATCCGGTTGGGTCCCGGACAGGTCTGGAGGTGTGCGATGGCGAACAAGTCACTCTTTGCGTCGACGATCGGCAAGCTGCTCCCGAAGGCGGACACTCGCAACGAGGCGGGTGGGACGGCGTATGCGTTGACGCCGAAGCAGATGCTGGCGCAATACGCGGCGACCGGGTGCTTCAACTCGACGTTCTATGCGACGGCGGAGGATCAGCTCACGAAGGTGATTGATCTGGCGTCGATGGTGGAGCCGGAGTTTGTGGCGAAGGTGGCGCTGTACAGCCGTGGCAAGGGGCACATGAAGGACATGCCCGCGCTGCTGGTGGCGGTGCTGAGCGTGGTGTCGCCGGGGCTGATGGCCGAGGTGTTCGATCGGGTGATTGATAACCCGAAGATGCTGCGGAACTTCGTGCAGGTGATGCGGTCGGGGCAGGTGGCGCGGAAGAGCCTGGGCACGCTGCCCAAGCGGCTGGTGCTCCAGTGGCTCGAGGGCCGGAGCGACGAGCAGGTGTTCCGCGCGTCGGTGGGCAACAGCCCGTCGCTGGCGGACATCATCCGGATGGTGCATCCCAAGCCCGCGACGGCGAGCCGTGCGGCGCTGTATGGGTACCTGCTGGGCCGGCCGTATGACGCGGCGGCGCTGCCGGAGCTGGTGAAGCGGTACGAGGCGTTCAAGGCGGACCCGTCGAAGGTCCACAGCAGCGAGATGCCGGAGGTTCCGATGGAGATGCTGACGAATCTGGCGCTGGAGAAACGGCACTGGATGGCGCTGGCCCGGAAGGCTTCGTGGCAGCAGCTGCGGATGAACCTCAACACCTTCACGCGGCACGGGGCGTTCCAGGATGGGAGCCTGGTGCCGGGGCTGGCGGAGAAGCTGTGCAGCGAGGTCGAGATCGCGAAGGCGCGCGTGTTCCCGTATCAACTGATGGCGGCGTACATGAACACGGGCGAGGACGTGCCCTCGGCGCTGCGGAACGCGCTCCAGGACGCGATGGAGGTCGCGATCGGCAATGTGCCGGCGATCGACGGGCGGGTCTGGGTGCTGCCGGACGTGTCGGGCTCGATGCAGTCGCCTGTGACTGGGCACCGCAAGGGGTCCACCACGAAGGTGCGGTGCGTGGACGTGGCGGCGCTGGTCGCGGCGGCCATCCTGCGGAAGAACCCCTCGGCGCGGGTCCTGCCCTTCTCCGACGATGTCGTGAAGGCGGACCTCAACCCGCGGGACAGCGTGATGACCAACGCCAAGCGGCTGGCGAGCCTGCCGTCGGGCGGGACCAACTGCTCGGCGCCGCTGGCGTGGCTTAACAAGGAGCAGGAGACGGGTGACCTTGTGATCTTCGTCTCGGATAACGAGTCGTGGATCGACAGCCTGGGCGTGCGGGGAAGCTGGGGCCTGACGCGTCCGACCTCCACGATGGAGGAGTGGGCGAAGTTCAAGCGGCGGAACCCCAAGGCAAAGCTCGTGTGCCTGGACATCCAGCCGCACGGGACGACGCAGGCGGCGGAGGGTCCGGACATCCTGAACATCGGCGGCTTTGCCGACTCGGTCTTCAGCGTGATCGCGGCGTTCCATGGGAACACGCTGGGCCCGGACCACTGGGTGGGCGTGATCGAAGAGGAGAAGATCTGATGGAATGGAAGTGATTTGGAAGTGACATAGTCCCCGAACGCCTGACACGCGGGCGGGGTCCGGGCCGAATGCTTGATGGGACTCCAGTAGCCACACTGAAATGGTCTCATCGATGACACTTGTCGGTCTGGATCCCGACCCGCGTGGGACGGATGGGAACGAACGGTCGGAAGCGGCGAATGCCGGCGGGAGTACATTGGCTAGCGGGCAACCGCGAGTGGGTTCGAACCCCACCCTGGGAAACCGGGAGCTCTCGTCGAACTCTTGTCGCCGCGGAGGGCCGGAAGAAGGAAACGGTTGGTGTGTGACGGTCCACGACGAATGCCCTGATGGGAGTACACCTTAAGGAGGTCCAGGCCGCGGGTTCGAGTCCCGCCAGCTCCGCTTGAACGACTGTTCGGGGCTGTAGCTCAGTGGTAGAGCGGGAAAACATCCTCTCATCGATTCTCGTCGTCGTGGACCGACGCACACGACCTGAATGACGCGTGTTGGGAACTTTGGATACGGATGGAATGGACAGCACTATGAACACGACTGAGCCTGTGCCAGCGGATACGAACTCGGCCGACCCTACGCCCACCCCCACTGCTCCTGTCGCTGGTGCGGCGGGGTCGGCGATGGGCGGGGAGGGGCCCTCGCGCTTTATCGAGACCGGTGAGGCCACCGCGATCATGCCCGTGGCGAACGGGAAGGTCGCGCCCATCACGGTGATCGGGACGAAGGCGATCCGGGATGGGTTTGACACGCTGTGCATCCAGCAGGCGATCAACTCTCGGATGGCGCCGGGGGTGACGGATGTGATCCTGAACCCCGATGCGCACGCGGGGTATGGCGCGCCGATCGGGTGCGTGCTGGTGTCGCCGTCGCACATTTATCCGGGGCCGGTGGGTGTGGACATCAAGTGCAGCATGAGCCTGCTACAGATGGACATCCCCGAGGACGCGATCAACGACAAGAGGCTGCGGCGAGCACTCATCACGGCGATCCTGGAGTGGACGCCCACGGGGACCGGTCGCGGGCAGCGCGAGGTGCGGAAGGGGCGGTTCGTAGATGCGACGCTGGGGCAGCGCGTGGTGACGGAGGGGGCGTCGGCGGCGGTGTTGAGCGAGTTGGGTGTGCCCATCGAGTGGGCGGCGCGGTGTGAGGACAGCTACCACGTGGGGCATGATGGCACGGCGGATGCGCTGCGCGAGCGGCTGGGGCGGTTCATCGCGCAGCCGAAGGACTACGAGGTGTTCTCGAGCAAGATTCGGCAGCTGGGGTCGTACGGCGGGGGCAACCACTTTGGTGAGGCGGAGGTGGTACACGTGGGCGAGACCGAGCGGGCGCGGAGCGCGGCGGAGACGTTCGGGCTGCGCGATCGGCACGTGGCGTTCCTGTCGCACTGCGGGTCGCGCGGGTGGGGTGCTCTGCTTGCGGACCACCAGTTCAAGGCAATGAACGCGAAGTTCGCGGCGTGGGGCATCCCGCTGCCGGGGAACGACCGGCACATGGTGCACGCGCCGCTGGGGACGCCGGAGGCGAACGCGTACTTGGACGACATGGCGATGGGCGCGAACTTCGCGACGGTCAACCACATGCTGATCAACGCACTGGTGCTGCAGGCGTTCCAGGAGGTGATGCCCGGGACCAAGGGGCACCTGGTGTACTTCATCAGCCACAACATCGCGCGGCAGGAGGCGTGGAACGGGCGGAAGACGTGGGTGCATCGCAAGGGCGCGACGCGGGCGTTCCCGGCGGGGCACCATGCGCTGGCGGGGACGCCGTTCGCGGGGACGGGGCACCCGATCCTGCTGCCGGGGAACCCGCAGGATGGGTCGAGCGTGATGGTGGCGGAGGCGGGGGCGTCGCTGTCGTGCTACAGCGTGAACCACGGGGCGGGGCGGCGGATGAGCCGCACGGCCGCGAACAAGACCCTGGACCAGAAGGCGATCGACGCGAGCTTTGACGCGGCGGACATCCTGACCAACTGCCGGAACTACCCGAGGGACGAGGCGCCGCGGGCGTACAAGGACTTTGAGGAGGTTTTGAGCAGCGTGAAGAAGGCGGGGCTGGCGAGCGAGGTGGCGCGGCTCAAGGCGCGGTTTGTGATCAAGGATGGGGATAAGGCGGATGATTGATGGCCGCGTCCGTGCTGGTGGCGCGAGACTTCTGCTGGGGATTGCTGTACGCTCGGGTGTCTAACCATGATTCAGATTGACGGTTCACAAGGCGAAGGTGGCGGGCAGATCCTGCGGTCATGCCTTGCGCTCTCGATGGCGACGGGGCGGGGGTTCTGCATTTCGAAGATCCGGGCGGGGCGTGACAAGCCGGGGCTGAAGCGGCAGCACCTGACGTGCGTGCGGGCGGCGGCGGCGATCTGCGCGGCGGAGGTGACGGGCGACGAGGTGGGCTCGATGGAGGTGACGTTCGTGCCCAGCGCGGTGACGCCGGGGGCGTACCACTTCCCGATCGGGACTGCGGGGAGCACCACGATGGTGCTCCAGGCGGTGTTGCCGGCGCTGCTGCGCGCGGGGCACCCGTCGCGGATCACGGTGGAGGGGGGGACGTACAACAAGGCGGCGCCGCCTTGGGACTTCTTTGCGCGGGTGCTGGTGCCGCTGGTCAATCGGCTGGGGCCGACGGTGACGGCGCGGATGGAGCGGGCGGGGTTCTTCCCGGCGGGGGGCGGACGGCTGGTAGTGGAGGTGCAGCCGTGTGAGGAGGCGGTGCCGCTGACGCTGCTGGAGCGCGGGAAGCCGACGGGGCACACGGCAACGGCGGTGGTGTCGCGCCTGCCGAGGACGATCGCGGAGCGCGAGCTGGCGGTGGTGCGCGAGCGGCTGACGCTGCGCGAGGATCAGACGCGGATCCAGTACGTCGAGAACGCGCACGGGGCGGGGAACGCGGTGTGCATCGAGATGGGGTACGAGGGGATCACGGAGCTGTTCTCGTGCGTGGGCGAGCTGGGGCGGTCGGCGGAGGCGGTGGCGAGGGAGGCGGCGGATGAGGCGCGGGCGTACATCGCGTCGGAGCGGCCGGTGGGGCCTTATCTGGCGGACCAGCTGATGGTGCCGCTGGCGCTGCTGGCGGGCGGGCACTATGCGACGGGGCCGCTGACGGAGCACGCGACGACGAACATGCGGACGATCGCGGCGTTTGGGGGAGAGGTGCGGAAGGAGGCGGATGGGTCGGTGCGGGTGTTTGCGATGGGCTGATGAGGGGATAGCGGCAATCGAGTTGCGGTGAGGGCTGGGGGTGCTAGTCTGCTGGTTGAATGCACACTTTCATTCGTCCGGCTTTGCTGCTGTCGATCCTGTCTGTCGTGATGCCGTCGGTTGTGCGTGCACAGCCTGTGGATGAGGTCTCGCCGAAGCAGGCGCCGCTCGCGCCTTCGGGTTATGACGCGTGTGATGACGTCTTCTATCAGATCATGCCGATCGCATGGCGGCACGGCGCGGCGAGCGGTGCTGTGCCGCAAATCGCATCCGACAACCGCTTCGGCAACTTCCAGGGGATGACGGACTCGATCCCGTACCTCAAGTCGCTGGGCGTGACGGGCGTGTGGATGACGCCGATTTTTCCTTCGCCCGCGTACCACGGGTACCAGCATGGGCCGGCGGACCGGGTGAACCCGTGGTTTGGCGAGGAAGCGGAGTTCTGGAAGTTCGTCTCTGAGGCGAAGGCAGCGGGGATCCGGGTTTACATCGATCTTGTGGTGTACGGGCTGAATCAGGACAGCCCGCAGTACAGGGCGGCGCGGGAGGATGCGAAGGGTGAGGCCGCGGGGATGTTCGCGTTTGAAGATGCGGAGCGCACGAAGCCGTTTGGGTACAACTTCAGGACGTGGAACGGGGGCACGGTGCGGTTTGTGCATTGGGACCTGCGGAACGCCGCGGCCAGGGCGCAGGTGATTGAGTGGAGCAAGCGGTGGCTTGATCCCAATGAGGATGGGGACGCGTCGGACGGGGTTGCGGGGTTCAGGCTCGACCACGTGTGGAGCACGTACAAACCGGACCGCAAAGTCGCGCCGGGGGGGTGGGGTTACAACATTGAGCCGTTCTGGATGGAGTGGAAATCGGCGCTGGTGAAGCTCAAGCCGGACGTGTTCACGTTTGCCGAGCAGGCGAAGTGGGAAACGTGGGGCACGGACCTCATGCCGGCGCACGACGCGACGCTCATGAAGCCGTTCCAGTTCGCGGCACGGCGGGCGCTCAAGGCGGAGAAGGCGGCGGAGTTGTACGAGTGGATGGGGAAGGCGGTCGCGGAGGTGCCCAAGGGGCGAACGTTCCTCGCGACGCTGGGGGATCACGATGTTGATCGGCTGGCGGGGGACATTGGGGCGGACGCGAAGGGGACGGCGGGGCGGGCGAAGGCGGCGGCGGCGGTGCTGATGTTGCAGCCGTTCACGCCGGTGGTGTACTACGGGGATGAGCTCGGGATGCTTGGGAAGGCGGGCGGGTTCAACTCGGACTCGAACGACATTCCGCGGCGGGAGCCCATGAAGTGGCTCGCGGCGGAGGGGGCGCCGATGACGCGGTACCACGCGCTTGATCCGCGGACGGTCGCGAGGCAGTTCAGCAAGGATGGGGATGGGCGGAGTGTGGAGGAGCAGACGGGGAAGGCGGGGTCGCTGCTGGAGACGTATCGCGAGTTGATACGTTTGCGGCGGGAGCATGTAGCACTGCGGCGTGGTTCGTATGAGGGGGTTGAGTGCAGCGAGGCGGCGGTATGGCGGTTCCGGCGGGTGCATCCGGAGCAGACGGTGGAGGTGTGGATCAACCTGAGTGGGAAGGATGTGGCGGCGGGTGGGGATGTGCCGGGGGGGTTGGGGGCTTACGCGTACCGGGTGGAGGTTGTCGGGAAGTAGCGGCGCTCCGCGTTCGGGGCTCAGGGATGACTGATCCGGGACTTCGCCCAGAGCGGCTCACTCCCGGCGTCGTTGTTGGAGCGGCTCAGTCACGGCGAGGGAGCGTCAGCAGGGCCCGCCGCCGAGGACTCGGAAGAAGCTCTCGATGTCGGCGTCGGTGCCGAAGTCGCCGTCGCCGTTGAAGTCGCTGCCGCCGACGAAGCAGGTGGGGCAGCAGTTGCCGGCAAGACACGCGAAGAAGGCCTCGATGTCGGCATCGGTGCCGAAGTCGCCGTCGCCGTTGAAGTCGCTGGTGCCGCAGTTCACCATCTCGACGGTGTAGTAGGTGGCGACGCCGCGGCCGCTTTTTTCGAAGGTGAGGAGGAGGACGGTGTTAGCCCCGACCTGGATCCCGTTGAGCGTGCGGGACCAGTCGAAGCGGTCGTCCTGCACGGCCTGGTTCGTGGTGTTTGCGAGCGCGAGAGGGGTGCCGGTCGCGGGCGGGTTCAGGATGAGGTGAACGCGGCTGACGGTGCGGTCGTAGGCGCGGATGCTGAACTTGTAGCTGGTGGTGTCGAAGAGCACGCCGGGGTCCACGAGGGCCGCGGAAGGGTCGAGAAGGTCCACGTACACGGCCTGGCGGAACTCGCGGAAGAGGGGGGCGTCGCTCACGGCACGCTTGCGGAACGCGGCCACGGAGATGTAGTTGAGGCCTTCGTGAAGCTGGCTGGAGTTGATGGTCTGGGCGTACTGGCCGTTGACGTTGGCCGTGCCGGCGAGGGGCTGGCGGACCGTCGCGAACTGCTCGTAGCCGGGGACGACCGCGTTCTGGTAATCGATGTCCACTGACCCGTTGCCGTTGTAGTCGAAGTACCCCTGGTTGATGCGGAACACGGCGTTGTCGTCGGCGTTGTCGTTGTTGGCTGCGCCGGGGTCGCCGTTGGTGGTGGTGAGCTGAATCTGGAAGGACGCGGCGGTCACGACCGGGACGGCGAAGGCGCGGCGGCGCCAGGGGGCGATCGTCGGAACAGAGAGCTCGGATGGGAGTGAGCCGCTGACATTCGTGAGGGTCAGCGTGCCGCTCGGGATCGCGGGGGCGTAGACGACGTAGCCCTTGTTGTGCTCGGTGCCAGTGGGGCTCACGTTGCGCGGCACGCGGAGGGTCACCGAGCCGCCAGCGCCCACGGTGATCACGTCGAAGAGGTCGTTGTTGGGATCAACCGTCGCGTTGGTCGCGTTCCCGGTCATCTCGATGAGGCGGGTGCCCTGCGGGAAGTTGGTCGCGACGGTGCGGGAATCGAAGCCGTTGGAGTAGCTGTCGTTCACGCCGACGAGGCAGTTGCCGGAGTAGCTGCCGCCGCCGAGGGCGGTGCGGCGTTCGAAGACGAGGACGTCGGCGTCGGTCCAGCGGGGGATGAACTCGCCGCGGGCGAGGCCGTTGCTGAGCTGGACGAGGGTGGTGATGGCGGGCTCGATGCCGTTGCTGGTGTTGTTGCCGCCGAGGGCGACGGGCAGGCCGTGGCGGGGGTAGAAGCCGCTGCCGGTGCGGACGATGCCGCGGGAGTTGTGGTAGACCTCGCTCACGCCGGGGCGGAAGAGCATGTAGGCGTGGGCGAACCAGCCCTGCTGGCGGATGGTGGGCGTGGGCGGGTTGCTGCCGCCGTCGCCGGTGGAGCCGTTGTCGTGGCTGAAAATGTGGAGGGTGCCGACGGAGCCGTTGTTAAAGCCGTCGTCGGTGTTGTCCAGGTGAGAGTTGAGGACGTTCTGCCAGTTGCCGAAGCCGCCGCCGCCGATGATGTCGCGGAGCTGGCCGGCCCCGTTGAGGTCCAGCGCGTCGCGGTTGCCAAAGGCGTCGCCGCTCGCCGAGCGCCCGGCCGTGCGGCCGTTGGGCTTGCGGATGTAGCGGTCGAAGGTGAAGTCGTTGCCCTCGACGCACTCGCCGAAGGAGTAGGGCGTGACGCGACGCCCGTCGGGGGTGACGAGGCGGTTTGCCACGGCCGAGTCGTAGTAGGTGTCCCAGAACCAGCTGGGGGTGTGCTTGATGGCGTCGATGCGGAAGCCGTCGACCTTTTGCACATCCATCATCCACTGCACCCAGCGCATGAGGTAGCCGGTGGCGTTCTCGGCGATGGGGTCGCCGGCCGTGGGGTTGACGAGGTTGAAGCGGCCGAAGTTGATGTTGGTCGCGGGCTCGTTGCGGGCGGGGACCTCGCAGGGCGGGGCGAAGATGCCGGTGTTGAGAGCGCCTGCGAAGAACATGCCGGGGTTGTTGATGGTCTCGGTGCCCAGGGCCTGGTCGGGGTAGAAGCGCGCGTTGGCAGGGTCGGGCTTGTTGAAGTACGTGCCCGCGGGCAGGTTCTGCGGGTTCCCCGCGGCGACGGGCTGGCGGATGAACATGTTGGTGGTGGCCTGGTTGATGTCGACGAGGGCCACGAGGTCGCCCTTCAGCAGGCAGTAGTTGCTGCCGCTGGGGTTCTCGCTCTGGTAGTAGCCGCTGGCGTTGCCCGCGTGGAAGTCGCCCCAGTTGCTCGTGGAGGTCTTGTTGGTGATGGGTGTTGTGGGCGCCATCCAGAAGCCGGGGTAGCCACCTTCCTGCTGGAACTGCACGCTGGTCTGGCGGCCGGCGTTGTGATTGAGCACGGCGTCCACGTAGACGAGGCCGTTGGCGCGGTGGAACTCTTCGACGACCGCGCCGAAGTATGCCTCGGTGCCGTAGGCGGAGCTCGCGCCGGGCTTGCCCAGGTCGAAGCGGTCGAAGACGTCGAAGCCGGCGGAGCTGCTGTTCTGGTTGGCGTTGGTGGGCGGCATGTAGCCGCGGGAGGGCGGGGGGAGCCAGGCGGAGCCGTAGCCTGCGATAAAGAAGTCGCTCATGCGGTGCTCCATGTCGTACCAGCGGCACTCGAACCACTGGAGCATGGGCTGGGGGTTCTCGTCCCAGGCTTGGGCGTGCGCGCCGGAGGCGGCGCCGGCGAGGACGAGGAGCAACGCGGCGGAACGGATCAGCGGGCGGGTCATCGCAGATTCCTTGAAGCGGCTGGCGCAGAACACAACGCGGCCCTGGTTCGGGCAGTGAGACTTCGCCCAGTATGACACGACCGACGCGATTCTGAAAGCCTTTTCAACCGGGTGGGCCTGCTCAACGCCAAGTGCCCGCCAAACAAGGGGATAGCACCCGCAAACAGGGTGCTGTACGCTGTCCTCCCGACGCCCGTGTCGGATCGGTTATCGGGGCGTCCAAAGGAACCCGTTTTATGCGCTTTTCCGCCAGCCTTGCTCCCCTGTCCGCCCTCGTGCTGTTGATGGCCGCGGGGTCGCCCGCGACGGCTCAGATCGTCAGTGAGCGGCTCGCGAAGAACGCCGTGCGGGTGTACATGAATGAGCAGGCGCGGCAGGAGGCGCTGCCGTCATATGCGCTGCTCGAGACGGTGAAGCCCGTCGCGGGGGATGCGCCCGTGTCGGTCACGATTGAGTTCAGTCCGGCGAAGGACGGCAAGCACCGGGCGAACATCGCGGTGGCGGAGGGCACTTCGCTCTACGGCACCGGCGAGGTGCCGGGCCCTCTGCTGCGGAACGGCAAGAAGACGGTGACGTGGAATACCGACGCGTACGGCTATACCGAGAGCTACCCCTCGCTGTACCAGTCTCACCCTTGGGTGCTGGCGGTGCGGCAAGATGGCACCGCGTTCGGCGTACTGGCCGACACGACGTACCGATGCACGATCGACACCGGGGCGACGCGGGCGGACCAGATCATCTTCACGGCCGAGGGGCCGGCGTTCCCCATCATCCTGATCGAGGGCGCGACACCGCAGGAGGTGGTCAGCACGCTCGCGGAGTTGACCGGGCCGACGCCGATGCCGCCGAAGTGGGCGATTGGGTACCACCAGTGCCGGTATTCGTACTACCCCGAGGCCCGCGCGCGGGAGATCGCGCAGAACTTCCGCGACCGCAAGATTCCGTGCGATGTGCTGTGGTACGACATCGACTACATGGACCAGTTCCGGGTGTTCTCCTTCAACAAGGAACACTTTCCGGACCCCAAGAAGCTGAACGCGGACCTGCTGAAGGATGGGTTCCACAACGTGTGGATGATCGATCCGGGTGTGAAGTTTGAGAAGCAGCCGGGCGTGACAGGGATCTTCGACACGGGGACCGCGAAGGACGTGTGGGTCAAGAACGCCAAGGGCGAGACGTATCAGGGCGAGGTGTGGCCCGGGTGGTGCGTGTTCCCGGATTACACGGCCGGCGACGTGCGCCAGTGGTGGGCGGGGTTCTACAAGGACTTCATGGCCCAGGGCGTCACGGGCGTGTGGAACGACATGAACGAGCCCGCGGTGTTCAACGTCAAGTCCAAGACGATGCCGGAAGACAACATGCACCGGGGGGATCCGGACATGCTGACGCCCGCGGGGAAGCCGCAGGGCGACAAGGCCGCGGGGAATCACGCGCGGTACCACAATGTGTACGGCATGATGATGGTGAAGGGCAGCCGCGAGGGGATCCAGGCGGCGAACCCGGACAAGCGGACGTTCGTGCTGAGCCGGGCCAACTACATCGGCGGGCACCGGTACGCCGCGGCGTGGACGGGGGATAACAACGCGGACTGGCCGCACCTGGATATGTCGATCCCGATGGTGCTCAACCTGAGCCTGTCGGGCCAGCCTTTCTGCGGGCCGGACATCGGCGGGTTCAATGGCAACGGCGATGGCGAGCTCTTCGCGCGGTGGATGGGGTTTGGGGCGCTGCTGCCCTTTGCGCGCGGGCACACGGCCAAGGAGAGCATCAACAAGGAGCCGTGGTCCTTCGGGCCGGTGGTGGAGGAGAGCTGCCGCGAGGCGATCATGCGTCGGTACATCCTGATGCCGTACTTCTACACGGCGTTCCGCGAGGCCGCGACGACGGGGCTGCCGGTGGCGCGGCCGACGTTCTTCGCGGACCCCAAGGACGTGTCCCTGCGGGCGGAGGATGATTCATTCCTGATTGGTGCCGACGTGCTGGTGGTGGCGCAGACGACCAGGGAGGCGAATCGCTCGTCGAAGATGCCGGCGGGGTCGTGGCGCGAGGTGCTCCAGCCTCAGAGCAAGCACAACCCGCGGCTGTTCGTGCGGCCGGGCGCGATTGTGCCGATGGGGCCGGAGATTCAGTATGTGGATCAGAAGCCTCTGGAACCGCTGACGTTGGTGGTGAATTTTGACGAGAAGGGCCAGGCGAGCGGGACGCTGTATGAGGACGCGGGGGATGGCTTCGGGTATCAGAAGGGTGAGTACCTGCTGACGACCTACGAGGCGACCCGCGGGAGTGACGGCGTCGTGACGGTGAAGGTCTTGAGCGCCGAGGGCAGTCAGCCGCGTGCGAAGCGGACCGCGATGGTGCGGGTGCTGACGGACAAGGGCGAGCTGAATGGCGAGGGGCAGGATGGGGGGGTGGTGACGGTCAGGGCGAAGTAGCCCAACCGTCGGAGTTCCGCACGCCGGAGGTACGCCTCGTTCGCTAGTTCGTTCGCGGCTGGTTGATGGCATCATCAGCGGTCGCGAGGCGGAGGATGTTCGTTTGCGTCATCGCATCACCTGCGAGTTCGCCCGTGATGCGGCCGTTGCACATCACGAGCACGCGGTCCGAGAGGGCGAGCAGCTCGGGCATCTCGCTCGACACGAGCAGGACGCCTGCGCCGGTGTCGGCGGCGTGGCGCACGGCCTTGTAGATCTCGGACTTGGTGCCCACGTCGATGCCACGGGTTGGCTCATCCAGCAGCAGCACCTTGGTCTGCTTGCCCATCCAGCGTGCGATTAGGAGCTTCTGCTGGTTGCCGCCGGAGAGCTCCCCCGGGAGGCTCGCTGTTGACGCAGTTTTGACCCTGAACTCACCGAGCCGGCCGCCGACAAGCTCCGCCTCGCGCGACATCGACCGCACGCCCAGCGCCCGCGCTAAGCGGGCCATGAAGGGCATCAGGATGTTCTCGTCAACGCCGAGCTGGAAGAAGAGCCCCTGGTTGCGGCGATCTTCGGGCACGTAGCCGATGCCGGCGCGGATAGGCCCGGCGGGGTTCGCGAGCGGGACCTCGTGGCCTTCGACGAGGACTGTGCCTTTGGCCGTGGGGTCGAGGCCGAAGATGGCGTTGAGGAGTTCGGAGCGGCCCGCGCCGACCAGGCCGCCAACGCCGACGATCTCGCCCGCACGCACGGTGAGGGCCGCATTCTTGACCTTGGAACTGCTGAGGCCCCGCACGTCGAGCACCACGCGTGCCGACGGCGTTGCGTGGGCGTCGCCCGCCAGAGCCGCGACACCGGCGGCCTCCGCGCCAGCACCCGCGCCGACCCCTTTGCCCGCGTGCTCGCGTGCCTTCGCCGTCTCGATGCGGCGGCCGATCATCTGCTCGACGAGCGTTGGCTCGTCGATGTCCTTCACGATGCTGGTTGCGACGTACTTGCCGTCCCGCAACACCGTCACGCGGTCGCACACGGCGAAGATCTCGCCCATGCGGTGGCTTACGTACAGCATAGTGATCCCGCCCGCCGCGAGGGCGCGGGTGATCTCGAGCAGGCGGTCCGCCTCGGAGATGGAGAGGGAGCTCGTGGGCTCATCGAGCACGATGACGCGGGCGGCGGGCTTGCCGCCGCGTTCCTCGAGGGCCGCGGCGATCTGGCAGATCTGGCGACGCCCGGGGCTGAGCAGCCCCAGTGGCGCCTCGACGTCGATGCCGGCGTCAAGCTTGTGGACGAGCGCGGCGGCGCGGCGGGTCATCTCGCAGTAGTCCACCATCCCGTACCGACGCGGCAGGTCGTGGAGGCAGAGGTTCTCCGCAACCGATAGGTTCGGGCACTGGGCCAGTTCCTGGTGAACGAGCCGGATGCCGGCGTCGAAGGCGTCATCCAGCGACCCGGGCTTCAGCACGCGCCCGTCGATCGTCACGATCCCCGCTTCGGGGCGGTGCAGCCCCGCGATCACCTTACCGAGCGTGCTCTTCCCCGCGCCGTTCTCGCCCATGAGGGCGTGGACCTCGCCGCGGCGGAATGAGACCGATACGTCGTCGAGCGCCTGGGTGATGCCGAAGCGCTTCGAGACGTTGCTCGCGATCAGGAAGTTGTCAGGCTGCTCGGCCATCAAACCGCAGGCCGCGTTCTCACGCGGCCTGCGACTACTTTGCTCTCTGACTCAGGACCCAGGAATCAGGACTCAGGACCTGCGGCTCTCACTTCTTCCCCAGCCACTGCTCCCACTTCCCGTAGTACTGGTCCACGTTGGCGGGCGTCACGACCGCCAGCTCGAAGTTGTTGATCACGCCGGGCGGGTTCTTCCCCTCCACCAGCTTCTCGACGATCATCCGGACCGACTCGTAGCCCCAGCCGTAGCAGTCCTGCCCGATGAGGGCCTGCACCTTGCCGGCCTTGACGTAGTCCAGCTCTTCGCGGAGCGTGTCCACCGACACGACCTTCGCGTTCACGTTGTCCAGTGCGTTCTGGGTGAATAGCGGCCAGCCCCCCACCATCGCCCAGCCGGCGATGTCCGGGTTCGCGCCCTGCACCTGCTGCACCAGCCCCGCGGCGTCCCCGGGCGTCTCCTTCGTGTAGTACGTGTCCTTGAGCTTGAACCCCTTCGACTCGAGGCTTTTGAGCTCTTCCTTCACACCCTGGATGCGGGCGTTGAGGTTCGGGGCCGTCTGGTTGCCCGACAGGATCGCGACCGTCCCGCCCTTGTCTCCCATCGCCTTTGCGAGCTCCCGCATCACGGCCTTGCCGCACTCCACATCGTTGATCCCGTAGTACGCCATCCGCTTGCTCTTGGGGGCATCGGAATCGAACGTCACCACCGTCACGCCCTTGCTCACGGCGTCATCGATCGCGCTCGTCAGCGTGTCCGCGTTGGTGCAGGAGATCGAAATACCGTCGGCACCCTGCGAGACCAGCTGCTCCAGGTTCTGGGCCTGCTTGGCCGCATCCTCATCCACCGGCGTCAGCCACTTGCACTGGATCTCGATCCCGTACTTTATCGCCAGGTCCTTGCACGCCTGCTCCGCGCCGGTCTTGGCCGCCTGGAACACGGGGTTGCTCGTGCTCTTGGCGATGACGCCGATCACGAGGTTCTTCTTGTTCGTGACGGGGGCCGCGGCGGTGGTCGCAGGCTTTGCGTCGCCCGCGGGTGCGGGGGTCGCGGCGTTGGTCTTGGTACCCGTGCCCGCGCTGGGCGTCGTCGCCGCCGCGGGCTGCTTCTTCTCGCACCCGCTCATCCCAACGCACGCGCCGACTGCCAGCATGCCCAGCAGGGCCGCCGTGCTTAACCGCTTCAGAGTCTTCATCGAGCTACTCCTGAAAGTGAAAACCTCAGCGTGCCCCGGGAAGGAGCCGCGCCTTTGTCTGGTCCAAAACCACGGCCGCGACGATCGCGGCCCCCATCACGATGTTCGTATAGTTCGTGTTGATGTCCAGGATGATCATCGCGTTGTTGATCATCTGGATCAGCACCGCCCCCAGCACCGCTCCCACTGCCGATCCGCGTCCGCCGGAGAGGGACGCCCCGCCGATCACCGCCGCGGCGATGACCGAGAGCTCATACCCCTGCCCATCGTTGCTCGATGCCGCGCCCAGGTAACCCAGCGAGACGCTCGCGGAGAGACCCGCCAGCAGCCCCATCAGGACGAACGTGATGACCTTCACCCGCCCGACGGGAATCCCCGCGTACCGCGCGGCCGTCTCATTCCCGCCGATCGCGTAGACCCGCCGCCCCAGCACCGTGCGGGTCAGGATGAACATCCCCACGAGCGCGACGACGATCATGACGACGACCGGCACCGGGTACACCGGTACGCCGAGGGCCTGCTCCCAGAAGCCCGACTTGAAGAACCCCCGCGTGTAGCTCTCGGGCACGCCGCTGACCGACAGGCCATCGGTCAGCACGAAGGCGATCCCGCGGACGACGGCCATCATGCCCAGCGTGATGATGAAGGGATGGACGCTCAGGCCGACGATCAGCGAGCCGTTGAGGAGCCCGCAGATCGCGCCGATCAGGGCGCAGACGCCGACACCCATCACGACGGCCGCGAGGCCCGAGGCCTTCCAGCCGTAGGCGGGGCCGGTCGGATCACCGTTATTGCGGACGGCAATGACGAACGCGCCGATCACCACGAGCATCGCAACGCCAGCGATCGCCGCGAGCAGGAACCCGCTGGTTCGCGACGCGCCGCTCCCTCCCGGGCTGGCGGCTTTCTTCAGCATTCCACCCGAGGCCGCGGCGATCGCAAGACCGCCCATCAGAATCACCCAGACCAGCCATCCGTGCCCACCCAGCGAGATTGCTGGCGGACCCTGAGCCCAGTTGTACCGCAGGAACATCCCGCCCACGAGCCCCGACAGCGCGTACACCGAACCCACCGACAGGTCGATCCCGCCCATCACGATCACCGCCGTCATTCCCACGGCCATGATCGCCACAAAGCTCGCGTCCTTCGCGAGCAGGACGAGGTTCTGCGGGTCAAGGAACTTGTTGACCTGGACGACTTCCCACTCACCGGCCGCGTTCTGCACGCGTTTGTTCTTGGTGCCGCCAAAAAGCGTGAGGCCGAGGGCCATGACCAGGATCACGAGCACCAGCCCGAGTTCCTGGGCTAGAAGGACTCGCTTGATGAGGGAGCGGCCCGATGTCGTTGATTTCGATGGGGACCCTGCGGCCAATCACAGCCTCCAACCCGCCCGGACTCGCGGGCGCGGGTCGATAGCCTACACGCTCGGGGACGAGTCGGCACGGGGCACCGAGACGCTCAGTCGATGGTTTGGACTGCCCTGCTTCTGTTGGGGTTGACGACGTTGATGCTCTGGCCCGCCGTGTTGACGGTCGAGAAGAACGTCTCATGCACGTTGTCTTTCAGAAACGCTGAGTGCCCGTCGGTGAACGTGTAGTTGCCGCCAGCCTTCCCATGATTGTCCAGCGGGCCAAACAATCCGGGGGTCGTGTTCGCGGCAGTCGCATTCGTGGTGGTTGCGTTTCCAGCGCCGTACCACGCATCCGTGGCAACGTCGGGACCGTTGGTCTCATCTCCCCACAGAGGTGCGGGCTGGAGGATCACGGGATCGTCCGTCCTCATGCCGACGATGTACAAGTAGCTGATGTTGTAGCTGATAACCTCGTTCTGGTTCGCCGCGACTTTGGGCTGCTTGGTTGGCGCCCCCGCGTATTCACCGTCGAGCGGCGGAACAGAAATCCCACTCTGGTAATACCGGTCCTGACGGTCAGAGGGGCAGTTCAGCGTTCCATAGTCATCGAGGAACCCCCGCATCAGCGGGTTCTTGTTGCCGTCAAGGTAGGCCTCGGCAGCGTCACCCTCACCGACCGAAGTGCCATAGAAACCGGTGGACGTGCCGTCTCCAACCTGATTAAGGCTCCACAGCGCCGCAACCCCCCCGCGGATGAACTGGTCCGTCATCGTGCGTGGCTGGGTCACGTTCCATGCCGTCCACCCGGCGCTCGCGCCTGTCCCAGTCGAAGGGTTCGGAGGCCGGAAGGGAATGATGGGGTACCACCCTTTCCAATCGTTCGCGTAGTAGGTCATCCCCAAACCGACCTGACGTGTGTTCGAAAGGCACTTATTGAGGCGTGCCGACTCACGAGCCTTCCCCAGCGCAGGGAGCAACAGCCCAATCAGCAGCGCGATGATCGCGATCACCACCAGCAGTTCAATCAGGGTGAAGCCGGCGCGACGGGGCGAAGCTCTCATAACTGGTTCCAATCGGGGAATGCCGCGGGATGGGGCCAACTGAGAGTGTAGCAGCGGCGTCAATCCGTGCCCGTGTTTTCCCACCCCGGCCCGGGACACCCTACAGGTACCAGCCGCAAGTACTTACGCCGCTAGGGTTTTTGCCCTATTCAGACCGCTTGACAGCCCCTGTACATTGGTGGACGAAGGTCGGTCGGGCTGCGCGCGCACCCGGCCCGAGCTTCGCTCTGCAAACGCTTACTGCGATAATCGCACCTTGGGAGATAGTGATGAAGACCGCCCTGTCCGCCGCCATGCTCGCCCTCAGCGCGGGCTCCGCACTCGCTCAACCCGTCATCGACGGCTCGCTCGGCTCTGATCCCTACGGCAGCCTCCTCTGGGCCCAGAATCAGCCCACGACCTTCGGCAATAACGTCGCGGGCACCCTCGGCACGGTGGGCGATCCGGCCAACGTGACCAAGGGCGTCGAGTTCTCGATCCCAATGTCCGTTCTCGGGAACCCCGCCGCGGCGCGGATCGCCGGGTTCGTCAACGGCGGTGGCCACGACTTTGTTTCCAACCAGGTCATCGGCAGCCTTCCGGCCAACACCGGCAATCCGGGCGAGCCGCGCAACCTGAACTTCAACAACTACGCGGGCGACCAGTTCGCCACCCTGGACCTGACCCGCACCGCGACCGCCCCCGCGATCGACGGAACGCGTGACGTCGGCATCTATGGGGCTCCGCGGTTCATCCAGGAGAACTACACAGGGTTCGGGAACAACACGCAGAACACCGGCGTGACGGCCAACGGGTCCGAGATCGATGCCGTCTACTCCATCGTCTACGACAACGGCACGCCCGCCGATGCGACCGACGACGTGCTGTACGTGTTCGTCGCGGGCAACCTCGAGAGCAACTTCAACAAGCTCGACCTCTTCTTCGACACCGCCGCGGGCGGGCAGAACAACCTGCGCACGGACAACGCAGTCATCGACTTCGACGGCCTCAACCGCATGGGTAACAACGGCACGCTGCCGGGGCTCACCTTTGACACCGGCTTCGCGGCCGATCACTGGGTTGCTGTGACGAACGGCGGCGCGCCCACGGCCCTGTACTTCAACTATGCCCAGCTGCTGGATACTCCCGGCGCCGGCCCCGGCTTCTACTGCGGCACAGCCGCGCCCCTTTCCAACGGCGTCCTCACCGGCGGCGACGTCGGCGCTCCCGCGGTGGCCTGCTCCATTGACAACTCCAACACGGTCGGCGTCGGCGGCGGCGTCACGGGCATCACTCTGCCGGACAACGACGTGGCCGCGGGCTCGGAGATCGACGGCATCTATGCCACCGTGTCGGGCAACAAGCTTTACGTTCTGGTCACGGGCAATCTGGAGACCAACTACAACAAGCTCGACCTGTTCCTGGACGTCAACGCGGCCGAGGGCCAGAACGTCCTCCGCGGCGACAACGTCGACATCGACTACAACGGGCTTAACCGCATGGGCACCGGCGGCGGCGGCGACGCCACCCGCCCCGGCCTCAAGTTCGATGCGGGCTTCGCCGCGGACTACTTCATCGGCATCACCAACGGCAGCTACCCGGTTGAGAACTACACCAACGCCGCGCTCCTCCGCGCCGATGGCCCGATCTATGCCTCGGGCTTTATCCTGGACTACTCCTCAACGCACGGCGGCCCCAAGGCCACGATCCCGATGATGAACTTCCCGGCGACCTACGCCGACCCGCAGGACTTCAGCTCGACCGACCCGCTGAACTCCGACGCCGCGCCCCGGGCCGCGTTCAACACCCAGCTCACCCCCGGCCTCATCAAGGTCGTGATCAAGAACTCCAATGTGGGCGGCGTAACGGGGATCGACGGCACCCCCAGCGTTGCCGACGCCCCCAACGTCACCACCGGTGTCGAGCTCGAGCTCGACCTGACCGAGCTCGGCTGGGACGGCGGCCCGATCCGGATCGCCGGCTTCCTCAACGGCACCGGCCACGACTTCCTGTCCAACCAGGTCATCGGCGGCATCCCGACGCCCGGCGTCGAGCCCTACGCCCCCAGCCTCGGCGAGTCCGCGACGGTCGACTTCTCAGTCATCGCCGGCAACCAGTTCGTGGTGGTCGGCACGACGCCCCCCTGCCCCGGCAACGAGTGCGGCAGCCAGGACTTCAACGGCGATGGCGACTTCGGCACCGACCAGGACATCGAAGCCTTCTTCGCCTGCCTCGGTGGCAACTGCTGCACCACCTGCTTCTGCCAGGGCTCGGACTTCAACGGGGACGGCGACTTCGGTACCGATCAGGACATCGAGGCGTTCTTCCGGGTCTTGGGCGGCGGCAACTGCTGATCAGTCCAACATTGTGACCCTTCCAGCCCCGGGCTCTCGCCCGGGGTTTTTTGTGCGCCGAACCACTGAACTAGGGGATTTTCCCAATGGTACCGAACCTCTGCATATGGGACCGGCCACACTGCTTTTGACCGTAATTGGCTTGCAAACCGCCCATGAAAGCGGTTACTCTGGGGCCGTAGGAGAGATCGGCCGGGCGTGACCGCGCGGCCGCGAGAGAGTGTTTGGGCGAAAGCCCACGGGAGAGACAAGATGAAGCTGGGTGGAATTGCTGTGGCTGTCGCGCTCGCGGCGGCTGGTGTTGCTCAGGCGGCCGTGTACACGGACTCGCAGAATGAGTTGTTCGACAACTCGTTCGCGCACCTGGATATCGCCAGTGTGAACGTCACGCACGACGCGACCTCGATCACGTTCGAGATTGTGACGCGCGGCGACGTCTCCGCTCCCACTTGGGGCAAGTACGCTCTCGCCATCAACACGCCCGGCGGCGTGAACGACGCCGGCAACGGCTGGGGCCGCCCCATGAACTGGAACGGCCAGGGGATCGACTTCTGGGTCGGCTCCTGGGCCGATGACGGCGGCGACAACTTCGGCGGCGAGCTCCGCCAGATGGACGGCCTGGGTGGCAACACGCTGCTCGCGGCGACCTACGCCGGCCCCGGCATCAGCGGCAGCAGCCTCGTTACGCAGGTGATCACCCTGGACCGCGCCCTGCTGGGCCTGACCGGCAATGACACCTTCACGTTCGACGTCATGACCACGGGCGGCGGCGGCGGAGACGCGGGCGTTGACCACCTCAGCCGCAGCGACATGTCCATGACGAACTGGGGCGATACCTCTACCTCCGGGCAGTTCCTCAGCTACACCATCCCCTCTCCCAGCTCTCTCGCGCTGGTCGGCGTGGCAGGCCTGATCATCGGCCGTCGTCGCCGCTGAGATTCTTCAACTTGCTTGATTCCAAAGGCCCGCCGCAAGGCGGGCTTTTTCCTGCGCGGTACGATGCCGCCATGTTCACGCGCTCGCTGCCGTTCCTTCTCTCGCTCGCCCTGTCCACGCTCGCCCACGCGATCACCGTCCGTGTGGTCGTTGAGGTCCCCGCCGAGATGCCGGCGTCGGATTCCGTCTTCCTCGCGGGTTCGCTCCCGAGCGTTGGCGGGTGGAAGGTTGACGGCGTGCGGCTGTACCGCGACACCAACTCCAAGACCACCTTCGTCGGCGAGATCGAGGCCGATGCGGGGCAGACCCTCGAGTACAAGTTCAACCGCGGCACATGGGCCACTGTTGAGAAGAACGCCGACGGGACCGACCGCCCTAACCGCTCGACGACCATCGCCGCGGACACCAAGGTGATTGAGGCGAAGGTGCTGATGTGGGGCGAGGGCAGCTCCAGCCCCAGCAGCGTGGTGGGCCGGCTGAGCATGGACAACTTCTACTCGCCGGTCCTCGGCGGCTCGCGCATGCTCCGCGTCTGGCTGCCGCCGAACTACTTCACCGACCCAAAGGCGAAGTTCGACGTGCTGTACATGCACGACGGGCAGAACTGCTTCGACGCGTCCACCAGCACCATTGGGAAGGAGTGGCGGCTCGACGAGACCCTCACCGCCATGATCAAGAAGGGGGAGGTCCGGCCGATGGTCGTTGTTGCCATCGACCACGGCGGGGCTGATCGCATCAACGACTACACCTACGACGCCGACAACGGGCGCGGCGGCAAGGGCGCTACGTACGCGAAGTTCCTGCTTGACGAGGTGAAGCCCTTTGTCGAGAGCAACTACCGCGTCAAGTCCGGCCCTGAGCACACCTTTATCGGTGGTTCCTCCCTGGGAGGCGTGATCTCGCTCGATATCGCCCGCCGGCACCCCAAGACCTTCGGCGGTGTGATCGCCATGTCGCCCGCGCTGTGGTGGAACGGTGAGTCGCTCACCAAAGCCGTGGAGAAGGACGCCGATGGGCTGGCTGGCACGCGCGTGTGGCTTGATATCGGGACCAAGGAGAGCGCCGGCGCCGGGCCGGAGAAGTACGTCGCGGCCGCCAAGGCGATGGACAAGGCGCTGCAAGCAGCCAAGATCCCCGCGAAGCTCACCGTGACCGAGGGCGGCGAGCACAACGAAGGTGCGTGGGCCGAGCGCTTCCCCGACGCCATTCGCTACATCACGGCCGCGCCGGCGAAGTGAGCTCCGCCCGCAGCCGCTCCAGCAGCCGCTTGGTTGCCGCGATGCCCTCCGCTTCGGACAGCCGCGAGCCTTCGTACTCGATCCCGATGTTCCCGCGGTAGCCCGCGTCAAGCACCAATCGCAGCATCCGGCGGTAATCGATTGTGGTTTCGTTCCCCTCCGCGTCAAAGTCGTACGACTTCGCACTGACCCCCCGCGCCCACGGCATCATCTCCGCCACGCCCTGGTAGCGGTCGTACGACTCCTTCTCGCTGATCCTGAAGTTGCCGAAGTCCGGCAGCGTGCCGCAACGCGGGTGGCCCGCGAGCCGGATGGTCCCGGCGAGCCACGCGCCGTTGCTGCTCAGGCCGCCGTGGTTCTCGACGATGACGTTGATCCCTTGGTCGTCCGCGAACTCGCACAGCCGACGGAGCCCGTCGGCCGCGAGCTTTTGCTGCTCTTCGGGTGGACCCACGCTGTGGGCATTCACGCGGATGCTGTGGCACCCCAGCGCTTTCGCGGCTTCGACCCACTGGTGGTGATTCTCCACGGCCTTCGCCCGCTTCACAGCATCTGGATCACCCAGATGCCCCTCCCCGTCGCACATGATGAGCACACTGCGGACGCCGAGGTCGTCGCACCGCTTCCTGAGTTCGCCGACGTAGGCCGCGTCCCGGGCCTTGTCCTTCCAGAAGCTGTTCACGTACTCGACCGCGTGGATCCCGAACCGATCCTTCGCGGCCGCCGGAAAGTCCATGTTCGTGAGCTTCGCGGCGTAGAGCTCGCGGTGCAGCGACCACTGTGCAAGGGATATCTGGAAGAGCGGCGAAGGGACGGATGGCTCATTCCTCTTCACGCCCGCCTCCTCGGCATCGCCCCCGGTTCGTGGCTTGGTGCAGCCCGTGATGGCGCCGGCTGCCAATGCCATGGCCCCCACCGCCATGGACCCCAGCACCGCCCGCCGCGATGGCGACGCCCCGACAGCCCCATTGCCCCGACCGTCCCCAAGTTCCTTCGTCATTGCCCCAGCATACCGCAGTCTCTGGCCGCGATGGGCAGGTCACGCTCCTCCGGTATACTCGCGCCCCTTGCAAAGGAGGCTCCGTGCCCGAAGTCGGCGTGTGCTCATGGTCTCTCCGCCCCGCGTCCCCGCGTGAACTCGCGCGGGATGTGCTTTCTTGCGGCGTTGATGCCGTGCAGCTCGCCCTCGACCCTCTCCGCTTGGGCGCATTGTCCGAGTCCGAGCTTCTCGCCGAGTTCAAGCCGAACCACATCCGCATCCTTTCCGGCATGATGACCACCGTTGGCGAGGACTATTCCAGCCTGCAAAAGATCCGCGAAACCGGCGGCCTCCGTCCAGACCAGCACTGGCCCGCCAACCTCGCGGCCGCGCACCAGAACGCCGCGCTCGCATCCCGCCTGGGACTGAACGTCGTCACGCTCCACGCCGGCTTCCTTCCCCACGACGCGGCCGACCCACTCCGCCCGGTCATGATCCAACGCCTCCGCGAAGTCCTCCGCGCCTTCGCGTCTAAGGGCATCCGCGTTGCCTTCGAAACCGGTCGGGAGGACGCCCGCACGCTCTTGAGCGTGCTTCACGAGCTTCGCGCGGAGAGCCCCGGCGTCAACTTTGACCCCGCGAACCTGATCCTCTACGGCATGGGTGATCCGGTCGCGGCGTTCCGCGAGCTCGCGCCGCACGTTGTGCAGGTCCACATCAAGGATGCCACCCCGCCATCGCGCCCCAAAGAATGGGGTGAGGAAGTCGTCGTCGGCACCGGCTGCGTCGAATGGACCAAGTTCTTCGATACGATTGCCGAACTCCGACCAACCGTGAACCTGCTGATCGAGCGCGAGGCCGGCGAGTCCCGCGTTGCGGACATCAAGATCGCTCGCAAGCTTGTGATGCAGATCGGGGGCGTCTGAATGCCCCCCACTCCTCCACCCGCAACGATCGGCATCGGCGTCATCGGCCTGGGCTTCATGGGCCGTGCCCACGTCACGGCCATCACTGAAGCCATCGCCGCCGGTGAGGACTGCGAACTTGTCGCCGTCTGCGATCGTGACCCTGACCACCGCGCCGGGCGTTTCCGAGGCGGACCCGGCAACCTCTCGCTTACGAGCGACGGCCCGCTCTTCGACTCGTCAATGGTCCAGGCGTACTCCGAGGCCACCGAACTCCTCGCCGACCATCGAGTCCATCTCGTCATCGTCTGCACGCACACCGAATCGCATGTCGAAGTGGCGCTCGCGTGCCTCGCGGCGGGAAAGCATGTGCTCGTCGAGAAGCCTGTCTCCCTCGAGACCGCGCAGGTCCGTAGCCTGCAAGCATCCGCGGCTCAAGCTTGGACAACACGTAGCCTTCGCTGCATGCCCGGCATGTGCATGCGCTTCTGGCCCGGCTGGGACTGGCTGAAGGATGCGATCGCCGACCAACGCTTCGGCGCTCTCCGCAGCCTGACGATCAACCGCATGGGCACCAGGCCGGGATGGGCGGACCACTTCTACGCAGAGACCAACCGCAGCGGCGGAGCCTTCGGCGACCTGCACATCCACGACACCGACTTCATTTGCTGGGCTCTCGGAACGCCTCGCTCCGTCAACACCCACGGCACACCCCTTCACTGCACCACGACCTACCACTCGCCGCCGCCCTTCCCCGCCCACTGCACCGCCGAGGCCGCGTGGGACCTCGCCATCGGTTCCGGCTTCCGCATGCACTACCTGGCGGTGTTCGAGCACGCCACCGTTGAGTTCGACCTCACCCGCGACCCGCGCGTGACGCTCTACCGCGACGGGCGCGCCGCGCCTGTCGAAGTCGCCAACGGCGCCGGCTACACCCCGCAACTCCGCCACCTGCTCGCCGCCATCCGCGACCCCTCGCTCCCGCTCCGCGCAACTCTGGAGGACGCCGTGAGCGTCTCAGAGATCATGGACGCCGAGCGCCACTCCATGAACCGCACCGTCAACTGAGTTTCGAAGGGACTACCCATGCGATCGCTCCTCTCCTCACTCGCCGCAACCCTCGTGCTCGCAACCGCGGCCATCGCCGACGTCCGCCTCCCCGCCCTCTTCTCCGACGGCTTGGTGCTTCAGCGCGACACCACCGTCCCCATCTGGGGCTGGGGCCGCCCCGGCGAGGTCGTCAAGGTGCGCCCAAGCTGGTCGAAGGACTCGCAGCCGCAAGCGACCACGCAGCCCGACGGCCGCTGGGAGTTGCAACTCACCACCGCGCCCGCCGGCGGCCCGCACACGATCACCATCTCCGGCGACACCTCGGTCACGATCCGCGATGTTCTCATGGGCGAGGTCTGGCTCGCGTCGGGCCAGTCCAACATGGAGTGGCCTATCTCGCTCGCCTCCGACCCCGACGCGGCGGTCGCGAGCGCGACTAACCCCACGATCCGCGTCTTCGATGTCAAGAACACGATCTCGCTCCACCAGCGTCAGGACGCCGAGGGCCGCTGGAACACCGCGACCGGCGAGCGCGTCCGTTCGATGTCGGCGGTCGCGTTCCACTTCGCGTCCAACCTCTCCGCAAAGCTGAAGGTGCCCGTCGGGGTTGTGGCCGCGGACTGGGGCGGAACGCGGGTCGAGGCGTGGATGCCGCGCGAGTTGCTGAGCGGCCCACGTTACAGGCAGGAGCAAGCCGACGTCCTCGCCCTTCAGGACCCTGCGACCCGAGCCGGACTGCAGGGCCGTGGCGAGCAGGGCTGGTGGTCCACCCTCGACACGGTCGGACCCAACGCCATCGGCAACGAGTGGCGCACACTTGCGTTCGACACATCGTCGTGGAAGTCCATGACGCTGCCAGCAACGCTCGCCGCCGATGGCCTCGACCGCTTCGACGGTCTCGTCTACTTCACGCGTGACATCGAGCTCACGGCCGCCTGGGATGGAGCCGCGGCGACCCTCAACCTCGGGCCCATTGACGACCGCGACGAGACGTTCATCAACGGCACGCTCGTCGGCGCGACGCGGGCCGATGGCCTCTGGAACCAGCCACGCTCTTACAAAGTCCCCGCGGGCGTGCTCAAGACCGGCCGCAACCGCATCGCGGTCCGTCTCTATGACACTGCGGGCCCGGGCGGCATCAACGGCCCAGTTGATTCCATGCAGTTGCATCGCGACGGCGCGAAGCTCGATCAGGTCCCGCTCGCGGGTGAATGGAAGTACCACGTCGGCCCCCGCGCGAGCGAACTCCCCCCCGTCCGCGCCGCTTTCGAGCCCAGCGCGAACACGATCGGCGCGCTCTACGACGGCATGGTCCGCCCCCTCATCCCCATGCGACTCGGCGGTGTCATCTGGTACCAGGGCGAGAGCAACCTGAACAACCCCGACGAGTACGCCACCCTCTTCGCGGGCATGATCGACCGCTGGCGGGCCGACTTCGGCGCGCAGAAGCCGGGCGAGGAATTGCCCTTCCTCTTCGTCCAGATCGCTCCCTACGGCTACCGCAATGACAAGGGCGAAGCGGCGGAACTCCGTGTCGCACAGGACTGGGTTTCACGCGAGATCCCGCGCGCCGGGATGATCTCCACACTCGACATCGGCGACGCCACCGACATCCACCCTAAGGACAAGAAGACGGTCGGCGACCGTCTCGCCAAGCTCGCGATGGGGATTGCGTACTCCGACGAGGCCGCGGCACGCGCCTTCCCAAGCGCCGATACCTTCACGTTCGCGGACGGCGTCGCACGCGTGACGTTCTCCAACGCCGAGCGTCTGAAGCCCGCAAAGCACGGAGTCGAGAACGTCTGGGTCGCCGGCGCCGACAAGAAGTTCTTCCTCGCCTCCAAGGTGAACCTCAACGGCTCCACCCTGAAAGCCTCCCACCCGCAGGTCACCAATCCCGCCGCCATCCGCTACGCCTGGGACAAGAGCTGCGCCGCCACGCTCTGGAACAACCTCGACAACCCCGTGCCCCCCTTCCGCAGTGACGCCTGGAAGCTCGGCGAGTGGACCCTTGACGACGAGTCCTTCATCGCCCCACTCCGCAGCACCGACGCGGACTTCACGCCCCTCTTCAACGGCAAGGACCTGACCGGCTGGACTTGCGTTAACGTGGACGAGAGCACGTTCACGGCCGTGCAGACCAAGGACGCCGGCCCCGTCATCCACTGCACTGGCAAGCCCACCGGCCTGCTCCGCACCGACCGCAAGTACCAGAACTATGAGCTCGAGCTCGAGTTCCGCCACCTCCGCGAGGGCGGCAACGCGGGCGTCTTCGTTCACTCCGAGGCCGTGCCCGCCCTGGGCGTGCCTTTTTCCAGCTCTATCGAGGTGCAGGTGATGGACGGCCTTGAAGGCAACGGATACACCAGCGACGGCGACATCTTCCACATCTGGGGCGCCACGATGACCCCCGAGAACTCGCGCGGCGGGAAGAGCCGCGCCTTCCCCACCGAACGCCGCACGCACCCCTCGCCGCGCTGGAACCACTACCGCATCGTCAGCAACAACGGGGACCTCACGCTCGCGGTCAACGGGAAAGTCGTGTCACGCGGGCGCGAGTGCTCGCCCCGCAATGGCTACATCTGCCTCGAGGCCGAGGGTGCCCCCGTGGACTTCCGCAACCTCCGGATCCGCCAGCTGGCGCCGAGCAAAGTCGGCAGCGGTGAGTTGACTCGGGATGCCGCTTACGACCCGGGCTTCGTTCCCCTCTACGGCGGCGTCGATCTCGACGAGTGGGACGTCAAGGAAGCGCACAAGGGCCACTGGAAGGTGAACGACTCGGTGCTCAGCTTTGACGGTCAGGGCGAAGACCTGTGGACCAAGGAGTCCTACCGCGACTTTGTTTTCACCGCGGATTGGCGCTGGACGGGCAAGCCCATTCCTACCCAGCGTCCCGTCATCCTTCCCGATGGCAGCGAGCAGAAAGGCCCCGACGGCAAAGTCGTCATGCAGGAAGTCCAGGACGCAGGCGACAGCGGCATCTACCTGCGTGGCAGCTCGAAAAACCAGATCAACCTCTGGTGCTGGCCTGCGGGCTCCGGCGAGATCTACGGTTACCGCACCGACGCCGCGCAGCCGCCCGAGGTCCGCGCGGCGTGTACGCCCAAGCTGGTCGCCGACAACCCTCCCGGCCAGTGGAACCGCATCCAAATCACCATGCAGGGCGACCGTGTCAGCGTCGTGCTCAACGGCAAGCAGGTGATCACCGACGCCCTGCTGCCCGGCATCGCGGCCGAGGGCCCCATCGCGCTCCAGAAGCACGACTCACCCATCGAGTTCACGAACATCCTGATCAAAGAGCTCAAGGACTAAGTATCTCGGTGACCCAGACGTCCCGGTGGCACAGGCGTCCCGCCTGTGCGCTCACAGCTACGCGGCAGGCAGAGGGAGCACCCGCCCCGGCCTCAGCACATCCACCATCACTCCCACCACCATCACCGCCATCGCCCCGCTGTACATCCCGCCACCCACGACGACGATCCACACCGCGGGCAACCACTCGCGGGCGAGCCACCACGACGCCACATCCAGCGCCAGTCCAAGCGACGCCACCACCATGAGCCCGCCGCTCACCCGCCGCGGCCAGCACGTCAGCAGCATCAGCCCTGCAACGAGCGCCGTCAGCGGCGTCATCGCAAGCGCGTGCGTGTGCGTGGTCATCACCAGAATCCGCTTCTCCATGGGCTTGATCTCGCGCGAGACCGCCAGTTTCCGCACGTCGTCGAAGTAGTCCAGAGGGATCTTGGCCGCGACCGGCTGCGTGCTCGCCTTCGCCCGCGAGTGGCACTCCAGGCACGAGCGCGCGATGATCTCGCTGGGGGCCATGTCGCCCAGGTCCGCGTTGTCGTAATCCTCGGTAACGCGTTTGCCCTCGAGCCACTTCCGCAGGGCCTCCCGCTCGGGCGACGGCAGGTTCTCCGGGTGCCCGCGGTCCATCGCCCGCAGCAGCGGGGCCGTGATCTTGACGCCGTGGTACGCCCCGGCGATGTCCTCGTACGACACGCCGGGCACCTCGTCGCGGTTGCCGTGGTGCATCCAGATGTGCATCCACGACGCCGCGAGCCCACCCGCGCACACGAGCATGAGGAGTGCGATGCTGACACGCACTGACCACGAGAAGGACCGCAGACGAAAGTTGGTCATAGGAAGATGCTACCTGACTCTCGCGGCCCTACCTGCCTGCCAGCCTTCCGGTTTCCGGTTTCCGGTTTCCGACTTCCGGTTTCCCCTCACACCTTCAACATCTCCGGCGTGATCTCCACCCGCGTCTTCCCCGCCGCGGCCTTGTGCGCCGCCAGCGCCACCACTGTCGTCCGAAACGCATCGTCCGCGCCCGCCGCGGGCGCCTTCCCCTCGCTCACCGCCCGCACGAAGTCGGAAATCGCGTAATACGTCGGCGGATTGGGCAGCCCTACGCCTTCCTGGAGCTTGCCCTGCGACGCCAGCTTCGTCGCGTCCGCGATGAGCGTGATCCCCTCGTCCTTGTGGAACTGCTGGGTGTTCGCGTACACCTCCCACCCCTGCCGGTTCGCGTCCGCCTCCTTGAACATCCACGCGTGCGTCCACGCCAGCTTGATCGCCGAGTTCACGCCCGCGAGCAGCTCGTACTTCCCTTCGAATGAGTTCGCGAGGGTCGCCTCAAACTGCATCCGAGTGCCATCCGCGAAGCCGAAGTCGCACCCGCAGGTGTCGCCGATCTCCGCGGGCCGGCCGTCGTCCCACAGCCGCGTGGCCGTGTAACCACTGACATCGACCGGGTACGCGTCGCGGTACCAGTGAATCACGTCCAGCTGCTGCGTCCCGACCTCGCCGGGGATGCCGGTCGATAGCTCCTTGTCCAGCCACCAGTTGAGCGCCTTCTCCCGCGCAGGGTCGCTCGACGGCGTCCGCAGCGAACGCTTCTGGTGGTTGTGGCACCGCATCGACACCACTGCCCGCACCGCGTCGCTCCGGAAGAACGACCGGGCCAGCGTGTACACCGGGTTGCTGCGCCCTTCCAGCGCCGTCGCGAAGACCTTCTTGCTGCCGCGGGCCGCGAGCGCGATCGCCCGGGCGTCCTCGGGCGTGTGCGCCAGCGGGCACTCGCAGTACACGTGCTTCCCAGCCTGCACGGCCGCGAGCGCGATCTCCTTGTGCTGGTGCGTCGGCGTCGCGATCACGACCGCGGTCACGTCAGCCTTCTCCAGCAGCTTGCGGTAGTCCTCGATCGCCTCCGCGCCCTGCGTCCGCCCCTGGGCGGTCTTGAGCCGCGCGCTGTCGTTGTCGCAGATCGCCGCGACCTGCACGTTCTCCAGCTTCCCCAGCTCCACGGCGATCGCCCGCCCCTGCCGCCCCACCCCGATGATGCCCACCTTCAGCACCTCACGAGGCCGCGGCGCCGCGGGCAGGATCGTGGGCAGCAGCGCCACCGCCGACACCGCCCCCGCCGCCTGGATCAGGAACTCACGCCGCGGCAACCCATCGGGCTTGAACACATCAGACATGGGCAAACTCCGTGCTTTCAACAACACACAGATCAGGGCTGTCCACGCTCCACCGCTCTACCCCACCATCCTTGACACACACCGCCGTCGAGGCCCCTTCGATCCTTCCCAGCAACTCCGGCCGCAGCAGCAACGCCGTGCTGTACGCGTCCGCCATCGCCGCGCTCTCGTGAACAACCGCTGCTGTCATCGCAATGCTCTCACCCAGCACGACCGGCGATCCGACCCGCGGATCGACGACATGCCCCACCGCACGCCCGTCCACCACCGCCTCGCGGCCGCGATGCGCCGAAACCCCGAGAGCCGAGCCCCTCAGTTCAACCCGCGGCGAGTTTGCTCCCGGCCCCACAACCACACGCCAGTGACGCCCTTCCGGCGCAAGACCCAATCCGATCACGCTGCTCGTCCCCCCGTGCAGCAGAGCGTTCTCGACCCCCGCGTCCCGGAGAACACCAACTGCTCGATCGAGGGACCACCCCTTCCCGACCGCCCCCAAATCAATCCTCAGCCCCGCATCAGCCAGCCGCACACGACACCCCGCCTCATCCAATTCCAGTAGCCCCATCCCCGTACACCCCTGCGATCTTTCCACCTCCTCAGCATCGAAGGCCTCCAGGCGCAAGCCCCACGCCCGCATCAGCCGCCCCACCGTCGGGTCAAACGCTCCTCCCGTCTTCTCCCACACCTCGCGGCACAGCCGAAGCAGACCGAACGTCTCCGGATCAACACGGCACCACTCCCCAGCCGACCGGTTGATCGCCGACACCACGCTCGACCGCTCGAAGGCACTCAGCCGCGCGTGCCACAGCAGCACCTCGTCCAACGCGGCCTCACCCGCGGCATGCAGCCACCCCGGATCGCCCCCGTGCAGCAGCACCTCGAACCGCGTGCCCATGGCGGCGCACGCGAGCCGCACCATCCCGCGCTCATCGACTTGAACCGGCATCAGACCCGCTTCGCCGTTAGTGTCTGCGGATCAAACGAGTACGCGTGCCCGTCCCACATCGACCGCGTCGCCAGGTCCACAACGACCATGACCTTCGCGCCCAGCTCGACGCTGCTGGGCGGCGCCTCGCGCGTGCGGATGGCCTCCAGCCACCCGAGCCGGTGCTGCTCCTGGTCATTGCCGATGTCCGCGCACTCGACCGTCCGCTCCTCGATCTCTTCCGCATACTCGCGCTCGGGCCGGATCACGCAGTGGCGCCCGCCCAGGAAGATGTTGCCCTTCTGGCCGCGGATTACGGTCTCCAGCCCCAGTTCGTTGCACGTGGAGCCCGCCACAATCATCGTGTGCCCGGTCTCGAACTGCACCTGGAGCTGCGTCAGGTCGTGGTTCTCCATTTCCTTGTCCAGGATGTGCGCGCCCGTCGCAACGACCCGCGTCGGCCACCCCTGGTCAATCGCCAGCATCAGCGGCGTCATCACGTGTACCAGCAGGTCGCCCACGATCCCGGTCGAGAAGTCCCGGTACCGCCGCCAGCGTGCCATCACGAGCGGGTCCCACTTCCGCGCCCCCGCAGGTCCGCACCACGCGTCCCAGTCCACGGTGGTCCCCGGTGCCCACTTGTCGTTCAGCGCGTAGTAGTTCCACTCGCCGATCTTGCTGTTCCGGCAATAGCTCGTCTGGCTGAAGGAAATGGGCCCCACTGCCCCCTCCTTGATCAGCCGCCGCGCCTCGTGGTACCGCGGCAGCCGCATCATCTGCGTCCCCACCTGGAACATGATCTGCGGGTTCGCGTTCACGTTCCGCCGCAGCCGCAGCGCCTCATCCATCCGCAGCGTCATCGGCTTCTCGAGGTACACGTCCTTGCCCGCGGCGATCGCGTCCAGCCCCATCTGCGCGTGCCAGTGCTCCGGCGACGCGATCACGACGCCATGAACATCCTCCCGCGCCAGCAGCTTCTTGTAATCCTGGTGCAGCCCGATCTCGTGCTTCGCGCCCGACTTCTGGCACGCATCACGGCACGCCTCCATGTGCAGCGTACACGCGTCCGAAAGTGCCACGACCTCTACCTTCGACTTTCCCGTCGAACCCATCTTGGAGAAGGCCATCGCGTGCCCGGTGCCCATCCCGCCGGTCCCGATGATCCCGATCCGAACGGGGGCGTTCGGGTCCGTGATCCGCACCCCGGGCGCGGCCTTGATCAGCTTCTCGTCGCCAATCGCCGTCGTCTTGCCGGCCTTCGCCGCGCACGCCGCGGCGTTCAACGCCAGCCCCGCCCCCACCACCGCGCCCGCCGTGTTCAGGAACCCACGCCGACTCAACGATCCATCACGCTCATTCGACATCGCAAGCTCCTGTAGCCCTGACTCTCGATAAAAGACCCCGCACCAACCCGCGCGAGAATACGTCATACCCCGCCGAGCGCCTACCCCAACTTCGCTCACACGCCCGTCTTCTCACGCTTCTCACGGAACGCCACCAGGAACAGCAGCAGCACCGCCCCGGCGAACGCCGCGGGGAACATCCACACCGTGCGCCAATCCACCGCGCCACCCAAGTCCTTGTGCCGGTCCACAATGAACCGCCCAAACGTCAGGTTCCCAATCAGCATCCCAACACCCTGCGTGATGAGCACCAGGAATCCCTGAGCCTGGGCCCGGATCTCCTTGGGCGCACTCTGCTCTGTGTAGATCTGCCCCGTCACGAAGAAGAAGTCGTAGCAGATCCCGTGCAGGATGATCCCTGTGAGGATCAGCGGCACGTGCCCCGCGCCCACTCCCTGCCACCCCGCCGAAAACGCGGCGTACCGCAGCACCCACGCCAGCATCCCGACCGCGAGCATCCACTTCACCCCCAGGCGCCGGAACAGCAGGGGAATCACCAGCATGAACCCGATCTCGGACATCTGCCCGAAGGTCATCTTGAACGGAACATCCTCGACCCCCGCGTCGCCCACATACGTCGCCGCGAACGCGTAGTACGCCGCGAGCGGGATGCAGATCAGCAGCGAGCACAGGATGAACACCGCAAACGCGGGCTTCGCGAGCAGGCTCAACGCATCCAGCCCCAGCAGCGACCCGACGCTCACCGGCTTGCCCTTCAGCGGCGGCGGCGTGTGCGGAAGCGCCAGGCTGAACAGCCCCAGCAGCACGCCCGACCCGCCCGCCATATAGAAGAAGATCGGGTCCGCGGCCCTTGCCTGCTGCACCGCCTCGTTCGACTTGTTGTACGCGCTCAGCAGTTCCGGCCCCACAACCTCCTTCGCACCCAGCATTCGCTTGACATCCTCAAACTGCACCGCCGTGAGCCCATCCGCCAGGTGCTTCGTCACGGGGTGCAGCTGCGCCAGCACGTACGCCAGCGTCACCCCCGCCACGATCCACCCGATCGTCCCCCACACCCGCACCACCGGGAACTGCTTCTCCGGGTTGCTCATCGCGTTGAACGCGACCGTGTTCGACAGCCCCAGCGTCGGCATGTAGCACAGCATGTGCGCCAGCAGAATCCCTACAAAGGGCCACGGGTTCTCACCCGCCCCCGCCGCCACCGTCGGGGCCGCGCACAGCAGCAGCCCCCCCACGATGTGCAGCACCGCCATCACAATCTGGCTGGGGAACAGCCGGTCCGCCACCATCCCCAGGAACACCGGCGCCAGGATCGCCGCCACCGGCGCGGTCGTGTACGCGTTCCCGATGGCCGCGCCCATCTTGTCCCCGCCCATCGCGTGGGCCTTCATATACGGCCCGAGCACGACGAACCACGCCCCCCACAGGAAGAACTGGAGGAACATCATCACGCTCAGCTTCGCCGTCACCCCCGCGCCCGAGCCGCTGGAGAGCTGCGCCGTCCGGTCGTCCATAAAGACTCCCATCCGCGGCCATTCCGCCGCGCCGGGCACTCTACCGACTTCTCCCCCCGGGTGCCACGTTCACCCTTTGATCGCGCCCGCTTCCCGGTACACTCGCCGCCCACATGACGACCCACCCTCGCCCTATCACCCTCTTCACCGGCCAATGGGCCGACCTTCCCCTCGGCACCCTGGCGCCCAAGGCCCAGACCTTCGGCTACGACGGCCTTGAGCTTGCCTGCTGGGGTGACCACTTCGACGTCGCACGCGCCCTCACCGATAAGCAGTACTGCAAGTCCCGCCACGACCTCCTCGCCCAGCACAACCTCAAGGTCTGGGCGATCTCCAACCACCTCGTCGGCCAGGCCGTGTGCGACCCGATCGACGCCCGCCACAAGCTCATCCTCCCCGCCCACGTTTGGGGCAACGGCAACCCCGAGGGTGTCCGCCAGCGTGCCGCCGAAGAAATGAAGGCCACCGCCCGCGCCGCCGCGGAGCTGGGCGTCACCATCGTCAACGGCTTCACCGGCTCCTCCATCTGGCACAAGCTCTACGCCTTCCCCCCCACCTCCGAGGCCGAGGTCAAGGCCGGCTACCAGGACTTCGCCGACCGCTGGGGACCGATCCTCGAAGTCTTCCGCTCCTGCGGCGTCGGCTTCGCCCTCGAAGTCCACCCCACCGAAATCGCCTACGACATCCACACCGCTCGCGCCGCCCTCGAAGCCATCAACCACCACCCCTCCTTCGGCTTCAACTTCGACCCCTCCCATCTCTTCTGGCAGCTCGTCGACCCCGTGAAGTTCATCAACGCCTTCCCTGACCGCCAGTTCCACTGCCACATCAAGGACTGCACCCGCACACTCGACGGCGAAACCTCCGTCCTCGCCTCTCACCTCCCCTTCGGCGACCATCGCCGCGCCTGGGACTTCCGCTCCCCCGGCCGCGGCCAGATCGACTTCGAATCCATCCTCCGCGCCCTCAACCGCGTCGGCTACGCCGGCCCCCTCAGCGTCGAATGGGAAGACCCGCACATGGACCGCGAGCACGGCGCGAAGGAAGCGTGCGAGTTCGTCAGGAAGCTCCAGTTCAAGCCGTCGGCGAGGGCATTTGACTCGGCGTTCGCGGAGCGGGGGTCATGAGCAAGCTGAAGTACGGGATGATTGGAGGCGGCCCCGGCGCATTCATTGGCGCGGTACACCGCACCGCGCTTGCCCTCGATGGCCGCGGGGAGCTTGTCGCCGGTGTCTTCTCCAGCGATCCGAAGAAGTCCGCCGAACACGCGAACTCGTGGGGCATCGATCGCTCGCGCGTCTACACCAACTTCTCCGAAATGGCTCAGCGCGAAGCCGCCCTCCCGCAGGATCAACGCATCGACGCTGCCATCGTCGTCACCCCAAACCACCTTCACGAACCTGCGGCCACCGCGTTTCTGAATGCCGGCATCCCGGTCATCTGCGACAAACCAATGGCCGCGACGCTCGAGCAGGCCCAGCGCATGCACGCCCTCGCGCAGCAGACGAAGGTTCCACTACTCGTTACTTACAACTACACCGGTTATCCCTTGGTCATCCACGCGCAGCACCTCATCCGCGAGGGCCGACTCGGCGAGATCCGCAAGGTCGTAGCGCACTACCACCAGGGCTGGCTTTCCAAGCCAATCGAGAAGGACAAGCAAAAACAAGCCTCGTGGCGCACCGACCCCGCGCAGGCAGGTGCCGGCGCATTGGGCGACATCGGTTCCCACGTTGAGAACCTCGTCGCCTTTGTCAGCGATCTCGCGATCGAATCGCTAAGCGCCGAAGTCTCGTCGCTCGTGAAAGGCCGCCAAGTCGAGGATGACGCGGCAATCACGCTCCGCTACACGAATGGCGCCAGGGGCGTCTATTCCATCTCCCAGATCTGCATCGGTCGCGAAAACGATCTCAAACTCGAAGTTTTCGGCACGAAAGGGTCGCTAGCGTGGCGGCAGGAGAATCCCAACGAGCTCCGCCTTTCACTTGCTGACGGCAGCACGCAGATTCTGACTCGCGGCTCCGTCGAAGGTCGCGCTAAAGCAGCGACCCGCCTTCCAGCCGGTCATCCGGAGGGGTTCTTCGAAGCATTCGCCAACCTGTACGAGAGCATCCCGCATGTGCTGCTTTTCTGGCGCCACAACAAGCCTTTTGATGGCGTCGTTCCGATCCCCACCTCCCTCGACGGCCTCCGCGGCCTCCAGTTCATCGACGCCTGCCTCCGCTCCGCCCGCGACAACGGAGCCTGGGTCACCCTCACCTGACTCAGTCCCTCACTCGATGCCTTGATGCCTCATGCCTCAATGCCTTCTTCTCACTTCAACCTCTTCTCCAACCGCCCAAACTCATCAAAGACCCACGTGTCCGCCGCGCCATCGCTCCCCAAGCGATGTAGCAACACCGACACCCCCGCCCTCCCCCGCGCAAACCCCACCGCCTCCCCCCACCCCATCACCGTCAACGCCGTCGCCAGCGCATCCGCAGTCGCCCCATCCTCCGCCACCACCGTCGCGCACGTCCGGTGCGTCACGCCCCACCCCGTCCGCGGATCGAGCACGTGGCTGTACCTCACGCCGTCGATCTCCACGAACTGCTCCGTATCTCCCGACGTGCTCACGCACGCGTTCACCAGCCGCACCACCCCCACCTCGCGCTCCCCCAC
>Ga0208492_1000268_pt1 | contig 49409 bp, 49 predicted proteins | sample Subbioar_CSW14AB_FD_184820 | JGI IMG/M metagenome (GOLD analysis project Ga0208492, IMG submission 184820) | Serpentinite rock and fluid subsurface biosphere microbial communities from McLaughlin Reserve, California, USA - CR12Mar_CSW14AB (SPAdes) | ecosystem: Environmental > Terrestrial > Deep... | reverse complement strand
CGTCCCGAAGCTGGTGCCCGCGCCCGCCTCGACCCCTGCGATGACCGCTGCGTCCACGCGCCCTTGGGTGACGAAGCGACCCGCGAGCGCACCGTGCTCCGGCGCGGTCACCGGATGTTCGACGAGCAAGGCGACGCGGCGGCCGGGCGCGCGGCCCGAGGCGGTCACGAGCACGGCTGGATCTCCAAACCGAGCCTCGAGGGTCTGGAACCGCTCGCGCAACAGGAGGACACCTCGATCGAGCTGCTCGACGATCAGCGGGTTCGGGGCGACCTTGCTCGGATCCTTGGTGACGACCTCGTCGACGATTCGGACGAGCTCTCGAGCGTCGAGCGGCAAAGGGCCTTGGCCTTCGTGCGGGGTGGAGCGTGCGAGCGCGCCGACCCACATCCCCGCGCTCTCGGGATCGAGCGGAGCCTTGCCGAGCGGACGCGTGACGACGGTACGGGCAGCCGACGGAGCGGTGTCGACCATCGCCGCGGAGAACCCGATCAGTGTGCCGAGGCCGAACGAGAACACGCTGACCTGCGCGGTCGGGAGCACCACCAAAGCGACGCTGCCGCGCTGGGCGATCTTCACCGCGAGCAACGTCGGGAGCAGGTAGCCGAACCCCATCAGCCCGACGACGTCCGCGCCCGGCAAGCTCCTGCCCACCGCGAATGCGAAGACGAAGCGTAACGCGTAGTCGACGGTGAAGAACAGGACGAGCCGGCGCGGTCCTTCGACGTTGGCCCGGCCGAGCCGCGTGTGACGCAGGAGCGCCGTCGCGAGCGTGACGATCGCGAGCGCTTCGACGAACGTCGCGCCGAGCTTCACCGGCTCGAGCACGACCAGCGAGAGCAGCGCGGGAACCAGGATGCCGTTGAAGTCCCAACCATCGAGCAGGTTGGCGGCCGCCGCGAGAATCACGCCGGTGATCAGCAGGATGTACGCCTTCGGCGAGTCGAGGAAGCTCGCAGCGACGTTCTCGGTCGCGAGCTCGAATCCCGCCAGCGACAAGTTGGTGTGCGGGAGCAGGACATAGCGGAGGACCAGATACGCAAGCAGCGTGGGCACGCCGTTCTGCACGAGCCCGGTGCCGAGGCCGGTCCTCCAACACGCGTTTGCTGCGAGTGGAACGACCACGAGCCCGATCGAGAAGAAGGCGCCGGCTGCGTGCGGCGCGAATCGGGGCAGCAGCGCGCCCTCGACCGCGATGCGGACGATGATGCTGCAGAGCACGATCAGCAGGAATCGTTCGCGGCCGAACACGCGCGAGGTGAGGCCGGTCCGCGGCAGGTGCTCGCCGATGGCGCGCGCGAGCCCGTAGGTGAAGATCGCCTCCGCCACGTCGACGACGCCCGCGCGCGGATCGATCGCGAACACCGCCGCGAGATACCCAGGCACGACGAGCCCGGCGAACACCCAGCCAAACGTCTCGGTGAAGAACCAGGAGATCAACACGCCGATCAACACCGGCGTGGTGGTCGAGCGGTCGAATCCGGCCGTGGGAAAGAGGTGGAGCGGGTTCACGTCGCACTGAGTGATGCCGACACACACCCGCGTATCGCGTGGCTGGACTCGGCAACGTCGCTATCGCAGGCGACCGATTGCGATGCGCGTGACGAACGCTTTCGGGCTCTTGTTGCCGCGCCACCGATAACCGATCGGTGCATCACTGGCGTCGACCACCAGGCCGATGATGCCGGCGCCCAGCCCCGTCGAGGTCTCGACGCCGCGCTCGTCGCCGGTGTGAGCCGATTCGGTGCTGTCGGCGACGCGCAGCAAGAGCTCGCGCACGCCGCCGATCGCGGTCGTTGCGGAGGACGTCGGCGCTTCGCCGACGCGTTCGAGCACGATCGCGATGTGTCCGGTGTTGGTGTTGGTCACCTCGGCGGGCCGGAGCCACGCGACGAGGTCACCGCGTCCGAGGTCGCTGCCGCGTCGAATCGGCACCCAGGCTGGATCGTCGGGCCCGAGCCCCGCGAAGAACGCCACGAAGTCCTCTGCCCGGGCGCGACCCTTGGGGCCGACCGGTACCCGTGCGAGCGCCGCCGGGTTCACCCGCGTGAGCGCGTAGGCGACGAAGCCGGAACAATCGAACTCGAACGTCCCCGTCTCTTCGTCGACACGCGTGCGGTGTCGGTAGCGCGTGCTCTGCACGGCGCGCAGCTCGCGGACGGCCTCGGCGACGAGCGCCTCGCCCGAACCCTCTGAACCGGCGGATGTCGGGAAAGAGCTGATCGTGGGCACCGTCTGGTTCCATCCGGGATCTTCGCCCTCGTAGTCCTGGTACTCGCGGGGCTCCTCGGGGGCCGGCCGAGAGCTCGTCACAGCGGGTCGCGGGGCACGACACGCGACGAGCGCGAAGCAGAGCCAGACCCAGGGGCGCACCACCCTCGTTCGACGCCCGAGTCGTGCGGGCGGTGTACTAGAACGGTCACTGCGCGAGCCTACTCGAAAGGGACCTGGCGCTTGCCCTCGATCACCTCGCGGCGGAGGGCCTCGACTCGGGCACGCACCGCGGCAGGGATGAGCGCGCCGTGCGCGCCCTCGTGGACGTAGTCGACCCCTTGCTCCGCGAGGCCGAGCACGCGCATCCCGGCGCCGAGCTCGTCCTTCTTGGCGGCGGCGATCGCGTCGAACACCGACACGTCCGCTTGTTTGGTCATCGAAGTGAGCACCGCGCCCGGCGCCTCGTCCCACTGGTCGGCGTCGACGCCGATGGCTTGGACATGTGCATCGCGTGCCGCGCCGAACACACCGAGGCCGGTCGAGCCGCTCGCGTGAAAGAGCACATCGCTGCCGGCGGCGATCTGCGCGAGCGCGATCGCCTTGCCCTTCGCGGGATCGCGGAACGCGTCGGGGGTGGTTCCGGCATACGCGACGTGCACGACACAGGACCCGCACACCGCCTGGACGCCGCTCCGGTACCCCGCTTCGAACTTGTGGATCAGCGGGATGTCCATGCCGCCGACGAACCCGACGTGGCCCGTCTTGCTGACGAGGCCGGCGACCGCGCCCACGAGGAACGATCCCTCTTGCTCGCGGAAGGCGAGGCCGGTGACGTTGTCGGGGATCTTCACCCCGGGCACGAACGGCGGGGCGTAATCGACGCAAGCGAAGCGCGTCTTGGGGTGTGCCCGGGCGACCTCGTCCACGTCGCGCGAGAAGATGAACCCGACCGCGATGACCAGGTCGAACCCGCGCGCGGCGAACAGCCTGAGCGCAGCTTCGCGATCCTCCGCGCCGGTCGGTTCGACGAACTCGGTGTACGCGCCGAGTTCCCTCTGCGCTCGGGAGAGCCCGGCCCACGACAGGTCGTTGAAGCTCTTGTCGCCCCGGCCGCCGACGTCGAACACCAGGCCGACCTTGAACGCCCCGTGGCTCGGCGCGGAGGCGGACGCATCGCGTCGTCCCCGGACGAACGCGAGGCCCACCGCGACGAGGGCGAGGAAGGTGAGGACGAGCGCACGCGTTCGCACGCGCCCAGCATAAAGGACGGCCGGTCGTTGGTCGCCGCCTCGAGGCGTTGAAGTCCCGATCCTTTGGACCTAAAGGACCAGATCCGATGAACCCTCTCGCGGGCCGCGTGGCCCTGGTCACTGGAGGTTCGCGTGGGATCGGCGCAGCCGTCGCGCGGAAGCTCGCCTCACTGGGCATGCGCGTGGCCATCGTCGGGCGCGCGCGTGGGCAGCTCGAGGCCGTTGCAGCCGAGATCGGCGCCGTGCCGATCATCTCCAACGTCGCCGAGCGAGGCTCGGCCGAGTCGATCCTCGCGGGGGTGAAGAGCACGCTCGGCGAGGTCGACGTGCTCGTGCCCAACGCCGGCATCGATGCGTCCTACAAGCTGGCCGACACCACGGACGAGGTCTGGGACGAGATCTTCGCGACCAACGTCGGCGCGGTGTTCCGCCTCTGCCGCGCGGCCATCCCGGGCATGATCGCGCGCGGTCGCGGTCGGGTCGTCGTGATCGCGTCGACCGCGGGGCTCGCGGGCTACCCGTACACGTCGGCGTACTGCGCGAGCAAACACGCCGCGGTCGGCCTGGTGCGCGCCATCGCGGCAGAGATCGCGCGGAGCCCGGTGACGATCAACGCCGTCTGTCCCGGGTTCGTCGAGACCGACATGGCCGCCCGCGCCATCGAGCGCATCGCCGACAAGACGGGCGTCGCCAAGGACTCGGCGAAGAACACACTCGCGCGAATGTCGCCGCAGGGGCGGCTGATCACGCCCGAAGAGATCGCCCACGCCGTCTCCGCGTTGCTGCCCGACGAGGCTCGCGGGATCCATGGCCAGACCGTCGTCGTGAACGGGGGAGGCGCCTTTGGCTGAAACAATTTTCGTCGTGAACCCACCCGAGTGGCCCCGGCCGCGTGGCTACGCCAACGGCATCGTGACCGCCGGGGAGGGGGAGCGCATCCTCTTCGTCGCCGGGATGGTCGGATGGCGGATGGTGCCCGACTCGCCCGAGGGCGTGTTCGATACCGACGACCTCGGCGAGCAGTGGGTCATCGCGCTCGACAGCGTCCTCGCGGTGGTCCGCGCCGCGGGCGGCGAGCCTCGCCACATCGCGCGCATGACGGTGTACGTGACCGACCTCGATGCCTATCGCAAGGCGACCGGGACCATCGGCAAGGCTTGGAAGGAGCGTCTCGGTCGCCACTACCCGGCGATGGCGCTCGTCTGCGTCGCTGGTCTCCTCGAGCCGGGCGCGAAGGTCGAGATCGAAGCGACCTGCGTGCTTCCGCGGCTGTCGTCGGAACCGACCCCATGAAGAAGACTCCCGATCCCGTCGCGACTTCCATCGTCGTCCGCCTGCTCGCGTCGCAGAACCTCCTCCTCACGGCGCTCCGCCGAGGCCTCGGCCCCGATCTGTCGCTCGCCCGGTTCGACCTCCTCGCCCAGCTGTCACGCGACGACGGCCAGACGCTCGCGCAGCTGTCGCGCCGAATGCTGGTCACGGCGGGCAACCTCACGGGGCTCGTCGACCGCGCCGAGCGCGACACCATCGTCGAACGTCGCCCCGATCCGAGCGACCGTCGCCTCACCCGCGTGTACCTCACTGCACGAGGGCAGAAGCTCGCGCAGAAGGCGATCCTGCGCCACGCCGAGCTCGCCGAGGAGATCCTCGGACCGCTCGAGCCCAAAGAGCGCGAGGAGCTCCGCCGCCTGCTCGGTCGACTGCGCGAGGCACTCGACGTCGCCGTATCTCCCAGCAACGGCAAGAAGCTGTCCCGCGACGAGGCCCATCAATGATCCCGCAGCCCTCCACGTTCCGTTTCTCGCTCGACCGCGGCGTCGGCCTGATCACGCTCGACCGCCCCAAGACGCTCAACTCGTTGACCTTCGAGGTCTACGCCGAGCTCCGTGACTTCCTCCCGAAGCTCACCGAGGCCGACGAGGTCCGGTCGGTGGTGATCACCGGCGAAGGCAAGGGGTTCTGCTCGGGCGGCGATCGCGAGGCGATCATCGCCGAGCTCTTCGCCAGAGACATGAAGGGCATCCTCGAGTTCACGCGCATGACCGGCGCGCTGATCCGCAACTTCCGTCGAGTCCGCCGCCCGGTGATCGCGGCGATCAACGGGGTCGCCGTCGGCGCCGGCGCGGTCATCGCGCTCGCCTGCGACATCCGCATCGTGGCGAGGAGCGCTCGGTTCGGCTTCGTGTTCCCGCAGGTGGGGCTGTGTGGCGCCGACATGGGCGCGGCCTACCTGCTGCCGCGCGTGGTGGGGCTCGGCCGCGCGAGCGAGATCCTCTTCACCGGCGATCTGGTCAACGCCGAGGACGCGTATCGCATCGGCCTCGCCAACCGGCTGGTCGACGACGGCAAGGTGCTCGAGGAGTCGCTCGCGCTGGCGCGTCGCCTCGCCGAGGGGCCCGCGTTCGCCCACGCGATGACCAAGCAGATGATCGAAGACGAGCACGACATGTCGCTCGACGAGGCGATCGAGTCCGAGGCGCAGGCGCAGGCGATCTGCATGATGCACCCCGACTTCAAGACCGCGTACGAAGCGAACGTGAAGAAGCAGAAGCCCAAGTTCCAGGGAGCGCCGGAGTGAGCAAGGTCGATCACACGGTGGAGCGGCGGGGGCCGGGGCTCTCGACCGACGACCTCGGGTTCCTCTTCGAGCCGCATCACCACGAGCTGGCGACGCAGTTGCGCGCGATCGTGCAGTCGCTGATCGCACTGGAGCGCGAGGGCAGGGGCGAGGACGACCTCGCGCGCGCGACGATCGAGCTGTTCGGTCGCGAGGGCCTCTGCTCGCTCTTCGCCAAGCCAGGCGTCGACCTGCGTGCGCTCTGCCTCGTGCGCGAGGCGCTCGCGTGGGCGAGCGGAGGCGCCGATTCGTTGTTCGCGGTGCAGGGCCTCGGCACCTGGCCGATCTTCGCCTTCGGCAGCGAGGCGCAGAAGGCGAAGTGGTTGCCCGCTGCGCTCGAGGGGCGTGCCGTGGCGGCGTTCGGCCTCACCGAGCCCGAGGCGGGCACCGACGTGGCCTCCTTGCGCACGGTGGCGGTTCGCGAGGGCGACAACTGGCGCCTCACCGGCCACAAGACGTTCATCTCCAACGCGCCGGTCGCCGACCGCATCGTCGTGTTCGCCAACGCCGACCCCGAAAAGGGGCGCAAAGGCATCACCGCGTTCATCGTTCGTCGCGACGCGCCGGGCCTCCGCGTGTTGAACGACCTGCCGCTCGTCGCCGATCACTCCATCGGGTCGCTCGAGCTCGAGGGCTGCGTGGTCCCCGACGAGGACCGCCTCGGCGCGGTGGGCGACGGCTTCAAGATCGCGATGGGCACGCTCGACACCTTCCGGGTCAGCGTCGGCGCCGCCGCGGTCGGCATGGGCCGGCGCGCGCTCGAAGAGGCGGTGCGACGCACGACCGTGCGCAAGCAGTTCGGCAAGGAGATCGCCGAGTTCCAGCAGGTGCAGGGCTACCTCGCCGATTCGGCCGCGGAGCTCGATGCCTCGCGCCTCTTGGTGCTTCGCGCAGCACGCCTTCGTGACGCCGGCGCCGCGTCGATCACCCAGGAGGCCGCGGTCGCGAAGATGTTCGCCACCGAGGCCGCGCAGCGGATCATCGATCGGTCGCTGCAGTTGCATGGCGGTCTCGGCGTGGTGCGCGGAGTGGCCGTCGAGCGGCTGTACCGCGAGATCCGCGCGCTCCGCATCTACGAGGGCACGACGGAGATCCAACGCGTGGTCATCGCCACGCGGCTGATCGCGAACGAGAGAAACATGGGGGAAGGATGACGCCGACGTTCCCGGACCGCTTCAACCTCGCCGACTACTTCCTCTTCGATCGCATCTCCGAGGGACGGGGTGGTCACGTCGCGATCCGCTACGGCGCGCGCGAGTGGACGTACGACGAGGTCGCGGCGCGCACGAGCAAGCTCGCGGGCGCGCTGCAGAAGCTCGGCGTGCGCCCCGAGGAGCGCGTGCTGATCGTGCTGCCCGACACGCCGCCGTTCGCGTGGTCGATCTTCGCCACGCTGAAGATCGGCGCGGTGCTCACGATGGGCAACCCCGAGGCCCCGGTGGCCGACCTCGCGTACCTCGTCGAGTACACGCGCGCCTCGTGCGTGATCACCATTCCGCGCACGGCGGCGGCGCTGTCCGAGGCGTTCCGTGCGTCCCCCACGCTGCGTCGCGTGCTGCTCGTCCCCGACGTGCCCACCGGCAGCGATCCCGAGGGGCCGGTCGATCTCGTACCCTTCGCCGGGTCGGACGCCGCTGCGCTGAGCGACGTGATGGCCCACGCACCGGCGCCGACGCCCTTCTCGACCCACCGCGACGACGTGGCCATCTGGCTGTTCACGTCCGGATCGACCGGAAAATCCAAGGCTGCGGTGCACACCCACCGCGACTTCGCGTTCAACACCGAGGTCTACGCCAAGGGCACGGTCGGCTACCGCGCCGACGACGTCACCGTCAGCGTGTCGCGCCTGTACTTCGGGTACGCGACGGGCACGAACCTGTTCTTCCCGTTCGCCGTGGGTGCGACGACGTGTCTGTTCAGCGAGCGCCCCACGCCCGACGCGCTGTACTCCGCGGTCGAGCGTCACCGTCCGACCATCGTGACCAACGTGCCGACCATGCTCGGCAAGCTGCTCGATCACGACGCCGACTCGAGGGCCAAGGGTGAGCCCGGCCTCGAGATGGCCTCGGTGCGCTTCCACCTCTCGGCCGGCGAGGCGCTGCCGCCTGCGCTGCTGACCAAGTGGCTCGAGCGCTATCCCGAGAGCGAGGTCTACGACGGCATCGGTTCCGCCGAGATGTTCCACATCTACGCGAGCAACCGGCCCGGCGACGTGAAGCCTGGCTCGCTCGGACGGGTCGTCGACGGCTACGAGATCCGCATCCTCGATCGCGAAGCGGAGGGCCCCGGCGCGCCGCCGCTCCCGCCGAACGAGATCGGTGTGATGTGGGTCCGCGGCGACTCGGTCGCGCTCTGCTACCACGAGGATCGCGACAAGAGCTGGCAGACGTTCCACGGCCAGTGGTGCCGCACGGGCGATCTGTTCCGCATCGACGAACAGGGCTACCTCTGGTTCGCCGGTCGGGCCGACGATCTGCTCAAGGTCAGCGGGCTGTGGGTGTCGCCGATCGAGGTCGAGGACTGCCTGATGCAGCACCCGGACGTGGTGCTCGCGGCGGTGATCGGCGCCGAGGACGAAGGTCTGCTCAAGCCCAAGGCCTACGTTTCCGTGCGCGAATCCGCGCGCGGACGCGCTGGGCTCGTCGAGGAGCTCCAAGCCCACTGCAAGGCCCGGCTCACGAAGCACAAGTACCCGCGCTGGATCGTGGTAGTCGACGAGTTGCCCAAGAACGATCGCGGCAAGGTCGACAAGAGGGCGTTGAAGGCGGGTCCATGAGCGAATTTCGGGAATCTGGCAGGACCATTCCGGCTCCCTCTGGCGGTTGGGCGTCGAGCTCTGCGTTGCTCGCGGAGCTGACCACCGAAGAGTTGCGCACGCTGATCGACGCGGGGCGCGCGGTCGCGCTCGTGCCGGTCGGGAGCACCGAGCCGCACGGTCCCCACCTCCCGCTCGCGACCGACGTCATCCTCTCGGACGAGGCGTGCCTCCGAGCCGTGCGCACGCTCCGCGAACGGAGCACGCCCGCGGTCGTGACGCCGGCGGTCTCGTACGGCGTCACCCGCTACGCCCGCGGATTCCACGGTGCGATCGGCGTGCGCGAAGAGACGTTGATCGCGTTCCTCGCGGACATCGCGCGGGCGCTGCTCGACGACGGGTTCGCCCACGTCGCGTTCGTCAACAACCACCTCGAGCCCGAGCACATCGAAGCGATCGATCGTGCGGTGCAAGAGGTGGCCGACGAGCGTGGCCCGACCTGCATCTCGTTCCCCAACCAGCTGAGCAAACGGTGGGGCCGCACGCTCACCGACGAGTTCAAGCGAGGCAACTGCCATGCGGGCCAGTACGAGACCTCGCTGGTGCTGGCCGCGCGCGAGGAGCTTGTTCGTCGCGAGGTCCTGATCGAGCTGCCCACGCTGCCCATCTCGCTCTCCGACGCGATCAAGGCGCACGGCGGCAAGGACGTCACCTTCCGCGAGATCGGCATGGAGCGCGCGTACACCGGCGCGCCCTCCACCGCCTCGCGCGAGGAGGGCGACGCGACCTACCAGCGCCTCGCCGAGATGATCGTGACCGAGGTCGAGGAACGGCTCGCCGAGGACGGCGACAACACTGCGCGCGGCGACATTCCAAAATTGTGACCGGATTTTTCGAGAGGCTGAAGTGAAGATCACGTCCATCGGCGGCGGCCCCGCCGGTCTCTATCTCGCGATTCTCCTGAAGAAGAGCGACCCGACGCACGTCATCCGGGTCATCGAGCGGAACAAGCCGGACGACACGTTCGGGTTCGGCGTCGTCTTCTCCGACGCGACGATGGAGAACCTCCGTCACGCCGACGCCGAGAGCTATGACGCGATCATCAAGAGCTTCTATCACTGGGATGCGATCGACACGCATTACCAGGGCAAGGTGCTCACCTCGCGGGGCCACGGGTTCTCCGGGCTCTCGCGGCAGCGGCTCCTCGACATCCTGCAGCAGCGCGCGTTGGAGCTCGGCATCGAGATCGCCTTCGAGACCGAGGCGCTCGACCCCGAGCCGTTCCTCGACGCCGATCTGGTGCTCTGCGCCGACGGTGTGAACAGCATGCTCCGCGCCCGGTTCGCCGAGGCGTTCCAGCCCGATCTGGACTGGCGCCCCAACCGGTTCGTCTGGCTCGGTACCACCTCGCCGTTCCCCGCGTTCACGTTCTACTTCGATCAGAACGAGCACGGCTTGTTCCGGGTGCACGCGTATCAATACGCCAAGGAGCCGGAGAAGAACGGCGCCCTCTCGACGTTCATCGTCGAGTGCACCGAGGAGACCTGGAAGAAGGCCGGTCTCGATCAAGCCGACGAGGCGACGACCCTCGCGTATTGCCAGAAGCTGTTCGGCCACCGCCTCGGCGATCACCAGCTCATCGCCAACCGCTCGGTGTGGCGGTCGTTTCCCACGATCAAGAACGGGCACTGGTCGCACAAGGTCCCGCGCGCGTCGGGTGGGTTCGCCCATCTCGTGTTGCTCGGCGACGCCGCGCACACCGCGCACTTCTCGATCGGCTCGGGCACCAAGCTCGCCCTCGAGGATGCGATCACGCTCCGCGACGCGATCGTCGAGCACCCCGACCTCGAGGCCGCGCTGATTGCGTACGAGAAGGAGCGACGTCCGGCCGTCGACGCCGTGCAGCGCGCCGCGGCGGTGAGCCTCCGCTGGTTCGAAGAGACCGAGCGCTATTTCGGCAAGCTCGACCCGCTCACCTTCAACTTCAGCATGCTGACGCGGTCGCTGCGCATCCAGCACGCGAACCTCGGGGTGCGTGACCCGGGCTTCGTCAAGGAGCTCGACCGCGCGTTTGCCGAGCGCGCGAGCGCCCAGAGCGGCGTTTCGCTCCCGCTCGATCCGCCGCCGCCCCCGATGTTCACGCCGTTCAAGCTGCGCGAGCTGATCATCCCGAACCGGATCGTCATGTCGCCGATGTGCATGTACTCGTCGAACGACGGCATGCCCGACGATTTCCACCTCGTGCACTACGGCAGCCGCGCCATGGGAGGCGCCGGTCTGATCATGACCGAGATGACCGACGTGTCCCCGGAAGGCCGTATCACGCCTGGGTGCGCGGGCATCTGGAGCGAGAAGCACCGCGACGCCTGGAAGCGCATCGTGGAGTTCGTGCACCGTCAGTCGCCCGCCAAGGTCGGCCTGCAGATCGCGCACGCCGGCCGCAAGGCCTCGACCAAGAAGATGTGGGAGGGCATCGACCAGCCGCTCGAAGGCGGCAACTGGCCGATCATGAGCGCCTCGGCGATCCCGTACTTCCCGCACAGCCAGGTGCCGAAGGCGATGGAACGCGCTGACATGGACGAGGTGCGCGAGCAGTTCGTCCACGCCGCGCGCCGCGCCGACGAGGCAGGGTTCGATCTGCTCGAGGTGCACATGGCCCACGGCTATCTGCTCGCGAGCTTCCTCTCGCCGCTGACCAACGTGCGCACCGACGAGTACGGCGGCTCGCTCGAGAACCGCATGCGCTACCCGCTCGAGGTGTTCCGCGCCGTTCGGGCGGCGTGGCCCGCGCACAAGCCGATGAGCGTTCGCATCTCGGCCACCGACTGGCTCGCGGGCGGCTTCGACGCTGCCGATGCGGTGACGGTCGCGAAGGCCCTACGCGCCGAGGGCTGCGACATCGTCGACGTCTCGACGGGACAGACCACCCCCCAATCGAAGCCGGTGTTCGGTCGTCTCTACCAGACGCCGTTCTCCGATCAGGTCCGCCTCGAGGCCGATCTGCCGACCATGACCGTGGGCAACGTCAGCTCTTGGGCCGACGTGAACGCCATCCTCGCCGCCGGCCGCGCCGACCTCTGCGTGATCGCACGTGGTCACCTGTACGATCCCTACTGGACGCGTCATGCCGCGTACGAGCAGGGCTACGACCTCCCGTGGCCGGCGCAGTACCAACCCGCCAAGACCTTCACCCCGCGCGGGTGACCTCAGGCGGAGACGAGACGAGAGAAGAATCACCACGGAGACACGGAGGCACGGAGTCGAGAGGGAAATTGGTGCTGCCGCGCTCTTCGCAACGAGACTCGATGGCATGCGCTTCGGGCAGACGGTGCGTGACGGTTTCGATCGGCAGACTCTCTCGACCTCCGCGTCTCCGTGTCTCCGTGGTGAATTCTCGCTCTCGTGCCTCGGTCCGTCGGAGTTCGAGATGGCACCTGAATTGCGAAGCACCGGGGCCATGCAACTCACGGAATGGCTGGGGCGTGCAGCGTCGGTGGCTGTGGCGCCCGTCACGTTCACGACCTCGGTGATCCGACGTGCGCGGGTGTTCCACCCTTCGGGCTTCGTGCACCGCGCGGAGGTGACGCCGCACGAGTTCGTGCCGCAGAGCATGCACATCACGGCGACGCGCCTGTCGGGCCCGGCGCTGGTCCGCCTGTCGAGCGCGCTCTTCCAGGACGAACGGCCTGATGTTCTGGGCGTCGGGGTGACCATCCGGGGAGACGCCCCACCTCAGGATCTGCTCTTCGCGAGCGCGCGTTCGTTGCTCGCGCTGCCGTTCGCGTTCGCGACCACGAACGTCCACGATTTTCTCGCGAACGAGTACTTCGCGATCGCGCCGTTCCAGCTCGACGGCGTGGGCCGCGTGCGCATGCGTCTCCGGCCACGCCGGGGGCCCGCACCCAGGCGCGACGGCCCGCCCCACACTCAGTTGGACGACCGAGAGGTCCGGATCGACGAGGCCGCGGCACTTGGAGCTGCAGCGTTCGACCTCGAGATTCGACCCGGGCGCGGCGGTCTCCGAGGGTTGTGGGTGCCGTTCCTCACCATCCAGCTCCATGAGGAGGTCGAGCTCCCGGACGACGCGCTCGAGCTCACGCCATTCCACGATGGTCGCGGCCTCCATCCGGTCGGGTTCGTCAACGCGGTGCGCCGCCTCTCCTACGCTGCGAGTCGCGCGGGCCGACGTCTGACGCGCCGCGGCTCGACGCGCGTGCGACCGATCTGAACCAAGCTGACGTTCGCCCTTGGCGACGCATCCCCTCCACGTTAGCGAAGCGACCCATGTCGCTCGCCGAACCGCTCTCTCTCGACGCGCTCACATCCATCGAGCACCTGTTCACCGACGAGGAGCGGATGATCCGCGACTCGGTGCGCCGCTTCGTGCGCGAGAAGTACCTCCCGCGCGCCGGCCGCCTGTTCGAGGAGGAGCAGTTCCCGACCGACCTCATCCCGCAGATCGCCGAGATGGGTCTGCTCGGCGCGAACCTCGAGGGGTACGGCTGCGCGGGCATGGGCGCCGTCGCCTACGGCCTCGCGCTGCAGGAGCTCGAGTACGGCGACTCCGGGCTTCGCAGCTTCGCCAGCGTCCAGGGCTCGCTCTGCATGTACCCGATCTGGCGGTACGGCTCCGAGGAGCAGAAGCAGCGCTGGCTGCCGAAGATGGCGCGAGGAGAGCTCATCGGGTGCTTCGGGCTCACCGAGCCCGATTCGGGCAGCGATCCGGGCTCGATGACGACCTACGCCGTCAAGGACGGCAACGAGTGGGTCCTCAACGGCGCCAAGATGTGGATCACCAACGCCCCGTTCGCGAACCTCGCGGTCGTCTGGGCCAAGGTGAAGGAAGGCGACACGCTGGGCGGGGCCGAGAGCATCCGCGGCTTCGTCGTCGAGCGTGGCACGAAGGGCTTCGAGACGCCGACCGTCCACGGCAAGATGTCGCTCCGCGCCTCGGCCACCGGCGAGATCGTCCTGACCGACGTGCGCATCCCCGAGGGCAACGTGCTTCCCGGCGCCAAGGGCCTCGGCGGCCCGCTCTCGTGCCTCAACCAGGCTCGTTTCGGCATCGCCTTCGCGGCCCTCGGCGCGGCGAAGAGCTGCTACGAGACGGCGGTGAACTACGCGCGCATGCGCGTGCAGTTCGGCAAGCCGATCGCCAGCAAACAGCTGATCCAGCAGCAGCTCGTCGAGATGGCGAGCGAGATCGTCAAGGGCGAGCTCTTGACCTTCCACTACGCGCGGCTCAAGGAGCAGAACAAGCTCACGCCGCAGCAGGTCTCGCTGGCGAAGAAGAACAACGTGCGTTGGTCGCTCGACATCGCGCGCATCGCCCGCGGCATCCTCGGCGGCAACGGCATCCTCCTCGAGTACCCCGTCATCCGTCACATGCTGAACCTCGAGAGCGTCTACACCTACGAGGGCACGAACGAGGTGCACACGCTCATCCTCGGCAAGGCGCTCACCGGGATCGACGCGTTCTGAGCGTTCGGCTCAGCCTGCTTCAAGAGCTGTGAGGAATTCCCCCGGACTGAAGTCCGGGGCACCGACAGCAAGACGAAGCCCTCCGGGCTGGCGGAGGTTTCGAGCGAGGAAGTTCAGTCCTTCGTTGACGAACCGCGATCGCCGATCGGTACAATTTTCCGCACGTTCGACACGAAATTCAGTTTGCGGCGACAACCTCGGGCCAGCCCAGCGAGTCGGTGAGTCCGAAGGACTTGAGGTCAGCTGTCGGTGCCCCGGACTTCAGTCCGGGGGGATTTTCCGGACAGTTCTTCACTCGCGGGCGCGCACGTACCGGCCGCGCGCGGGTTCCCACTCCCAATCGCCCTCGGTGGCGGTCGTGCCGAAGATGACATCGAGCCGAGGGTGCGCGCGGAGCAGGCGCATGATCGGCACGAAAGTCGATGCGCTCCCTGCGCGCTCGAACTCCTCGTAGTCGCCGTTCGCGAACACCCGGAACCCCGAGTCGTTCGCGCGGTCGGTCTTCTCCCGGTAGACGTAGAGCGGGGCGAGCCCGCCGAGCACGCGGTCGTCGACGAGCGCGATCATTCCCTTGCGGAACGCAGCCGGGGCAGGGGCCACACGGTGGCGGAACGCATGGGCCACCAGCTGTTTGCTCAACCGACGGACGGTCTTGAACGGCGCGCGGACGTGCTCGCATGCCGCTTCGTCCCACCGCCAGGTGACGCGGGCGGGCTCGCCGAGAATCCAGTCGAAGCACGCATTGGTGGCAGCCAACGTGTGCAACAGCACGGGTCGGAACGCGTGCGCGTCGCGCATCGTGCGTTCGTCCTCGTCGCCGGCGAGCACGCGAAACCCCGAGTCGTGCTCGGCGAGCGGCGCGGCGCGGTAGACGATCGCGGGCCAGCGTCCGTCGTCCAGCACCCGACGGCTCGCGATCGCCCACGATGCAGGGTCGATGCGCAGCTCCTCGTGTGCATCAACGTAGACGCTCGAGACGTGACGGGGCTCGAAGTCGACCTCGTCGCCGGGCGAGAGGCGGATCTGCCGTGGGACGTTGTCGAGTCGACCGCGGTAACCGCCTCGCTCGACCGCGACGATCTGGACCCACATGCGCTCGGCCTGGAACCCACCTTCGGGTGGGGCGTCATCGACGAAGATGAGCTTCACCAACTGCCCGACGCGGAGCGACGTGCGCTCGGCGAGCCGCGGGAGACCGAACGTGCGCGGGGATGCGCGGTGTGCCGCTTCGGCGTCTTCTAGCGTGAATCCCACGGCCGCGAGACTACACCGTCAACGCGGCGAGAAGCTCGGGGTCGGTGCGATCGACTGCAGCCGCGCGAGGCAGGGGCCCCAGGTGTCGCAGCCGCAGGCGTTTCCTCCGGCATCGGTCGCGTTCACCGCGTTCTCGCGCGAACCGCTCGAATCGAACCGCTCGGCGAGCGCGAGGGGGAAGGCGCTGCACGCGATGAGGCTGTTGCCGAGGGTCACGTTGGCGCCGAACACGCCGACGCCCGCGCGTGCGACGTCGCGAACCACCAGGTCCTGCAGGCTCGCCTGCGCGACCACCAGCTTGCCCGAGCTCGTGATCGCGCTCTGGACCGCGAGGCCATCGCCGAAGAGGCCGTCGATGCTCTGCGGCCGGACGTGCTCGATCAATGCGCCGATCAAGTCGAGCGTCGCGCCGTTGATCTGGATGCCGGCGACGAGCGAGTCGCGGACCAGGAGGTTCTTGACGGTGAGCACTGCCGAGCCCTGATCGCTCTGGGCCGCGATCGCGGCGCCGAAATCCGAGAACCCCACGCGCGGAGCGACGGTCCGCACGATCGACGATTCGAGGATGGCTTCGCTGTCTCCGACGAAGACGCCGACGCCGCTGCACCCGGAGACGAGCGAGTGGCTCATCACGAGCCGAGCTCCCTGGAGGATTTGGATGCCTTCGGCGACGCCACTCTCGGGGGCAGGCGCGAGATCGCGGAGGGTCGTGCGTTCGAGGGTCACCGCCGATTTCACCGCCACGACGCCGGCTTGTTGGGCGCGCTCGATGACGGAGCCTCGCAGGGTGACCTTCGTCGAGGACGCTCCAGTCGCGCTGACTCCCGCACCGCCGATCCCGCCTTCGGCGCGATGGATGTCTCGCACCAGAGTACCCTCGATCGTCGCGTCGCCTGCCAGCACGGCGACACCATAGGGCGCACCCTCGACGATCGAGCCGCGGAGCAGCAGCCTTCCCGCAGGCAGTTTCGGCGCTTTCGAGAGGAGCACGGCGTTGGAGCCATCGGCCAGCAACGCCCGGACGCGGCGGACTACCGTCCGCTCGACGGTGGCCTCGCCGGACACGAACGCGAGCCCCTGCTCGGCGGCGTCTTCGACCAGCGAGTCGACGATCGTCATCCGCGCGACGCGCGGACCGGAGGATGCCCCGATGCCGAACGACTTGCCGCCACGGGCCCAGACCCGATCGATGCGTGCATCGAACTGCTCGGGCGCGCCGTCGATCGCGACGCCGATCATGACGATGCCGCCGTTGTCGCCACCCCGAACGCTCAGCGTGTGGGCCTCGAACGGCATCCCGCTCGCGAACGCCCAGGTGCCGCTCGCGTCAGGCGCACGCAACTCGACGAGCGACGGGCAACGACCAAACAGCCGTACCGGATGCGCCGTCGTGAGCTGTTCGACGTAGGTCCCCGCGGCGATCGCGATCTGCGGCGAGCCGGTTCTCGCCTTGGCAGCGGCGATCGCCTCCGTCATCGTGCCGAAGGGGCGCGCCTTGGAGCCGTCGCCCGACGTCGTGACCGAGGCATCGACGAAGATCGCATCGGCCTCGAGCGGGATGTCGCCCCACGTCCCGCTCCCGCAACTTGCGAGCGGATGGCAGGCGAGCTCACCGGGCAACGCCACCTCTCCAGGCCCGCATGGTGCCGCCGGCAAAAGGACCCGGCAGCCGCCTGTTCCATCCAACACGAACCCGGGATCGCAGCGGTCGACCCCGACCGGTGTGCACCCGCCGCTCGGCCGTGGGATCGCCGCGGGACCACACTCGTCGAGCGGCGGCGCGCAGCCGCGCGACGTCCCCGAGAGCGGCGGCTCGCACACGAACGGCTTGTCCTCAGGGACGCTGGGAGACGAGCACGCAGCGGTGAAGAGAATCGCCCAGGCCGCGGCGCGCATCGACGCCTCGAGCATCGAGGTGAAGATATCCTGATTCCACATGCCGATGTTGCTCGTGGTGACCGACGTCTCCGTAGCGCGGGGAGGTGGCTTGCACCTGCTCCCGCGGCTCGACGCCGTCGACCCTGCAGATCGCGGCCCGTTCGCGGTGCGGCTTCTGCTGCCGGACGGCACCGAACGTCAGGCGCAAGCGGTCATCGATGTCCCCCACGTGCGCGGCCCCGCCCCACCGATCGGCATGGTGCGGCTGCTCGCCGTCGGGCCCCACGACGTGCCCGTGGGCACGCGCGTCGAGCGGTGATCAGGGGCAGCGCGCGATGTCGATCCGCGTCATGTGGATGGGGACCTTCGGCGCGTCCTTGCTGTTGGTCTCCACCGCGGAGACGTCGACGGCCACGGTGGTCTCGCACATGCCGAACACGTTGTAATCGGCCGCCGGGCCCTTGCCGGTGACGATGTAGAACTGGCTGCCGCTCGGCGCCGCGCCCGCGGCCATCGCCAGCGTTCCGGTCGGCTCGTAGACGTGGTTCTCTGCGACCATGTCGTAGCCAGGGCCGCCGGTGCCGGTGCCGCGCGGGTCGCCGCCCTGGATCATGAAATCGAAGATCACGCGGTGCCACTTGAGCCCGTCGTAGAACCGCTTCGCGACCCACTTGCCGGTCGCGCTCTCGAGGAACGGACGGGTTCCACGCGCGAGCCCGACGAAGTTGGCAACGCTGATCGGCGCCTTGGCCTCGTCGAGAGTGCAGACGATCACCCCGAGCTCGGTGGTGATCGCCGCCTTCAGCTTGCCGGTCGCGGTGCTCGGGTATCCCTGGAGCGCCATCGCGAGCGTGAACTTGTCGGCGGTGCCCATCGGATCGCCGCCCGTCTCGGACTCGGTGACCGTCACCGTGCCGGGGCCCGGATCCTTGGTGCACCCGACGAACGGATCGGGGAACGACACCTCGCCCTTCGTGTCCGGTGTCGCGGTGTCGGCCACGGCCGTGTCGGCGATCGCGCTGTCTTCCGCGGCTTCGGCGACGGCATCGGTGACCGGGGCCGCTTCGTTGTTGGTTGAACAGCCGAGCGCGCTCGGCATCGCGACGAGGAGGGCAAAGAGGAGGGGGCGCACGGCCGGGAGCCTAGTCCAGATCAGGTCATGGCGCCGGCTCCGGCCGCGCACGCTATTCTTCGCGCGTGAGTGTTCCGACCGACCGCCGTGCCGTCGTGAGGGTCCAAGTTCGTCTTTCCAGTGGTTGGGCTGGCGCTCCCAGCACGCGCAGCATCGGCGGCTACACCGTGATGATCCTCGGCGAGGCCAAGCCCAAGGATTGGCCCAAATACCGAGCGGGCGATGTCGAGGGCATGGTCTGGACGACGCCCCGGCAGGTCGCGATGGTGCGGCGGAACCTCGAGGGTCAACCCGGAATCATCGACACACAGGGCGAGGGTGACTCGGGCCCTTGACAACGTGTCACGACGTGTCACATTGAATCACGTCGTGACCGACCCCGAATCCGACTCCGAACCGCCGCGCGCGCCCGAAGCCGACGAGAAGCGCAAGGAGCGTGTGATCCACACGCGCGTTCCCGCGGTCCTCGAGCAGGAGCTCAAGCGACTCGCCGAGAACATCCGGGTGCCCGTGTCGAACCTGGTGCGGGCCATCCTCGAGGATGCCGTCTCCATGGCCGACCGCGCCGGCCGCGGTGTCGAGGAGGAGCTGCACAAGGCAGCGACCAACATCTCGAGCAAGCGCGAGGCGATCCTCGCGAAGAAGGAAAAAGTCGTCAACCAGAAGGCCCTCGAGGGCGTGATCGGCTTCCAGCCGCTCGTGCTCGCGAGCGAGGCGATCTGCGCCAAGTGCCTCGCGCCGCTCCATCCGGGCGACGACGCGCACCTGGGCATCAGTACCGACGCCGCCGCGGCCCGCGTGGTGGTGTGCGTGGAGTGCATCCCCCGCCGGGGCGCACGAGAGCAGTCCGTCAAGAAGGAGAACGACCAATGACCACTACCACCACGACTGAGAACAACCCCGCCTACGCGTACCCCGAGCCCAAAGACGCGCACCCGAGCGAGCTGACCGCCGATCGCGTCGCCCGCCTCGTCACCGAGCTGGGTGTCGGTTGGGCGAAGTACGGCATCACCATGGGCCGCCTCGCGCTCAAGCAGTCGGCCAAGGCGCTCGAGACCACCTCCGATCTGCTCGGCGTCATCGCCCAGAAGGTGGAGAAGATCGCCAACCAGCCCGAGGGCGAGCCCGAGACCAAGGTCGAGATCAAGGTCGAGACGCCCGAAGCGAAGGCCTGATCACATACCCGGTCTTCTCTGATCGACCCCGCCCCTCGCGGAGGGTATTTGTCGGGGCGTGCCCGGACTCGAGTCGGTGGAGAACGAGACGCGTGCGCGCGTTCTCCTGAAGGACATCGAGAAGCGTTTTGGAGCGACCCGCGCTTTGGATTGTGCGTCGCTCGCGCTGTTTGCCGGTCGTGTTCACGCCATCGTCGGTGAGAACGGTGCAGGAAAGTCGACGCTGCTGAAGATTGCAGGCGGCGTCATCCCGACCGATCGGGGCACGGTGGAAGTCCTCGGGAGCGAGCTTCGCGTCCCGCGGGGCAGCACCGGCCCACGCGAGGCCATCCGCCGCGGCGTGGCCATGGTGCACCAGCATTTCATGTTGGTGCCGACGCTCACCGGACTCGAGAACCTCGCGCTCGGCGAGGAACCCACGCGCTTTGCGCTGCTCGATCTCGCGCCGCTCGCGGCCGAGATCGAGCGCCTGGCGCGTTCGCTCTCGCTCGAGGTGCCGCTCGACGTTCCCGTCGCGCGGCTCTCGATCGGCGAGCGACAGCGCCTCGAGCTGCTGCGCGCGCTTCGGCACGCGCCCAAAGTGCTCGTGCTCGACGAGCCCACCGCGGTGCTCGCGCCGACCGAAGCCCGCGCGGTGCTGACGCTCGCGAAGGAGCTCGCCTCGCGCGGCGTCGCGGTCGCGCTCGTCACCCATCACCTCGACGAGGTCGTCGAGTTCGCCGACGAGGTCACGGTGCTTCGTCGGGGCAAGGTCGTCGCGCACCATCCGGTGGGTGATGCGGCAGGACGCGATGTCCGTCGTCTCGCCCGCGAAGCGGTCGGCGAGGAGCCCGAGAGCGTCGCGCGCGCCGCGACCCCAGCGGGCGCCGTGCGCCTGCGCGTGAAGAATCTGTCGGTGCATGCGGGCGAGGAAGGCGCAGGCGCACCGCTCCGCGCGGTCTCGTTCGACGTCGCCGCGGGCGAAATCGTCGGCGTCGCCGGCGTCGAGGGCAACGGCCAGCACGCGCTCGAGCTCGTGCTCGCGGGCGTGCTCGCACCCGCGTCCGGCACCGTCGTCCTCGACGGCGAGGAGTTGCCTTCGCACGATCGCGCCATCGCCGAGCGGCGTCGCCGAGGCCTCGCGTGGATCCCCTCCGATCGGCACGCGCACGGCATGGCCGAAGGTCTCCCTGCCCGTGACGTGGTCGTCCTCGGTGCCCTCGCGGAGGTGTCGCACCGTGGCCTCGTCGACGAGGCGGCCATCGACCGGTCGTTCGCCGATGCGGTGCAGCGGCTCGAGGTTCGTCCCGACGACGGTTCGCTCCTCGCGGGTTCGTACTCGGGAGGGAACCAGCAGAAGCTCGTGGTCGCCCGAGAGTTGAGGGCGCGGAAGGACAGTCCGCTCCGGCTCGTGCTCGCTGCGCAACCGACGCGCGGCGTCGACGTGCGTGCGGCCGCCGCGATTCGAAAGGCCCTCGTCGACGCCGCGGGTGCGGGGGCTTCGGTGCTCCTCGTCTCGAGCGATCTCGACGAGCTCCGCACCCTCTGCCACCGGATCCTCGTCCTCCGATCGGGGGCCGTCGCCGCGACGTTCCCCGCAGACGTGTCGGTCGCCTCCCTCGGCCAGGCGATGCTCGGATGAACGCGCGCGTCCGCACGCTGCTCTTGGCGACGTTGCTCTCGGCGATCGCCTTCGAGCTGGCGGTGCTCGCGTGGGGCGAGTCGCCGGGCTCGATTCTCGCGCAGCTGTTCGCGGGCACCTGGGGCACGCGCTACGGCACCGGACAGGTGCTGTTCAAGGCGACCTCCATCGCGATCGCCGGCGCCGCCGCGCAAATCGCGCTCCGAGCGGGCCTCTTCCAAATCGGCGTGGACGGCGCGATCGCCGTCTCGGCGCTCGCCGTCGGCGCGATCGGCGCGACGCTGCCCGCGGGCATTTCGCCGTTCGTCGCGTGGCCGCTCCTCGCGGGAGTGGGCGCCGCGGCCGGCGCGGTGTGGACGCTTCCGATCGGCGTGCTCCGCGCCCGGTTCTCCGCGCACGAAGTCATTTCCGGGATCATGATGAACAAGATCGCCGCGGCTACCGTCGGCTATCTGCTTTCGCGTGGTCTCGCTGAAAAGGCCTCCGTGCACACGTCGCCGCTGCCTTTGGGGGCGAGGCTGGTCCGGCTCGGCGTGTTCCCGGGCTCGGCTGCGAACGTCGCCGTCGTGGTGGCGATCGCGATCGTCCTCGGCTGGGCGTGGTTCGCGCGCCGCACGGTGTTCGGACGCGAGGTCGAGGCGATCGGCGCCTCCGAGAGCGCCGCGCGCGCGACGGGCATCGGTCTCGCGCGCCGGCAGATGCAGGTGCTGGCGCTCTCCGGCGCGGTCGCTGGGCTCGCCGCCCTCAATGACGTGATGGGCTACAAGGGCTACGCCGAAGAGGGGCTCTCGGGCGGCGTCGGCTTCACGGGCCTCGCGGCGGCGCTGCTCGCGGGACGGTCCACCGCGGGGCTGCTCTTCAGTGCGCTCTTCTTCGCGACCCTCTCGCAGGGCGGACTCTCGATCAACGCCCGTATTCCCATGGAGATCGTCGACGTCGTCGTGGCGTTGGTCATCCTCTTCGTCGCGGTCGCACCCGAGCTCGACGCGCGCCTCGGATCCGCCGACGAGAGGCCCGAGGAACGCGCGTGAGCCGGCTCTTTTCACTCGCGTTCCTCGCGCAGGTCGTGCGCATCGCGCTGCCGTATCTCGCGGCCTCGATGGGGGGCATCTGGAGCGAGCGCGCCGGCGTCCCGAACGTCGCGCTCGAAGGGACCATCCTCGTTTCGGCGCTCGGCGCGGTGGCCGGCACGACGTTGACCGGATCGCCCTGGCTCGGGCTCCTGATCGCGCTCGCAGCGGGGGTGCTCCTGCAGATCATCCACGCGCTCACGGTGCTCGTCGGCCGGGCCAACGCCATCGTCAGCGGTCTCGCGCTCAACCTGCTGGCGTCGGGCGGAACGCGGTTTCTCCTCCGCGCGCTCTACGACTCGTCGTCCAATTCGCCGGCGATCCCGGGCCTCACCTCCAAGGCCGGGCACTCGCTGCTCGTGGCGACGCTGCTCGATCCGACGACGTGGATGGTCGTGCTGGTGGTGGTGGGGACCGTGGTCGGGCTGGATCGAACCCGGCTCGGCCTCCGCGTGCGCGCGGTCGGCGAGCACCCCGAGGCGGCCGAGAGCGTGGGCGTGAACGTGCTGCGCACCCGGCTTTTCGCCCTCGCCCTCGCGGGGGCCACGGCCGGCCTCGCAGGCGCGTGGCTCGCCTTCGACCAACGGCAGTTCTCCAGCGGGATGAGCGGGGGACGCGGGTTCATCGCGCTCGCCACGGTGGTCATCGCGGGCTGGCGGCCGCTGCAGGCCGCGCTGTTCGCGGTGCTCTTCGGCGCGGCCGAGGCGGCGCAGATCGTCCTCCAGGATCAGAAGCTCGTCGCCCACCAGGTGGTCCAGGCGCTCCCCTACATCCTCACCCTGCTGGTCCTCGCGGGGTGGGTCCGGCGGTCGCGCCCTCCGGCCGCGCTCGGTCGAACCTGAGCGTTTCGCCGCCGTCTCGCGTATCCTCCGGGCCTCGGTCGGAATCAGTCCGGAGCAGTGTCACTGTGTCTCTCGGAAAATAATTTGGTGCGCGTTCGATCCGAAACCAACGCGCGCCCGTAACGTACTTGCGAGGCGGGATGGCCGTCGAAGATACGCTCGGATTGGTGGGAACGACGATCGACGACAAGTACGTCGTCGAAGCCGTCGTGGGCGAGGGCGGTTTCGCCGTCGTCTACCGCGCGCTGCACAAGCTCTGGCAGAAGCCGGTGGCCATCAAGTGTTTCAAGACCTTGATGGACGCCTCTCCTGCCCTGCGGGAGAAGCTGCTCAAGGACTTCGTCCAAGAGGGCGCGCTGCTCACGGAGCTCTCGGCTCGCAGTGCGAGCATCGTGCAGGCGCGCGACATCGGCACGCTCACGACCCCCGAGGGCGCGTGGGTTCCGTACATGGTCCTCGAGTGGCTCGAGGGCAAGACGCTCGACGAGCTGATGGCAGACGCCCCGGGCAAGGCCTGGTCGATCCCGATGGCCATGGCGCTCCTCGAGCCCGTTGCGGCGGGCCTCGAGCTCGCCCACCGGCGCAACATCGCGCATCGCGACATCAAGCCGGCCAACGTGTTCATCGTCGGCACGCTGCCCCATCCGGGCGACGCCGAGCCTCCTCCCTCGAGCGAGATGCACGTCAAGTTGCTCGACTTCGGCATCGCCAAGGTGGTGCAGTCGGCGGCCGACCAGGGCTTCACCAAGACCGGCGGTCAGGTGAGCTCGTTCACCCCGGCGTACGGCGCGCCGGAGCAGTTTTCTCGTTCGCGCGGCGCCACGGGTCCCTGGACCGACGTCTACGCGCTCGCGCTCATGTTCTCCGAGCTGGTGAGCGGAAAGATCGCGCTCGAGGGCGACGACTTCATCCAGCTCGGCATGTCCACCGCCGACGAGACGCGGAGGCCGACGCCGCGCACGCTCGGGGTCGATGCCGGCGACGCCGTCGAGGCCGTCTGCCGCAAGGCGGTGGCGATCAAGACCACCGACCGCTACCAGTCGGCGGGCGAGTTCTGGAACGCTCTCCGCGAGGCGGCGGGTCAGGCGCCGATGCGCGCGCTCACCACGACCAACGTCGGTCCCGCGTCGCGTGCGCGTGCATTCGACAAGACCGAGGCCGCGCCCTCCGAGCGGCACCAGACCACCAATGCGGTCGTCGAGCTGGCCCCGGTTTCGCAAAAGAAGTCGCCGCTCCCGCTCATCCTCGGTGGCGTGGCGCTCCTCGCGGCCCTCGGCGGCGGGGTCTTCTACGCGGTGGGCAAGAAGCCCCCCGAGGCCGAGAAGAAGGAGGCGACCCAGCCGCCGGCGATCGCGCCCGCCTCGGCGTCCGCACCTGCGGCTCCCAAGAAGAAGTGCCCCGAAGGCATGGCCGAGGTCACGGGCGGCAAGTTCTTCATGGGCTCCGACACCGGCGAGGCCAACGAGAAACCCGCGCACAACGTGACGCTCTCGCCGTACTGCATCGACCTGCACGAGGTCACGCTCAGTGACTACAAGGCGTGCTCCGACAAGGGCGAGTGCAAGCGCGCGTGGGCCGTCGTCGACTGGCCCGACATCGAGGAGAAGCAGAAGAAGCTCTACACGCCGCTCTGCAACATCAACGATCCCGAGGGCAAGGCCCAACATCCCGTCAACTGCGTCGACTGGCAGATGGCGGTCACGTTCTGCGAGGCCCAGAAGAAGCGCCTGCCCAGCGAGGCCGAATGGGAGTTCGCCGCCCGCGGCCCCGACGGACGCATCTATCCGTGGGGCGACGAGCCACCGGACGAGACGCGCCTCAACGCCTGCGGCGCCGAGTGCATGGCGTGGGGCAAGAAGGCCGGCGAACAGGTGAAGGCCATGTACAAGGGGGACGACAAGTTCCCTCACACGTCGCCGGTCGGCTCGTTCCCCAAGGGCGCGTCCAAGTTCGGCCTGGTCGACGTCGTCGGCAACGTCTGGGAGTGGACGGCCGACTGGGACGGCAAGTACGCCGGCGACGCCCAGAGCGATCCGAAAGGACCGTCCAAGGGCGAGGACCGCGTCGTGCGCGGCGGGGCGTGGAACGGCGCGTTCCCCTCCTGGGTCCGGCCGAGCTTCCGATACTCGTTCCCGCCCGAAACCCGCTCGCACGCGGTCGGCTTCCGCTGCGCGAAGGATCAAGAAAAGTTACATGCCCCGGCCCCGCCTCCGGCGGATCCCGGGAAGTAGACCGAAACCGTCGGCCCCAACCGACGTTGGACTCGAGGACCGCGACGCCCTCCGGCGCTCGGCGCTTTCATGGAAGAGAAATGGGTCACAGAGACCCGAGGAGACACGAACCGATGACGCAGACGAAGAACCTCTCCCGCAACGCGATCCTGGCAATGGCCGCCGCAGCATTCGGCGTGGGCGTTGCCGCGTGTGGTGGGACCGCCACCGAGGGCAAGCCGGCCGTGACGGCCACCGAGGCCGCGCCTGCCGCGTCCGCGGCGACCAAGGAGGGCTCCTGCGGCGCGCACAAGGACGGTTCCTGCGGCGCGAAGAAGGAAGAGGGCACGAAGGAAGCCTCCTGCAGCGGCGCCGCCAAGAAGGAAGGCTCCTGCGGCGCCAAGAAGGAAGCGTCCTGCGGCGCCAAGCCTGCCGATCCCAAGGCCGCCGAAGCGCCGAAGGACGCGCCCAAGGATGCACCGAAGGACGCCAAGGCTGCGGCCGTGACCTCCGCGGCCCCCGCGACTTCCGCGGCTCCCGCGAAGAAGCCCGCCGCCAAGGCTGGCTCGACCGAAGCCGGCTGCGGCGCGGGCTCGTGCGCGGCGAAGAAGAAGAAGTGAGCGGGAGTCGTCAGTCGCCAGTCGTCATGAGGACTGACGACTGATGACTGTCCAAGGTGTCGGCCTCGGCCTCCGCTACGCGCTGGTCGACGAGCTCCTCGAGCGCGAGGCGGCGGGTCGGGTGCCGGCCATCCGTTGGCTCGAGTGCCACCCCGAGAACTACATGCGTCGGGGTGGCCGCTGGCCGAAGAACCTCCAGCGGTGCCGCGAGCGATGGCCGTTCGCCACGCACGGCCTCGCGATGTCGCTCGGTGGGGTCGACCCGCTCGATACGCGCTACCTCGCGACGCTCTCGACGTTCCTCCGCGACCTCGAGGTGCCCTGGCACTCCGACCACCTCTGCTTCTCCGTCGCCCACGGCGCGGCCTCGCACGACTTGTTGCCGATGCCCTGGAACGAGGAGACGGTTGCGCACTTCGCGGCGCGCATCCGCGAGGCACAAAACCGAGTGCCGGTACCGCTCGCCGTCGAGAACATCAGCTATTACGTGAAGCCTCCGGGCTCCACGCTCGACGACGGCGATTTCGTGAACGGGGTCGTGCGCGAGGCGGGGTGTCCGCTCATGTTGGACGTGAACAACGTCTACGTGAATGCGCGGAATCATGGAGAAGATCCGCGGGTCATCCTCGGCAAGATGCCGCTCGACCGGGTCGTGCAGATCCACGTCGCCGGCCACTACTACGAGGAGCCCGACTTCATCATCGACACGCACGCCGAGCCGCTCGTCGACGAGGTCTACGACCTGCTCGCGTGGACGCTGGAGCGCACCGGCAAGGTGCCGATCCTCCTCGAGCGTGACGATGACTTCCCGCCGTTCGACGAGCTCTACGCCGAAGTGGAGCGGCTCGACCGCATCTGGCGAGCGGCGCCGGAGCGAGCTGGTCGATCCCAGACGCCCGGAGCAGCCGGGCGATGAGCGCGCTCGACCAATACCAGCGAGCCATCGTCGATCTCCTCTTCAGGAAGGACTTCGCGAAGTCGCTCGAGGTCCTCGGGGGAGGGGAGCGGGAGCAGCATCGCTGGCGCGTGTACCGCCGCATGGCGCGCTCGCGACTGTCGGACGCGATCGAAGCCTCCTTCCCCAGGTTGTTCCAGGTGGTCGACGCCGAGCCGCTCATCGAGCGTTGGCTCGACGAGTCGCCGCCGCGATCGCCCTACTTGCGTGACGTCGCCGGTGAGCTCGCCCTCTGGCTCAAGCCCGAGGTGCTCCCACCCGATGCGCCCGCCTGGACCCTCGCACTCGCCCGACACGAGTGGGCGATGCTCGACGTCTCCTACGCTCACCAGGAGGAGGGGGCCGCCGAGGTCCTCGAGGTGGGCGAGCTCTCCTTCGAGCGACCCGCGGTCCTCACCCCCGCCCATCGCATCGTTCGGACCGGGTTCGCGGTCCACCGCATCCCGGAGGACCTCGAGGACCCGAGCCGGCTCGAGGTCGTCGCGGGTGCCTTCGCGCTGTGCCTCTACCGCGATCCGGCGACCCACGAGGTCAGGGTGCTCGAGCTCTCGCCCATCGCCGCCGCGATCCTCGAAGAGGTCGCTCCCGGCACGTCGACCGTGGTCGAGGCGGTGCGTGCGGCCGCCGTGCGGGAGTCGTTCGAGATCGACGGCGCGTTCGTCGGCGCGTTCGCCGAGCTCGTCACCGACCTGGTCGAGCGCGGGGTCTGGCTCGGGTCTCGATAGCGAAACCAATCGGGCGCCCGCACGTTTCTGACGCCAACACCTTTCGGAGGGGAGCCAATGTCTCGTCGACTCATGGGACTCATGGGACTCATCGGCCTCGTCGGCCTCGCGTCCTTCGGTTGCAGCAAGAAGGAGGCGGAGGCCCAGGCCGCGCAACAAACGGCGCCCCCCGTTGCCGCCTCGGCCAAGGCCGTGGCCGTGGGCAAGAAGCGTTTCGTCGTGAAGGAGTCCGGCAGCGTCGCGGTGATGATCGACGCGCCGCTCGAGAAGTTCAAAGGCGAGACCAAGAAGCTCTCGGGGGTGTTCGACGTCGACGTGCAGGACCTCGGCAACTCGACCGGCGAGGTCGTCGCCGATCTCGACGGCTTCGTGACCAGCACGTTCACGGACCCCGACAAGAACGAATCGCAGACCGAGCACGCCAAGAACTGGTTCCAGATCGGCGAAAAGGTCGAAAAGGCCGAGCGCGACGACTTCCGGATGGCGCGTTTCACCATCGAGAAGATCGAGAAATCGAGCGTGAAGGCGCTCGCCGACGCCAAAGCAGAGGGCCCTGCCCGCACGATCCACTTCACCGCCAAGGGCACGCTTCGCGTGCACGGACGCCCCTCGCCGAAGACCGTCGAGGTCGACGTCACGTTCCAGGGGCCTGCCGACGCGCCCACCAATCTCTCGTTCAAGACCACGGCGCCGCTCGTCGCGAGCCTCTCGGAGCATGACGTCAAACCGCGCGACGTCGCCGGTCAGTTCCTCGCCGGGGCGCTCGAGAAGGTCGGCAAGAAGATGGACGACAAAGCGCAGATCACGATCGAAGGCGCGGCGAGCCCCCAAAACTGACAATCCCACGTCCCGCCTCCGGCAGCCCCACTCGGGATGAGCGCCCGGAAGGCGGGCGTGTCATCACAGAGGGGGCACCCATGATTCGTCGCCTCGCGCTGAGCGCAGTGATCGTTCTCGGCTGCGGCCAGACCGGCGCGAACCGGCCCGCGGCGCGTGGTGGCGCAGCCGAGCACCGCCCGGTCACCTCGGCGCCGCAGCGGATCGACCTCTCGGTGCGGGTCGTTCCCCACGTGACCGAGGACCCGCGGCTCGAGGTCGAGGTGAGGGCCAGCTCCGACGAGTTGCCGCGTCGGTTCGTTCTGCAGAAGAAGTGGGCCGGTGACGAAGAGGTCCTCGCTCACTTGACCACGCCGCGCGCCGAGTGCGACGGGGCCCAGGTCGCACTCGCAGTCGAGGATCTCGAGAGCCACATGGGCTGGACCACGGTGCGTGCCTGCAAGACCGCGGTCCTCCATTACGTGGTACGCCCGCCGAAGCCCGCGCTCGAGTGGGGCTACGAGTTCGATGTGGTCGCCAATCCCGACCTCGTCAGCGCGATCGCCGAGAACATGCTGCTCTTGCCCGACGTGCCGGACGAGACGCACGCGCGGGCGACGGTCGAGTTCGATCTCGGCGCCATGCCTGCGGGCTCGGAGGGCGTGTACTCGCTCGGTCCCGGCTCGCACGAGACGACGATGCGCGCCCTGCGTCACGCGTACCTCGCGGCGGGGAAGTTCGTCACGATCAAGCACGAGGTGGGCAACCTGACCCTCGAGGCGCGGTCGCCGGCGTCGGCAGGAATCGACGTCGCGGCGGCGTCGCGCGACCTGCAGCGCTTCTTGGACGCGGAAGCGAAGCTGTTTCGCGACGATCGCCCCGAGACGTTGCGCATCTTGGTCGTGGGAATGCCCGGCGGGGGAGGCGCCCACGGGACCTCGCTCAGCGCCTCGGCCATGGTGTGGCGCGACAAGGCCGATCCCTGGACCGCGGAGGACGCCCGCCTCGTCGGTCACGAGATGTTCCACCTGTACAACGGGCAGATCATCGAGCGCACCGCCGGGACCGGCGCGGACGCCGAGACCTACTGGTTCTCCGAAGGGTTCACCGAGCACTACACCGACGAGCTGCTCCGCCGCGGCGGCGTCACGACCGCGCACCAGTGGTTCGATGCCGTGCGCGATCGTCTCCGCCGCTACCACCGCCATCCCGACTGCGAGACTCCGAACGCAAAGGCCGAAATGCGGTGGGGCGGCTCGGCGGTGCAGCTGCCGTACCTGCGGGGCTCCCTCATTGCGGCGTATGTCGACCACGTGCTCCGTCGACAAACGGGTGGTGCGCGCTCGCTCGACGACGTCATGCGGGGGCTCCTCGCGCGCGCACGCGGCGGCGAGCCGCCCATCGATCCCGAGGGGATGGTTCGCTACCTCGTCAAGGAGGTCGGCGAGACGGAGGGCGCGGTCGTCCGCGCGGTGGCGCTCGACGGCAAGCGGTTGTCGCTCCCGAAGGGGGCGTTCGGCGCCTGCGTCGAGGTCGTGGGGAGCGGGGCGGACCAGGATTTCCACGTGCGGCCGGGGGTCGATCTCGAGGCATGCATGCGCGCGGGAGGTTGATTCCGTGTTGTTTCGACGAGACCGCGACTCCACGAGCCCGCGAACATCGGAACCCGGTAACTGCCGTGTCGGCTCGCGTTCGAACCCCGTTGCACGTGCACGAGCAAGTCGGCACGAGCTTGCGTATTCAAGAGAAGACCGAAAGCGCCACGATTCTCGTCGTCGAGGACGACGAGCCGATCCGGCTTGCGCTCCGTGAGCTGCTCGAGGTCGAGGGGTACGAGGTGGAGCTCGCCTGCGACGGCTCCGAGGCGCTCGTCCGAATCGCCCGCGAAGTACCCGCGCTCGTGGTGACCGATCTGCAGATGCCGGTCGTCGACGGCGCCCAGCTCTGCGCCCGCTTGCGTGCCGATCATCGCACCGCCGAAGTCCCCATCGTGGTCCTCACCGCGGCCCATCGGCTCGACGGCGTCCAGGATCGCGTCGATGCCATCCTGCGAAAGCCATTCGACATCGACGTGCTGCTCTCGACGGTCGCCCAGTTCATCCGGCCGACGCTGCCGCCCAAGATGAGCGGCACGCCGAGCGTGCGGCTCACGTTGCGGCCGAAACGGCCGTGCTTCGTCCTCTACGTGACGCCTGCGACCGCATCTTCCGAGCGCGCGACCCGCACGGTCAGCGCGGTGGTCGCGGCCCATGGCGGCAGCCTCGAGATCATCGACGTGCTGGGCGACGAGCGCCGCGCGCGGCTGGATGGCATCGCCATGACCCCGACCCTGATGCGCACGGTCAATGGCGAGCGCGAGGTGTTCCTCGGCGATTTGTCCGAGCCCATGCTGGTCGAGGAGTTCGTCAGCAGCCGCTGAATCGGCCTGCCTCCCTCCGAGTCGATCGTACCTGTCGACGCGGTACGGCCGTGTGCGCTATGAATTGCTCGTGCTGACCGAAGCCGGTCGCGAGTGGATCGTCGATGCGACGGGGGCAGAGCCCGAAGCGTTGCGCGACCTCGCGCGCGTTCAGGGCATCGTCGACCTGCTCGTCTCGGAGCTGCGCCTCTCGCCGGTCGGCGAGCCTCGTTGGCACGTCTTCCCGGGGGAAGCGGGGGTCACCGGCCTGGTGCTGCTCTCGGAGTCCCACGTGGCGGTGCACACGTTCCCCGAGCTGGGTCTGGCCACCTTCAATCTCTACTGTTGCCGTCCCCGCGCGCCGTGGCCGTGGCAGGAGCGGCTTCAGCAACTGCTCGGCGCCAAGCGGGTCCTGGTGCGGGTGCTCGACCGCGGGAGCGACGTCGTCGCGCGGGAGCTCTCGTGGGACGGGTCGGTTGCGGCGACTGAAGTCGAGGAGGACGGCGAGTGACCGTCGGTTGTCCGAGCTGCGGTTCGCCGGTCGAGTTCAAGGCCGGCTCGTCGGTCGCGGTCGCCTGCGCGCACTGCAAGTACATCGTCGTCCGCAGCGATCGCGACATCCGCCTGGTCGGCAAGGTCGCCGACCTCGCGAACACCGATTCGCCGATCTACGTCGGGCTGCGCGGCACCTTCCGCGGGGTCGGCTACCAGATCGTCGGTCGCCAGCAGCTGGACCACGGGCAGGGGCCGTGGGACGAGTGGTACTGCGCGTTCAACGACGGACGCTGGGGTTGGCTCGCCGAGGCGCAGGGCCGCTACTACTTCACCTTCGCCGTCGAGCCGCCGCCCGTCCCCTACGACCAGGCCGTCCTCGGGCACCAGATCCAGGTGGCCAACCAGGTGTTCACCGTTGCCGAGAAGGGCAGCGGAATGTTCGTCACGTTCGAGGGCGAGCTGCCGGTCGTCGGAACGCCGGGCGAGTACTTCGGGTACATCGACATCTCCGGTCCGGGTGGCACCTTCGGCACGCTCGACTACGGCCAGGGCTCGGGCATGGTCCCCGAGGCGACGTACGTCGGGTACGTCGTGCCGTTCCCCGATCTCGGGCTCCCGATCGATCCGGCCGCCAAGCGCCTCGCCGCGATGATGGGCGCCGAGGGCGGCTCGCCCGAAGGACACGCGCTCAAGTGCCCCAACTGCGGCGGCAACCTCGAGTGCAAGGCGCCCGGCGTCTCCAAGCGCATCGCCTGCCCGTACTGCAACTCGATGCTCGACGCGTCGAGCGGGCCGCTCAAGTGGCTCGAGGTCCTCGAGCAGCAGCAGACCATCCCGAAGATCCCGATCGGGGCCAAGGGGAAGATCAGCGCGCTCATCGGCGAGAGCGTCGTCACCGGTCAGCCCGAGGTCGAGTGGACCCTCATCGGGTACATGACCAAGGCCTGCAACGTCGAGGGCTCCTGGTACTACTGGGACGAGTACCTGCTCTACGAGCAGACGCACGGCTTCCGCTTCCTCCTCGAGCAGAACGGTCACTGGTCCATCGTCGTGCCGATCGAGGTCGGCTCGGTGCAGGTCGGCGCGGTGTTCGACACCGTCGCGCGCTGGCACGGCATGGAGTTCAAGAAGTTTTCCCAGGTCGACGCCACGGTCACCCGTGTGCTCGGCGAGTTCTACTGGGAGGTCTCGATCGGCGAGGAGTCCGACTCCCGCGAGTACGTCAACCCGAGCAAGGGGTTGTCACTCTCGCGCGAGCTCGAGGGCGACGGTGATCGCGAGGAGATCAACTGGTCGGTCTGCCACTACGTCGACGGCAAGGCGCTGTACAAGGCGTTCGGCGTTGCGGGCCTCCCGCCCAACACCTACGGCGTCGCCCCGAACCAGCCCAACCCTTCGAAGCAGAGCGCGAAGACCATCGGCCTGATGTCCGTCGGGTTCTTCATTCTCTGGGTCATCTGCTTCATCATGGCCGTCGGCTCCGCGTCCGACAAAACGGTCTACGACCAGACCATCGAGCTGCCGCTGCCCGCCGAAAAGGCGGTGGAGGACGCCGAAGACCCGGACGCCAAGAAGGAGAAGCCCGAGCCCGCGCTGTTCACCGAACCCTTCAAGGTTCCGGTCGGCAGCAACGTCGAGGCCGAGATCGTCGCCGACAACCTCCAGAACAGCTTCCTCTGGGTCGGCCTCGCGCTGATCAACGAGAAGACCCAAGAGGTGTTCGAGTTCGAGGCCGAAGCGAGCTACTACAGCGGCGTCACCGACGGTGAGTCGTGGAGCGAGGGCAGCCCGCGGCACACGACGAGCATCGCCGGCCTCACGCCGGGCAATTACGTGCTGCGCGTCCAGCCGGTGACCGACACCCCGGCGAACTGTTCGCTCTCGAACACCACCTGCCCCACGAGCTTCAAGTTGAAGCTGAGGAACGACGTCCCGGTCCTCTGGCCCGGCATCCTCGCGCTCCTCATCTTCATCATCACCCCGATCATCGCGCTCGTCCGCATGGGCAGCTTCGAGACGCGTCGATGGGCCGATTCCAACGTGAACCAGAGCTAGGAGAACAACCGATGGTGGGGAAGATCATCTACGGCATCGTCGGCGGCGGCTCGCTCCTCTTCTGGACGGTCACTTCGCAGGCCGGCCTCGATGTCGGCGGCAAGGCCTACAAGCTCCCGCCCTCGGTGCGTCAGTCGCCCGGCGGCTATCGCAGCTTCTTCTTCTGGCACTCTGGCTACCAAGCGGGGAAGTGAGATCACCATGAAGCTCGACTCCATCCTCAACGCCATCGTCGGTAGCCTCGTGTTTTCGGGCATCGGCATGCTGATGTTCGCCATCGCGATGTTCATCGTGAGCAAGATCCTGCCGTTCTCGATCCGCAAGGAGATCGAGGAGGATCAGAACACCTCCCTCGGCATCGTCCTCGGATCGATCATCATCGGCCTGTCGCTCATCTTGTCGGCCGCGATTCATTGATCGAGGTTTGGTCCAGGGTCTAGAGACCGAGACCGAGACCGAGACCGAGACGCGTCTCCGCGGAGAGCACGCTCTCGCTCATCCGGTCCGCCGCCATTCAGTGAAGCGCGAACGCGAACGCGAACGCGAACGCGAACGCGAACGCGAACGCGAACGCGAACGCGAACGCGAACGCGAACGCGAACGCGAACGCGAACGCGAACGCGAACGCGAACGCGAACGCGAACGCGAACGCGCGTGGACGAATGCTTGGCGCGTGAGTATAGTTGGCTGAATCAAGATGGTGAGGCGAGGTCCCGTCCAGCTCGAGCTCGCGATGCCGCGCCACGGTGGCAGGCGGGCAGGGGCTGGGCGCAAGAAGCGTTCGCACGAGACCGTCCCTCATGTCGCGCGTCCTCTCGTGGACGGTGACCATCCGCTCCACATCACGGTCCGCGTCGCACGTGGCGTGTGGAACCTGCGCAGCCAGCGCGGGTATCGCGCCGTGAAAGACGCCCTCGCGCAAGAGGCGAAGCGTGGCGCGCTGCGTGTGGTGCACTTCTCGGTGCAGGGCAATCATCTGCACCTGATCGCCGAGGCGTCCGACCGGGTGACGCTCACGCGGCGGATGCAGGGTTTCGGGGTGCGCTTCGCGCGCAGCGTGAACGCCATGATGGGTCGCAAGCGCGGCCGGGTGAGCGCCGAGCGGTATCACCTGCACGTGCTTCGTTCGCCGCGCGAGGTACGCAACGCGATCCGCTACGTGCTTCTCAACCACGTCAAACACAGCGCGCAGGCGGGGCGCGTCGGCATCACCGTCGACCCGTTCTCGTCGGGGCCGTGGTTTCCGCACTGGCCCGAGACAGTGCCGCGGGTGACCTGGTCCGTGTCGACGGGCCCGCCGCCGCTCTCGCTACCGACCTCGTGGCTGCTGCGGTCGGGTTGGCGTCGCGCAGGCGCGATCGTCTGATCGACCGTCCCTCACCACACGACCCCGGTGGGGACGTGGCGCTCCTCGTACGTCCCGTCGCCCAGCTGACCAGACTCGTTCGCGCCCCAACACGCGACTCGACCCTCGCGCGACACGGCGCATGTGTGGCCCGCCCCCGTCGCCACCGAAATCGCGTTCGTCCACACGCGCACCGGTCGAGCGCGTGCCTCCACGCTGCCGTCCCCCAGTTGTCCGTGTTGGTTTTCGCCCCAACACCAGACCGAGCCAGCGCCGTCGACAGCGCAGGCATGGCTCTCGCCCACGTCGAGCGACGATGCGCCGATCACGTCGGGAATCATCGTCGGCAACGCGCCTGCCCGTACGCACCACGTCGACCCGTCGCTCCGGATCACGCACGCGAGGTCTTCGCCGAGCGCGACGCGTCTCGCATCCCCTAATCCGCCGAACGAAGGCGCCGTCGCTCCCCAGCAGCGAACGGCTCCGTCGGCGAGGACCGCGCAGGCACGGTCCCGCGCGAGCGCCACGCTCCGTGGGTTTTGGATGGGGGCGAGACCGGCCGGAACCGCGACCTCCGAGGTGCTCGGAAACACGCGGAGCACGCCCTTCGAGGTCGCGGCCAGGACACGTCCCCACGCCACGAACGGAGCCTTGGTTCCCTCGAGCAGAGGCGCGAACGAATGGCCGAGCGCCTGCTCGGGACCAGAACAACTCCCCCATCCCGCCTCCCCGGCCGCACACGCAAAGCCGTCGCCGACCGCGACCTGCGCTCCATGGACCATGAGGCGGTCCGGGAGGGCACGGCCGACGCGCTCCGACCACGCCGCGAACCCGTATCCCCAACACCAGGATTCGCCGCTTCCGCTCGTGACGCACGACTGCCGGTCGCCGGCCACGACCCCTGGAGCGAGCAAGGGAGGCGGGGCGGCGTGAGGAACCTCCCCGGCGACGACGGGCGGATCGACCGTGCACCGTGAGCTCGAACCGTCGAGCGAGACCTCGACGCGTACCAATCGCTCTTCGCGATCGCGAGTCGTGTAGGTGAAGAGGCCGTTCTCGACGACCGGATCGATGATCTGAGCCCGCTCGAGCAACGAACGCGCTGCCTCCAGGCCATGCACGCGGGCCCGTGAAACACCCAAGGCCGGGCCGTGGCGCCCAGACAGTCAGCGGGCGCGCTTACGTCCGCGATCGAGCTCTCGTTCGAGGTCGCGCAGGTAGTCGTCGAAGTCGACCTGCATCGTGTGTCGGGCCGAGGCGACGTAGCGGGTGAACATGGCGCGGCGCTCACGCTCCATGTCGGCGCGCATTCGCTCGCGGGGCGGCAGCTCGTAGCGGCCGGTGTAGTACTCGGCGAGCCAGCGGCCCTGGGCCTCGGCGAGCGGCATGATCGCGCCGAGCGGTTGGAGCAGTCCGGCGAACTGCACGCGCGGCTCTTCGGGGAGGAACACCCGGCGAAACAAGGGTAGATCGTTGTTCGGGGCGGCGATCCACGCCGGGTCGAAGAACGGGAACGTCACCTTGTAGCCGGTGCAGTAGACGATCGCGTCGACCTCTTCGACCGACCCGTCGACGAAGCGTACGCGGCGTCCTTCCTTCGAGGCGAGGTTGGGCTTGGGGATGACGTCGCCCCGACCCAGCTTGGTGAGCAGCTCGCTCGAGATGGTGGGGTGGGCCTCGCCGAGGCGATGATCGGGGCGGGGAAGGCCGTAGTCCTCCATTTTGCCGACGGCGAGCTTGTGCACGAGCGCGCCGAAGCCCTGGCGCACGCGCCACGGGAGCCACACGGGCAGGGGAATCGCCTGGTCGAGCGGCCGACCGAAGACGTAGTTGGGGATGACGTACGCGCCGCGACGCATCGCGAGGAAGACCTTGGCCGCGACGCCCGGACGTCCGAGCTCGCACGCGATGTCCATGGCGCTGTTGCCCATGCCCACCACGACGACGCGTTTGCCGACGAGGTCGTGCGGCTCGCTCGGGTCGACATAGTGGTGGCTGTGCATCTCGACGCCGTCGAGCTCGCCGGGGAACGGCGGATCGGGCCAGCGCGGATCCCAGTGGTGCCCGCTGCTGACAATCACGGCGTCGAAGGCCTCGTGGCCGCCGCGATCGTCCTCGACCCGGAACGCGCCGTTCTCCTTGGTCACCCGCTTCACGCCGGTCTCGAAGCGGATGTGTCGACGGAGACCGAAGCGCTCTACGTACGACTCGAAGTACTCGGCGATCAGCGAGTGGTGCGGAAAATCGGGGTACGACCGCGGCATCGGAAAATCCGCGTACTGCATGCGATCGCGCGAGGTGTTGATGTGCAGCGAACGGTACGCCGACGACATGCCGTTCTTGTTCTTGAACACCCAGTTGCCCCCGACGCGGTCGCTCTTCTCGAACGCGACATAGGGCACGCCCGCGTCGCCGAGGGCCTTGGCGATGGCGATGCCGGTCGAGCCGGCGCCGATCAGGCAGATGCGGGGAAGGGTCATCGGAAGGCTCCCGATTCGATGCGCCGCGCGCGTGCAGGGACGCCGCGCGCCCAGACGTAGGCCTGCGCGACCGGCTCGCCCTCGAGCTCGATCTCCGTGCGGCGATACAGGTCGGGCGCGCCCTCGAACCGGTCGAGCGCAGCGAGGGCGCGGTCGTCGACGATCCAGAGCTCGCCATGGACTGCGAGGGTGCCCGTCGGCAACAGGGCCGGGTAGGCCCCGAGGTCGACGAGGTCGTAGCGCGGGAGCGTCGAGACGAGGCGTTCGAACCGCGCGCCGCCACGCGCGACGTGTTGGGTGAGCACTTGATGGTTCACCGCGCCGCTGCGCAGCGTTCCGTAGACGAACAGCCGGGGCACGGGCCCGATCCTAGCGTCGCAAGCCGCTCCTGGCTGCGCTATGAGCGGACCCGATGGGCGAGCCAGTCGAAAACCCCCCGGCGTCCGAACCGGGAGAGGCGGAGGGCGAGCCCTCGCCGTTGCACCTGCCGCCGAAGCGAAGGGTGTGGGGTCCCCCCGCCGTCCTCGCCACCAAACCGGAAGAGAACGTTCCCTCGAAGACGACCGCGACGTTGCTCCTGGTGACCGTCCTGGTCATTGCGACGTGCGGCCTCGTCTACGAGCTGCTCGCGTCCACGCTCGCGAGCTACGTGCTCGGCGACGCCGTGCTCCAGTACTCCACCGTCATCGGCGTGTACCTCTCGGCGATGGGCATCGGCGCCTGGCTCTCGGGCCGCATCGAGAACGAGGTCGCCAAGGCCTTCGTCGAGATCGAGATCGCCGTCGCGTTGGTGGGGGGCGTCTCGGCGCCGCTGCTCTTCCTCGCGTTCGCCCACCTCTCGTGGTTCCGGGTGGTGCTCTACGGCGTGGTGTTGATCATCGGCGCGCTCGTCGGAATGGAGATCCCACTGCTGCTCCGGATCCTCCGCCAGCGGTACGCCTTCAAGGACCTCGTCGCCCGCGTGCTGACCGTCGACTACCTCGGCGCGCTCGTCGGCTCGCTCGCGTTCCCGATCTTCTTCGTCCCGCGCCTGGGCCTCGTCCGCACGTCGCTCGTCATCGGGGCGGTGAACGCGCTCACCGCGATCGCGAGCACGTTCCTCCTCGCCGACACCGCCAAGGATCGCGTCGCGCTCCGCGTACGCGCCGGGGTGGTGCTCGCGATGCTGATCGCCGGCATCGCCTCTGCCGATCGCATCACCCTCCTCGCCGAGGAGGGCCTCTACGCCGACGAGATCGTCTACGCCAAACAGACCACCTACCAGCGCATCGTCGTCACCCGCGGTCGCTCGACGTTCCAGCTGTTCCTCAACGGCAACCTGCAGTTCTCCAGCGCCGACGAGTACCGCTACCACGAGGCGCTGGTCTGGCCGGCCATCGCGTCGCGTGCCGAGGCGGGGTTCACCACCAAGAACGTGCTGGTCCTCGGCGGCGGCGACGGCCTCGCGCTACGCGATCTGCTCAAGCACCCGGGCCTCGAGAGCGTCACCCTGGTCGACCTCGATCCGGGCATGACCAGGCTCGCCTCGACGATGCCGCTGCTGAAGAACCTGAACGAGGGCTCGTTCCTCGACCCCCGCGTGAAGGTGGTCAACGACGACGCCTACGTGTGGCTCTCGCGTTCCGACACGCCCGAGTCGAACAGGACCTACGACGTCGTCCTCGCCGACTTCCCGGACCCGAACCACTACGCGCTCGGCAAGCTCTACACGACGCGCATCTACGCGCTGATGAAGAAGAAGCTCGGTGCGGGCGGCGTGCTCGCGGTGCAGTCGACCTCGCCGCTGTTCGCGCGCAAGTCGTACTGGTGCATCGCCCGCACCATGGAGAAGGCGGGCATGGAGATCGCGCCCTACCACGTGTTCGTGCCCTCGTTCGGCGAGTGGGGCTTCACCCTCGCGCGCGCGGCCGGCCCGGCCGCCACCCCACTGATGCCGTCGAAGCTCCCGAACCTGCCGTTCAAGCTCCGCTACCTCGACGACGCGGCGCTCCGTCAGCTCTTCGTGCTCGGCCGCGACATGGAGAGCCTCGACGTCGAGATCAACCGCCTCGATAACCAGGTGCTCGTCCACTACTACGAAGCCGAGTGGAAGCGGTACTTGTGACGGTGGCGACCTGCTGGTGATTGTGCTTACGTAGCGCCGTGGCGACCCCGAAAAAGCCGGCAGAACGCCCCACTTCGTGGTGGCTGTCGATGCTGCAGAAGCGCGCCGAGCGCATGTACGACGAGCACCTCGACCTGTCGCAGCCCATCGAGTGGGCGAGCGAGGAGGAGCGTCAGTCGGCGATCGCGTTCTTCAACGCGGCATACCGAGCGGAGGAGTCCGGCCTCACCCAGGCGCACGAGCTCGCCGACGAGGTTCGCGCGTGGGATCCGGATCTCGCCGAGTGCCTCCGCCTCTACGGCAACGAAGAGGGCTGGCACCGCGAGCTGCTGACCCAGTTCCTTGCGCACATCGGCGGCGAGATTCGCCCGATGGGCCGTGTCACCGGCACGTTCTACGAGCTCTACGGGCGCGCCGAGCGGATGGAGACCATCGTCCTGACGAACCTCATGTTCGAGACGATCGGCTCGACGACGTATCGCCTCGCCCTGCGCCGGGCGACGCACCCGCTGATTCGCCAGGTGCTCACCATCCTCACCCGCGACGAGTCGTTCCACGTCCCGCTGAACGTGCACTTCCTCCGGCAGATCTTCGCGCGCACGCCGTGGATCGCGCGTCAGCGTCTCAAGCCGCTGTATCACCTGCTCTACGCATCGCTCATCGCCTCGTCGTGGGCGTCGCGCCGCCGCGCCCTGAAGTTCGACAAGATCCCGTTCCCGGTGCTCTCGAAGGCCTACGCCGAGCACCTGGGTCGTTTGTTCCTCCACGAGAGCGATCTCGCGCTCACGCCGTCGTCGACCCTCTTGCGCTTGTTCGGTCTGCGCCGTGACGAGCTTGCGCGCGACAACGAGATGTCCGCCATCAGCGTCGAGGCCGCCGAGGCTGCCGTCGACCGCACGCGCGTGCAGGTCTCCGCTCTGTGAGCCAACCCACGCGACGCGACATGCTTGCGACCTTCCTCGGCGCATCGTTCGCCGCGGTCGCCTGCCGGCGCGCGCCGCCCCCGCCGAACCTCGTCGGCGATCTGCTCGGCCCCGATCACGAACGCGGTCACCGCGTGCGCGACGGCGAGCTGCTCGCCCGCTTCGCGAGCAAAGACCTGCCCACCCGCTCGGTGAAGGTCGCCATCGTCGGCGGCGGTCCTTCGGGCCTGTCGGCCGCGTGGCGGCTGATCCGCGCGGGCATGACCGCACCCGAAGACATCGCGGTTCTCGAGCTCGAGGACGTGCCCGGCGGCACCTCGCGCGGCGGCGAGTCCTCCGTCACCCGGTACCCGTGGGGCGCGCACTACGTTCCGGTGCCGAGCGCAGAAGCCAAGGCGCTCCTGGTGCTCCTCCGCGAGCTCGGCATCGTCGAGGGCATCGAGGATGACGGCTCGCCCGCCATCTCCGAGGAGATCCTCTGTCGCGCGCCCGAGGAGCGGCTGTTCCATCGGGGGTTCTGGTACGAGGGCCTGTATCTCCACGTCGGGGCTTCGGCGCGTGATCTCGCGCAGTTCCGCGCGTTCAAGAAGGAGCTCACGGGCTGGAACCAGTGGCGCGACGCACAGGGCCGCCACGCGTTCGTCATCCCGGTCGCGCGCGCGAGCGACGACGCCGAGGTTCGCGCGCTCGACCGCATCACCATGGACGCGTGGATGAAGGCGCGTGGCTTCGACTCACCGCGCCTTCGCTGGCTCGTGGACTATGGCTGCCGCGACGACTACGCGCTCTCGATCGAAGAGGCCTCCGCGTGGGCCGGCCTCTTCTACTTCGTCTCGCGCATGGGCGGTGACGGTCGCTCCGCCGAGCTGATGACCTGGCCCGACGGAAACGGGCGTCTGGTGCGTCATCTCGCCGGTGTCGTCGGCGCTCGCCTGCAGACGGGCGCGACGGTCGCCGAAATCGCGCCCCGCGAGGGCGGCGTGCGCTTGTCGGTGATCGATCGCGACGGGACCCCGCGGGTGCTGCTCGCCGAGCGCGCCATCGTCGCAACCCCGCGCTACGTCGCCCGGAAGATCGTCGCGCCGCTCCGCGACAAGAAGAGTGACAGAGAGCTCCAGGCGTTCGACTACGGCGCGTGGGCGGTGGCGAACGTCCACCTCCGCGGGCGCGTGACCTCGAGCGGCGTGCCGTTCGCCTGGGACAACGTGCTCTACGAGAGCCCCTCGCTCGGCTACGTCGTCGCCACGCACCAGTCGGGCAACGATCACGGACCCACCGTGTGGACGTGGTATTACGCGATTACCGGTGACGGCAAAGCCGCTCGCGAGAAGCTGTTGAAGGCGACGCATCGCGAGTGGGCCGACGTCGCGGTGAGCGATCTGACGCGCGCGCACCGCGAGCTCGGCGACCTGCTCGAGCGCATCGACGTCTTCCGCTGGGGGCACGCCATGACCCGCCCGATGGTCGGCCAGCGCGATGCGCTCGCGGCGATCGCCCCGACCACGCCGGTGGGCGCGATTCACTTCGCGCACACCGATCTCTCGGGCATCGCCCTGTTCGAGGAGGCCCACGACCACGGCGTCCGAGCGGCCGAAGAGGTCCTCGGCGCGCTCGGCATGCAAGTGCCCAGCATCCGGTAGACTGAGGTCGATGGCCGCGGCGACGGAGCAGGTGCCGAGCACGCTCGCCTCCGCGCGTCCGGAGCGCTTCCACAAGGCATGGCTGTTCTCGGCGAGGACCGACGCGTTCGCGTTCGTCGCTCCGTTCGTGTTCGCGATCACGCTGCTCGCGCTCGGGAAGGTGCTCGGCGTGAAGTCGACGCCGCCCTGGGGGTTCCTCCTGTGCGTGGTGATGGTCGACGTCGCCCACGTGCACGGGACGCTGTTCCGCGTGTACCTCGATCGGGCGGAGGTGATGCGGCGGCCCGTCCTCTATCTCGGCGCCCCGCCGCTCGCGTATGCGCTCGGGGTCGCGCTGCACCTGTACGGGGGCGGGCTCTGGTTCTGGCGCGTGCTCGCGTACGTCGCGGTGTGGCACTTCGTGCGGCAGCAGATCGGCTGGGTCGCGTTGTACCGGGCCCGCGCGGGCGAGACTCGCGATCCCGAGCGCCGTCTCGACGCATGGCTCGATCCGATCGCGACCTACGCCGCTGCGCTGTACCCGCTCCTCATGTGGCACACCCACCTGCCGCGGAAGTTCTCCTGGTTCGTGCGGGGGGACTTCCTTCCCGGCATGCCCGTCTTCGTGGCGACGGTCGCGCGTCCGCTGTGGCTCGCGACGCTGGTGGTGTTCGTGGCGCGTCAGGCTCAATTGGCAATTACTCGGCGTGGAGTAAATACGGGCAAGGTCGTGGTGATCCTCACCACCTACCTCCTGTGGTGGCTCGGCATCGTCGCGATGGACCAGGACTGGGCGTTCACCGTCACCAACGTGCTGCCGCACGGCATCCCCTACGTGGTCTTGATCGCGGCGTACTCACGCCGCCGTTACGGCGATCCCGAGGCGCCGCGTGCCTCGTTCGCCACCTACCTCGTGCGCTCCGGGTTCGTCCTCGCCTATGGGTTCCTCGTCGCGCTCGCCCTGGTGGAGGAGGGCTTCTGGGATCGCCTCGTCTGGCACGACCACGAGGCGATCTTCGGCGAGGGACCGCTGCTGTCGGCGCGCGCGCTTGCATTCCTCGTCCCGCTGCTCGCACTGCCGCAGGCCGTTCACTACTTCCTCGACGGGCGCGTTTGGAAGCGAGCCGAGAACCCCGACCTGGGGCGATATCTCGGCCAAGTTCCCAAAAACATCTCGTCGGATGTCGAGAAGTGACAAAAACGAAAACCGACCCGTTGCCGGGCCGGCTGTCGTCGTTCGCAGGAACTACTTGATGGCTTTGACGAGCGACGCGGCGTCGCCACGGGGGACGACGCCTTCGACGCCGGCTTCGAGCAGCGCAGCCTGCTCGTCGCTGTCGACATCGCTCCATACCAGGACCCGGGTGCGCTTGGTGGTGTCGTCGCGGCGAAGCGCGGCGATCGCGCGGCTGGCCTCGATGCCGGGGTAGCGCACGTCGACGATGAGGAGCTCCGGCGGCTCTTTGGCGGTGGCGATGAGCGCTTCGTACGGGTCCTCGTAGGTCCGCACGTCGAAGCCCTTGGCCTTGAGATTCCGAACCAGCGAGCGCGACACGTTCTTGTCGGACTCGACCACGTGCACGCGGCGCTTCACGGTCGCGAGCTCGGCCGGGATGGGCATGCCCGCGCTCTGACAGAGCGCGCGGGCGTCTTCGGCGCGGACACGCAGGAGACCGCCAGGGGAGGTCAGCGCGTTCAAGCGACCGGTGCGCACCCAGTAGTAGACGGTCTTGGGATGCACCTGGAGCATCGCCGCGACCTGGGCAAGACGAAGCAAGCGGGGAGGCTGTTCGACCACGACGTCCTTTGATTCAGTGCGTTCCAAAGCGCAAACTTCCCAAACGACTCCTACGCTTCATCCGCAAACGTTCCGAGGACGATCCTCGATGCGCAGACGGATGCTCCTGCCGATTATGTCGTTTTTTTCGTTTCGGATAAGGAGTGGTTGTTGGTGCAACCTCGGCGTGAACCCCCCCACGCCCCGATGCGTATCTTCCGCGCCCTGGTCGGTTCATGCAAGCGGGTCGCGGCATCTTTTCGACTGGAATTGCCGGAATCCCTCGCCTCGGCCATACACACGGTGTGGTTCAGTTCAATACGCGCGCACCCGGTGGCCCGACGCTGCGCAGTCGCGATTCGATCGTGGTCAACAATGCGTTGCGTCGTAGCGGTTTTTTGAGGACTGGGGCTCCTTGCGTCGAGTCATCGCTCGACGAGCCCAACAGTACAACACGATTCTGGAGCATGGGGTCAATGCGGACCAGCTCGTCGATCAGGGACGAGGTCGTCTGATCGGGAAGCCGGGAGTCGAGCACGGCCACATCGACCGACAGCTCACGGGCGAGCCCGAGAGCCTCCTCGGCGCTGATCGCCACCAGGACGTCGTAGCGGTCGGAGAGTGCGCGCGAGATGGCGCGGAGCACACGTGCGTCGCGGTCGACGACCAGCACGCGGGCACGTCGACGCGCGGCCGCGGGCCTCGAGGGGCGAAGGTCGAGAGACTGCACCGCGGGCACCGTGTGCGGGCGCGGGAGGAAGACCACCATTCGGAGACCGCCGTCCGACGAGCGTTCGCTGAAGAGCTCCCCATCGAACGAGCGGAGCGCAGCGCGCATGACCGCGAGGCGCCCCTCGTCGGCCAGCGCCAGGCGCGTGGACGCGGGCGGCGCGTCGATGGCGGGCCGCACGTCGAACGACAGGGCGACGGCATCAGGAAGTCCCCGCACCGCGATTCGGAGCCGGCGCATGGCGGGCGGCGGCTCGGAAGGCGTCGCATCCAGCGCTTGGATGATCACGCTCGCGAGGGTTCGGGCGAGTCGCCGCATCGGCGCGACGATCGGTGGCAGGTCGTCGTCTGCATGGACCTCGACGTGCGCTTGCAGCGCGAGGCCACCGCCGAGGGCGTGCAGCACTTGTGAGAGCAAGACGTCGACCGCGAGGTTCACCCGCGCGTCGGTCTCGTCGACGCGGGCGAGGACGGCGGCGTCGCGGAGCAGCTCGCCGACCTGTTCGGCGGCCTTGGCGCAGTCATCGAGCGCGCCGTCGAAGTCGTCGAGCGTCTCGAGCGAGCCGCTGCGCAAGCCGTCGAGATCGAGCGCGAGCGAGGCGAGGGGAGATTCGACCGCGCAGGCGAGCCCCGCGAGCACCCGCTCCAGGGTGCGCGCTTCGATCGCGTGGTCGTCGCGCACAGAGGCGCGCAGCGCCGCGCGCCGAACCGCGCGCTCGAGCTCGGACGACTCGAACGGCTCGACCAACACTTCATCGGCGCCTTGCGCGAGGTGGGTCTCGACCTCCTCCTCGCGTTCGACGACGACGACCACTCCCCGCGACGGAGCGGCTGCGCGGGCGTCTGCGACGATCGTGGCGGTGGGACGCTCGTTGGTCTCGAATCGGGTGGCCGCAGGGAGAGGGCGCGAAAGCCCCGCGATCATTTCTCGCAGCGCGGGCTCACGTCGGGCGTGTGCGACGACCAGCACGGCGATGGGCGACAGATGACTCACCACCTGAACCTCAACGTGCCCGACCACGGGTCTTCGAGATGACATTCGAGCACGGGCAGGGGCTGCCCGCACGCGGAGAAGACGGATCGGAGGACCGAGGCCCACATCGCCTCGATCCACACCCACTCCTTGCGAACGGTGATCGTGGCGTCCCCTGGTTGGCCCTCGATGCTCCATTCGCCGTACGAGGCAACGAGCGAACGCGAGCTGGCGAACCGCCCGAGCAGCTTGAAGGGGTCGAGGTCGCGGGGCGAGAGGAACAAGCGCGAGGCCGGCACTTCGATCAGCGCCGACATCGCGTCCTGATGCAGCTGCGCGATGCCCTGCTCGGGGGTGGGACCCACGGCAGCGCCGGCGGCGTGCGCGAAGGCGAGGTACTCGCGGACCGGCACCATGGTGTAGGCCGGGCAAGGGCGCGCCGGTCGAACGAGCGCAGGATCGTGACCGAGCGCGCGCAGAGGCTCTTCGAGCAGCATGAGGTAGCGCGCGCGGATCGCCGCGTCCGGCGGCGTCGCGTCGATGCGCGCGGCGAGATCGATCGCGAAGGGCACGGCTCCCGAGCGTAGCTCAGGAAGCGAGTCCGAGCGCCTCGCCCAAGGCGACGCGGAGCTCGGTGAACCCGGATACCCGAACGTCGGCCTCGGTCGGTCGAGCCTCCGCCCCTGGAACGAACCCGTCGAAGCGGATCGCGAATGCGCCTGCGCGATGGGCACCGACGATGTCCGCCGCCTCCGAGTCACCGACGTGCACCATCGACGCGAGGGGAATCTCGAGTCGCTCGGCGGCGAGCGCGAAGATGCGCGTCTCGGGCTTTCCATACCCGAGGACACCGGAGTCGAGGATGGCGCGGAAGTGATGCGCGAGCCCCACCTCGGCGATCAGCTCGGCGACGCGACCTTCGCTGTTGGAGGTGATCACCATCGGTACGCCAGCGTGTTCGAGGCCCGCGAGCAACGCCCGTGCCTCCTCGGGCACGTCACGCCACAGATTGCGCATGGGCTGGGCGCGCCACAGGCTCTGGACAGCTTCCTGCGCGTCAGCCGCCTCGGGATGCGAGCCGCCCGCGGCGACGAGCGTCGCCATCAACGCTCGCCAGCCGCCTTCGTGACCGAGGCCGGCCGCGATGGCGTCGTCGTGTGCGCGATACGCGGCAGGCATCGCACTGCGCAACGTTCCGAGGGATGGAGGCCCACCCGGGCCCTCGCGAAGGCGCTCGCACAGCTCATGCAAATCCAGGCCCGCGAGCACGTGGCCGTAGTCGAACGAGATGCCGCGAACGGCGCCGCGCGGAATGGGCATGTCCTCGCACAGGTTAGTGACGGGTGACGCACCGCGCGAGCACGCAAATGGCTCGTGACGACCGACCTCGGCGAGATACACTCGCGAGGTACTCGCCTTTCCTTTGCTTCGGGTTCGCAAGAGCAGGAGGCGTGACGATGAAGGGTAAGATCTTCCTCGTCGACTGGGATGCCACGGCCGCGACCGCGCGCGCCGAGGCACTACGTCGCGAGGGTTGGTTGGTCGAAGTCGAGACCGAGAACGGCGGGCGGGCGTACCGTCACATCCGCACGAGCGTGCCCGACGCGGTGGTGATCGACATGCGCAAGCGTGCGTCGCACGGCCGCGAGGTCGGGAGCGCGCTCCGCGAGCTGCGCGCAACGCGCGCGTTGCCGATCGTGTGCATCGAAGAGGACAACGACGCGCGGGAACAGACCCGGGCACGCATCGAGGGCGTGCGGTTCTCGTCGCCCGACGAGCTCTCGTGGACGGTGGACGACGCCACCCGCGAGCGCGCGAGAGAGTCTACAACTCGAGTCCGCACCCCGCGCACGTCTTCGCGTCGGGTGGGTTGACCATTCGGCAGCCGGCGCAGACGTTCTCGCTCGGGGCCTTTGGCTTGGCGGGCGGCGTCGAGTCGGAGACCACCGCACCGAGCGAGTGCGGTGAATCGTCGTGACCCAGGAGCCGCTCGCGCTCGGCGAGGAGCTCCGCCATGCGCGCGTCGCGCTCCTCCTGCCGCTTCTCCTCGGCCTTGCGACTCCACAGGCGCAGGACGAGCCAGAGCACGCCCAGCGCGAGGATGATCCAGGCCATCGGGGGGAAGTTCATCCGGGATCTCCGGCGCCGAAGAGCGCGTGACGGACCGTTCCCTCGATGCGGGTGAAGCGGACCTCGTGCTCGGCGAAGAGCTCTCGACCGCGCGCGCGCAGCCTTGGCGCGTCACGCTCCAGGTAGCGCGCGAACGCCATGCGATCGGTGAACCGGTACACGCTCCGCGCGCGCAGACCGTCGAGCAGGACGAGCTCGGCGCGGCGCACGCCGGGGCACGCACGAACGGCCCCGAGGTGCTCGTCCGAGAGCCACGCGACATAGCGGGCGAAGGTCTCGGGATCGCTCGCCTCGCCCTCGACTTCGTAGGCGTGCGGTCCGTCCTTCGCATCGGCCACGGCGCGCGCGAGCGTGAGCACGTCGGAGAAGACCAGGTCGGCGCCGCCGAGCTGGGGAACGACGCACCCGGGCCGCGGTACGAACGCCGTGCGCAGGCCGCGCGCGGCCGCGGGCGCGAGGTCGTAGTCGTCCCACGCGGACACGTGCAGCCAGCGCCCCGGATCGTATCCGCGCGCCGCGATTGCGGCGATCGCACGGTCCCACGCGCGGTCGGTCGGCTTGTACGCCTCGAGCTCTTCGGCCACGACGCAGACGTCCCACGGAACGCCGAGGCGTCGGCTGACGTCGAGTTGATGGACCGCGTCGCAGTTGGACACGACGCCGACGTCGACGACCGACGAGAGCAGCGCGATGCCGGCGGGGACGTCGGAGAAGAACGGAAGCTCGCCGAAGCGGCGCGCCCAGCGTGCGATCTCCGTCGGATCGAGATCGGGGCGGAGGACCGCGCCGACGTCCAAAAGGAGGGGACGATAGGCCACGAAGGGCGCGTCCCGACGATCGGGCCGTTGACGTCGCTCGCTCTCGCGGAGGAAGACCGGCATCCGGCTCGCGTCGACTCCGAGGGCGGGGAGGGCCTTCTGCCAGTCGACCAGCGTGCCGAAGCAGTCGAAGGTGACCAGGTCGAGTTGGGCCAGGAGCGCGTCGGCGCTGCCGGCCTCGGCTGTTGCACGGGACGAACCGGGCATGGGATGGCAAGATTCCTCGCATGTGGCTGGCGGTGCGTGAAGTCCTTGGCTCACCCGTCCAACGGGGCGTGACGCGTTCCGCGGTTCCATTCCGTGCAACTGTCCCTGTGACTGCGGGATTGTTCGCCCTTGCCCTCGCCCTGGGGTGCGCCGGCCGCCCGCCGCCTCCACCCGCTCCCCTGGTCGCGTCCAACGCGCCGGTCGGTGCCCGCGGCAAGACCGGAGGTGGTCCGGACAGCGCCCATCCCGAGGCCGTCGCCCATCTGCTCGAGGCGCCCTGGGCGGCGCGGGTGGACCGCCGGCGAACGGTGTCGCTGCCGCTGCCCGACGGCGCGGCGTGGACGCACGTGAAGTACTGGGGCCTCACCACGCTCGCGGGATACCGCTACGGCGCCGACCACCACGTGGCGCTCGCCGTGTTCACCTACAAACTGCAGACTCCCACGGTCACCGTCGACGCATGCGCGGAGCGGCTCGCCCAATGGGGCGGCGCCCGCGCGAAGAAGTACGACGTCGACGTCGGCGAGCCTCGCATCGACGAAATCGAATGGCCGAACGGTTCGGGCAAGAAGGCGAAGATCTTCGTCCTCGATGCGCGCCGCCGCTCGCTGCTCGGGACCAAACACTACGCGGCGGCCTACGCGATCTACCCCGCGTGGACCGAGGCGTGCCTGGCGGTCGGCTTCGCGATCCCCGAAACGGACGCCGAGACCGATGCTCGCGCCCTGCGCGATCGGCTCC